>ERZ777006.80-NODE-80-length-9288-cov-61.053071_pt1 | contig 9288 bp, 7 predicted proteins | sample MGYA00374959_ERZ777006 | MGnify/ENA primary metagenome ERZ777006 (study PRJEB29305, sample SAMN08776659) | plant metagenome | isolation source: Switchgrass | host: Panicum virgatum | place: USA: Austin, Texas | collected 2014-11-04 ... | reverse complement strand
GCTCGCCGGTCACCGCGGCGTCGTAGGCGTGACTCGCCTCCGTGGTACCGGCCGGTACGCTGGCGGCAGCGGTCCCGTCCCCGTAGTCCACGGTGACTGCGCTGTCGCTCGGGAAACCAGCGAGCGTGACCTTGACGGTGCGGCCGGTCGCATCCGCCGGGTCCACGGCGGCCGTCACCGTCGGCGCCTCTCCGGCGCTACCGGGAGTGAACGTCGCCGTGGCGGTCTTCGTCGCGTCGGTCGCCGACGTTGCGCTGATGGTCTGCTCGCCTTCCACCCCGGCCGCGTACGGATGCGTGGCCTGCGTGGTCCCCGCCGGGATTTCGACTGCCGCGGTGCCGTCCCCGTAGTCCACGGTGACCGCCCCGTCGGCCGGGAAGCCAGCCAGGGTGATCTTCACGGTGCGGCCGGTGGTGTCCGCGGGATCGGCCTCGGCGGTCACCGTCGGCTGCTCCCCGGAGCCACCCGGCGTAAAGGTGGCGGTCGCGGTCTTAGTGGCGTCGCCTGCGGAGGTGGCTGTGATGGTCTGTTCCCCCTGCACGCCAGCCGCGTAGGCGTGGCTGGCCTGCGTGGTGCCGGCCGGAACGTTCGTGTCCGCAGTGCCGTCACCCCACGACAGGTTCACCGCCGAGTCCGCGGGGAACCCCACGAGGGTGACCTTCACCGTCCGGCCGGTCGCATCGGCCGGGTCGGCTTCGGCGGTCAGGGTCGGCTCGGCAGGGGTGCCGCCGCCGGGGGTGAACGTGGTCGTAGCGGTCTTGGTGGTGTCTGTCGAGGACGTGGCGGTGATGGTCTGTTCGCCTTCCACCCCGGCCGCGTACGGGTGGCTCGCAGTCGTCTGCCCCGCTGGCACAGTGGTGTCGGCCGTGTTGTCGCCCCACTTCACCGTGACGGCGCTGCCAACCGGGAATCCACTCAAGGTCACCTTCGCGGTGCGCCCGCTGGCGTCCGCAGGGTCCGTCTCCGCGGTGACGGTCGGCGTGCCACCGTCGCCCGGGGTCGGGGTAAACGATGCAGTCGCGGTCTTCGTCGCGTCGGCCTCGCTGGTGAGCGTGATGGTCTGCACACCTTCGACACCGACCGCATACGCGTGGGTCAGCTCACCGGACGCCGGCTTACCGGTCTCCTCCGGGGTGCCGTCCCCCCAGTTCACCTTGACCGTCCCGGCGGGGAATCCGCTGTACGTGACCTTCACCGTGCGCCCGGTCGCATCCGCCGGATCCGCGGCAGCGGTCGCGGTCGGTGTTCCACCAGAGCCGCCCATCGGGATGTGGATCTCGACCTCGGTCTTCTTACTGGGGTCGTCCTTGTCGGCGACGGTGGCGGTGTAGTCGCCGTCGGTGTAGGTGTGCTTGACGTCGCCCTTCTCCGGGCCGTCCTGCGGGGCGCTGCCGTCGCCCCAGTTGATCGTGACGGGTCCTGACATGGTGGGTCCTCGCGTTTCAGGTGTTGTCGACGGTGAGGGTGACGGTGCGCCCGGACGGGTCGGACGGGTCTGCGGCGGCGGTCGCTTGGGGGCCGGTCGGCGTGCCGGTGCCGGTGTTGTCGATGTGAAGGATCACCGTCCGGCCCGACGGGTCCGTGGGATCTGCCTCCGCGCTCACCTCGGGCGGCACGTCACCGGCTTGGGAGGGCACGAGGATCGCGGCCCGCGCCCGGTAGCTGCTGATGTCGCCGCGTCGCACGGTGACCTGGTACACGGACGGCACGGTGTACAGGTGGATCACGGAGACCGTGCCGTCGGCACCGACGGTGATCTCCTCCGGATCGGTGCCGTCGCCCCAGTCGATGAGCGCGGTGCCGTCGGACTGCGGCGGCAGGCCGACCAGCGCGGTGACCTCGTACGGCTGGTCAGGGTTGTCCGCGGACAGGGTCAGCGTCGGCTCGTCCGCCGGAAGCGGGATCGTGACGGCGCGGGAGGCGCAGATCACGGGGGTCTGCTTGTCGCACGCCTTGATCGTGAAGTCGCCGTCGGTCGCGTAGGTGTGGGTGACCCACGTGTTGTCGCCGACCTCCTGCGGGCTGCTGCCGTCGCCCCAGTCCATGGTGAGCGGGCCGAAGCCGTGATTGTCCGCGCGGAAGCGGATCGTGCGCCGGGTGGCCTCGTTGCCCATGCCGGTGATGTACAGGTCCGCCGGGTCCGGGATCGGACGCTCGACCGGGCCGCACTCGCAGTCCGGCTCCGGCGGCCGGACCGTGGTGACGGGTATGAGGAGGCGGTGCTTACGCGGCGGGATCGGCTCCGGCAGCGGCCCGGGAATGCCGTCCGCCCCCGCCCACACGTTGTACGGGCCCTTACGCCAACCGTGCGGCGCGAGGGTACGCCCGGTAAACGTCAAGGTGATCGCGTCGTTCTCAACGGTCAAGTCGCCCTCGGAGGCGCCGACGACCCGGGGGTAAGTGAGGAGGCCGCCACTCCACTGAGTGGAGCCACCACCCGAGCAGACATCGGCGGCAGCGGACTGGGCGCCGAGCCACAGCTCGAAACCGAAGCCAGTGTCCGTAGACAAGCCCTCGTTGTCGCCAGTGGAGACGCCAACAACATCCCCGTCAGCGTCATACATGATCACCGCGCTGGGGTCGATGATCTGCACCAGCAGCGGGTTGGCCTCGCACAGTTCAATCTCCAGCTCGTAGTAGCTGAAGTTGGTCTTGCCCGGGACGTTGATGCAGTTGCTGCCGTCGGCGCGGGTACTGGTGATCGCGTCGGAGTCCTCGGTCTCCGTGGACTGCGAGACGGTGATGAAAGCGTTTGTGGTGATCTGGTTGCACGGCCCGTACATGGGCTGTCCGCATCCGTTGAGGCGCGTGAAGCGCGCCATCAAGCCGCGGTACAGGCTGGCGCAGCGGTTCGCCATCAGACCGTCACCTCTTTCCCGGGCGTGGCCCGGCGCCGGGGCGCGGTCGGCTTCCTGCCCACCGTGGGCCGATCCTCGACCGCGGCCGATGGGGTGCCGAGGGGAGCAGTGGCCGCGGGGATCACCAGGCCGAACCGCTCACCACCCGTCACAACCTCGGCCCGGGCCCGGGCCGCGGGCGCCAGGCCATCCATCACTCGGCGCACCAGGCCGCCGAACGTCTCCCCCTGCGCGGGGTACAGCACGTGACTCATGTCAGCTCCAGGTCGATCAGGACGCGCGCCGCGTAGCAGTCGTGGTCCAGGGCGTAGGTGCGCTCCGCAACCGCGATGCGCGTATTCGTCGGCGGGTCGAACGCCTCGTTCACGAATGGCTGGCCCCGGAAGGCGCGCACGGTGCCGGTCGCGTACAGCCAGAACTGGCGCGCGGCAGGATCGTGCTCGGCCGGTTCGGTCGGGTCGTCGAAGTAGGCGCCACCGAACACCACAGGCGACTCCAGCTCAGTGCGCAGCAGCGGCCCTTGCTGCTGAACGAGCCGGAACCGGGTCCACTGCGGCTGTGTCCACCGGGGCGCGTGCAAGACAGGCTGACCCGCGTAGTGCAGGGCCGCGTCCTGCTCCAGCAGACCTAATCCGGCGAGGAGTCCCACCGGCGTGGTACCGGCCGGCTCCCGCAGTTCGGTGGTGCGGCCGAGGACCCAGGCGGAGAAGAACCGCTCAGTCTCCCGCGGTTCGATGTTGCGCAGCCGGGTCTGTGCCGCCTGGGCAGCCTGCTCGAACCCGACCGCATTGCACTCGGTCCGGGCGTAGACCGAGAACGCCAGCGAGCCCTCTACCCACTCCGGCGCGCCGCTGATCGGCTTGTTGTGGCTCGTGCCGCCAGCGCCTTCCGGGACAGGGCAAGACCCGACCACATGGCCCCCCTGGGCGCACGCGTGCGTCGGGTAGTGGACGCCGCCGACCTGCCACCGGCCGTCTCCGGTCATGACCTGCGCAACGGTCAGCAGGCCGTAGGTGTACGGCTCGATGACAGGCGGGTCGACCTCGGTGCGTGCCCCCACTCTGGGGGTGGGTGTGCTCATGCTCCGCCTCCAGGCGGGTGTGGTACGTCTACGAGAGGGGGTGCGGCCCGCGCCGTGGGGGCCTCCCGATCAGCACCCGGGAGATGCCGGGCCCCGGGTGCGACAGTGGAGGATCGGGCGGGCCGCTGGTCATGTGGCCGCGGGTCAGACCGCCTCCGGGGCGCAGTTGGTGGTCTGGATACCGCCGGACAGGCCGTTCGGGCACAGCGGGATCGTCAGCACGTAGCTGGAGCCGCAGCGCATGCACACCTGGATGCCCTCCTCGGTGAACAGGGAGGTGTACATGTTCTGCACCAGGCTGGCGTGGTCGTAGACGCCGTCCAGGCTGATGACGTCCGCCTGGAGCTGGAAGAACGAGCCGGCCCGGTACAGCAGGATCTGCACCTCACCCGGCCACACCGTGGGCACCGTGGCGCCGCCGAATCCGGTCTCGTCCTGCTCGGCGTAGGCGTCCTGCCAGTCGTACACCCACTGCGGATTGACGCCGACCGAGCGCAGGTAGGTGTCGAGCTGGTCGTCGCTGACGGCCCACCGGTTGTCGATGCCGAGCTTCTTGCGCAGGTCGCTCTTGAGGATGCCGCGCAGCCAGTACGGGGCGACCATCTCCAGGGACTGCCGCTGCGACAGCCGCTCACGGTAACGCTGGTACTGCACCTGCAGCTCAAGCATCGACAGGACCGACTCGACCGCTCCCGGCCCGTGCGGGTCAGTGATCGCCGCAGTGGGATCGGGCACGCCGCCTGTGGGCATTGTGACCTGCGTGGACAGCTCCACCATGCGGTTGATCTTCCACGCGTTCAGCTTGTGCGCGTGCACTGCCAGCACACCCTCGGTGAACTGCGCCACACGCTCCGGCCAGCCGCGCTCGGTCAGGATCGGAGTCCGAATACACACGCCGTCTACGTCGAGGCGGCACTCCACGAAGTCGCCGCAGGGGACCTCATTGCACGTCTTCTCGCGGCCAGCGATGGACTCGGCTTCGGTGAGGTGGAAGCCGGCACTGCTCCACAGGGCGGACCAGTCGAAATCTGCCGGGTAGCGCAGGCCACCGCGGCGGGCGGTGATGGTCGGCAGGGTGACCATGCCCTCGTTAGTGATGCGAATGTCGCACAGCTCGTAGGTAGTCTCCGACGGGGCGCACCAGCCGCCCGCAGCGACGAGAGACCCGCCGGGAAGCCGTGTTTCGTCGGTCGCCCGCTTGATGACCTCCTCCCCGAGACGGAAGTCGTGGGCGTCGTCGACGGTGAATTCGGCTGGGGACTCGCGGCGGATACGGGCGATGCCAACCTGGTGCCGTCCTTGGGCCTGGGACGCGGCGAGCGGCGCCATCCGGGCCTCCCACGCCCGTCCGAAGTCGACCAGGCTCGACAAGGTCTGGCCGGTGGCGAACCCGCTGATGTCGCCCGCCGCTACGAGGGTGAGCTGGTCCCGGCTGTCGCTGCTGGTGGCGGGTGGGGTGGCGGTGCTCAACCCGAGCGGCACCCGCGGACGAACGGAGGCGGCGACGGCGGTAGGTTCCGCCGCAGCCGGCGCAGGCGCGGCGGCGGGGGTGCCTGCGGGCGCCGCGGTCGGCGCGACGGAAACGGCGGTAGGAGTCTGGGCGGCTGCTTGCTCGGTGGCCGGGGCAGCGGGCTCGGGCTCGACGGCCGGCTCGTTGCCGGCCGGGGCCGCGGGTTCTGCAGGTGCGGCCGGCGGCTGCAGGGCGCGAAGGCGGTCGCTGGCGTCCGCCGCCCGAGCAGCCCGCTGTTCGACCGCCTGCTGGTGCTGGGTCACGCTGTCCGCGACCGCGGCCAGCTGCTCCAGCGCGTCGACCGCGGCATCGTCGGCGGGCCCGCTGTCGGCGTTCACGGCTTCGAAGCGGGACACGATCTCCGCGGTCACCGCCGAGGTGTCGAACTCGGAGCCAGCCTCGGTGATGGCGTTCTGGATGATCTCGCTGTGCTGATCTGCCGGGGCCTCGCCGAGTTTGGCGAGGAGGTCGTCAAGGAAGCTCACGGCTCCCCCTCCAATCAGAGGGTGGTCGTCAGCTCCCGGCCCACAGCAGCCAGCAGAGCACGTGTTTGTCGGGGGCAGGGTAGGGGCGCATACGCGCCGCCTACCTACTCCTGAGCTACCGCGGGAAGGTCTTCGTAGCGAATCGTCTCTGATACTGCGCCGGTGCCCCACTCCACTTTCTCGACGCGGCCCTTACTCCGCCGCAGCCCAGCCAGAGCGATGTCCTTGTCGCGGTAGGGCACAACGCCGCCGTACTGATCGGTGTGGCGCCACGTCACGCCGCCCGCGCGACCGCCTGTGGCTGTAGTCCGCCCACCGGAGCGGCCTCCACAAGATCCGCATGTTGCCATGTTGATGATCCCCTTTCGGTCAGAATGCAGCTTTCTTCTTTTCCCAGTCGGCCACAGCAGCACAGGCCTCCGCGCGTGAACCTGCGTTGACGTGCTGGACTCCGGGAAAATTCACGTCGCCGGTCTCGCACATGCGCTTGGCCGCGTTGACCGCGGTAGCGATCGCACGCGACTCATCGAAACCTGCCTCACGCTGGAGGTGCTGAGTAATTCGTTTGATGTACGGCGGGAGGCCTCCGGCCTTCTCGACCCAGTTCGCCAAGGTGCGGATGCGCCGGTCGGCGGTGGCAATGCGTAGAGCGTGGACGCGGGCTGCTGCCGTTTCGGCCCGCTGGGCGAGCCGCGCGGCGTCTGTGACATCCGGTGCCCGCTCGGCTCGGGGCGATGGCTGAGGGGCCGGTGCGGGCAGTGCACCGGCTGCGACGAGTGCGTAATCACCCTGGTTGCCGGCGCGCTTGACCGGTACGGGGAACCCTTCGGTCGGGACCGCGAGGGCGGCTACGAGCTCCAGCCCGCCACCTTCCTGCCGCCAGTCGCCGCTGTATCGGGACAGGCTCAGCCGCAGGCGTTGTTGTTCGCCCAGGTCCGGCAGGACAGCTCCGGCAAGCCAGATACCGCGGGAGTCCTCACCGGCGCGGACGACGGCGGCCATGGTGCCGGTGTCGTCGTAGTGCGCGACGGCCGCACGCCGATCGAGGCCAAGGGCTGCGTGGCCGGTGCCCATGGTGATCAGCCCGACATCGACGAGGCCTTCGCTGGTGTGGATCGGGCGGGAGTTGAACAGGGCGTATCCGCTCGACGAGTGCGGTGGGGTGACGGCGTGCCCGGGGAAGGAGCGGTGCGCAACGCCCCAGGCGGCGAGGTAGCCGCGCACGCGACCGTCGGGGTCGACGGTGATCGGCTGGAGCTCGGTGAGGTCGGGGCTGCGGAACCAGTCAGTGGGCGGTAGCCAGCCCTCGATTTGCACGGCCGCCGCGATGAGGGTGTCGCTCGTGTCCACAGCCGGGATGCCGGTCTGTTCAGCGAACTCCCCGAACGTCGCGCCTTGTGTCGACGCATCGACTGGCGGCATGTCGACCGCCGCCGCGGCGGTCGCGGCGGCGTCTTCGGGGTCGTATGGCCGGTCCTTCGTGGGGCCGGCGGGCACCGCGTCCTCGGCATCGCAGTCGGCCGGCTCCCAGCCGCCAGCGCTGTCCGGGCGGACGCAGCCCCAGGCTGAGTCGTACGCCACGATGTCGTCGTCGGCGGCCGTCTCGTCGGTTTCTTGGTCGGTGGCGAGTCCGATTTGGGCCTCGGGGAATGCCGGATGCGCCAGGAGGGAGGCGCCCATGATGCGCCACCGGGTGTACAGCTCACCGACCTGCATGTCATCTTCGCCTGGGGTGCAGTCGTCCACGATCTGCTGGTCGGGGCTGACGCACACCGCGCGGCCGGCGGCCTTGTCGATGTCGGCGGAGACGAAGCGCAAGAACCCGCCGCGGATCTTGCGGGCGAGCGCGGGGCCCTGGGGGTCTTCCATGTCGATTCGGCCGCTGCCCCGGATCCGGGGCCCGTCGCGCTGGACATCGTCGAGGGTCATCAAGCCGACGATGGCGCCGTCGTGGCGGGGTCCGGTGACGTACTGCACGGTGACCGGGAGCGGCAGGGGCCGCACGTCGACTGGTACATCGTTGTCCAGGGCCAGCATGCGGTTGTCTGCGGACCACTCGTTGACGAGGGTGATGGTGCCAGTCCAGGTGCCGTCGTCGGCGACATCGACGGCCGGCGCAGCGGCGGCGATGAGGGAGGACGTCCAGGGGATGAACACGGTGTCTCCTACGTGGGGGCGGGCCGGTACTGAGCGGCGCAGCGGCAGTTGATGACGAGGTGGGCCGGCCCGCGCGGGTCGCCGGGGAACTGGAGCCGGGCGCGACCTACAGTGAAGGCCTCGCTGAGAGAGCGAGTCTGCCCATCAGCCGCGCGGTGTTCAGTGCGTGTCCTGGTGTCGTCGGTGGCGAGCCAGGTCTTGGTCCAGGGGCGTCGGGTGCGCTGCTGCTCGTCGAGCGCCGCGGCGAGTGCGCCGGCATTGAGCGCGGTCATGACCTCGGTGCGGGTCATCGTGGTGGCTGAGCCGTCCCAGCCTTCCAGCGTGGCCAAGGTGGCGAGGTGGGCCCGTAGGGTGGCCGGTGACTCACCGCGGGCCCGGCCATCGCGCCACGCTCCCCTGAGTCGGCCCCACACGGTGCGCGGCCAGGTACGCAGCCGGTCGGGGAGCGCCGTGGCCTCATCTGTCGCCCGGTCGGTCCCGGCGCCGGTGGGCGCGTCGGGGGCGGTGCGCCGGTAGGAGCGTGCCCAGAGCGTCTGCCATACGGGGGTGATGTGCTGTTGCACCAGGCGCCGCCACAGGCCCTCGTCGGGAAAGCCGGACCAGTCTGGCTCTGGCTCGCTGCTCGGGTTGGCCGCGGCGGTAAGCGTCTGGTCGAGTCCGAGCCCGTCACGGACAGCAGACAGGAACTGGGTGACCGCGCGGCGCACGGCCGGGGCGAGGTCGCGTTCTGCTGCGGCGACCTGGTCGCGGTTGTGCATGCGCGCGGCGAGCCAGGGGTCCGTGGTCGGCATCAGGCACCTGCCCGGTCGCAGCCGGACTCGGCCAGGACCTCTGCCATGTGCCGGCGCTCGTGGGAGATGCCGGTGATCAGCAGGCGTCGCACGTAGAGGTCGATGGCCCGGTGCAGGCATTGCTCGTCGGGGGTGGCGGCGCGGAACTCTGTGAAGGCGCTGGCGAGCATGGCGTCGAGCTGCGGCTCTGTGGCGGTGAGTTTGAGGTAGATCTCCTCGTGGGGTATGCCGCGGAACTGTCCGCGCAGGGACCGGCCGCCGTTGTTGAGGAGCCACTGTCCGGCGCGACCGAGGGCGCGGCGTACGGCCATGTCGAGGCACCGCATCCGCCAATCGGCGGCCGTGGCTGACGCTCGTGTCGTGATGGGCGCTGTCGCGGAGGAGACCAGTTCGGGCGGGTCGGGCG
>ERZ777006.79-NODE-79-length-9332-cov-8.419748_pt1 | contig 9332 bp, 11 predicted proteins | sample MGYA00374959_ERZ777006 | MGnify/ENA primary metagenome ERZ777006 (study PRJEB29305, sample SAMN08776659) | plant metagenome | isolation source: Switchgrass | host: Panicum virgatum | place: USA: Austin, Texas | collected 2014-11-04 ... | reverse complement strand
GGGCGATTAGCTCAGCTGGCTAGAGCGCTTCGTTTACACCGAAGATGTCGGGGGTTCGAATCCCTCATCGCCCACCATTCGCAGATCACCAAAGAGGCCGGTAGGCCTCTTTTTTGCTGCCGTTTGCTATAGTAAGCTCATGCAATCACCGCGCTTTATATTTGTGCATGGTAATAACACCGAGCATTGGTCGTTTGCTTGGGCGGCCTGGCTAAAGCGCGAGCTGGAGAGGCGCGGCTTTGAAACGTTTTTTGAGACAATGCCGGACTCCGTGATTGCCCGTACCGAATATTGGCTGCCCTTCCTTGAGAATCACGCCAAAGCAGGCGAACACGATGTACTCGTAGGCTGGTCGTCCGGTGCGGTAGCGGCTATGCGCTATGCGGAGAAGCACAAAATCGCGGGTTCCATTCTGGTTTCGCCCTGTTATACCGATTTAGGCGATGACCTGGAAAAACAGAGCGGCTACTACAACGAGCCCTGGCAGTGGGATAATATTCGCGCCAACCAGCAAAACATAGCCTTATTTTATGGTGCCGACGATCCATTTATTCCGCAAGCCGAGTTTGAGCATATCGGCGACCGGCTCAAGCCCGAAGTGCGTAAGATATCCGGCGCCGGCCATTTTATAGACCGCCAGGAATTTCCTGAGCTCATTGCTTACATAGACAAAACCTATCCGGCACCGCAGGCTCAAGAACCCATACAGTACCCCAACAATGATTTATGGAGCGTCCGCCAGATCGAGTTTTTACGTGATGCACTGGACGGCTACGAGGGTAAGTCGGCAATCTATTACCCCGGCAAAGAAGTATCGCTGAGCATCTCCGGAGTGGCCACGTACCAATATATGGGCGTCCTGCACTTTCCCGACCAGGACAGAACCATAATTTTTGAACAGGGCGATGGTTTTGGCCTGAAGAAAGAGGAGATACTGGCGTATCTCCGGCAGAAGAATATACGGGTTGAGGAGCGCGGCTGACCGGTCTTGCTGGTGAGGTCAGGGGTTCTAGTAACACTCTTAAGGCTAACCCTCTTGCCCCCTTACTAGAACCCCTGACCCCCGCACCACGAACGCCCTTTAGAGTGAGGAGTGCAAGTATTACAACAGCACGCCTCTGTTGCGCGCCAATTGACGGGCGAGGCAACCCTCCGTATGATTACCTCACTTTGCTTTTCAAACCAAGCCCGCCGTTTGATACAGTAAAGAAAGCACATAACCATAAGGACAACTACGTGAAACGCAAATCGAATCAACAAGGCTTTTCCATAGCCATATTGCTCGTTGTTATTGTGGTTCTCGCCGGCCTGGTCTTAGCTGGCTGGTACGTCTGGAAGAAAAACCGAAAGGACAACACGTCAAACAAGACAAGCACCTCGCAAACCAATCAAAAAGACGATAAAAAGCAGATGGCCAGCGACCCGTCCGAGGGCGGCAAGTATCTGGTCATTAGCGAGTGGGGCGTTCGTTTTCCCTTAAGCAGTGATATATCAGAGGCCTATTATGAATTCACGGCTGGCAACTTGTCCGACGGTGTTGCGCTATACGACGGTGCATTCGACAGGATGGAAAATGCGAACGGGATTTCCTGCGGAGGAAGCAACCGCTATCAACTCTATTCCATGTCAAGAGTTCGACCGGAAAACCTCACCCAAGTCAAGGAAGAAGAGCCAGGAGCAGGGCCGGAGTACCAAAAATTCCCTTTTACGGAAGAGTACGTTTTTGGAGGTCTGGGGCCTTCCCAGGCTCCCCCTGGCTGTGCAGATCTAAGCAGCAATCCGTATGGTCCTTTTCAGGAGGATCAAAATATCTTGGACATCGCTAACGATAAAGAACAGGCTTTTGATCGGGCTTTCAAGAACTTGCAGGAGGCCAGATAGAACCAAGCACTAATCAAGCCAAAAGTAACTATCTAAACGGAGCACGATAGAATGCAAAAACAATCCTCAAAGCAGGGATTTTCAGTGGTAATCGCGTTGATCATCATAGTGGCCATAGCGGGCGTTAGCCTTGCCGGCTGGTATGTCTGGAAGAAAAACCAGAAGGACGACACGTCAAATAAAACAAACAAGACCACGCAAACAGATAACAAAGATAAAGAAAAGCCAACAGACGAAACAGCCGAATGGGTGTCCGTAACTACTCAGGGCAAGGCATTCAGCATGAAGGTTCCAGACGGCTGGACCATGACGAACTTTCCTAACGACTTCCTTGGCAGCCTAAGCACGGTATACAAGCCGGGCACACCTGCTGCCATCGAGACATCTGAAGCTGAGTATGCGGGCCACTCATTGCAGTTCCGGGCGAGTATAGCCGAACTGGATGATGCAGGACTCGGCCCGCAATGGGCATCCCCCCAACCTGGCCTGAGTGAAGCTACTCAAGACTTCGTCATTGCAGGCCTACAAGGGAAGCGTTTTAAGGGGGTGTTCTCTGGAGATCTAAGTCAGACTCTATATGAGTATGTATTTGAGCTCGGCGCCGGAAAAAAACTAGACATCGTGTATACCGTTAACCATGAAAAAGGCGAAACGGACGACGTCGCTACCGTAGAGAAGGCCATAAAAACCATCAAGCTTAACAATTAGAACGACCGTAGGGATATCCATATGCAAAGAAAGTTATCCGGCAAAGGTTTTTCAGTAATAGCCCTGCTCATCCTAGTGTTAGTCTTATCCGGTATTGGTCTTGCTGGCTGGTACGTCTGGAAGAAGAACCAGAAGGGCGACGTGTCAAAAACAGACAAAACTAGGCAAGCAAGTGAAAGTAAAAATGCCCAGCAAGAGCTGCCGGACCCCTACAAAGGGTGGCAAACATACAACAACCTTACGTATGGCGTTGGCTTTAAGTACCCTTCGGATTGGAGCGTGGAGGAAACACCTGGTAACTCGCCAGACTCTGCGACCAAGCAGGAATACGCGATCGCTCTAAAACGTAACGAACATGTGAAATATAACAGCACTATAACGTTAGAAGTCCTAGATCAAATGATAGGTGCCGCAAGCGTATGGTATGACGACAATCCTGAACCTTCGGAATCCAATAGGGTAGACAAAACAACAACGACTCTCAAGGGAAGGCAATCCATCCAGTACAGGATTACAAATATTGATGGCGAAGCCAGGAATTACTTATTCGCCGTAGAGGACAAAACATACGTTTTTAGTAGCGTTAATGAGGGGCTAAATACTCAAGCCGACGAAGACTACTGGGCCAAATTTAATAAGGTCCTTGATTCACTGCAGCTTACCCCCTAGTAACTAAGATATTAAAATTAATAGAAATAACCGCCTGGTGGGAGGGGGCTTCTAGAAAGAACCCTATGAACGAACAACTCCCACTTTCAGAGCTGAGGCAAAGTCCCGCTACGCCGGAAAGCCATACAAGTAGGTGGTCACGCCTTATTACTACTGGCATTATGACCGCAGCTGTGCTCACTAGTCCCGCACTTAATGAAGAGCCGGCTCATGCGGATACTCTTCAGGCTGTAGTTGGCGTGCCATTTGACGGCAAGTGGGCCTACAGCAATCCGACTGCCTCAGGTTGTGGACCGGGCTCGGGTGAGACATCGCATCCGTCGTGCCATGAGACCTACGTTGGTGACTGGTCCACTGATCTGTATGCTCCTGCCGGAACGGACGTCAAATTAAGGGTCGGCGGCAACGGGTTAACCTTTACTTGGGACGCGGCATCAGGAACGTGTGGTGAAACGCGGCGAGTCAAGGTTTACGCCAGTGGAACATACATCGGAAGGATTCACTTCACCCATCTAAGCGGGGCGGCCTCGATGGGCACGCCTCCAGCCAATGGGATGACCGTGGGCAGAGTCGCCAACCTCGGTTGCAATCCAGGTGGCTCAGGAAAACATGTGCACATCGAATTCGATAATGCCACAGCCCATTCTTGCTTTGTCAACTACAGCAACGCGAGCAACACTGCCGGAATGCCAGTCAGTGAGGGGTCCGCCATTGGTGTGCTCGGCTCTTCTAATACGGGCCCAAAGCAGGCATGTGCCTCAGTGCCGGGCGGTGGCGGCTCCGCCCCCGGCCCCGGCACCACCACCATGGGCGCATACAACCCCGACACCGCCACGTTCTATCTCCGTAACAGCAACACGCCGGGCAACGCTGACCTTACACTGCTGTACGGCAATGTTGGTCTCAAACCGGTCGTTGGCGACTGGGACGGCGACGGCGATGCCACGCTCGGCAGCTACGACCCCGACACCGCCACTTACTACCTGCGTGACAGCAATACCCAAGGCCCGGCCGACGGCACCATCCTCTACGGCAACCTTGGTTGGATTCCTATTGCAGGGGACTGGGACGGCAACGGCACTGACACCATAGGCGCGTACGATCCAGCTACCAGCAAGTTCTATCTCCGTAACAGCAATACGCCCGGCAATGCAGACTACCCGCCCTTCCAGTTCGGCAATGCCAACGCCGGCTGGATACCCCTTGCTGGAGACTGGGATGGCAACGGTATAACCAGCATCGGCGTCTACAATCCCAATACAGCCACCTTTTACCTCAGAAATGCCAACAACAACGGCCCGGCTAACTACAGCCTGGTGTACGGCGCAGTCGGCTGGAAGCCGGTCACCGGCGACTGGGATGGCAACGGCACGGATACGCTTGGCTCCTACGACCCGAGCACAGCGGTTTACTACCTGAGACAGTCCAATACGCAGGGCACGGCCGAAGGGACCATCTTGTACGGCGGCGTGGGCTGGACGCCCATTGCCGGTGACTGGGATGGGCAGTAAGAGGGCGAAGCAGAGAAACTAAACGCCTGGAGGCGCACGGTTGGCTGGTGTGCGGGCTAAGCCTTAGGCGCACCCGCTGACGAACTGGAAGTCGGCGGGCCTCCGTTAGGCAAGGGCTCCGGGGGCGGCCCGCAGTGGTAGGTAAAGGTTATTTCATTGTCCGGCGACATGGGGTCGCGGGCATCGAAGCCCCTCACGGTGGCATCCAGAAAACCGGGATAGACCCGGTTCTCCACGAAGGCGTCATGTTTGGAGTCTCCGCCGGGGATCTGGTCGTACTTTATCGTGCCGCCGGGCGGGGAAAAGCCGCCGGCCACGACCGTGAATTTGTCGGGACCGTAATGGACCTCTATGAGTGAACGCCAGATGGTTCTGCCATTCTTTTTGTAGGCTTCGCCTAGATTGGCTTGGCCGACTTCGCCGGGATGGATGGTGGTGCTTACAGTGTCTCCGGGGTTAACGGCACAGTCCACGTAACGTTCGGTGAGTTTGGGCTCTGCCGTGTCATCGCTCCCTGCGGCTAAGAGCGCGATGCCTCCGGCACCGGCCGCCACTGCCAAGCCGATCGCAATTCTGCTGCCGCGGGACTCTGGTTTACGCATCCAACCAGCTTAACCGTGCAGATGGGAACGTGCTGTGGAAAACTTCACTTTGGCAACGGACTGTCCACCACACCCGGCCAGCCAATGTACGAAACCAGAAAGCCGCCGGACCGCAGATGAGTCATAAGCGGGATCAGGCGTTCGTGAGACAGCGGGATGGTCAGGTAGATAGTGCTGAAACGATCCTCGGGCGCCAGCGCTTCGGGCGTGCTGAACAGCACCTGCGTAGCGGTCGTTCGCTTGGAAATAACAGCGAAACCGTAACTCTGGAGGCGATGCAGCTCGCGTTCCAGGCTCTGTTTTTTGGCTTGCTGCAGCGTACTGGCGTATTGCCGTTCTACCTCGCGGACCAACGTTGACCAGCGTTTTTTGACAACCGACAGCAAGACTGTCGGCCGGTCAGTGATAACTGCTGCCGCACCGACCACGATACGCCGGGGGAGGTGGCGGGTGAGGTCGAGGCTGAGCTGCTCCTGGCTCTTAAAATGGCGAATATCAATAAACCAATCCGGCAACCTGGAGGCCGGTGCGGCGCTCATACGGCCGACTCCAGGCATTGCGGTTCATGCGTCATTGCATCCTGCTCGGCGTCGAACATCGCCCAAGCAGTTATCCACGTCTCGCGGGTATAGAAGTGGCGGTCGCATGCGAAAGCTTGGCTGCCGTCCGCATGCAGCGACCCGGCAGTCGCTTGCGAAAGCGAAACAGACTCATAGCAAATGATGCATAGAATTTGTTGGGTGGGGCGGTCATGCGGAAAAGCGGTATAGATAGCCATACTTTCTCCGAAGCTTATTGTTAAATTAAAAAGGACAGCCATTGTTTTGGCTGTCTACACCTACAACGAGATTTTTAAATCCAGTTGACTGCAATGGCTGTCCGTTAAGATTTAAAAATATACCCGTTGTAGTTGTAGACTGCGGCAGTATAGCACCCGCTCCCGGAGCCTGCAAACCAATTTTTAGGCTGCTTTTTGCCGGCCTTTGACAGGTCTGCGACGGTGGTTAAAAACGCTTGAGGCGCCATTGCCAGCTCGGCCCGCTGATCGCTTCCTGCAGTACCAGTGGCGTGGTGCCCTTATTGGCTCCCGAGGCTACGATGGCCGTCCCCACCTGCGCGCCCACCGGCAAGGAGCGGTTGATCGGCGCCAGCTCCACGCGCGGATTGAGCGTCGTGCCGTTCCAGGCCACCAGCGTAATGTCTCCCTTGGCGATTACCTTGGCCGTAGCCAGCCAGGGCGTGGTCAGCGTGGCGAACGTTTCGCCGGCCTTGACCGGTGTCTTAACCGAAAAATACTTTTTAGACGACTGCAGCAGCGGCTTGCTGCCCACTAGCGCGTCGCGCAAATTCGACTGCCCGGTGATGACGCCGATCACGGTGATCGGCTTATCCCCGGTCTCGTACTTGGCCGCAAACAGGAAACAACCGCCGGCCTCGTCGGTCAGCCCGGTCTTGATGCCGATAATGCCGTCCAGCCCCAGCCGCGAATTGGCACTGTAAATCACGCCATGCACCGGAATCGTGGCCGAGGGCTGCTTAACAATTTCAGCCACTACTTCGTGCTGCAGCGCCAGCTCGCCCAGGCGGACCAGGTCGCCCGGCGTGCTCTTGGTGGCCGGCGACATGCCGCTGGCATCGGCCGCCACCACTGTGCTGGGCATGCCGTTCTTCTGCAGCCAGGCATTGGCATAGGCGTGGTACTGCTCCATAGAGCCGAACGCCCAGATCGCAAGGCTATCCGCCATATTATTAGCCGACGGCAGCAGCATGGCCTGCAATGCCTGGTACTGACTGATCTTTTCGCCGGCCTCAACTTTAACGTAGGAACCGCCGACAGCATAGTAATGGTTAAAGAGCGCCACGTCGTGGCCGGTAAGCGTCAGCGTCGGACCCTGTTCGCCCTTGTGCAGCGGTTTTTGTTCCAGGACCGCCAAGGCGGTAATAACTTTGGCGATGCTGGCGGTCGGCTTTTGTTCCTGCGAACCGTGCGTGGCCAGCACGCCAAAACCAAGCGCCCCCAAAGCGGCCGATCCCCGATCCGGCCAAGCCAGCTGCACGGCCTGGCTGCTATCTGTTAACGAAGCCACCGAAGCCGTGGCATGCGGCAACGGCCGAAGGTAGTTAAAAGCCAGCCCAATGAGGGCTGCAAAAAACACTAGACGGAACATAAAACCAGCCAGGCGAGCCTTGAGCCGCCGTTTACGCTGCTGCCGGTACGTGCGCATACTTATACATTATACAGGCTCCCACAACCCTTTGGCTTTTTGAGCGGCGGGGGCTATACTAAAACGGTAACCAAGGAGTCGTACATAAACTTATGACAGCAGCCATTATTGCGATTATCGCCGTAGTCGTACTCATTATTATTGTGGTCGCGCTTTACAACGCGCTGGTCCGCACCAAAATCCGCGTAGAAGAGGCTTGGAGCGACATCACCGTGCAGCTCAAGCGCCGCTACGACCTTATCCCAAACCTGGTCAACGCCGTTAAGGGATACGCCAAGCACGAAAGCGACGTCTTCCAAAAAGTCACCGATGCCCGCGCCAACGCCCTAAGCGCCCAAGGCAAAGGTGTTAAAGAGACCGCGCAAGCCGAAAATCAGTTCGAGCAGGCGCTTAAGAGCCTCTTTGCCGTCTCCGAAAACTATCCCCAGCTGCGCGCCACCGAAAACTTCCAGCAGCTGCAGGCCGAGCTGACCGACACCGAAGACAAAATCATGGCTTCGCGCCGCTTTTACAACGGCTCCGCCCGCGACCTCAACATCAAGATCGACACTTTTCCCAGCAACGTTATTGCCAAAATGTTCGGCTTTAAGAAACGCGAATTCTTCGAAGTTGACGACGTTGCCTCCGTTGAAAAGCCCGTTAACGTCGCTTTCTAAAGCTGATTCACAGCTTGGAACATTACTATAAAAGGGAAGTGACTCCCGGAGTGAACTATGTATTCTGAGATTGCCGCCAACAAACGCAAGACGTGGCTGATTATAGCGTCGTTCGCATTGCTTATCGGCGGCCTGGGCTGGATTGCCAGCCAGCTGTACGGCCAGCCGTACTTTACCTACGCCGCGCTTTTCGGCGCTGCCGTCTGGGCGCTTATCCAATACTTTGCCGCCGCCAAGCTGGCGCTGGCCATGAACGGTGCGCACGAAATCGCCAAAAAAGACAACCCGCGCCTGTACCGCACGGTCGAAAACCTGTCCATCGCCACCGGTATGCCCATGCCCAAGGTGTATATTATTGATGACCCGGCGCCCAACGCCTTTGCTACCGGCCGCGACCCCAAACACGCTGTTGTGGCTGCTACAACGGGATTGCTCAACATCATGGACGACACCGAGCTCGAAGCGGTCATGGCGCACGAACTCGGCCACGTCAAAAACTACGACATCCGCGTGATGATGATCGTCTTCGGTTTGGTCAGCGCCATCGGCTTTATCGCCGACATGCTGTCGCACTTCTTTTGGTTCAGCGGCGGTGACGACAACGACTCGCCCAACCCGATTTTTATAGTTCTGGCAATTGTTGCTGCTATCTTGGCACCGTTTTTGGCACTGCTTATCCAGATGGCCGTATCACGCCGCCGCGAGTACCTGGCCGACAGCACCGGCGCCATGACCACCCGCTATCCGGAAGGGCTGGCGCGCGCCCTCGAAAAAATCCGCGGCCACGGTTCTACCATGCGCCGCCAAAATACCTCCACGGCCCACCTGTTCTTTGCCAACCCGCTTAAGGGCAAGAGCCTGGCCAAACTGTTCAGCACCCACCCGCCCGTCGAGGACCGCATCAAGCGTTTGCGGGAAATGGGCACCCATCTGTAGAATAAGAGCATGCCTAAAAAAGCCATCGCTCCTAAAAAGCGCGCCAAAGCTCAAGCCGGCGCCGCTGCCGACGCCGTGCCGCGCAAACTGAAAACACCTACGTACAAATCCTTCCGGCTGCAAAAGCGCCTGCCTCGGCCGCAG
>ERZ777006.78-NODE-78-length-9371-cov-8.551739_pt1 | contig 9371 bp, 11 predicted proteins | sample MGYA00374959_ERZ777006 | MGnify/ENA primary metagenome ERZ777006 (study PRJEB29305, sample SAMN08776659) | plant metagenome | isolation source: Switchgrass | host: Panicum virgatum | place: USA: Austin, Texas | collected 2014-11-04 ... | reverse complement strand
ATCATAGGCCGCGTCATGTACGACGAAAGCCAACCGTGGTGGGGCGGCAAAGGCCCGATGGGCGACACACCCTGCTTTGTGCTGACCGAGAAAGGCACCGAGCCCAAAGAGGCCGGCCCGATGTTTACCTTTGTAACAGACGGCATCGAGACGGCACTGGAACTGGCCAAAAAAGCGGCCGGCGGCAAAAACGTAGGCATCGGCGGCGGCGCCAACGCCATCCAGCAGTACATAAAAGCCGGCTTAGTAGATGAGCTGCGCATCCACATCGTGCCCGTCTTGCTCGGCGGCGGCACCAGCCTGTTTGGCTCGCTGGGCGAATACATAGAGCTGGAAAAACTGGGCGTAGAAGACGAGGCCGACGTGACGCATCTCGCCTACACGTTTAAGCGGTAAACGACCAGTTCGTCCTGCATCACATCAATAATCAATATAAATATATTGATTTACGATAAATTCTGTGCTAAAACTACGATAACAATTAAGTAGAAAGGCACAGTAATGAAACCAGATTCCACCACGTTATTGCGGATTGCGGTTTTTCTGATCGGCATTCCCGTGTTGGCGCTCTGTATTTTTTGGTTGCCGCGGGTAGCGTTTGGAATAACAGAGAACAGTACATGGCTAGAGTTCCTGCAATATACCATTGTGGTCGGGCTGTACCTGGCGGCAGTGCCGTTCTTCGTGGCGCTGCACCAGGCCCTGAAGCTGCTGGACTATATAGATAAAAACGAAGCTTTTTCCCGCCTGTCGCTCAAGGCACTCAAGCATATCAAACACTGCGCAATGATTATCAGCGCCTTGTTCGTAGTAGGCACGGCCAGCTCGTACCCGATCGCCCAGCAAGAAGACGCGCCGGGCCTGACGCTGATGGGCTTTATTATCACCTTTGCTTCATTCGTAATCGCCATCTTTGCGGCCGTGCTGCAGCGGCTGGTGCAAAACGCCGTAGAAATAAAGTCAGAGAACGACCTGACCATCTAAGCCATGGCCATAGTAATCAACCTGGACGTCATGCTGGCCCGGCGCAAGATGAGCGTCACCGAGCTTTCCGAAAAAGTCGGCATTACCATGGCCAACCTTTCCATTTTAAAAAACGGAAAGGCCAAGGCGATTCGGCTCTCCACGCTTGAGGCGATCTGCCAGGCCCTGGACTGCCAGCCCGGCGACATCCTGGAATATCGCCCCGTCGTCCAGAAGCGCGGCGCTTCGGATGCTTCATAGACATTCCATACGGAGCGCAGGCTAGCGTGTGCCTGGCTAGTAGTTGGTCTGGTCGTAGTTGGGGAATTCGTCCCGCTTGAGCTGCGCCTCCGCCAACCCATGTTCCATGAGGTCTTTGCTGAGTGCCTGGACCATCGGCTCCGGCCCGGATACATACACGAGTGACTGGTTAAGCGTGGGCACGGCTTTGGCCAGGCTTTCCGCGGTGAGCGGCGCACCGACGATGTATTGCAACTGCAAGTTCGGGTCCGCGGCCTGCCACTGCTCCAGCTCGTCCTTGAACGGCACGTCCGGCGTGCGGCTGCCGTATATCAGTGTAACGTTCAGCGGCAGGCCATCGTGCACGCGCTGTTTTAGGATGCTGTGAAAGGGCGTCACGCCGATGCCGCCGGCCACAAAGACAATGGGCAGCTCCGAATCCTGCCAGGTAAAATCGCCCTCGGGAGCCTCGATGAGCTGCAGCTCATCGCCCGGCTCGAGCTTAGAGAGCGCCTGCTTGAAGGTGCTGCCCGTAACGCGCGTGGAGATTTGCATGATGCCCTCGTACGGCGCGGCCGAATTGGTAAACCAGCGTTTGGTACCTTCTTCGTCGGGGTTGTCGTGCGGCAATTCCACCCGCACATACTGCCCGGCCGTCCAGCTAAACGGCCCGTTCGGTTTAAAACGGAACGCCCATACATTGTCGATGAGATGCTCTTTTTCTATAAGCGTTAATGTCATACACGCTCCCGATTCGAATTATATATACTCAGTATACTATGGCTGAAAAGCCTGTTAGTCGCCGGATGTCGTCCGCATCATTATATTAGAAAGAGATTATACGATAGTTTGGCCGCAAACCATTAGCGATTATTTTATTACACCGCTCGGTGCGATGGCGAATAATAGCTTATAGCTGGCCGGCCGATAACGTAACAAGCAAAGGTGGGACAATGAAACGATTTCTTGCATTGTGTTCGGTCGCGGTTATCGCGGCGACGTTCTGTGTTTCTGTACTGGGAGGCCAGGCAAAGGCGGTTTCCAACGGCAGGGACTCATTCCAGCAATACGGGGCCATATCTCTATGGAACTATGACCAGAACGGTGTTTTCAGGCATCGCTGCACAGCGTCTCTTATCAATCGCTACTGGGCGTTGACGGCGGCGCACTGTAACTATCCCTCGGGCCCTAATCCGCCCGTGCTGATAGTGGGGCAGACCTCGGTACGCGCCTTGTCGCTGAACAATACGAGCGGCTACCAGGACCTCGGACTGGCCAAGGTGATAGTACATCCGGATTACCAGCCCGACCCCGACGGCGACGGGCCCGAACTGAACGACATCGCGCTCATCAAGTTTAACCATCCCGTAAACGACTCGAAACAGCTGTTGGAGCTGCCTTCGGTTTCACCGGCCATTGGCGCGCAAGGTCCGGTAGCCGGGTGGGGCTGGATTTGCGACGATACGGTAGGCACCCCTGGTGCCCAGCCGAACTGCGGCCTTCCTTACCCTACAAGGCTGCAGCAGACCAGCTTAGAGGTTGTTCAGGATTCCCGGTGCGAGTGGTTCAGCGACCCGTCCACGCAGTTCTGCACCGTAGGTGCGCAGGGTAAGCACACCATGGCTTGCCGCGGGGATTCCGGCGGTCCGCTGGTGCGTAAGTCCTTCAGCGGATTTACGCTCATGGGCATCGTGGTAGGTGACGGCGACTATGAGATTAACCACCCCAATGAGTGCGACGAAAACATAAACGGCGAACAAGGTACCGGCCTATTCACCGATGTCGCACCGTACCGGCAGTGGATCATATCGGCGATGTACGGACTTAACTAACATCGTCACTAAACAAACATACCGACCAGGCCTGCGGATGCAGGCCTGGTCTAGTATACTTACTGCATATGAGGTTTAATATATTATCTGAACCGCCGGAGTCCAGCCAGCTGATAGACTGGCCGCTTGCCGGGCAAACAGGCGCTCATCTGCCGCCGGCCGACCTTAGCCCCGACGTCAGCGTTGTCTTCAACAGAGAGTTCCAGTTTTGGAATTATGAGCTCGGCGAGGAGGCGCATTCCAGCGGCGACCAAGTGGTCGTCATGCTCGCCAAACTCCTGCGCAGCAGGATTATTTATGCGCAGCCCGACCTCCAGATTATGCTTGATGCCGCCCGCGGCGGCGTCCAGGCTGACCTGTCCGTGCCCATCGGCCCGGAATACGCCGACCTCAGCCTGGGCGGTTACGCCTACATGGCGAGCGCAACCACATTGGCACTCTCCCGCATGTGCCGCGAGGCCCGCTTTGAGGACTCCGCCCGCGAACGCTACGGCGAGTACGCTGTTATGTTGGAGCTGCATCCGGAGCATCTTCCAAAGCACGGCGTACACCTTAAAGATGAACCACTTCGCGACATCATCGGCATCGAGCGCCCCGAGCCCGGACAGGACACATGGCTGGAAGGGGAGTCCGTGTTTTTGCGGGCCCGCTACCCGGCCGAACCGAGCCCTCCGATTCCCGAAGACATCGCGCGCTTTGGAGAAGTGTCGATGCACGAGTATACCTCTGTAGTACCCAGGTTAAAGCCCGCGGCCCTGCGGCCATAATGACCGCAGGGCGGTAATAAAGACAGGACGGCCGGTGGGGCCGTCCTGTCGCGTGTCATCGACGCTAGTTCTTAAGCATAGTCTGGGCGATCCACCGGCTGTGGGCGGCGATGTTCGTCACCATCAGCTTGCCCTGCGTACCGCCGGGACCGGTCGAGCACAGATTGGGCCGCACCTCGATGTCGTCGCCGTCACCCACGACCAATCCGACGACAGTCCAGCCGTATTTCTTCTTTTGCATGATCGGCGAGCCGCTGTCGGCAAAACAGGCCTGTTTGTTCTGGCCGTCGGCCGCTACCAGACAGGACATGCTTTTGGGATCGAACAGCTCGCCGAGGCCGGGCTCTACGAGCGAGCACTGGTCGTTGGGCAGCCGCCGTTCAAACAGCTGCTGCAGCGTTTCGGGGATGTCGCGCGCGCAACTCGGGTCCGTGATGTCTGTGTCGCAGGTGGTTCCCCATCCAGCCACGAAGCTCGTGCTCCTGGCAGGCCCCATGGCACCGATGAGGAAAGGCGTGAAGCCGACGGGTTGCTTGAGCTTGACCAGCGCAATGTCGTTCACCGGCAATTCCTGGTAGTTGGGATTGCGGAAGACCTTATCTACGGTGGCCAGCGTCCCGCCGCTATTCCACTCGACCGAGCCGATGCGGGCCTTGCTGCCCGGCTGAATGGTTTCTTCGCCGCCAAAGCTGATGCAGTGCGCCGCGGTCACCACCCACTGGGCGTGGATGAGCGTTCCGCCGCAACGATGACGGTTAAGACCGGTGGCCGGGTCGATGTCCTGTAACGAAACCGTCCAGGGATAGGCGGCGGCTGTGCCGCCGACGATGAGCGGTCTTGCCCCACCATCTGGAGCAGAAGGGGCTGCGAAGGCTGCAGGGATCGAGCTAACAAAAATAGACAGTACAGCAACTATAGCGAGGAGCGTTCTAACATGAAATCTCTTTGTCATAGGAACCTTTCTAGTCTGGTTTTACTGTTAAAATCACCTTAAGTCACCGGCTCGCGCCAGTGGTTGCTCTCGAGAACCCCATGATTATACATGAATGCGGGCGCCCGCAAATGTGCTATTTTTCGTTGCCGTGAGGTTTTATTCGCCGTCTGGCCTGACTATGCGCGAATGTTACGCCGAGCATAGTCGCGGACAGCCGCGGGCCGAGCATTGCGCAACAGCGTCCTATGTCCCTCGCCGCGATTACAGCCACAACACCCCTGTTTAAAGCAGTCGGACGGAGTTGCGTTTCGCCGGTTCTGTAGTCGGAGCGCAGGTCTCGCAAGGTATCTGCGGCATTTCGCGCAACCATTATTTCGCCCACCAGCTCGGCATAGCGGGGATATGCCGAGTGGTCCCGATCCTGCCTGGGCATCGCACTGGTCATCATGTGGCCCGAGCAGCGGGCCTCGTGGGCGCGAAGATGCATAAAGTGCGCCGGATTGGTCGTAGCCTTATATTTACCGGCCAGGCTTACCGCGGTTCGCCCCATGGCAAAAAAGGTAGGAATTTTGAGCGGGTCCATGCTGTCCATCAAGGCGTTCAGGTCCTCGGCCACTTGGGGGTGCACCATCTGAGGCGGCTGCGCTTCTGTACCGATGCTTTCCAGCTCCTGGCAGTACTGCAAAAAAGGCGCGTGCGAGGCGGGGTCGTTGTCCCACATATAGTCGATCAGGGCGACGCAGCCGGCGACCAGTCTTTGCTGTTCAATCGCCGCATCGGAAAGCGGCAGGCCCAGATGATCCGCTATTGGGAACACATGGTCGGCCATTTCGCGGCGACTTGTATACAGATATTCTTGGCGGGCGGTGTCCGGGTATGTCATTTAGCAGTCCTCGAGATAGTAATAAGCGCCAGCTGTTTTTTCAGCTCGGGCGTGAGCGTCCGCTCGTTTGCTTTATCAAGCCAAACACCGCCCCGGATGCCCGTTGGGACGGGCTCGTCCAGCGCCGTCTTCAGACAAGGTATTGTCACAGGGCATGACTGGCATATCCGCTTGGCCCGCTCAGCCTGCGGCGTAAAAGCTTTAGCGGTGCTCCGCGGAAAGAATAGCTCAGGATCCTCGTCACGGCAAGCGGCGTCGTGAACCCAGTCAGCGGGTACCATGGTCTGTTTGCCGGTAACATATTTAGCCAGGCGGCTGCCTCGCCGCTGGGCGGACTGGTACCGCAGGAGCAGGGACGGCGCTTCTATGATGCGCTGGCAAAACGTTCTCATGTTGATGCGCCTGCCGGCCTGCGCCATGGCTTGCTGGTGCAGCTCCTCAAGCGGCACGTTCAGCCGGCTGTTGGCGGCGTAGATCTGTTCTGCGAGATCCATCCAGCTGTCGGTGCTGGTTTCTATTCTAAATCCTGACCGGTAGGCGAGCACTTGCGCCACAAGCTCCGGCGAGTTGATAATCTCGTGTGCGTCCTGGCGTGCTCTTGCCTGAAAAGCCGCTGCCTGCGCGTCGGTGCCCAACAGCAAACGGCGACGTTCGAGCATTGCTTTAATAGAGGATTCGAAGTCGGGCGTAATGCTGACCTCGCTCTTTGCCGTGCTGGGGCCGGCGAGCGGCCGTATAAGACCGTTGCGATGCGGCCCGTACTGCATCCAGGTCAGCAGCGCCTTCCAGACGGTTTCTTGTGGTACTCGCGGGTTGGTCCTGCCGACTTCATCCAGTAAGTCCTGGCCGGTGACAGTCGTGTGGTCGTTGCTCCGCAAGGTCAAGGCAGCCTTCAAAATAAATCCAGAGACAGGGCTGGCCTTAGTCGTAACCGGAAATTCGCCTTGGGCAAGCTGGTACTCGCGGTTGGCGGGGTCAATGAGGCTTCGGTGCGAAAGCACATTGCCTTCGGTGAGGACCTGGACAAAGTGTGTAGTTTGCGCCGGGCTGATCCCGGCGAACCTTGCTATGTCCATCACGCTGGCTGGGCCATCGAGCAGCTTTTCGTATATGAGAGGACGGGGATTATCTCTTGCAACATCAGCACGTACGCTCATGACCGTTTCTAAAAAGCCTTCCTGGGGCGTCTCAAGCTGCAGTCCCAGCATGGCGCCAGAGATGGCAACGCCGACGGTGGCGCCTTTTTCGCTCAGGCCAACCGTGTGAAACGATTTTCCTCCTTCGGTAGCCGCTTGCCCAAGTTCGACTAAGCCGGCGGTAGAAAGCGCCGACTTGCAATGCTTGACGACCGTCGCTTTTATGATATCTCTGGTTTTGTAAGCCCCTTGCAGGTCATTACACCGGTCTGCCAGCGCCAAAAAACCGACCTTTTCCTGGGCGGGGAACGTGCCAAGCGCCAGCAGCGTGACCATCTTTGCAGGATCGGCCAGCACGTCGATCGTCCTGGCCGTAGACATGGGTTCGGGGATGGAGGATGGAGTCTCTCCGGTCTGCATTTGTATACTTATATACTACTTTATAAGGTCTAGCAATGGTCGAAAAGACAGCGCCGGTTGGCACCGCCGTTCAGCACGGCCCTCAGCGTAGCCTTATTTTTTGGCCGCCAGCTCCCGCAGAGCGGCAAGCGCCTTTTGGATATTCCGTTCGCGTGTCTCATCGGTTTTGGCCTGTTCGATAGGGTAGGTGAGCAGCTTCTTTTTGCTGTTAGAGAGCCCGTTAAACGCCGCCTTGGCCGCAGGCTCGGCGGCAAGCGCCTTCGCCAGCTCGGGCGGCACGTCGACGACGCGCGGCGCGGTGTCGAGCTCGAGCTCGATGTCGACCTCGTCGCCGCCGACCACATGGGCCGCCTCGCGAACCTCAGCGCTCACGCCAAACAAGTACTTGTCGCCGCGCGAGGCAATGGCGGTCCGGTACGTGTAGCCGTTAATCGTGACGGTCACGAGCGGTTTTTTGCCGCCGCCCAACCCCAGAATAACTTCTTCGGGGACTTCCACGCCGGTCGAGGTCTTGCCGGTCGTCAGCAGTGTCGTATGGAATCTCATATTTCTCCTTGGTCTGGCAACATTACTTTTTGAACCTGGCGAGCACTACCGAAATCCAGGTCCAGCCCAAAATTACAGCGGCCGTAAAGGCCAGCACCACGGTTGTCAGCAGCGCACCGCTGCCATTCGAGCCCATGGCGATTCCCACGAAGGCCGCGCCGAAAAGCACGCCGGTCAGGCGGGAATAGACGGCCCACGACCGCTCGCTGCGAGCCTTAAAGTACGCAGCCAGCACAAAACAGGCGGCAATGAGGCCGATGAAACCGATAGCTCCGAAAACAAAATGCAGCATGCCGTTTGCCGTGACATTGGCCATTCCTTCCGGCGTGCCAACGGGGAATCCATTGGCCGGATCAGCCTTAAAAATGCCGGCGCCGACCAATCCCAGTCCGTAGAGCCCAAGCATGAGAGGGCCCCACGCGCCGCCTTTCTCACCCTTTATCGAGCCGCGCAGCCCCATGGCGCCGGCAACGGTCAAAAGCCCGGTCACAATGAGCAGCAGAACATGCACCCAGCCCCAGTCCCCGTTAGCCATGAGACTTAAGTCATGGCGGGTCATGTCGAAGCCGGGCCGCGTCAGTATCTCGATAGCACCGACCAGAATGTAGGCAGGGCCTGCCAGCATGCCCAAGGTGAGCAATATATGGTTGCGTGTTCCGCTGTTGTTTGTGGTTGGAGAGATGTCTGTCATTTTTTATCCTTCTGTGTTACGCCTTTACATACCCCAGCGCTTCCACAATCCTGCCGTCGCGGACCCGCATGATATTTACACCGCGCACGGAGTCAGTCTTGCCGGGTCCCCAGCGCAACCGCCAGGTGATGATCCCGCGGTCGCCCAGGATATCGATGTTTTCGGTTTCGAAACGCATATCCCGATTGGCGGCGATGCCGCTCCAAAACACCAAACAGGCATCGTGGCCCTTATAGGTGGCGCCGTCCGGCGCCGGGCCGGTATTTTCCAGCACGCAATCATCGGCGATAATGGCCGCTAGGCCGCTTGGATCGTGCTCGAGAAAAGCGCTGTCAAATTGCTTTATAACTTCCTCTGTTGATAACGGCATGCCGTCCTCCTTTACTTATTGCGTTTCGCCCTGGCCGGCGCATATGTTACTAAAATAGAGTCGTCGCCCAACTTTTGCGCATCTACCAAGCGAAAATATTTTTGCCCGGTAAGGTCATCAAACAAGTGTTCGCCGACATTTACGACCACCGGATACAGCTTAATCTTATATTCGTCGATAAGGTCTGCCTCGGTGAGCGCCCGCACCAACACGGGACTGCCAAAGATCATAATGTCGCCGCCTTCGCGGGCCTTTAGGGCGGCGACTTGCTGTTCGATATTGCCGCTGGCAAGCTGTTCGGGAACTTCAAACTTGCCCCACTTCAGTTCTTTCAGCGGACGATCACCAGTGACCACCACCTTGTGCGTGGTGTTTATTTTCTTGCCTAGCGGCGAAGCGTTCATGGGCGGCCACTTTCTTACAAGATCCTCGTAGGTTCCCCGACCGAGCAAAATGGTATCGACGTTATCCATCATTTTTAACAACATCTCGCTTCCTGCTTTAAAGTCGGCCCTGTTTGCCCAGGTCATAAAGTCGGTCTTATCTTTGGCCGGATCGCCCGTAACCACGCCTTTAAAAGTGCTATGGA
>ERZ777006.77-NODE-77-length-9388-cov-7.786350_pt1 | contig 9388 bp, 6 predicted proteins | sample MGYA00374959_ERZ777006 | MGnify/ENA primary metagenome ERZ777006 (study PRJEB29305, sample SAMN08776659) | plant metagenome | isolation source: Switchgrass | host: Panicum virgatum | place: USA: Austin, Texas | collected 2014-11-04 ... | reverse complement strand
CCGCGCGGTCTGGCCGATAGTTTCGGCGTGCAGGGTTTTCCCTGGGGAGCTGGTCCGGGCGACGCTGCCATGCTCGACCCGAAAACGTATCTGCGGCCGGATCTGGCCATTCCTGCAGCCAAGGCGGCCGGCGCCGCAGAGGTTTGGTTCAACACGGGCACCTTCAGCCATTTTGGTGCGGACGACTTTACTCCCATGGACTTGAGTGCGCAGCAGCGTCAGGCGATGCTTACCGGCTCCATCGCCGCCGCCAAAACCGTTAAGGCGGCCGGCCTGCGAACCGCCTTGCATTTATTTGCCCGAGACAAAACACACACGGACGAAAAGATAAACTGGTCCTACTGGCCGGCCGGCAATACGAACAGCAGCCCCTACGCGCCTGTCTTTAAGACATTTGTGCGCGATGTAAGGGCTGCTGGCGTGTCATTGTGGCTGTACGACAATGACGGGGAGGATTAGGCCTAGAGCTGAGCGGTGACTTCGTCGAGCGCTTTCTCGTAGGTCTTGATGGTGATGCCGGCGTTGCGGATCACATCGATGTGCCGGGCGAACTCGTCCGGAGCGGTGTCGAACTGCTCAGGGTTGTCGCCGATGCGATGGTAGACCAACACTAGCCAGGTCTTATCCGCCTTGGCCTGGTCGATCCATGCCTGGACCTGTGCGGCAGTGGTGGTGTTCAGAATGTTCTGGACACGGACGCGGTAGATGTCGAAGTTGTCTTTAGAGTTGTAGCCCTCGTCGACGGTGCGGTGCGAGCGGTAGTACTTCTTGATCTGGGTGTTCACGTTGGCGTTGTAGTCGCCGTAAGGCGAGGCAAAGTCTTTGACCGGCTGGCCGATGATATTTTGCAGGTAGGTCTGCGAGTTCTTCAGCTCTTTGGTCAGGTTGGTGGAGTTTAAGGTGGTCAGCATAGGGTGGGTGACGGTGTGGGAGCAAATCTCGTGGCCGGTATTAAAGAAGGCTTTGACATTCTGGATGCCCTCGATGGGGTTGTCTTTAATAGCTTGCGTCATGAAGCACTGGGTGGTCTTGATGTTGTACTGGTTCAAGAGCGGCAACGCGTTGGTGACGTTGTCTTCGTGGCCGTCGTCAAAGGTCAGGGTCAGCAGCGGCTGGTTAAAGCCGGTCGGCGTGTAGTTCTCGATAGAGTAGTCGTCGGTCTGTACCCAGCCGTTTTGGTTGACGAACAGGAAGACGGATACGGCTACGGCGTCCTGCGGAATGCTGAAGGTGTCGCTGTACTTGGTCCAGGTGGTGCTGGCGTTCGTGGGCGGCTGCGGGTTGGGCATACCGAAGTACTGCTCGCTGCCGTCAGCCTTGATGAACATGGCAACGGCCTTGGGGATGACGTTAGTCTTGTACCAGGTGGTAAAGCGATACTGCTTGCCCTTTTGCAGGGTGGTGCCGTCTACGTTCAGCGGGTTGAAGTACCACTTGGCATCGCCGTCGACGTAGTTGCTGACAGTGGTCTTGATGCTCTTGGCGCCGGTGTGGCCGCCGTTCACATACTGGAAGGTGGCGTTGTTGGTGCCCCAGCTGTTGTTGGTCCACTGGTCGGGGGCGTTGGCGTTGCCTGGAGCCGCGGTTTCCACCGAGCCGTTAGGAACGACACCGGTGACCGGAGTCGGATCCGGATCTGGATCCGGGTCGGGGTTGCTCGCCTTGGTCAGGCTGACATCGTCGATGTCCATGGTGCCGACACGGTCGATCAGGTGGTATACGCTTGCCTTAACAGCGGTTGCCGGTGCCGTAAAGTTGGCACTGTATTGCTTCCAGGTGGATGAGGCCGTGGCGCCGGCAATTTCCTGGTAGGTGTAGTTACCACCGGCATCCTGGAAGGCAACCACGACGCGGTTGGCAACGTTAGACGTGTACCAGTCGCTGTATGTGTAGGCCTGGCCGCCGGTTACGGTTACGGGTGTGGCGTACCACTTGGCGTCGCCGTCGGTGTAGGCGCTGATAGCAACCCGTGCGCTCTTGGTGCCGCTGTGGCCGAGCGTGGCGTACGTAAAGGTGGGGGTGTTGGTACCCCAGGCGTTCTTTTCCCAGTTTGCGGGGTTAGCGCCGTCGGCGGTTTCGAATGAAGGGTTGGCAATCAGGTTGCCGCTCGGGTCTGACGGCGGGGTTACCGGCGGTTCCGGGTCCGTAGGAGGGGTTACCGGCGGCTCGACCGGAGGAGTGGTCGTGTCGGTTTCCATCAGGCTGTAATCGTCGGTCTGCAGGGTGCCGACGCCGGCAACAACATGCAGTACGGTTACTTTTTTGGCATTTGCCGGAGTGGTAAAGGTGGCGGTCAGCTGCGTCCAGTCGGCGGCAGCCGGAACAGCCTGGACGTATGCGTATGAAAGGTTGCCGGAAGCGTCGGTGTACTCCAGGTCAATCTCGGTTGCCACGCTGGACTTGTACCAGCTGGTGTAGGTGTAAGACTTGTTGGCGTCAACGTTAACGGCGTCGGCCATCCACTTGGCGTCGCCGTCGGTGTAGGCGGTCATGTTGACTTCAAGGCTTTTTGCGCCGGTGTGGCCCTCGTTCTTGTAGGAGAGGGTGGCGGTGTTGTTGCCCCAGCGGTTGGCGGTCCAGTTGGCGGGATTGGTGCCGGCAGCGGTTTCAACCGAAGGGTTAGCTAATAGATTGGTTCCAGCTGCTAATACAGCTGATACGGGCAGTACGAGTGCAGCCAGTACTGTCAGAGCGGAAAGGAGGGAGGCAAGTCGCTTCATTGTTAACTTCCGTATTACGTTGTGATGCATATAGCATACAACTATTAGCACGAGAGGTCAAGTATTTTTGACAACGATAAGCAAAAGCGTCATGGTAGCTCGATAACAGATTGTTTTTGGTGTTTTTTCTGCCAAACGGCCAGCGGCCACATAGTCATGCCGGCGTAGGATAGGCGAGTCACCGTACCATTCTTAATAATAAAGCGGACGAGTTCGCCTCCGGATTCAATGCTGCTTGTCTGTACTACTTTGAAGGTGGTATCGTCCAGACGCTCCAGTTTGTCGGTTTGAGTGACCGGATCGCTACCGGGGTAGGCCACGAACATATCCTTGCCGCTTACCAGCACCCAGGCCACATCCCACAGGCAGGCGTACATGCCCTCCAGCCGCCGCAGCGGACGCGCCGGCGCCGGATGATTCCTTATAAAATCGATGATGCTGAATATCGCCTTGAGCAGATTTTCGGCCGGACCATTAATGGCATTCACGGCCACCGTAACGCACAGGCCGGTCGTGGGATCGAACAGCGTCTGCGTGCGATGCCCGGGAAAACTGCCGCCATGGCCGTACAGCGTGCGTTCATTGAGCGTGGCCAGCTTGAGCCCCAGGCCGTAGTGGCCTTTGATGTGTCCGGCATTGTCCCTGATAGGAAAATGCTCCCGCTGCATCTCTTTCTTGGATGCATCTGTCAGAAGCTGGCCCGTGCCCGGCCGTAGCGCGGCGAAGAAGCGGCTCAGGTCGCTAGGCGCGGCGCAAAAGCCGGTGGCGGGCGCCAGAGCCCCGGTGCCGATGTTGGCGATGGGCAGGCGCTCGGCTTTGTTTACGCGGCCGGCGTAGCCTGTTACTAATTGCTTGGCTAGTGCCACCGAGTATTCAGGGTAGGCATGTTCCAGCTTGAGCGGCCGGATGAGGTGCTCGGCGGCATACGCGTGGTAGTCTTGTCCGGATACGGCCTCAATGACCAGGCCTAATACGCCATAGCCGAAGTTGGAGTATTTGAGCCGCACATCGTTATCCATTACCAAATCGGCCGCCAACACGGCTTTTTTAAAGGCAGCTGCATCAGGAAACGGCCGCTCCAGCTGCCAAAAATCAGCGTCCAGACCATCGCGAATTACCCCTGCGCCATGGCAGAGCAGCTGGCGCACCGTGACGTTTTGCCAGCGCTTGTCGGCATGCCCCCTAAGCCAGGGCAGATAGGCCGCGACAGGCGTATCCAACTCCAACGCGCCCTCTTCCTGCAGCTGCAGCACGGCAGTAGCCGTAAATGTTTTAGAGTGCGAGGCGACCCTGAAAAGATGCCCGGGAGTGAGCCTTATCTCCTTTTGCACATCAGCATAGCCGAAGCACTCGTCCAAAACGACCTTGCTTTTATGCGTAATAGCGACCGCCAGTCCGGGCAGATCCTCCTGCTGGTAGCGGAATTGCAGCCACATGCGTACCGCCTCAAGTGCGCGGGACAAGGTGTTTTTATCCATAAACGCATTGTAGCGGCGGGCGCGGGAACCGTAAAGCATAAGTAGTTTTATGTAAGATATTTTACAAAAGCGCACATTGAGTGTATAATCCTTTTTGAAGAGTGCGGCTGCGGGTGGCTCCAGACGGATTCTGCACCTAACTAATAAGGAGAACGTTATGTACGGGCCAAAAGTTCTTGGTACATCCAACGTAGCGACTGGCATTTCCCTGCTCCCGAGCACTGGTGACAGCCGCGTACTATTCGTTCTTGCCTCTACGCTTATCGTGAGCGGCGTGGTCATCCTGGTAGCTTCTACCATCTTGTCCCGCAAAGCTCGCCGCAGCGAGGCAAACTAGGTAATAAGCGGGGGTTCGCCCTCGCTTATACTTTTTTACAGGTGTTTTATGAAATTGCATCGAATATTGCTTATTACCGGCATAGCCGCCGTGGTGCTCGGCCTGGCCGGGCTTGCACCGCTGGCGTACTACAAATCCCAGAACCAAAAGGTGTTGGCCCAGCCGCCCACCGTGCACATCCCGGCGGTAGCGCCCGCTCCTGAGCCCAAACCCTCTCTGATAACCGGCAAGCCGGTGCACCTGGTCATTCCCAGCCTAGGCATTGATTTGGCAGTTGCAGACGGCGCGTATAACGCCAAAGACGGCACTTGGACGCTGTCTAAAGACAAGGCGCACTATGCGCTGCCGACGCAGCAGCCCAACAATGAATCAGGCAACACGCTGATCTACGGCCACTACCGAAAGGGCGTGTTCTCGAGCCTGCACAAGCTTGCGCCCGGCGCCCAGGTGACGGTTGAAACTGATAACGGCTACCGCTTTACCTACACCTTCCAAAAGAGCGAGACGGTGAGCCCCGCCGACACCAGCGTATTTACGTACACCGGCGCACCGCGCCTGACCATCCAGACCTGTACCGGCGCCTTTATGCAGAACCGCCAGCTGTTTTACTTTGGCCTGACCGACGTCGCTAAAATGTAAGATTGCTCCCAGCTGCCATTACAGCCTCTAAACAGGGTCAAGCGTAGTGCAACCGGACAGGCCGCAATAAAGGCCTGCCCGCGTGAAACGCACTGTTTAGAGGCTGTAATGGCAGCTGGGAGCGCCACTTATGATTTAAGCGCGACGTCCTGCAGGGCTGCGGCGTCGACCTTGTAGCGGCGGCCTTCGGTGGCCCAACCTTTAATGTCGCTTTGGAATTTCTTAAGCACCAGCACCTCGAACATGGCCATGAAGTAAATGCCGATTTCCAGCCAGCGCAAGAAGTAAAAGTAGGGCAGGGCGCCCAACAGGTTCCAGCGCCTGATCACTATCGAGGAACCAAGGGCGATGAGCCCGTTCATAACAAAGTCGGCGGCAACGGCCACCGGGATGATCATCCAGTTGCCAGTCAACGCGATGATCAGCGGCAGCAGAATAAGCAGCTGCAGCACGAACAGCGCAGTCTGCAGCATCTGGAAACCCAGGCTCAGGTCGATACGCTGCCGCCCGAGCCCGATGCGGTACTTTTTAACACCTTGGAAGAAGCCGCGTTGCCAGCGCAGATTCTGTTTGCAGAAGTCGCTCAGCGATTGCGGGTCCTGCGTGTAGTTGACGGCGCGCGGGATAAACACGATGCCGCCGAGCTTTTTGCGGTGGACCTGCAGGGTTATATCAAAGTCCTCGGTCAGGCTGTTGCCGCTAAAATCCAGTTTGGAAATGATGTCGGTGCGGAAACAGGTGATCGGGCCGGGGAAGACCGAAATCATGCCCAGGCGGGCCTGGATGCGGCGGTTGACGTGCTGGCTGTAGGTGTAGGTGAGGGCGCGGTAGGTGCTGATCCAGTTGCCGCGCAGGCTCTGCACAAAACCGACCGCCACCGCGTATTTTTTAGCGCTCAGCTTGCTGCGGTACAGCTTGAAATAATCGGGCGAGAAGATGCTGTCGGCGTCGGCGACGTGCAGCCAGACGTACGTGGTTTCAACTTTAAAGTGGGCGATGGCTTTTTGTACGGCCAGGGCCTTGCCGCTGCGGCCCACGCTCAGGACGTTTTTCTCGCCCAGCAGGCTTACGGCAATCTTACGCGTGGCGTCGCTGGAATTGTCGTCCACCACAAAGATATCGCGCTTGTTTTGGCCGGCGGCGACGGCCGAGTGGATGGTGCTGGCAATGATGAGTTCTTCGTTGTGCGCCGGCAGCAGCAGCGCCAGGCGCTTGCGCATAAAGCGGGTGGCTTTGGCACGCGAGGCAATACGCCCGCGGGCGGGCTTGACGGGGCGCTGTTGGTAAACGGGTTTATGCGGAACGTAAACGGATTTACCGCGGGGCTTGACACTACCGGTGACAGATTCTTTTCGGGTCATGCGGTCCAAAACTCAATTTCGGACTAATTTTACCACAAAAAGTAAGATATAGCAAGAACCTCACCTTTTACATAAGCGGGATGCGCGCAATAGGCTAGATGTCGTGGAAGACCTGGATGTGGGCGCCCAAGGAGTTAAGGCGCTCGGCCAGATCTTCGTAGCCCCTGTTGATGGTGTACACATTACGGAGCGTGGAGATGCCGGGCGCAGCCAACATGCCAATCAGCAGCAGGCTGGCCGGGCGCAGGGCAGGAGGGCAGACCACATCGGCCTTACTGAACTTGGTGGGGCCGGTGGCGAACAGGCGGTGCGGGTCGGCCAGCTCTACCTGCATGCCTACCTTGGTCATCTCGGTGTAGTAGATGGCGCGGTTTTCGTACATCCAGTCGTGGATGAGGGTGCGGCCGCGGGCTACGCCGGCGATGGGCACAAAGTATGGCAGGTTGTCGGGGTTCATGCCGGGCCAAAGGTTGGGGTGCAGCTTGTCGGTCAGGGCGCGCAGCGTGCCGTCGTGCTTGTACACGGTGATATCGGCCAGGTCGATCACGCCGTTTTCGGCCTTGTAAGGCTTGGAAAGCTTGTATTCCAGCCCCATCTTTTTGAGCTTGAGCAGCTCCAGCGCGATCCAGCGGTAGGGCACGCGCTTCACGGTGATTTCCGAGTTGGTGGTAACGGCGGCGGAAATGAAGAACATGGCCTCGATGGGGTCCTCGGTGGGCGTGTAGGTGACATTCTTTTTGATGTGCGGCACACCCTTGACCTTGAGCAGCGGCGTGCCGAAGCCCTCGATCTGGACACCCAGTTTTTCCAGGAATAAACAGAGGTCCTGCACCATGTAGTCGCCGCTGGCGGACTGGATGGCGGTTTCGCCCTTGGTGCGGGCGGCGGCCATCAGGACGTTGTTGGTGACGGTGTTGCCCTGCTCGTACAGCGTCATGTCTTGGGGTGCTTTTTTGTCAACGGTGACCTCGTAGTGGCCGTTGGTGGCGATGATATCCACGCCGAACTCGGCTAAAGCGTACAAGTGCGGCTCAACAGTGCGCTGGCCCAATTTGCAGCCGCCGGCGTACGGAATCTTGAATTCGGTGTAGTCGTGCATCAGCGAGCCGATGAGCATAAGCACGGAGCGTGTTTTGCGGGCGGCCGTGGCGTCCATTTTGTCCAGTTTGAGCTGTTCCGGGCGGCGGATTTCCAGCGTGTTGCCGTCCGACCACTTGCATTGCACGCCGACGCTCTCCAGCACCTCGATGATGCGGAACACTTCCTCGATTCGCGGGAAGTTGGGGAAGCGCGTCACGCCGTAATTAAGCAGGCTGGCGCAAAGTAGCGCCACGGCGGCATTCTTGCTGGTTTTGAGGGTGATGCTGCCGTGCAGTTCGTGGCCGCCCTCGATGCGCAGGTTGACCGCGCTGGTTCCCAGGCTGATTAATTGCTTGTTGAGCACGTCGCTGATGCGCCCAAGCGTCTCCAGGCTGAGGTTTTGCTTGCCGTGTTCCATACGGTTTACGGCCGATTGACTGGTTCCCAGCCGCTTGGCGAATTCAGCTTGTGTCAGCTCGCGTTCTTGACGAATTTGAGCAATAAGGTGTCCGATTTTTTCGTTTGCTGTAGACATAATACAGATAATATATCATACGTGATATATGTTGCAAGCTAAATCGACCGGCTGGGCGGCCATTTACTAACCTTGGCCTCCTTGGCGCCTAGGCAGCCTGTTCCATATACGCCTGGATAACCTCGGGCGGCAGCTCTGACTCGACGGTTTTGCCGTAGAATCTGTCCGCCTCAGCCAGCAGCACAAGCGAGCTTGCGCCCTGGACGCCGAGCGTTTTCCGAAGCTGGGCGCTCTTGGCGGCGACACTGCCGGAAGCGCTAAAGTCAAGAGCGGGCGCTATGTCGGCATCGGTTTTACCATCCGCAGCCAGATCGGTGTAGGTGTAGAGTTGTTGCCGAAGCTCCTTCTTGAGCGCCAAAGTGGGGCGCTGCTTGGTCGTAAAAATACCCTTCTGGAAGGCGGCTCTGATAGCCATTTCGGTAGACCGGTTCCGCTTCTGACCCCCTTCGGCCGGAGGAAGCAGCTTATCGTGGAGTCTTACCAGATGCGTCCCGTTCGTAACACCTTGGCTGGCAAGTCGCTGCGAAATCTCCTTTGAGGGCACGCCCACGCTTTTCATCGCCAAAGCCACGAGCTCTTTGCGGGTCAGTCGCGTCACACGCCCGTCCGCCCCCATGAAGGGAACATTATGCACACCGACAATCGCCGTTTCCAGCTCGATCTGGTCAACGATACCCAGGTTGATGTCGGCTTCTTCCAGATGCTTGGGCTGGCCGGCAAAGCGGATTTTCACTTCAGGATGTTCGTCGAAAGGCTGTAGATAAAGCTGCACGAGAGGGAAAAGCTTCTCGTGGGCCTCGGTCATCGGCACCGGCAGCTCAGAGGGGCCGGCGGCGCGGGAAGCTGGCAGGAGCTCGGCCATGCCCGCCAAGGTGATAAATGCGGCACCGGGGTGCTCCATATGATCGAACCCCAGGTCCAAGGCGATGTTGCCGATGGTGCTTGCGACTTCCACCGGCTTCATGCGCAGAGCCTCGGCTATTTCGCCGTCCGGGCGGTCAGTGCCCAGCAAGGCTGCAAGGTGGAAAAAGTCTTGCCGAAAATCCGGATGTATACCCAGCTCAGGCGCGACATCGCCCAGCAGGAAGCCGCCCTCAAAGGCCGCCGCAGTGGTGGTTTCGGCGGGCCGGCGGCTGCCCACGCCCAGTTTTTCATGCAGGCTGTCTACGGCAGAGGCATGCGCCTCACCGCCATACCACCGCGTAAGACGCTGCCGGATGGCGAGGTCGCCCATACCC
>ERZ777006.76-NODE-76-length-9432-cov-10.744268_pt1 | contig 9432 bp, 7 predicted proteins | sample MGYA00374959_ERZ777006 | MGnify/ENA primary metagenome ERZ777006 (study PRJEB29305, sample SAMN08776659) | plant metagenome | isolation source: Switchgrass | host: Panicum virgatum | place: USA: Austin, Texas | collected 2014-11-04 ... | reverse complement strand
ATCAACGATGCCGTAGCAGGCGTGCGCGGATTTGCCGGCGAGACGTACGTGCTGGAACACGAAGCCGACGAAGTTATTAACCCCGCCATCCCGAAATCCTATTTTAAGGCCGCAAAACACGGCAGCTACATCGTCATTCCCGGGCTCAAGCACTCGCCCAAGCTCATGCCTAACCCCGAGGGCTACTTTGCGGTGGTCGAGCTATGGCTGACCACGATCATCACCGCGATTCAGAAAAGCAGAGTACTAGTTGCTGAAAAATAACTTAGATTTATAATTGCTCATAGCGGAAGCGAGCAATAACTTCGGCTGCGACTACCCGATCGACGGAGAGTCCTAACATACTGTAATGCCTGACAGGGAGGTTATCATGGCAGAAGAAGCAAAAGACAAGAAAAAGAGCTGGTTCGTCAGACATAAAGTGCTGACCCTGGTGCTGGGCGTGATCGTCTTTATCGTGCTGGTCAGCGCTTTGGGTGGTGGTGACAAAGCTAAAACAAACAACGGCGCCAATGCTAACAATAACGCCGACAGCAGCGACACTGCCAAGGCAGACACCGAAAAAAGTAGCGGTACTCCAAAGGTCGGCGAACCGGCCCGCGACGGCAAATTCGAATTTGTGGTGAAAAGCCTTGAGTGCGGCAAGCCCTCGGTCGGCACCAACCAGTATCTGACCAAGACCGCCCAGGGGCAGTACTGCCTGCTGACTGTCAGCGTGAAAAATATCGGCGACGAAAAGCAAAGCCTGCTCTCGTCCAACCAGAAACTGCTGGATACCGCCGGTAAGGAATATTCCGCGGATGATACCGCTACCATGTACGCGGCACCGGAAGGCTCGGCAAGTTGGTACAGCGATATTAACCCGGGCAACAGCGTCGAAGGGGCCATCGTATTCGATGTGCCCAAGGATGTCACGCCGACCGTAGCGCAGCTGCACGACAGCGCGTTCAGCGGTGGTGTGAAGGTCAGTCTGCAGTAGCAGACTGCTCTGCCAAAATAGGGACCGTGTCTCAACGATCCCTATTTTTGTTCGGTTTTTCGCTTGCTTTCAAATTGATCATGCTTAATAATCGAGCATATTACTTGAGGGAAGCATGAGTGAATCCAAAACTGGCATTGCTATTCTAGGCTCAGGAAACGGAGCGTCCGTCCGAACAACTATTCGCGCCGCAAGGCAAAGGGGCCGGCGTGGCGGACGCTGAGATACGCATCCACGACCATTTTGACGACCCTCGAGCGCATGCGGTCGAGCGCCAGGCTGCCCAATATGGCATGGAGCTAAGCGGGCTGCAGGTGGTCGGCGTGGTGCACGCCGAAGGGCTGACAACGGACGAAGCCCAGACCATAGGCAGCGAGCTGATCGCCGACCCCAACACGCAGCACCTCAGCCTGGAGCCGCGTACGGATTGGGGCGACCCGCATGTCGTGGAAGTAGCGCCGTTACCAGGCGTCACCAATCCTAAGGTCGACTCCATAAAATATGGTGCCGGGTTGCTGGGCATCGCTTTGCCGGAGGTTGCCACCGGTACGGAATACCGTTTCAGCCCCGAAACGCCGTGGGAGGTGGTGGACCGGGTTGTACATACCATCCTTGTTAATCCCACGGTAGAACAGGTAAGAAGGAGGCCGCCGGACAGTCTGGCGGTGGAGCGCACCGAGGGCCATATCCGTTCTCTCGCCGTAAGAACAATGGATGACGGGCAGCTCATGGCACTTTCCAAAGACCGCAAACTGGCACTTAATCTGCGGGAAATGCAGGCCATTCGCGCCGAAGCGACGCGGCTCGGCCGAGACCTGCGGGATGGCGAGGTGGAATACCTGGCGGCGGCCTGGAGCGAGCACTGCGGCCACAAGACCATGAAGTCGAAACTCATCGTGGCAGGGGAACGGAAAGCATCGCCCTATGACCGTATAAAAACCGGTTCCCGGCCGTACTTTGCAGAGCGGGGCGTGCTGTCTGCGTTTCATGACAATTCAGGTGTTTTTGCGTTTTACGAGGGGCAGGGCATTGCCATTAAACTGGAGACGCATAACAGTCCGCACATGATCGACCCCGAGGGCGGCGCGGCAACCGGCGTGGGCGGCGTGCTCCGCGACGTGGTCATGACCGGAACCGGGGCCCGGGCGATCAACTCCATGCATATGAGCTTTACCGCGCCGCCGGACATGCCTCCGGAACAGATTCCGCCCAAGACCTTATCGCCGGCGCAAATTTTGACCGGCAGCGTGCGCGGTGTGGGCGGCTACGGCAACCCCATGGGTATTCCCACCAACAACGGTTCGTATCACGCGCATCCTAATTACAGGGGTAAATCATCCATTTTGGTGGGCAGCATGGGTATCATGCCCGAGCAACATGCCGAAAAGGGCGTGCCGCAATATGGCGACCTGGTGGTGGCCGTGGGCGCCAAAACCGGCCGCGACGGGCTGCATGGCGCAACGTTTTCTTCGGAAAGCGCCCATGCCGACACGGCTGCGCTGCATTCCGGCGCGGTGCAAATCGGCGACCCTATCGCCGAAAAGAAAATGTTCGACGCTATTTTGGAAGCCAGCCAAAAGGGGCTTATCCGGGCTATGACCGATTGCGGCGCGGCCGGCTTCGCCTCGGCCATCGGCGAGCTGGGCGAAGATATCGGCGTCCGTATAGACCTGGCCCGTGCGCCGCTCAAATACCAGGGCCTTGATCCCTGGGAAATCTTTTTGAGCGAATCACAGGAGCGCGGCGTCCTGGCTATCGATCCCGCGCACGAGTCGGAGATAGCGGCCATTTTTGCCAAACACGGCTCGAGCGCCACTACGCTGGGAGTCTTTGGCACTGCCGGAAACGAGCCCAAACTGGAAGTACTCTATAACGATGAAGCCGTCGTGGACCTGACCTATGGCTTTATTAAGGAGGGCGGCAAGGGCGATGTGCTGGCTGCCGAGTGGACACCACCCGAACTGCCGGAACGCCGCCCGGAGCCCATCCTTCTGGAAGAAGCGCTCGCGGCAGTACTATCCGACTGGAACGTCTGCTCCAGGGAATCCATTACGCGCCAGTACGACCATGAGGTGCAGGGCGCCAGCGCCATGACCCCGTACAGTGGCGTGCACGGCGATGCACCCAACAACGCCGCGGTCATGACGCCCATCCTGGGCAAGGAATACGCTGTGGTGCAGGCCCACGGCTGCAATCCCGCCTTGTCTGACCTGGATCCGCGCCGCGGCAGCATCTGGTCGTATGTGGAGGGCATGAGCAACTTCGTGGCGGCAGGCGGCAACCCGGACGATGCGGTCATCGTCAATAACTACATTGCGGCGTCGCCGACGCCGCGGGTAATGGGCGCGCTGGACCGGTCGGTAGATGCGCTGCTGGAGTGCGTACAGGAATTCCGTACACCGATCATTTCAGGCAAAGACAGTCTGTCCTCCACGTACAAATATCCGGACGGCACGGTGCTGGAGAGCCCGTATAATCTGGTCATTACGGTGGCCGGCAAAATTCCGGACGTGGCCAAAACGGTCAGCACCGATATTAAAAAGCCGGGCTCCACATTGGTCTTTTTAGGCAACCCCGACTATAAGGCCATGGGCGGCTCGATCTTTTACGATCGCTTTGGCGGCTCCAGCGCCGAGGTGCCCGAAGTCGATCTGTCCACCTTCCACCAGACCTGCACGGCCTTGCATCAGGCGATGCAGAGCGGCGGTGTGCTGGCGGCGCACGACGTAAGCGAGGGCGGGCTGGCTGTCACCGTGTCGGAGATGGCGTTCGGCGGCGACTGCGGCGCAGCACTCGACCTGGAGCACGAAGCGCCGCTGCGCAACCTGTTATTCAACGAAACTGCCGGCGGTTTCGTGGTCGAAGTAGCCAGTGCCGAAGTGGCAGAGGAGTTGTTCGGCGACGTTCCGCACCAGGTCATCGGCACCACGACCTCGCAAAAAACCCTGCACATCCGATATAACGGGAAAGACGCCGGCGCGGTCGGCATGGATGCGCTCAAACAAGCCTGGAAGCGGCCGCTGGCGGAGGTGCTGGCATGAGCGCGGGGCCACGAGCCCTGGTGCTGAACGCACCGGGCATCAACTGTAACCTGGAAACAGGATTCGCCCTAGAGCAGGCCGGCGCCATGGCCGACCAAGTGCACATCAGCCAGCTCACCAGTGGCGAAGTATCGCTAGACCATTACCAGATGCTCATGCTTTCCGGCGGTTTTTCGTACGGCGACGATATTGCTTCCGGGCGCATTCTCGGCTTGGAGCTGCGTAAAAATCTGCCCGATGAGCTCAACCGATTCGTAGAGGCGGGCAAGGCGGTAGTGGGCATCTGCAACGGTTTTCAGGCGCTGGTAGAGAGCGGTCTGCTGCCGGACGGCCGGATTGATGAGCACCGCGAAAAGGTGACTACGCTCGTCACCAATAAAAATAAAAAATTCGAGGACCGCTGGAGCAGGATGGTGGTTGCGCCGTCGGTTTCGCAGCTGATACCTGAGCGCCTGGAGGAGCAGGTGGTAGAGCTGCCGGTCGCCCATGGCGAGGGCCGCTTTGTGCATAACGACCAGAACTATGATCTTTTCAACTGGGGCCAGGTCGTGCTGCAATATAGCGACATCGAGGGAAATCCTACGGAGGACTATCCCGCCAACCCCAACGGCTCGCCGCGGGGCGTAGCGGCAATTTGCAGCGTTCACGAAGGGACTGTTTTGGGCATGATGCCGCATCCCGAGCGGTATGTGACCACCACACAGCATCCGAATTGGCGGCGCGGCGAGGGCACGCAGCCCTTCGGCGCACTGCTCATGCAAGGGTTTGTTAATTATGCAAAGGGGCTATAAATGAGTGAACAAAAACGCGGACCGATCCAGGACGTCAACATCGCCTTGGGCGACGACCTGTCCAGCATGCTGTACGAAGCCTCGCGGCAAACCTTTAACAATCGCCCCGGCCTGGTTGACGAACAATTCGCCGGCTTTGCCGGCTTCCGGGCCATGCACTTGAACCGCTTCTACGGCGTAGAAGACCTGTGCGTCAATCTGGATTCCGACGGCGTCGGCACCAAGGTCGAAATTTCGGAGCGGCTGGGTGACCACTCCGCGGTGGCGCACGATTTATTTGCCATGATCTGCGATGATGCCGGCACGCGCGGCGCCGAACCGATCGCCGTGACCTCCGTACTGGACGTACGCCAGCTTAACGACGACGAATATACCCGGAGCGCAGTCCGTCAGCTGTGTGCGGGCTACATCAGCGCGGCCAAGGCGGCGGGCGTGGTCGTGGTGAACGGCGAAACCGCAGAGCTGGGCGACCGCGTAGGCGGCTATGGCGACTTTAACTACAATTGGGCGGGTACGACCATGTGGCTGGCGCACCCATCGCGAATTCTGACCGGCGCAAAGGTGCGGCCCGGTCATACCCTGGTCGGTTTCACCGAGCCCGGCTTCCGCTCCAACGGCATTACCGGTGTGCGCAAGGCATTTGGCGAAGCATTGGGACCCGACTGGCACGACCGCGTCATCCCCGGCCTGGGAGAATTATCGTTGGGCAAGCAGCTGCAGCGGCCGTCAACTATTTACACGCGATTGGTCACGCAGCTGACGGGCGGCTACGACATACGGCGTGAACCGGCAGCAGATATCTCCGGAATCGCTCACATCACCGGAGGGGGCCAGCCAAGCAAGCTGGGACGTATGCTCAAGCCTTCGGGGCTCGGCGCCGTCATTACCGATCCCATCGACCCGCCGGCCATCATGCGCTACGCACAAGAGATACGCGGCTTTTCCGACGAGGACGCCTACCGCAGCTGGCATATGGGCCCCGGCATGATCGTGGCCACGCCCGATCCCGATAATGTCATCCGTGAAGCATTAGCCTATGGCATATCCGCGCAGGAAATCGGCGAAGTTACCGCCCGCCCGGGCATCCATATCGAGAATCGTGATGCGGCAGGCGGTGCCAAACGACTAAGTTTTTAGTCTTGCCGGCGGATGGTGACCGCGCCCAGCACTAGAGCGGCAACGCCAAAGCCGACCACCACCAGCAAGTCCCGGGTCAGCCGGCCGGTCCAGGCGGCGCGCAACGTAACTTCTTTCATGGCGTCAACGCTGTAGGTAAGCGGCATGACATTGGCAAACCATTGCAGCGGCGCGGCCATGTGCTCGCGCGCCACAAACAACCCGCAGGTGAGCAGCTGGGGCATAATGATGGCCGGCATAAATTGCACGGCCTGGAATTCGCTGGTGGCAAAGGCGCTTACGAACAGGCCCAAAGTGGTTCCCAGGAAAGCGGACAGCACGGCGGTAACGAGCACCGGCAAGGTACCGCCCAGCACGGTCACGTCCAGCAGACCGAGTACTACCAGACTGGCTATGCATGCCTGTAAAAAAGCCAACGCCGAAAATGCCAAGGCGTAGCCGAACACAAAATCCAACTTGGAGATCGGCATAGTCATGAGGCGGTCCAACGTGCCGGTAGAGCGTTCGCGCAAGGTCGCGATCGAGGTGACCAGGAACATAATAACCAGCGGAAAGATACCCAGGATCATCGGCGCCAAGCCGCTAAACAGCTGCTCCTGGTCTTCGAACACATATTTTAAGATAGTTATTAACACCGGCGGCACGACTAAGATCAGGGCCAGGGTGCGGCGGTCATGGTGCAGTTGGTTCAGCACGCGGCCGGCTGTGGCTATAATTTTGCGCGGACTCATAATTTGCCTCCCACCAGCTGGATGAAACTGTCCTCCACGGAATCGGTATGCGTGCGTTCCATGAGCGCCGCCGGCGTGTCGTGTGCCAGCAGCTTGCCGCCGCGCACCAGCAGCAGGTTCTGGCAGTGGTCGGCCTCGTCCATGACATGGCTGGAGACAAGCAAGGTGCTTCCCTTGGCGGCCAGCGCCTCGAACAACTGCCAGAGCCGCTTGCGCAGGACGGGGTCGAGCCCGACGGTCGGTTCGTCCAGGACCAGCAGCTTGGGGTGGCCCAGCAGGGCGATGGCCAGCGACACGCGCGATTTTTGGCCGCCGGACAGGCTGTTTACCAGCGTGTCGGCCTTTTCGTTCAGCTCGACTTCGGTAATGACATCGTCGGCCTGCTGCTTGGAGCGCCCGGTCATCGCGGCAAAGTAACGGACGTTTTGGCGGACGGTCAGGTCGCCGTACACTGACAGCCCCTGGGTCATGTAGCCCATGAGCCGCCGCGCTGCAGGGGTGGCCGTGGGCATTCCAAAAATGGAGACGGCGCCGCCGCCGAGCCGCTGGCGGCCCACGATGCTCCGGATAAGCGTCGTTTTGCCGGCGCCGTTCGGCCCCAGCAGGCCGGTGATGCTGCCCGCCGGCACGTCAAAGGTGATGTCCTGCAGAATCGGCTGCCCGCCGAGGGTCACACGGAGGTCCGTAACCTGTATCGCCGGCGATTCCTGAGGATGCTGCATACCCGCCATTATGCGCCGCATGGCCCAGGATGAAAAGATGTGCAAAATTTGCTTGGGCACCCAGGTACTAATGCGGTATATTAGAGCATAAGCAGTTATGAATAAATCAGAGCCAGTCATATCAAGCGAAGCTCCTCAGCGGCAGTGGTACAAAAAAAGGAATGTGCTCATAGATGTCGCCGTCATTCTTTTGGTGATAATAATTATCGCCGTCATATGGTGGGTGGGACACCGTCCAAAGCCCGAACCGGCGCCGAGCGTTCCCCAGTACAGCGGCCAGGAGCTTGTCGACCAGGTCAACATAAAGACATCCAACAACGATTACGTGGGGGCGATTCGCTTGCTGGAAGGGCAGAAGTCGGTTAACGAACCCGGCACGCAGGCCTTGCTGGCCGGCGCCTACGCCAATAAGGGCGACGACAAGAAGGCCCTCGAAATATATAAAAAACTGAGCCAACAAGACAAACTGGATGCCAACGAGACGGCTACGGCGGCCAATATTGCCGCCCGTTCCGGCGACAAACAACTGGCGATCGAGCTGTACCAAAAGGCCATCGAACGCACCAAAAGCGGTAATTCTCCCACCGGCGAAGACATGATCGCCGTATACGAAGCGCAAATAAGCAGTCTGGAGCAACAATAATGCGTAAGCTCGCAGGTATCCGCTCCTTGTCCCGCCTGACCCTCCTCGGCCTTATTATTTGCGGTCTCACCATAGGGGCTTTGGGCATCAAGCCGCAAAAAGCCAGCGCAGACGCTTGCAGCGTCAACGGCCGCAACTGCTACTACGGATACTTTACCGGCGCCTACGACGGCGGTCCGGGCGTACGCCAGCACAACGTATTCGCGGCGCCTGCGCTTATGAACGTGCACAACGTCAACGCCTTCATTAATGAAATAGGGGCCCGGCTTAACAGCTGCGTCGCCGGCCCGAATGACCAAAATAAAACCGGTGCCGCTTTTATTATTCTGACGATGCTCGGCGAGCCTCCGTCCTCTCCCAAGAACCGGGCGTGTACTCTTTGGTCACAATGGGTTTCGATAGTGCAGTCCTACGCTTCGGCAGGGCTGATCGACTTCGACCGGGTGTATAACTTTGGCGGCATTAACACGCGTTCAACGTACACGGACGTCAGCTGGTATCCGGAAGCAGGCTCCGCCCTGAGCATTGTGTTCAACAACCCCCGGGGCGGTCGCCCGTTGTACGCCATCAAAAAAGACTGCGGCAACCCCATTGGCGTACTGACCGGCCTTACCCTGGACTACAATCTTACGTCGTCTATTAAGCCACTGGTGAACGGAGCGGTTTCCACCACTGCCGAGCCGGGCGACTCAGTCAACTTTGAGTACGCCATTAATAACAGCGGTCCTACGCCCAGCGGTCCTACCAACTGCTACGGCGGCAAACTTAACCGTGCCGGCTACCACAAGCCGGTAAGTCCGGCCGAAGCCGGCGGTATCGCGCTTAACTTGTCGTGTCCAAGAGCCACCTTCACCGTGGGATCCAACTTTATTGTGGGCATAGAAGCGCCGTTTACGGCCGCGTCTAATATGAGTTATTGCAGAACGCTCTTTGTGACGCCCTCCAGCGAATCGGGGGGAACATACAGTACAGAAGTTTGCATCAACGTCGTGAGCCGGCCGTATATGATGACGTTTGGCGGCGACGTTAAGACCGGCGGCGACGTGGAAACGGCTGCAGATACCTGTGCGCTCGACAACCAAGCAAGCGTGGTCGCCTGGAACAAGAACAACGCCGCCTCCGGCTACGCAGGCGCCGGAGTACAATACGCGGCCTTGGCCACCGGCTTGATACGGGCCTTCGCTACCGCGCAGAATAGCCCGGCAGGCAGCCCGGGCACGCCGGCTGGACTCGCCTTTGCCAGTACCACGCAAAACCTCGGAGCCGGCAACTACGGCGGCGGGTTTGGCACGGGCACCTGTATTAAAAACTATTACGGCTCCGGAGCCGGACCAGGCGCTTTGACGCTTAATCCGTCAGACAGCGTCAGTGCGCTGGGCACCGGAAAA
>ERZ777006.75-NODE-75-length-9448-cov-9.519749_pt1 | contig 9448 bp, 10 predicted proteins | sample MGYA00374959_ERZ777006 | MGnify/ENA primary metagenome ERZ777006 (study PRJEB29305, sample SAMN08776659) | plant metagenome | isolation source: Switchgrass | host: Panicum virgatum | place: USA: Austin, Texas | collected 2014-11-04 ... | reverse complement strand
AACTTTTGGGTTTCGCTTTTGACAGCCGAACGACCGTCACCAGGAGCAAAGTGTTGACGGGCAAAAAAGGTACGTTTATCGTTTTGGGTCTGGCGGCTCTCGGCATGTTGTGCCGAGATATCATGCTGCAAGATAGCATATCTACCCAATAGGGTATGTGAATGATTCATAGGAGTACTCCTTAGTTTATGTAGACGCTTATTTGGCAGTATCCTTAGCGAGAGTACTTCTTTTTGAGCGTTGCGGCTTACTTTTTTGGCTTGTTCTGTTTAGGCTTTTTAATTGCCTTACGGCCTCTATCTTTAGACATGGAATATCCTCAGTATGGCCCGTATGCGTGAGACATTGCCATGATGCACTCGGGCATGAACTGCACTAGAACGCATAGTTAATAGCTCTATACTGTGTCGCGATCGCTTGGGTCTACCACTGGTAACGATATATTCGGAGTGATGGACCTTTGAGGGGGTAGTCAATTTTGTAGAAGCAAGTAGAGACATGTTGATTCCTTTCGTATATTACGTCTGTAGGCCAACAATAATCTCTTCGCTTGCTCCTTGCTAGAATTTAGTGTTAAAGTGGTCCTATACTTAGTATGCGCCTATTGTTGACAAATGCCTAATCTCATATTAGAACATAAGTCCTACTGATCCATTTGTCGTCAACTGCACCGACAAGCTGGAGCTGAATCCGCCACGAGCGGTATTTGAATGTGTGCCGTGAAGTTTTTGCGCTGGCGTGGATTGATGATATTAGCAGCAATTTCTTGTCATCCGATTTATCTAGAGACAACAGATTGAGGTGTAAACAAATTGTCTTTCCAGCTGATTTTCGCTTGGAGAAAAATCAAAAAGTTTACACCCCCGAAATAAGCCCTCTTATCACCTTAGGAACAAACAAAAAAGACCTTCCAGTGACTGAAAAGTCTTCTATGGTGCGGGTCACGGGACTCTAACCCGTGGCCTCATCCTTGGCAAGGATGCGCTCTAAACAACTGAGCTAGACCCGCATTGCTAGCACCTGTAATGTGCTATGTAACAACGGTGATTATAGCGTAAATCACTCATTACTTCAAGAACTTGGCGGCTTTTTGTGTCGGTTGCGACCCTTGTTGCTGTCGTGTAGATTAGTAGATATGTCTAGGCGTCGGTATCGAAAAGGAGGCGGTAATGGCACCGGCCTATTGGTCGTTTTTCTGCTGGTGGTCGCTGCCAGTAATAGCGTGACCACGCAAACGGTGCAGCGCATCCTAGTGCTCGCCGCCCTGTGCGCGCTCTTGATTATCCTTACGCTGTTTTTCTTTCGGCGGTGGCAGCGTCAAAAAGAATTACAAAAACTGCGCGCGCTTCAGATGGTCGATATCGACGTAATGGACGGTTTGGAGTTTGAAAAGTTTGTAGCCAAGCTGCTGGAGAGTCGAGGCTACCGGAAGGTCCGGCTTACCGAGCGCTACGATTACGGTATTGACATCCTCGCCTCCAAAGATGGAGTCCGTTGGGGCATTCAGGTTAAGCGGCACCGTAATATGGTTAAAGCGGCAGCCGTGCGGCAAGTGGTGACCGCTCTTAATAAATACCAATGCCAGCGAGCCATGGTCGTCACTAACAGTACGTTTAGCCGGCCAGCAACGGTACTGGCCGAAACCAACGATTGCATTTTGATCGGCAAAGACGAGCTGGCAGAGTGGATCATCGCCTTCCAAGAAGGAAAATAGTAGCCTGCTACAAATGAGCATGTAAAAGTTCCGGGAGTACTCCCGGAACTTTTCATCTGTAATGCTACTTGGTGGCTCCTCCCAGACTCGAACTGGGGACACAAGGCTCTTCAGGCCTCTGCTCTACCAACTGAGCTAAAGAGCCACGCTGTTGCTACGGGGTCAATTGTACAAGATATCACCGTAATTAGCAATTACGGACGGCGCCGGAGCCGGCACAAACTTCTATTCGATGGGAAACTCCGGGAACGCAACATAAGGTTCGAGCGCTGCCGGACCATGCTCGACTACGACAGCTTCAACTTCCCATTGCGCTTCCATGAACACTTCATGGCTGCCGAATGTAGTTATACCGAGCAGCTGTGGCGTGTTACATACCGCCTCCTGCAAGCCCTCGATCCCTCGAAAAATTTCAAAAAAAATATTGTCTTGTGCCGCCATCCCCGAAAAATCTCCGGCCTGCAAATCGTACCATCTGGTGAGCAGCTTGGCGACCGCCAGCTGACCGGCGGCTTTGCCCGCCAATCCTTTGGGCGAGTCAAATTTCAGCAGCTCCCCCTCGTGCAGCGCATTGAGGTCGTAGCCCCGGCTGACCGCTTCCCTGAAGCCGCTGAGACGACTTTGGGCGCCCCACGCCTTGAATAAGGCATGAAAGGTGGCGATGTCCCTGATGCGCCGATTATCCCTGTCAGGCTGACCGATAAAGGGACGCGCTTCGGCCCACTCTAACACCGACGAAGGAAGAAACCGGTCGACTTCGCGCAGCTCGTCAGGGCTGAATGGCGTAGCGGTCGATAGCAATTCTGGCATACGTACGCGCGGACTATTTTATGATCTTCTTGAAAGCGTCGGCCAGGTCGGCAGGCAGGACGAATAATGTCTTTTGCGACGGTTCAACCGAAATCTTTTCCAGCGTCTGAAGGGTACGGATGGCGATGCCGCCCGGAATCTGCGCCAGAACGCCGGCAGCTTCCGCCACTTCACGCGCGGCAGCCTTTTCGGCGGAAGCGGTGATGATCGCGGCGCGGCGCTCGCGCTCAGCCTCGGCCTGCTTGGCCATGGCGCTTCATGTCCTGCGGCAGCTCAATGTTTTGGATCTTCACGTTTTCGACGTCGATACCCCATTTGTCGGTCTCGGAATCCACGATGCGCTTAATTTCCTGGCTGATTTCCTCGCGCTGGCTGAGCAGGCTGTCCATTTCTACGTTGCCCACCACGTCGCGCAGTGCAGCCTGGGCGAATTGCGAGGTGGCATAGCGGTAGTTATTCGTCTCCAGCACGGCCTTGCCGGAATCCACTACCCGGAAATACACCACGGCGTCCACCTTAATGGTCACGTTGTCTTTGGTGATGACTTCCTGGCTCGGCACGTCCACCGGCGTGGAGCGAACATCTACCTTAATAATTTGCTGGAAAATCGGGATGATCACGCGCAGGCCCGGATTACGGATGCCGGTAAAGCGTCCCAGCGTCAGCACCACCGCCCGTTCGTACTGGTTGATCACCTTGATTCCTGCCAGGATGAACATCAGAATCACCACCAGAATAAAGATAATAAGTCCGCTCACTGCACCTGTCCTCTTTTACGTCTTCAGTATACACCCGGCTATAGCTTCACACTATAGCGGCGGCGTTTGTGCAGCAGCCAGCCGCCCCACGCCGCCAGGCCCAGCAGCAGGACCACGATCACGGCGATGGTGATGGACTTGAGTATCGAGGTGCCCTTTTTGGTTTCGTTCTGCGTTTGGTTCTGGTTATTTGTGGCCTCGCCGCCTAACGGCGTGATCTCCGGCGTCGTTTCCACGCTTTGGGTGGTGAGCGTTTGCACCAGGCCGCTGCTGTCGGTGTTGAGCTTGCCGGCTGGCGAAGACGGATCGCAGCCGAACGGCGCACGCACCGGCAGTTTAAGGTCCCAGCGGTTGCCGGTGTAGTTGGTTAGCCGCAGTGTGGCGTCGCCGCCGCCGTAGTTGCAGTCGGCGCTCAGACCGGCCGTAATCTTGGGCGTGGAGGTGGAGGCAGGAATGGCGCTCGCATAATTACAGTGCTTGCTCAAGACATCGCAGGCCCAGCCTTGAGCCTCCAGCCTGGTGGGGGTCACTCCTTGCGGCAGGCTCATCAGCTGCAGCGTGGTGGCCGGCTCCGAGTCATAGCCCGTGCTGGTGTTGTTAACGGTCACGGTGCTTGCGGTGGTGGACTGCTTGGCGGTGCGCGTATCAACCGTACTGTCGGCGGACGAACTCAGCGAGATACAGCCGCGCGGCAGCGACGTTTTGCCGCGGTTGGGAATAACGCTTTCCGGCAGGTTGCTGATGTCGTTGGCTTCGTTCTGCCAGAAAGACGGCGTGTTGCTAAACGGCGCTGGCGCCGTCTTGTCGGTCATGTACAGCCAGCCGGCATTGTTGCTGCGGATGTCGGCAAAGGCGTCGTCGTAATCGCTGTCCGAGACGCTGTGCACGATGTGCCAGAACCGGTTCTGGTAGGACTGTTTGTCTTCAAAACCACGGTATTGCACGCGCCAAGCCTTGTAGCTGGCGTAATCGGTGTTGGCATTCACGAAAATATCGGCGTAGGGTTCGTACGTGGGCGAGATGTGACCGCCGGGCGCCAGCACCACCAGATCGTTCGGGCGGACATTTTTGATATGGCTGTACAGCGCGGACACATAGCACACCTCGTCCTGGCCGCCTTCTTTTATAAGGTCAAGATAGACGCCGCCGGCTTGCGGATACAATTGGTACCAAGCGTTCACGTCGGCAAGTGTTTCGCGGAAAGTGCGGGTTTGGTAGTTGGTCTGCACGTAGCCCAGCGTGCGTACTTTAGCAGCCGAGTTGCGGGCGATGGCATCGGCATAGACCGGGTCGGCAGCCGTGCCCGGACCATTCTTAGGGTTGGCCACCACAAACGGCACGCTGGAGCTGCCCATGTTGCGCACGTCGTTCCAGAACGAGTTGGCGTTCGGGCTGCCGAACAGCGGCACCGCGATGGACTGGTTAGTCACCGCCAACGCTTTCATAGGCGCTACAACCAGCGCACTCAGCATGACGAGCGCGGCCAAGCCGCTGGCGAAAAATCGTATTCGTTTGTTCATCTTAAGCAAATTACGCTAACGCTTATTATACAGCCAACTGCGCCGGGAGGGCTACTGAATTATCTGTTCAGTCGTGTTGGCCGGCGAATGCCCGTCGATAAACTCCTGGCAGAACCGCTCGTACACGCCGTTGGTCCAGCCAAACCCGGTCTGCGACGGGTATACGCCCTTGAGCGGCGGCTTCTCGGGGCTGACCACGTTGTACTTTTCCAGGAACAGTCCGGTCTGGTTAAACCAGTCGGTGTTGGTGCGCAGCCACTTCATGGCGATGCGGCGGGCGTCGTCGTGGTAGCCGTAGCGCTGCAAGCCTTTGACCACAATAAAGTGCAGCGGCGCCCAGCCGTTGGGGTAGGCCCACTGCGTGGGCATGGCGCCGGGCACGTACTGGCCCAGCGGCAGGTTATCGGTGGTAGCCAGCCCGCCCTTTTGCTCGAACTTCTTGAGCGATTTGACCATGGCCTGCGCCTGACGGCCGTCGGCCAGGCCTGCCCACATGGTAAAGTACGTAGCCAGCGAGCTGATGTTGCCCCGCTTTTCCTTAACAAAATTGTAATCGTAGAAGGCGCCGCGGCCGGAGTCCCACATCAGTTTGATCATGGTTTTTTTGCGGGTGAGCGCGGCCTGCTCCCATTTTTTGGCGTCTTCGGAATCGCCGCAGATACGGGCGGTGCGCGCAAAGTCCATTTCGTATTTGTACAGCAGCGCGTTGAGATCTACCGGCAGGTAGTTGAGCGCGTGCCGGTTAAAACGCGGCGTGTAGTCCCAGCCGCTTTCGGCCTCAGCCAGGTCTTGCGTCATGTTGATGTCGTAGTAGCGGCTGAGCCCTTGGTGCACTTGCCGCCAGTTAGGCTTGACCGTGCCCATCCAAACGTCGTGGTATTCCTGCTTAGCCAGATCCATGCAGGCTTTCAGCCAGTCCCGGCCGGGATTGTAGACGTTATACACGTCAAAGATGAAGCTGGTCAGCAGAGGCGGTTGCGAGCGGCCGGTCAGATACGTGCGCGAGGCGTTGGGAATAACATGGAACCGCTTCAGCATATGCAGCAGGTTTTCGAGCATGCCCTCTACCAGCTCTTTGTGCGGCTCGTCCAGCAGGCCCTGGACAATGAAATAGCTGTCCCAGTAGTACATTTCGTTGTAGTCGAAGTTGGTGCCTTCCTCGGAACTGGGAATAAGGTAGGGCCGCGGCAGGCCTAATACGCTGCCGTCGTCCTTGGGGTGGTAACGCTCCAGCTTGGGCCAGTAGGCGCGGATGTAATCACGCGCGATTTTGACTTCCTCGACGGTTAACTGCGGGTCGCGCCTGAAAGAGAACAGGTGGCGGCCGCGGCTTTGGTTTGCGAATTGTTTGGCTGTGTCTAACATGTGGTCTTTAGTATAATGATAGATTCTTCGGAGGACAATATGGCGAAGCGATACGGAGAACGGACTGCGGGCCTCTGTTTAGTCGGGCTGCTGGCGGCCGGCTGCAGCAGCGAAGGCGGTAGCGAGACTACGACCACCACCCCGCCACCGGTGCGGATATGCAGCGGCATCATCAGCGAACTTGTCGTCAGCAGCGACGACCCTAACCAGTGGGTGGTGGAAAAAATCCACAAGGACGATTGCGCGGCACTGCTGCCGATTGACGGCGGCGCGGCCATCGGCGCCATCGCGGTAGGAGATCACCTGACGGCGCAATGCGACCCCGGCCTGGTCGGCGCTATCTCGCTGACCATCCGCGTAACGTACGGCGAGCTGCTGGGCAACGTCCTTGTGGGAGGCCCGGCCGCTCACATAACCGACGAACTGCCGGCTTGTCCGCCGGCCTCCCGCAACGCCTGACTTTCCGATCTGCCTGGGCGGGCCCGAATACCTAACGGTACTCCGGGTTTTCAAAATCAAAGCGCGTGCCGGCCTGCCACTTGTCGCGCTGGTTGCCGTAGGTGGGGAAGCCGCCCAGGTCTTTGAGCATGCGCGCCATGTGCAGCAGGTTCCAGGTCATGAAGGTCGTGTTGCGGTTCGTGAAGTCGTTTTGAGGACCGCCCGACCCCTTGTCCAGGTAGCTCGGGCCGGGTCCAGCCTCGCCCACCCAGCCGGCGTCGGCCTGGGGCGGAATTGCAAAGCCGACGTGCTGCAGGCTGTACAAAATATCCATGGAGCAGTGCTTGATACCGTCTTCGTTGCCGGTGATCAGGCAGCCGCCGGCACGGCCATAGTAGATGCTTTGGCCCTTGTCGTTGAGGTCGCCGGAGTTGGAGTACAGGCGTTCGATCAGTTTTTTGGTTATGGAGCTGTTGTCGCCCAGCCAAATCGGCCCGGCAACTATTAAAATATCGGCGTCTATGACTTTTTTGAAGAGTTTGGGCCATTCGTCGGTCTTCCAGCCCTGCTTGGTCATGTCTGGATACACGCCCGTTGCCACATCGTGGTCCACAAAACGGATGACTTCCACCTGCACACCCTGCTTTTCCATGATCTGCTTGCTAATGTCGACAAGGCCTTCGGTATTGCTCTTTTCGGGACTCTTTTTGAGCGTGCAGTTAAAAATGACCGCTTTCAGGTCGGAATAGTCGTGTTCTGGATCTGCCATACATCCCCCTTTTACTTAATGGTAGCAGGAGTTGCATGCCAACAAAAGGTCCTACTGGCCGCAGAACGTTAGTTATAAGGACTGGTCGGGACGGAGGGCGAAACCAACCGAAGGGCGTCCGGCTCATTCCGCCCGACTGCAAGAATTCTTTATTCATGAGCGGAGCTCAGGTGTCACAGGCCGCAGTACCGGCACTGATACGCTTTGAGGCGCGCGCCGTGCTGGTGCAGCGCCACGGTCGCCGCGGCCTCGCCCTGCTTACGCGTATCGAACGCCAGCTTGCCGTGGCACGGCAGCTGCTCGCTATCGTCAGAGAGTTCGTACATGCATATATGCTAGCACAGCCCCCTACTACTCAGTAACGAAAGTCAGCGCATAGCCAACGCGGCCCGCGCGGCCCGCGCGCCCGATACGATGCACGTAATCTTCGTAGCTCTGCGGCGTGGAATAGTTAATCACATGCGTGACGTCGGCAACATCAATGCCGCGCGCCGCCACATCGGTAGCCACCAAAACCGTCACTTCGCTCTTCTTAAAGCGGTTCAGCGCGCGCTGGCGCTGCCCCTGTGTCTTGCCGCCATGAATGGCATCAGCCTTAAAGCCGCGCCCAACCAACTCCTGGCTGAGCCGCTCCACGCTGCGCTGCGTGTCGTCGAACACGATCACCTTGGCAACCTCTTCCTTGATCAGAATGTTGTGCAGCTGCTCAATTTTATCGCCCGACGTTTCGTAGCATACGATGTCCTGGTGGACGTTGTCGCTGGTGTTGCCGGTCTTGACCGAAACAGTCACCGGTTCGTTAGAAAACGTGGCAATCAGGTCGCGCACCTTGGCGTCCAGGGTTGCGGAAAAGAAGAACGACTGGCGCTCGGTGTGCAGCTCACCCAGAATAGTGCGCACGTCGTTCACGAACCCCATGTCCAGCATGCGGTCAACTTCGTCCAGTACCACCATGTTGAAGTCACTGAGATCCAGCGAACCGCGCTGCATGTGGTCCATAATCCGGCCGGGTGTACCGATGATGATCTGTGGTTCAGCACGCAGGTCGCGCAGCTGCGGACCCATGGCAGAGCCGCCGATCAGCAGCGCGCCGTACAGGCCGCTGCGGCGACCGATCGCCTTGCATTCGGCCTCGATTTGCTGTGCCAGCTCGCGCGTTGGCGCAATAATCAGCGCCTTGGCCGCCTGGTCTTCCATGAGGCGGTGCAGCACCGGCACGGCAAAGGCCACGGTCTTGCCGGTACCGGTGTTGGCGATACCTATGACATCGTTGCCGGCAAGACCCAGGGGGATGGCCTGGTCCTGGATGGGCGACGGCGCCGTAAAGCCTTTTTGAGTAATGTTGTCTTTGATCAGGTCATGGACGACAAATTCGTCAAAACGGTACTGCGGCGCATAGGCCACTTCTTCGGCTGGTGCGGCTGCCTTTATGAATCGCGATGGATGGATGTAATCCTTCTTGGGGCCGCTGCGTTTGCCATAGCGGCTGGAACCGCCGCCGAACGAGCGGTATTTGTTAGCATAGCTGCCGCGCCTGGCCGAAACCCGGCGGGCGGTTCTGGTTTGAAAAGTCATAGAACAGAATCCTTTTTGTTTAGAAAATAGTTATCCGATTGACTAATGAAATCGAGTAACAGTCTCCTAAAACACCCGGATTCATTAAAGCAATGTTCTAACTTTAGCATGATCGACTCTTTCTGTCAAAGCAATACCCACGGACGGGCGTAAAATACTCGATTGACACGGACCGAGCAAGGACCCTACCATACAGGCATTTAAGTAGTGCGCAAGGAGGGTCAATGGCAACGCCTACAACTACCACCCCTAATAAACCGGGCAAACGAAAAACGCTCAGGGTCATCCTGATCATCGTCGGCATCATCGTACTGGTGGCGATTATCGCCGGAATCGCCAGTTTTGTGGCCACCAGACAGACGGCAAAGTCGGCCAACGGCTTTGTATCTGCGGTCATGAATAAGGATTTCCCCAAGGCGTACGAGTATTTCTCGCCCGCCCTGCAAAAAAACTACTCGCTTGAGCAGTTTCAAAAGCAGCTGGAAACCGCGCCGTTCGA
>ERZ777006.74-NODE-74-length-9474-cov-8.720777_pt1 | contig 9474 bp, 8 predicted proteins | sample MGYA00374959_ERZ777006 | MGnify/ENA primary metagenome ERZ777006 (study PRJEB29305, sample SAMN08776659) | plant metagenome | isolation source: Switchgrass | host: Panicum virgatum | place: USA: Austin, Texas | collected 2014-11-04 ... | reverse complement strand
GATGGGCTGCGGGCACATTCCGTTCATCGGCCTGGCCAAGCGCGAGGAGCAAATCGTCATCCAAAAGGACAAGTCCAAGGTGACCTTGCATCTGGAAACGCTGCAACGCTTAGGCGGCTTTGCCAGCGAAAGCGATGACTTCATCCTGGTCAATGTGCCGCACAATACCAATTTAGTGAAGCTGCTGCAGCGCATCCGCGACGAATCGCACCGGTTTGCAGTAAGCTATCATTCGGTCCTCAAGCAAAAACGCCAGACGGCGAGTCTGCTGGACGATGTGCCCGGTATTGGACCGGCCACGCGCAAGAAACTTATACGGACCTTTGGTTCGCTGCGGGGCGTGGCACAGGCCTCCGAAACGGAGCTTGCCGGCGTTTTGGGCGCTAAGCGCGCCGCGGTAGTTAAGGCTTATCTAGCAGGCGGCACGGCTCCGGCCCCCTAAACAGCAAGTGGCATAGATTTACCGCTGGATTGGTGTTTGTGTGTCAGGCAGACAGGTCGTACCGATCACGGCTCGCTCGCCCAGTCTGATATACTGATGGAATTATGGAATCCACTTTTACCAGCGACTTTTTTGCCGGCAACCGCGAACGCCTGCGCCAACTCTTTACCGGCACCGCGCCTATCATCATTCCCGCCAACGGCTTGCTGCAGCTGGCCACCGACGAAGCTTACCCCTTTCACCAGGACAGAAGCTTTTACTACTTGACCGGCCTGGACGAGCCGGGCCTGGTCTTGGTCATGGACAAGGGCAAGGAATATCTCATCGTGCCCCCGCGCGAAGTGGTGGTCGAGCAGTTTGACGGTATCATCGACTTTGAGACGCTCTCCAGAAAGTCCGGCATCCAGACCATCATGTACGAAAAAGAGGGCTGGAAGCAGCTGGGCGCACGGCTCAAAAAAGTACAGCACGCCGCCATTTTGGCTGCCGCACCCGCCTATATTGAATACCTTGGCCTGTACACTAATCCGGCCCGCGCCGCGCTGCAAACCAAGATTAAAGAGATACAGCCCGGTATTGAATTCCTGGACCTGCGCACGCACTTGGGGCGTATGCGTATGGTTAAGCAGCCGGCGGAAATCGCCGCCATTCAGCAGGCGATTGACGTGACCGCTGCCACACTCAAGCAAATTACGCGTCCGCGGCAGTTCCTCAAATACGCATACGAGTATGAAATTGAGGCCGACCTGTCCCGCGGTTTCCGCCGCACCGGCGCGGCGGGCCACGCCTTTCCGCCGATCGTGGCCAGCGGTAAGCGCTCCTGCACGATGCACCATATGGACAACAATGCCGCGCTCGTAACCGGCGAGCCGCTTGTCATGGACGTCGGCGCGCAAGTGGACCATTACGCCTCAGACATTACCCGTACCTACGTCGTAGGCAACAGCCCTTCGCGCCGTTTGCAGCAGGTGCACGCGGCCGTGGTGGAGGTGCAGGACTATGCCTTCTCGCTGCTCAAGCCCGGTGTGACCGTACGCAAATACGAGCAGCAAGTAGAGGATTTTATGGGCGAAAAACTGCGCGAGCTTGGGCTGATTAAGATCATCAACCACGAGAATGTGCGGCGTTATTTCCCGCATGCCACGTCGCACTTCCTGGGCCTGGATACGCACGACGGCGGTGACTACGACCATCCGCTGGAGCCCGGCGTAGTGCTCACGGTCGAGCCCGGCATCTACATTCCCGACGAAGCAATCGGCGTACGCATCGAGGACGACGTGCTGATTACCGCGGATGGTATCAAGGTCCTATCCACGCACCTGCCGCGCGACTTGGTGTAACAAGAGCTAGCGAGAACCGCGCCGCCATCGCTGAAATAGCGAGCGCCGGGGAGGCCGCTCGGGCTGTCGTCGTTCTTCCGCCAGCCATTCGAGCCATTTTCGCCTCGGTTCCGACTCCTGCCGGAGCTTCTCCCGCAGCTCGGCCAGATTTTCGTCGCTTAGAATACTGTAGTAACCGCCTTCGCCCACTTTGAACTGCCTGCCAGTGTTGATCGACGCCTTATCGGAAGGAACAAACCGGCTTTCAGGAACAACCCGCAAATCAAAACTGATACGGGTTTTGCCTGTCTCGTTAACTTTATTGCCGTGGTAGAGATTAACGCCGTCAAAAACCACGTAGTCACCATAGCGGACATTAACAGGTTGAGGCTGATCATCTTGGCTTGTTTGGACATGAAGCGTATTGCTGTCAGCGGCATCTGTGGCGGGCACCCAAAAGTTAACGGCTTCTGCGGGATGACCGTATCTTGCATCGTTATGGTATTCCCCGACGGCCACGTTCTTGGGCATATGGACGCGAAGCGTGGGGACGGTCTGATAAATGATGCGCTCATCAAAATGCGGCTGCACCTCCTGTTCCAGGAAATCTAAGTACGACAGCATGAAGTCGGGTTTCAGCTGGTGAAGCATTAGGCCGTACAGGTCTCTATAATGGGTTGCGCCCTGGTCCGTCTCCCGGGTGTTTAGGGTATCGAGATCAGTGGCCTCCACGCCAAGCTGTCCGAGCCAGGCATGGAGCAAGTGCAGGTTTTCTAAGTGCTCCGGAGCTTCGGTCGCCCAATTCCCCGGGCTGTAGCGTTCGTACAAGGCTTGAGTAAACGCCGAACGGAACCCGTAACTTTCGGTGTCATAGCTGAACACCTGTAACTCGATCCCGTGTAAACCTGCCATGGACCAGCAGTATATCACTACGGCTGTGCACGGAAAAGAAACGCATGTATTCTCTTTCTTTTGGCTCCTCCGGCTCCGAATTTTGCTATAATAAAAGCGATATATGAATCACGGAATACTTTACCGTTTCTTTGTGCGGTGGCTGGTCAGCAGTTTGGGATTATGGATCGCCGCCGGTTTATTGCGTAACGGCGTACACTATGACAGCAATCTGCGCGTTATTATTGTTGCCGGGCTGATCCTGGCGCTTATTAACGCCGTGATCCGTCCCATTGTGGTTATCTTGTCATTGCCGGCCATTCTATTTACGCTGGGCATCTTTATGCTTTTCATTAACGGCCTGATGGTATATCTGGTGAGTGTGTTGTATCCGTCGCTGCAAATCAGCAGTTTCTGGGTAGCCATACTTGCCGGTATGATTATCGGGCTGGTAAACTATTTAGTGACCGCTATATTGGAGATTAGAGAGAAATGAGTATTTTTAACTGGATTACAATCGTTTCGATGCTGCTGATGACGCTGCTTATTCTGGTGCAGACGCGCGGCGCATCTTTGGGCGCCGGCCTTGGCGGCGGCGGTGAGGTCAACACCGTCCGGCGCGGTACCGACAAGAGCGTCCACCAGGTCACCATCATCACCGCCATCGTATTTGCCGCCTCGCTTATATTAGGGATAGTCGTCGAATAACCCTTTAGCCTATGACGTCGCGCGCCTTCAAACTCCGGTTTCGCCGACGCCTGCGGATGCGCAAGCTCCAGGTGGAAGAACTCAGCCAGCAGGCGGAGCAGGGTTTAGAGCGTAACTTTTTCCACCGGTTGGAGCGGCTCACCAATGTGCGCCGTTTTGTGGCTACCTGGCTGGTGCTGATCGTATTGCTGGGCGGCTGCGTTATCGCGCAAATTGTAGCGCTGGGGGCGTACTACAAGACGCCCCAGCCGGTGGCAGGGGGGCGCTATACGGAGGGAGTCATCGGTTCATTCACCAATGCCAATCCACTCTACGCCACCGGTGCGGTGGACCTGACGGTTTCCCGGCTGCTCTTTGCCGGCTTATTTACCTTTGACCAAAATAATAACCTGAAGGGCGATCTGGCTCAAAGTATTTCGGCCGACGACCGAGGAACCACGTACACCGTAAAGCTAAAGCCCGGCCTGCAGTGGCACGACGGCCGCCCCCTGACTGCCGACGACGTGGTGTTTACCTACAAGGTCATTCAAAACCCGGACGCGCAGTCGCCGTACCGCAGCAGCTGGCAGGGCATCGCCGTGAAAGCCCTGGATAAACGGACCGTTACGTTTACGCTGCCAAGCCAGCTGAGCGCCTTTCCGTATTCGCTGATCAATGGTATCGTGCCCAAGCATGTCCTGGAGGGGCAGTCCATGGCCGCGCTGCGCACGCTGCCGTTCAACAGCAGCCGGCCTGTCGGAGCAGGGCCGTTTAAGTTCAGCGCGCTTGAGGTGACCGGCGGTACGGCGGATGCCCGCGAGGAGCAGATCGCCATGGTGCCGTTCGAACATTACAACGGCGGCAAACCCAAACTCGACCGCTTTGTGGTGCACTCGTACCGCAGCGAAGCGCGGCTGCTGGAAAGCTTTAAAAAACAGCAAGTGGATGCCATGGCGGGACTGGTTAAAGCGCCCGATGAGTATATCAACGACGGCGCCACGAGTATCTACAGCTTCCCGCTGACCGCGGCGGTCATGACATTCTTCCGCATCAGCTCTGCGCCATTGAGCGATGTGACCGTGCGCCAGGCACTGGTGCGTGCCACTGACCGCGCCGGCATCATTAAGGATCTGGAGTATCCGGCCAGGCCGGTGCGCGAACCGCTCCTGCAGGGCCAGGTGGGCTACGATCCGCGCTACGTACAGCCGGGCTACGATCCGGCGGCCGCGCGCACCATGCTGAACCAGGCCGGCTGGGTGCCCGGCCGCGACGGCATCCGAGCAAAAGACGGGCAAAAGCTGACCATAAGCCTCTACGCTCAGAATAACAGCGAGTACGCCAATGTTTCCCGGCAGCTGCAAAAACAGTGGCGGGCAGTGGGCGTAGACGTGCAGGTGGTGCTGCAGGACGGCGTCGAATTCCAGGCCACTCTGTCGTCGGCCGCCCGCGGCTACGACGCTCTGCTGTACGGCATTACCATAGGTAAAGATCCGGATGTGTATGTGTACTGGGACAGCCGTAATGCCGACGTCCGTTCGCAGACGCGCCTCAACTTCTCGGAGTATAAGTCGGCCGCCGCGGACGCTTCGTTGCAGGCCGGCCGCACCCGCGCCGATGCCAATCTGCGTGCCATTAAATACCAGCCGTTCCTGCAGGCCTGGCAGGCGGATGCGCCCGCCGTCGGGCTGTACCAGCCGCGCTTCCTGTACATTTCTCACCGCAAAGTCTATGGGCTGGAAGAGCGTCCTATTAACAGCGAGGTGCAGCGTCTTTCTAACGTCCAAAATTGGATGATTCGCGAAGCGGCTGTGCCGCAAACCAAGTAGCCGATGCCGGAGTCCGTACCGTGCGAGACCGACCCCGCGCTGAATTCTTTTATCGATAACGTCATCACGCACGAAACAAAGCTGGTCCTGGCCGGGTTGTTTTTGACACATGCCACCCGCTACTTCACAGAACCGGCACTGCTGGACTTGTTCACGGAGCGGCAGGGCGGGCGCCAGGACGGCATTCACGACCAAAATCTCATTTATTTCTGCAGGCAGGACCTAGAGACTGCCGGAGTGGTGGTGGACGAGCCCGACGGTTTGCACGCCAACCCGCAGCAGCGGATGAAGCGGCTGGCTTTGACCGGCTTGGCACTTGACTGGAGTCTTCGCTGGCCCGATATTTCGGTACAATCGGTGTACGGTCTCACTAAAAAGGCCGCTGCCGGAACGGCACCTTCCAACGGACGGTCTCCCTCGCTGCGTCAAGCCATCTTTGACATGGTATACGCACATGAAACCACTGACGAGCCGATTTCGACTGCCGAGCTTGCAAGATCCACCGGACGAAAATTCCAGCAGGTGTCATCGCACGTCAGGCGCCTTTGCGATGTAGACATCCTGGAAAAGGAAGCCCCTGTAGACGATTACGCCGTCCGCATTCTGGACACAGCCTACACGGCCAAGCATGTTCCGCTGGAAAAAACTTCGGCCGAAACCCAGGCTTTTTACGGGGCGCTGCGGCAGAAAGGGCTGGGCGAGACGAGCCTGCGGCAGCTGGTTGCCATTGCCAAAGATATCAATCCTGCCATTGATGCCGCAAAACTTACTAAGAGTGTGCGGTCTACCTTGCTGCAGCGGGCAGGCACCGCAGGGCTGAAACTGGCGGATGGCGTTTCCAAAAATGGCCGCCAGCCGCAGTCAGGAGTTCGGTTTAGCGATACGGCCCGCCGGCCAATGCATGAGCTGGTGGAGGGCATCGCGGCCGTGCGCAACGGAGAAAGGCTGGCGTTATTGGCCGAGCGTTGCCGGGAAATCGTTTTTGACAAGACTTCGTTTCGTGCCCTGACGAGTAAGGGCGAGGCATGGTCGCCATTCGACCGTCGTCGGGGCCGTCCCGATCCACAGACCGTGTTGTCCTCCCTGTTCGAAGCATTCCCCGACGGCCTACCTGCCAAAGAGGCACACCGTCTGGTCCTGCAGAGGCATCCCGAAATCACATGGTCGCAAAAACACGTTCAGCGCCTGTTGGGGGAGTTTGTAGGCCACAAACAGCTGAGCGTACGGCGCGAGCAAAGAGATCCCTTCCGCCCCGGCAGCGTAAACGTGTACTATCCCGCGCCGGAAACCGGGCAGGACGATGGTTCCGGGCGGGAAATATAACAAGCTTGCTTTTAGGAAGGCTTTGCAGTACAATTACCTCTGTTATCTGTGCGCGAGTGGCGGAATTGGTAGACGCGCTAGTTTCAGGTACTAGTGTCTTCGGACGTGGAGGTTCAAGTCCTCTCTCGCGCACCACGATCTGATTACAGAGATAAAAAGTGCTCCACTTGTGGAACACTTTTTATGTTTTGTCTAGGTTTTATAGCTTGGCTAATCCTTGGGCAGACTGTCCATCAGTTCGAAGAAATATTTGGCCTCACCGGTATCAAAATAGTTATACCATGCCTCAAGCGCTCGATCCGAAAACACACCCAGCCTATCGAGAATGTACCGGGCAAACAGCAGCGAACCGGCCGAGTTGGCGGTAATCAGGTTGTTATCCATAACTGCCTGTTGGTCCCTGTAGTGGGAGTCTCCCTTGTAATTTGGCGCCACCATTTTTAAATATTCGATCGTATTGCTTGTATGGGGCCGGTTATCGAAGATTCCGGCTTCGGCCAGCGCGGCCGTGGAGCCGCAGATGGCTGCAACATTGGTGTTCGCGTCCAGCAGCTCCTTAACTTTTTCGATAACGACCTGATGTTTGGGGTCTTGCCAGGTATCACCGCCTATAAGGATAAACACGGCCGAGGACTCGGCGCTAACTTCCTCAATAGTGGCGTCGGGGGTGATGACTACTCCCCCCATGGTTCTAACAGGAGTTTTATCAATGCCCACTGTTTTTACGGGGATGCGTTGGTTTTTCGTCTTAAAGAATCGCCCGGAGTTAAGCTCGGCAATAACGTATCCGGCCTCCCAGTCCGACCAAGTGTCTTGAACGTATATGTACGCGATTTTTTTAGTTGTCATAAACCACTACCATTGTACCTCAAAATAGATCGCTTCCTATGCGAAACGCGTAGCGGTTACTTTTGGGCGCAAATCCGTCTCATGGGTGAGTAGCTGCGGCCATCTATGTATAATAAGACTCGATGAACACCTACGTAGTCCTTCTGCGCGGCATTAACGTCGGCGGCAAAAACAAAGTTTCGATGGCGGAGCTGAAAAAATGTTTGGAAGAGCTGGGATTTGCCAACGTTTCCACGTTTATCGCCAGCGGCAATGTGATTTTGCAATCCGACAAACGGGCCGAGGAGATACAGCGCCAGATCGAGACAATCCTGCCGAAGGCCTTCAAACTCGATAGCGAACTTATCAAAGTGCTGGTCTTGTCTCAGGATCAGCTCCAAGCCGTTGTCGATAACAGGCCCGCGGGTTTCGGCGATCAACCGGACCAATACCACAGCGATGCCATTTTTCTGATGGGCATTGATGCGGCTCAGGCAATGCCGGCGTTTAACCCGCGTGAGGGCGTTGACAAGGTGTGGGCAGGTGACGGCGTGATCTACTCGCAACGTCTTAGTGCCTTGCGAACCAAAAGCCGGCTCAGCACGATGATGATATCGCCTCTCTACAAATCAATGACCATTCGCAGCTGGAGCACGACACTGAAGCTATTGGGACTGCTAAGCGAGCGCTAGCTACAGCGGCGGCAACTTCCATTTTTGGGCGGCGGAGGCGGTGCAGGGTGCAATTTCAAGCGGCGTACCGTTGGTGCTCGCGCCGGCCTTGGTCTGCAGGCACATTCCGGAGTTAACATTCTTCAGCGTGCCGTTTGCCTGGGGCACCCATTGCTGGGCAGTGCTGCCGTTACAGTCCCAGATCCATACCGGCGTGCCAGCGGTTTTGCCGGAGTATTTTACGTCCATGCATTTTCCAAGCACACGCAGCGAGAACGGACCGCTCGCCACAGAGGCGGAGGCCGGCTCGGCCGCTTTGAGCCAGTCCTGAGCACTATTTTTGGCACAGTTCAGCAGCTGGATGGTATTGCCGTTGGTAGTGCTGTAGTTGAGCAGATCCAGGCAGCGGCTGCCTACGCCGGTCACCGGTCCCAGGCTTGACACGTTGCGGCCGGTCAACTGGGTCCATAGCTGGCCTACCGTTTTGCCGCCGGTGGCACCGGCCAGTACAGAGGCGTAGGATCCGCCGTTATGCGCGGTGATATTGAGCGAGCGTACGAGATTCGGCGCCTTGTAGGTTGACCGGAGCCATTCCAGGAAGTACGCGCTCGTGCCGTAGCCGTCGTTATATACCGCTTTTGCGCCCGGGGCGGCGGGGTTGCGGTCATTAAACATAGTTTCGCGCGTCCAGTCCGCCATGCCTTCTACGATGAATTTGGGTGAATACGCCGCGTATTGCTGGATAACGTGCGTGGCCTCGTGGACGAACATACCCATGTCCTTGGGGTGTTCCCGAAGGTACGTGGCGCTCACTACGATTGTGGTGCCGCTCGTATAAGCCACCCCGGTGTACTTGGGATCCGCTTTTAGCGTGAAGCTTACCGGCGGGGTGTAGTCCGGCCAGGCCAGCGCATTAGCCAGCTTGGGATACCAAGTCAGTAAGGTGGCTTTGCCTTGGTTTAGTGTGGCTGTCAGGTCTGTGGCTGCTGAGGCGTCTACGGTGATAGTTGGTACTGCCGACGATTTGGCGGGCTGCGTGACAGACACGGGCCTGCTCAGCCCCGACGTGATACCGTTGCTGTCGGTGGTGCTTATCTGGTAGCTGTAGGTTTTACCCGCCTGGACGTTCGCATCGTAGTAGCGGGTGCCGTTGGCCGTTAGGTAGGTGGAATCTTTGGGCGGAGTCACACGGGCGATCAGCTTGACGTCGCGGTATACGTTATACTGTTTGATTCCTGTGGAGCTTTGGCTGACATTCCAAAGGATGGCGATATCTTTACCGCCGGTAAAGGCACGCAGGTTGGTCGGCGCCTGCGGCACCGGAGAGGGCTTGGGGGTGGCGGCCCGTGACTGGAGGACTGTCCAGCCGACAGCCGCTACGACCACGGCCACGAGCACCGAGGCGACCACATTCGACCGCGCCGATAAGAACGACGTTATTTTTGTGAAGCTTAGTTTTTTGTTGGGGTTGGGGGAGTTGGTGGGTG
>ERZ777006.73-NODE-73-length-9537-cov-9.626661_pt1 | contig 9537 bp, 10 predicted proteins | sample MGYA00374959_ERZ777006 | MGnify/ENA primary metagenome ERZ777006 (study PRJEB29305, sample SAMN08776659) | plant metagenome | isolation source: Switchgrass | host: Panicum virgatum | place: USA: Austin, Texas | collected 2014-11-04 ... | reverse complement strand
CACCAGCGCCTCGCGGCTGACGCCGATAAGCTTGGCCACGTGCTCGAGATAATGATCCTGCTCCACGCTGTCGGTCAGTCCGCGGATCACCGCCAGGGTCACGTCACTGAAGGCGCGCTTGCCCGGCGCCGTGGCGATATCCAGCTTGGCCCGGTAGCGGTCAATCAGCCAGTCCAGCGCATACTGCGGCTTGGCAATTACCTGACGCCAGGCTTCGGCGTCCTGACGGATAAGCTCATCCGGGTCTTTGCCGCTGGAAATAGTGATGATACTGAGGCTGACATCGACTTTACTGGCGATAGGAATGGCGCGCTCGGTGGCGTTCATACCGGCGTCGTCGGCGTCAAAGCTCAGCCGGATGTCGCCGGTAAAGCGGCTTAAAGCCTTGAGGTGCGCTTCGGTCAATGCCGTGCCGGCCGTAGCTACCACCTGGCGCACGCCAGCCTGGTGGCTGCTGATCACGTCCAGGTTGCCCTCGGCCACCACTACGAATTTGCTCTTGCGGATGGCCTCTTTTGCCAGGTGCAGTCCGAAGACATGCCGGCTCTTGTCGTATAGCACGGTCTGCGGCGTGTTGATGTACTTGGGCGCGTCTGGGTCATCCCTGAGCAGCCGCGCCGTAAAGCCGATCACCCGCCCCTGCGGATCGGCCAGCGGCACCATGATGCGGCCGCGGAACATGTCGCCGGTGCCGCCGCGGAAGCGTTTGGCGCTTAAGCCGGCCGCCTTAATGTCATGGTCACTGAACTGCTTGCCTTTCAGGAATGTGACCAGCGCCTGGCCGGTGTTGGGGCTGTAGCCCAGGCGCCACTCCAGCGCCGTTTCCTTGGTGAAGCCGCGTTTTTTGAATACGTATTCCAGCGCCTCCTGGTTGCTCTTGAGCTGCGCCTGATAAAATTTGGTGGCCCATTCCAGCAGCTCGTACAGGCGTTCTTTTTCTTTGCCGCCCTTGCCGGCGCGCGTGCCGCGGTACTGGTCCAGATCGATGCCCGCTTTGCGGGCCAAAATTTCCAGCGCGCCCTTGAAGTCCACGCCCTCCATCTCCATGATGAAGCCGAACATGCTGCCGCCCTTGCCCGAGCTGAAATCGTGCCAGATTTGCTTTTCGGGACTGACCATAAAGCTGGGCGTACGCTCGCTGCTGAACGGGCTCAACCCCTTCCAGTTGCGGCCGGCGCGCTTGAGCTCGACGTATTCGCCGACCACGTCCTCAATGCTCAAACGCTGCTTAATGTCCTCTACCGCATCCATTGCTTTTATTATACGCCAAGCTACCCCTGTTTCCTAAAGAGATATAAAACCAGGCCGTCTGGGTGGGATTCCTCCATTTTACCGATGGAAACATAAGCGATGTTGTGATTAAATACTCGCATGGATCCAAATAACCAGTACCCGGGCTCTCCTCAGGGTAATCCGTACGAATTTATTCTCAACCCCAGCCAGCCGCCCAAGAAAAAGCTCGGGGGGCTGTTTGGCGGCGGCAATAAGCTGGTTATGGTCGCGGCAGCCATTGTTGGCGGCGCCCTGGTGATCATGATTGTCCTGACTATCCTGCTCAACGCTCTGGCACCTAAGAAAATCAGCACCCAGGATCTTATCGGCATCGCGCAAACGCAGACCGAGCTGCTGCGCATTTCGCAGACGGCTTCGCGCACGGCCGTACAACAGGTCACCCGCAATCTTGCCACCACCGTGGAATACACCATGGGCACGCAGCGCAAGCAAACGCTGGACGTTCTGGCCCAAAACAAAGTCGAAGTAAGCGAAAAAGAGCTGGCGCTCAAGCAAAACGCCACTACCGACCAGCGCTTCAGCAACGCCAAAGTAACCAGCACTTTTGATAAAACGTACACCGAAATTATCCAGGACGAGCTGGACAGCTACGCCACGACGCTCAAGAATCTCTCTTCCGTGAGCGCCACACAAAAGGAGCGCGACCGCATGAGCGACTATTACCGGCAGGTGCAGCTGCTTATCAGCCAGATTCCGTACACCGAAGACACTATAGACTCGGCCGGCACTGCTCAGGCTGCGCAGTAGGGCAACCATCCCACATAGCACGCAAGCGACTCAACCGAAGCGGAGCCGGAGCGACAATAATTTGAGACCATAGGCTCAAATTTTGTTGCGCCGCGCGTGAGCGGTTGCTTGCGTGCTATGTGGGATGGTTGCCGCCGTTGCCTGCCTGGTCGGTCACCAAGAGATACGAGTGCCGGATAAGGTCCTGGACTTCCTCCCAGCCAAGCTGGCCGGTCAGCACGATGGTGTTCCAGTGCTTTTTGTTCAGGTGGTAGCCGGGCATGACGCTTTCATAACGTTCACGTAAGGTTTGCGCCAAGAGCGGGTCGCACTTCAGGCTCACATTAAGCGGCTTGCTGCCTTCCTTAATGAGGGCGAACATTTTGTCGTTGGCCGCCTTGTACACGGCCACGCCCTCGCCGAAGGGATAGTCAAGTTTGGCGCCGGGCATGCTCATGATGTACGCTTCTACCGTTTTGTGGTCCATCTCTTCTGCCATAACATTTAGCCCTGCTTACGGAGCCATTCCAGGTAATATTGCAGCTCGGCAATGGAGGCCTGGATGTCGTCGAAGGCGCGGTGCACCTCCTTTTTCTCGAACTCCACACCGTATTTGCCCTGCATCAACACCTTGAGCGCGCTGACGTCCAGCATGCGGTAATGCAGTTTGAGGTCGAGTTCGGGCCACCAGTATTTCATAAAATTGCGGTCGTTGTGGATGGAGTTGCCGCCCAGCACCGCGGGCTCGCTGCCAAAGTGCTTTTTGACCAGCTCGATCAGCTCCTGCTCTACCTGATGCAGCGGTTTGCCATCGTCCAGCTTGTTTACGAATTCGTCACGGTTTTCCGGGAAGTCCTTCCACCAGATGTTCTTGCGCATACGGTCCACCACCAGGTCTTTGGGGTGCGAGATGCGCGCCTCGTAACTGGCAAGGGTCTTAAAGTCAAAATCGGTGACTTCGGCGGCGATCTCCAGGATAACATCTTCGGTCGGATCCAGGCCGGTCATTTCTAAGTCCACCCACAAAATCTTTGTCGGGAGCGCGTGTTTGTCAATCATATGAGGACATTATATCAGTCTTTTCGGGGCTGGAATTCCAGGGCCGTGGAATTGATGCAGAAATGCTGCCCGTTGGGCGAACTGGGGTCTTCGAACAGGTGGCCTAAGTGGCCGCCGCAGGTTTTGCAAATTACTTCGGTGCGGTGCATGCCGAGGCTGTCGTCCGGCCTTAGTTCGACGGCGTCCTTGCCGACGGCTTCACTGAAGCTGGGCCAGCCAATAAGACCGGGTGTGGTGGAGTCATATTTAGCGTCGCTCTTGAACAGCGGCGTGCCGCAGGCGGCGCAGACATACATGCCGTTTTCTTTATTGTAGAGCAGCTTGCCGCTGCCGGGCAGCTCGGTGCCCTTCTCGCGCAATACGTGATACTGCTCGGGTGTCAGCTTCTGACGCCACTCCTCGTCAGACAGCTGCATCAGCTTTCCTTCTTTTTGTCGAGCCGGTCGAGTTTGAGGCCCTTAAACACAAAGTACACCACGGCGGCCACGATAACGAAGGTCAGCAGGCTGATCACGAACGCGCCCCAACCGAAGGCTGCAACTTTACCGTTAAGATGCACCTCGAATACCTTATCTTTAAGTGTGCCTTCGCCAGGTAATAAAAGCCCTACTAGCGGGTTGATGAAGCTGGCGATCAGCTGGTCGACCAGCACCTTGGCCTGCGTACCCAGCACCAGACCGATGGCCAGGCCGACCACGCTTTGTTCGCGCAAAAACTCCATAAAGCCGTGGAATTTTTTGTGCACGCCCACTTTGTCCAGCGCCCTAAGACGCGCTACCTGAGCCTCCAGGCGCTCGACTTTGCCTTCGGCCTTTTCGGCGCGCTCGGTCGGCGTGGGCTTGTCGGGCTTAGCTGTTTTGACGCTGGCCGCTTTGGTCGCGGTCTTAGCGGTTTTCTTTGCTGCAGGCTTCTTGGCTGCCATATATTCTCCTACTCCACCCTTTGGATACTCATTATAACAGGAGGCGATTAATACCAAGAAGACACGCCGCCATGGTGGGAACACGTACCGCTTCGGCTCTGCGAATAACTATAGGTTCCGTCCCCACAAAGCGCCGAAGGGCTATAGCCGCCGATGCTTGATCCACCGGAATAGCTTGGACTGGGAACATAATCACCGGCGCTGTTTGTGTACCCGTCATAGCTGTAGTCATCGTAGGAGGAATCGTCGGAGTCATAGCCATAGCCGCTATCATCACTGTAGTCACTCTCGTCACTATCCAGGTAGCTGTTTGAATCAGACGAATCGTCAAGCGTGGCGCTATCAGAAAAATCCTCGACGGCCGTTTCGTCTGTGATTGATGAGGCAGTATTGCCTGCTTCCTCGTTTGACGTACTTGAGGTCGAGGGCGAGTAAGAAGCGATTCCCCAGAAAATCAGCCCGCCCCAGAACAGCACCGCAAAAACCGCTCCCCAATCTATCTTTTTGCGCACTGGCGACTGGGCAAAATGGGGGACGACCGTGGGTTCGTCATTAACGATGGTGATGGTCGGCTCAAATAGATACCGCTTACCATCGCGAACTTCCACCTTACCGGAAATTTTATATGTTTCGCTTTCTTGTAGGTAAAAACCTTCGCTGTCGCGCCAAACGCAATGTACATGATGGCCGGCAGAATCCTTATAGACCGCTGTGGTTACTTGTTTACCGGCCTGTTCGTTGGTTGTGCAGGAAATAAAGTGCCCTTCGAGGGTCAGTGATTGCGGGATTGTACGGTCGGCTGCGGGCATGGTCTCAATCTGTAGCTCTGGCCACAGAGTACCACCTAAGGGCAGGAAGCACAACTACATCTTATCGGGGGCGGCGATGCCGAGCAGCTCCAGCCCGTCCTTGAGCACATCGGCATAGAGCTGGACGAGCTGCAGGCGCTGGGCCTCGCGTTCGTCGCCGATAACGCGGTTGTGTTCGTAAAAGCGGTTGAAAGCCTGGGCAAGTTCATATAAATATGTGCACACGTGGTGCGGCATCAGTTCGGCCACGGCTTTTTGGATGGCTTCGGGGTATTCGCTGATTTTGCGGGCCAGGCTGCGTTCGCCGGGCTGCAGGTCTGCGGACCGTGCCGGTTGGCTGCCGGCCTTGGCCAGAATGCTGCGCGCGCGGGCGTGCGCATATTGCAGGTATGGGCCGGAATTGCCTTCCAGGCTGACCGATTCCTCGGGATCGTAAATAATGTCCGGCCCCAGACGCTGCTTTAAGAAGGCGTATTTGACTGCGCCCAGCACGGCGCGTTCGTCGTCGCGGCCGGTCTGCGCCTTGTTGGCGGCTTCGGCGGCATCCAACACGTCATTGGCGCGCAGGATGTTGCCCTTGCGCGAGCTCATTTTTACGCCGCCCTTCATCTTGAGCACGCCGTGCGTGAGGTGCGAAGTGGCGGCCACCAGCTCGGGCGCGAACTGCTCGATGCTCTTGAGTACCACGGCCATGTACTGCTCCTGGCCGTTGTCGGTGATCACGACCGAACGGTCAAAGTGGTAGTCTTGTTTTTTGAGCATGATCAGGCCCACGTCTTTAGCTTCATAGGTGGGGATGCCTTCAGAGTTAACAAATACACGGGTGTGCAAGCCGTACGGTTCGCCCTTAAAGACGATGGCGCCGTCGCTCTCCTCGTACACGCCCTTCCCCAGATGTTCGCGCACGGTTTTGAGGCCGACGGGCGCGGTCTGGCTCTCCGGGTAGTACTTTTCGAACGGCGTGCCGATGCGCGCATAAAAGGCGTCGAAGGCCGCATAGCTCCACTCGCGGCAGGTCCAATATATTTGCGCAAAGGGCGATTCGTGGTCGTTGGTTTCATGCAGCTGGTACACGCGTTTGTTCAAGGCCACGACTTCGGCCTTGGCGGCTTCGTCATCGTCGTAGGCATTGTTGCCCTTCACGTAGCAGGCTGCCATCCAGCCGGAACGATCGGCCTCTGGTATATCCGCCAGTTTTTCAGGCAGTTCGCCGCCGAGATCCTGCAGCATGGCCCACATGGTCTTGCCCACATGCAGGCCTACGTCGCCGCCGAAGTTCACGCGGTGCACGGTGCCGCCTGCCGCCTCCAGCAAGCTGCCGATGGCGTAGCCTACCACGCTGGTGTACAGATGGCCGGCGTGCAAAATCTTGAATGGGTTGGGGTCGGAGTACTCCGCCACCACCGATTGGCCCTGGTACGTGTCGGGTTTGGTCTGCGGCGCCGCCAATGCCTGCTGTATTAGCGATTCGTCGGACAAGATAATGTTGATGAAACCCGGACCTGCGATGGCGACATCCTCCACCTGGTCGCCAAACCTGTCCCGTAGGGCCGCGGCCAGCGCCTCGGCCACCTCGCGCGGATTACGCCGCAGCCGGCCCGCCAGCTGCATGGCCACGTTAGTAGACACGTCGCCGAACTGCTCTTCGGGGCGCGTCAACTCCGGCGTAACGTCGAGTTCGAATAGCTCGCGGATGATGTCCGTAAGCGCGGGTACAAGCGATTGCATGCCGCTATTATAACAGATGGGCTAGGACTCGCGCTGGCCGCGCGCCACCCGCGCCATAAACCAAACCACCACATACATGCTGGCGATGAGCGCAAAAAAGCTGAACGTCGCCGGCCACATATGCGGATGCTCTTTGGCGTTGATAAGCCGGTCAGTCACATCAAACAGCAGCGACGAGGGGTTGAATACCACGTCCCAGGAGTTCCAGCGCAATTCCCGGCCAATGTACATGGCGAAACTGCATAGCAGCAAGATGCCGGCAACCAGCAGCCAGGCCGCGCGCGCCGCCATCCGCTGCAACAGCTCGCGGTGAACGATGTACACGCTGATAATCCCCAAAATAAGGCCGTTAAAAATGAACGACGAAAACATGAATATGCCGGTTAGTAGCGAATCCGGCGTCAGCTCGCGGACGTGAATAAAATCGGTGACCATATAAAAAGTATTGGGCAAAAACAGTATCCACACCAACGTGACCGCCAGCGCGTACCAGCTGGACCAGTAGGTACGGTGCAGCGTCCGCTCCAGAAACAGCGTCACGCCCAAGGCCACCCACGCCAGCAGCAGATTCCAGATCATGTAGGCAAAGTCGTGTTCGTGCCTGCCCCACACACCGGTGAAATACAGGATCACGCTGGTGATACTGGTGGCAGCCAGCGCCAGCCCCAAACGGGCTCGCGCAGAAAGGTACACTTTTCGCATATTCCTATTATACCAAGCCCGCTTTTATCTGGTTTTTGGAGCGCGGGGCGCCAGCTCCAAAGACACCTCAAAGCAGGCGCCGCCCTCGGGATTATTGCGTGCCGAGATAGTGGCGCCGTTGGCCGCGGCGATCTCTTGCGCCAGCGCCAGCCCCAACCCGTAGCCCGCTATCTGCGTGGAGCGGGCCTTGTCGCCGCGGTACAGGCGGTCGAACAAATGCGGAATGTCCTGCGCCGCCAGCCCGGGCCCGCGGTCCTTAACGGATAAGAGGTAGCGGCTGCCCTTTTCTTCGCCGGTGACCGTGACTTCCCTGCCCTTGGCGCCGTACTTCAGGGCGTTGTCCAGCAGAATGTCCATGAGCTGCACCATGCTTTCCTGATGCGCCTGCACATTGGCCTCGGCCAGCTCCGTTTTTACTGCGACTTGTTTGGCTTCCGCGCTGGCGTGGATGCGCTTTACGGCGTCCTGCACAATATGTTTCGCCACCACGTAAGAGCGGTCCAGGGTAATTTGCCCGTACTGATGCAACGCCAGCAAGTTGTTAGAGAGACGCTCCAGCCGCTCGATATCCTCAAGGTTGCTGGCGATTTGCTGGCGCCCTTCTTCTTCGGTGAAGTGTTTTTGGCGCAGAAAAACCTCGTTTTCCAGGCGCATGTTGGCCAGCGGCGTGCGCAACTCGTGGCTGGCGTCGGCGGTAAAGCGGGCCTGGGTCTCGTGGGCTTCCTCGATGGGCCGCAGCGTCCGGCCGGCAAACCAGTAGCTGAGCAGCCCGCCGAAGGCCAGCGCCGCCAGGTTGATCACGAACAGGCCTTGGTTAAGGTGCTCGCGCACGATCTGCGCCTGCTGGTCCTGGATAGTCTGGATGGTCATCTCCGAGCGTGGCGTCTTAGGGTCAAAAAAACGCAGCATCCACTGCTGCACCTCGCCGCGCTGCACGACGTTGGAGCGCAGGAATTCGCGTTCGGCGAACACGCGGACGCTCAGCGTGACCGTCAGGTTGAACAGCGCCAGGATCCCCAGATAAAACAAGGTCAGCTTTAAGCGCGCCGACCGGAACATGTTAAGCCGTTCAGACCACTTTGTAGCCATAGCCCCGCACCGTTTGGATTACAGCGTCGCCGGAACCGATTTTTTTGCGCACGTTAGCAATGAACGTCTCGACGGTGTTGTGCTGCACGCGTTCTTCGTCGTCCCAGACGTGGTCGAGTAGCTGGTCTTTGCTGACCACTTCCCCTTTGTGGCGCAGCAGGTATTCGACCAGCTGGAACTCCTTGGCGGTCAGGTGCACGGGGTGATCGGCTACGATCACTGTTTTGGACACCACGTCCAGCTGGAGGTCGCCGCTTTCCAGGGTGTTGCTGCCGTGGGCTTTGGGTCGGCGCAGCAATGCACGCACGCGTGCCAGCAGCTCGTCGAACGAGAACGGTTTGGCCAGATAATCGTCGGCGCCGGCGTCCAGGCCCTCCACCTTGTCGCCGATGGTGGTGCGAGCGGTTAACATTAAAATGGGCGCCTGCTCGCCGTTATCGCGCCACAGCTGGATAAGGCCGGGACCGTCATGCTTGCCCGGAATCATCCAGTCCAGCAATACCAGGTCGTAACTGTTGGCGGCGGCCAGCGTTTCGGCGGCGTCGCCGTCGAAGGCCACGTCCACCACGTAGCCTTCGCTGCTCAGACCCTTTTCTAAACTTTTGGCAATCTTAACTTCGTCTTCTACAACTAAAATTCGCATGATTACATAGTAACACCTCTGTACTGCAAGATAGCTGGATGTTACAGCCCGTCGCTGACCGCCGGCGGGCGCGGCGATTGCACGCTGTAGACAAAACGGCTACACTGTTGTAAGAGGTAAAAAAGTAAAAACATGCCCGAACACAGACCTCACGCGGATCAGCCTACCCAGTACATCGTCACCTACGGTGACGTATTACAGCAGCACCCGGATATCCATCCGGCCCTGCGGGAGCACGTCACCAGATTGGCGGTAGAGCGTGACCCCGAACCGCCGCCCACGCTCAGCGATCTGACAGCCCGGCTGGAGCAGCGCGAAACAATCCCGCGCCCGGAACAGCGGCCACTCTTCACTGCCGAGGAAGAACAAGAAGTGCGGAACGCCTTTGCCCGCAAGGATTATTCGGCGGGCGAATTGTCGCAGTTTCTGGCTCAGGCCGTTATTACCGGTATAGCCTCGCGCAACCTGGCGAACAATGAGGGCACCGGTCCGCTCCGGACGCCGACAGAGGATTTGATGACGACGCTCAATCTGTTGTCATCGGCACCGCCGTCCCTGCTGAGGAC
>ERZ777006.72-NODE-72-length-9671-cov-8.127704_pt1 | contig 9671 bp, 10 predicted proteins | sample MGYA00374959_ERZ777006 | MGnify/ENA primary metagenome ERZ777006 (study PRJEB29305, sample SAMN08776659) | plant metagenome | isolation source: Switchgrass | host: Panicum virgatum | place: USA: Austin, Texas | collected 2014-11-04 ... | reverse complement strand
GTGGTGGAAAAGGGCAGCAACCTGCTGACCAAAAAGCTGGAATGGGGCCGCCTGGCAGCCTACCTGGAGCAGTCCACCCGCTACATTTTCTTCGACCAAAAGGATGAGGCCGGTAAGTACCGCTACTACACGCCCGCCCATCTCCCGGAGCGCGTTGCGCAGCAGTACACCGTGTACATGGACCAAATTTTCGACCTCTACTCCGAAATGGTCCACAAGCTGAACGACTACCTTAAGTCTCACACCAGCGTGCCCAAGAAGGAGCAGGATGCCGCCTGGCGCAGCGCCATCAAGGCGCAGGCCTGCGACGCGGTGCGGCCGGTACTGCCCGTTGCCACCACATCCACCACGGGCATCTACGCCTCCGGCCAGGCCCTGGAGAATCTTATTATGCACCTGCTCAGCGATCCGCTGCCCGAAGCCCGCGAAACCGGCCAGGCCATTCTGGCAGAGGCTCGTAAAGTGGCTCCCGCCTTTTTGGAGCGCGCCGACAAGCCGGAGCGCGGCGGGGCAGCCATCGCTTACCGCGCCAACACCGATCAGGCCGTGCAAAAGCTGGCCCGCGAGTACCTGTCCGGCACGCACGCCGATCCCACCGAGGCCGTACAGCTCACCGAGGTCTGGCCGCGCAACGAGTTGGACATCCTGCCGGATATGCTCTACGCCCACAGCGACCTGCCGCTGCGCAAAATCCAGGAAACGACGGCGGACTGGACCTACGACCAAAAGCTCTCTGTTTTTGAAGCTTACATGGGCGAACGCCTCAACCGCCGCCACCGCCCGGGCCGCGCACTCGAGAAGATCCACTACAGCTGGGACCTGCTCTGCGATTACGGCATCTCCGTGACCTGCAGCGCCACCGCATGGTAGACGATCTGGAATGGCAGCAGCTCACGCCCCGCTACGGCTACGAAATCCCCAGCCTCATAGAAGAGGCCGACCTGGTTGAGCAGTTTGAAGACTGCTTTGAACTAAGCCTCAAGCTGTACAGTATCCTGCAAGAGGCCGGTTATTCGCTGGAGGCCCAATACGCGACCCTGCTTGGCCATCGCATGCGCTGGAAGGTCACGTATAACGCGCGCGAAGCCTTCCATTTCCACGAATTGCGCACCAGTCCGCAGGGCCACCCCGGCTACCGTAAGTTGGTCCAGCAGATGCACGAGAAACTCGCCGAAGTCCACCCCTTGCTGGGCGAGGCCATGAAATTCGTCAACCAGGGCGAGGACCCCGAGCTCAGCCGCTTAGCCGCCGAGCGCTACACGCAGTACAAACTGGAACAGCTCTCAAGTGCTGAAGCCGAAAACCTCAAAGCCAAACGCTCTTAGCACCCTTCAATGAGCGGGTATGCCGGGCCGATCCTAATCATGTGTTCGCGCGCAGTTCGCGGTATCCACGTCCGCAGTGTTTGAGCACGTACACATGATTAGGATCGGCCAAGAAGTACAGCCCATTTAGCAAGGTTGGCCGGGCCGGCTTGACTTTTGGGGCTGTAAAGAGTATAGTGTCAGCATTATGACTAAGCAGATGATTCTCGCAATTATTCTCGTCGGCTCGAAGGAGCGCGGTTAAGAGTTTGCGAAGAATCTGATAAACAAACCTAAACAACCGGGCTCCACCAGGACCCGGTTTTTTAGTAGAGGACACTATGGGAGCTTTTAAAGGACTTGAAACTGATACCGCGGCATTGCATGCGGAAACACTGAGCGACGCACGGCCGCTCTTTGAACCCTTTGACCTGCGCGCCGAAGGCGGGCTGGTCGTGGACGCGGACGGCTATGTGCACGAGCTACGCCACCCTTATTGGGGCAACGAGGAAGATGCCATTGCGGATCGCGCTATCAAGCTGCCGATCCGCGCCGAGTGGGACGAAGCCGGCGAGGTCCGGCTGACCTGGGAAGGGCAGCCCTTTAACCCCGCGCGGCCTTCGACCGGCGTAGAAAGCGAGGTTTCCGTTATGCACCAGACCGCGTGGTTCCCGGTGTCGCCCGACGGGCGCGTAGTAGCGTACCCAGATGGCACGACGGAGCCTCTGGCCGATCTGGGATTGGACCCCGAGGCCTTGGACATAATGGTGGAAGGCAAAAACCAGCAGATCACCTACGGCACCGAGGAGCTGCGCCGCGAAACCATCCGCTCGGCCGCGCGCCTGGACCGTTGGCTGGAACAGCATGACCTGACCACGCCCGCTCTTTCGCTGCACCCCGACGCCTTCACCCAGGGACAGATCAACAAGCTGCCTTACGTGCAAAAGACCACCGACGCCATGCCGCAAATCGCCGAGTTCGGCACTATGTCCAACCAGCTGCACGTCCAGATGCTGAGCCCGGAGGCCGCCCAGCACGCCATGAACGCCTACCAGCGCGTCCAGGCCGTATTCGGGCTGGTAACGGCTGCTGCGCCGGCCCGCGACGGCTCTTTTGATACCACCATCGGCGAACACTACCGGTTTGGCGACCTTCCAGAAAAACAGGCCGGCGAGCTGCTCGACCCGACCTTACCGGCGCACGACTTCGCCGCGCTGCTGCAGCACGTTCGCCCGCACGACTGGCGCGAGCTGGCCCGCGTCATCGGCTCGCCCAGCGCCGGCGCACTGCCTGAGGCCGCTCCGGTCAGCCTAAAAACCCTGCTGCAGCTGGGCGACCACCGGCTGCGCGACGGCAGCGTCGTTACGCTTGGCCGGGCCCTTGGCTGGCACGCCGACCGGCTGCGCCTGGACAAGGGTACGATCGAGGTCTGCAACCTCGGCACCGCCGGCGGCAACCTGCGCAAAGCCTCGGCAGTACAGGAGGTAGTGACCAAGTACCTCACCGCCGAGCAGTTGCGCTACGCCATCATGACCAGCGAGCAGCGCGATGCCCAACGCGACACCTACCAGCACGATATCACCATGGGTCATCACAACAATGTCAACGCCGCGCTGTGGGGCCGGAAGGCCAAGCTCTACAGCTTCGACGGCCAGCTGGTTACTCCGCAGCAGATGCTGCGTGACGTGCTGGCCTTTACCGACCGCTACTCGCCGGAGCCGGTCAGCCAAACCGCCCGGGAAGAGCTAGAGGCCATCTTTGCCGAAACACCGGCCTACGAGACCCCGGAAGAAGTATTCGCGGCGTTTTTCCGGCCCAACAGCACCATGACCGCCACCGACGCCTTGCGTTACGCGCACGAGCTCGCGCCGGAGGTAGCCAGCAACGACATGTTCGGCCGCTTCGCCGCCTACCGCCGCGCCCAGGTGTACGACCTGGAAGCCGAACTTCAAGCACAGGAAGAACAAGAAGAGCTGGAAGGGCTCGTTGCTGCCGGCACCGGAGCACTTGCATTGTCCAATTAACATAAGTACATTTATAGGAATAATTATGGAACACATCCTCGAACGACTCGTCGCCTTTCGCACCGTGACCGACGACAAGCAATCCAATCATGAGGCGCTTGATTACATTGCGTCATTTTTGGCCGACCGCGGCATGCACATAGAGCGGTTCGATTCAAATGACTGCGAATCGCTGGTCGCCACCACTCGGCCGGGCGTAAAAACGCCCAAGGTCTTATTGGCTGCGCACCTCGACGTGGTGCCGGCGCCGGATGAGTCATTCGTGCTTCGTAAGGAGAGTGGCCGCTATTACGGCCGCGGTACGCTGGACATGAAGTTCGCGCTGGCCGCCTATCTGCAGTTCGTGGATGACGTGCAGGACCAGCTGGAAGATTATGACTTCGGCATCATGGTCACCACCGACGAAGAGCACGGCGGTATGCACGGTGCCGCCGAGCTGGTCAAGGAAGGCTACCTGCCGCAGGTCTGCATTATGCCTGACGGCGGCGACAACTGGCAGGTACAGCTGTCGTCCAAAGGTTTTTACTACTTGCGGCTTAAGGCCTACGGCAAGCCGGCGCATGGCTCGCGGCCCTGGCTCGGCACCAACGCCATCCAGCCGATCATGGACACGCTGTATGACATCCGCGAACTTTTCGGCGAGAGCAAACCGGAAAACAGCACGCTCAACATCGGCATGATCCACGGTGGCGCGGCGATCAACCAGGTAGCGGACTACGCCGAAGCTTCAATAGACATTCGGGTACACACCGAACCGGAAAAGCAGGCGCTGCTGGCTAAAATCAGCCAAATCTGCCAAAAACGCGGCGTTGAAACAGAGGTCATCCTGGATGGTGCCGCCACACACTTCAAGCTAGAGCATCCGCTTATCGCACCGTTCGCCCGGCACATCACCGATGTAACCGGCGTGGCGGTGGAAGGCTCCCATACGCTTGGCAGCAACGACGCCCGCTTCTTTGCCGCTCACGACGTGCCGTGCATCTCGGTCTACCCGGCGGGAGCGGGGCATCACGGTCCCGAAGAATGGCTCAGTGAAGAAGGATTCCATCAGTTCAAGGAGATCCTGGACCGCTACATGGATGATGTCGCCAAGACGGCAGGACGCACCGCAACACCTGTCGCCAGTCCGATAACGGCAGGCAACCCATTGTAAATTTCGCTTTTGACTTTTGACCCCAACCTTTCCTATATTGTGGGCGCAAACAAAGAGAGGACAAAATGAGCAGCACAGATTACGCCACAAAAGCCGATGTCCAGGAGATCGTGGATAGGTCAATCGCCAGAGCCATCAAAACAGATGTGCAGACAATCGTAGACAAGGCGGTTTCCGATCTGAGCCAGGTTATTTCAGATTTCGGCGGTCATGTAGACGAACGCTTCAACAAAGTCGAAGCGCGACTGGACGACCATGACCGTAAATTCGAAGCTATGGATAAGCGCTTCGAGCAGGTTGAACACCGTTTCGAGCAAATTGACCGGCACTTCGGGCAGATTGAACGTCATTTCGATATGATGGAGCATACGATGCACCAGGGTTTCCAACGGCTAGACAAAAAAATAGACAGCCTGGAAAAGAAGTGGAGCAAGAAGCACGGGATGCTCCTTGGCAAAGTCGAGGAGCTCGAGTTCACAGTGCAGGAAATACAAGAAGCGCGGTTGACGCAGCAGGGGTAGTTTTGCTATAATTACCCCTGATTGCCAAAGACAGTAGCGATGAAGCCAGGCGGCAACGCCACCGCAACATTTAAGAATGCTACCGAGGTTACAAATTCTTTGTAGTAAACCGAGACGTCTTTGCATCCGCAAAGACGTTTTTGTTTGGCAAATCACCTCTAGGACCACGGTCGATGTCCTACAGCAAAACATAACCGGAGAAATCCACATGGCTTTATCCAAACAACAAAAGAACGACGTTGTCAGCGAAGTAGCTGATCTGCTGTCATCCTCCAAGATGACCGTTGTGGCCGCCTACCCGGGCACCACTGTTAAGGCGATCCAGCAGCTCCGCCGCGACGCCCGTGAGAACGGCACGAAAGTGCGCGTTGTCAAAAACCGCTTGGTTATTAAAGCTTTGCAGCAGAACGACACCCTTAAGGGCGTCGATGTCAGCGGACTGAAGGGCCAGCTCCTCTACGCGTTCAACAGCGAAGACGAAGTTGCTCCCGCCAGCAGCCTGCACACCTTTGCCAAGCAAAACCCGAGCATCAAGTTTGTCGGTGCCATCACCGCCGAAGGCAAATTCATTTCTGCCGACGAGGTAACCGCACTCGCCAAGCTCCCGGGCAAGAACGAGATGATCGCATCCGTTATCGCCACCCTAAACGCACCGCTCAACGACTCCCTCGGTGGCCTTTCAGGCGACCTGCACGGGCTGCTGGACGGTGTTGCGGCTAAAGCAAGCTAAGAAAGGAATCATTAGAAATGGCTAAAGATCTTAAGAAATTGGCAGAAGAGCTGACCGGCTTGACTGTCCTCGAAGTAAACGAACTGAAAAACATCCTTAAGGATGAGTACGGCATCGAGCCGGCTGCTGCCGTAGCCGCTGTTGCCGCTCCTGCTGCCGACGGCGGTGCCGCCGCTGCAGAAGAGAAGTCTGAGTTTGACGTTGTCCTGAAGGACGCCGGCGCTCAGAAGGTAGCCGTCATTAAGGCCGTTAAAGACCTGACCGGTCTTGGCCTTGGTGAAGCTAAGGCTCTCGTAGACGGTGCTCCTAAGACCATCCTCGAGAAGGCCAAGAAAGAAGACGCCGAGAACGCCAAGAAGGCTCTGACCGACGCCGGCGCTACCGTAGAACTGGCTTAGTTCTAACGGCAACACTAGAAAAACCGCCTTCGCAGGCGGTTTTTCTATTTGGATAATCCTCAATCGCTCAACCAACCATCTTATTGTTGCATACAATTACATACGGTGTTATTGTATGCCGCATGAAAACACCCGTCCGGACATTTGACACCTACTACGACATGACCGAAGGCAGCGCATTCAGCAAGGTCCGGGCCGAGGGGCTTTACCAGATGGCCGCGGAACTGGTGGGCCGCTACGCCGGCCCCATCGCACTCGCCCAGATCCAAGGAGTAAAGCTGCCGTTGGAAGGCAGGCCTATAACGACCAAAAATGTCCGGTTCGGCAGGGGAGGCTACAGTATGCTCATGACCAATCACGAGCTGGTATGGGGCAACGGGACTTCTGCCGCCGGCCTGACCGACGTGGGGTATCGGACTCAGGAAGTTGCGGGCATCTTCCACGCCATAGACGCAAGCTATGCCTGGACATCGAATAGTATCGTCAGTGATTTTCATAACCTTACTGACAGCGCGTTGCGCGTCGCGACCGCGCACGAAATGGCCCATACGTTTATAGGGCCCCACCATTGCGCCGATGCGCACTGCGTGATGCAGGAGCCGGTGCTCGCCGGTCCGCCAAATGCCAAGCTCATGGCTCAGGACGACCCGTTCTGCGACAACTGCATTGAGCTGCTCGTCGACAGGGGCAACCGCGCGCTTGAGATGGCACCGCCTAAGGAGTTGTAATTAAAACAAGGCGGGACGGGGCGCAGGTTTGTTATACTACATTTCGTTGTGCAAAAATTGCGGCTGTCGGTTATCCACAGCTGCCTGCGTATGTTTTGACTTGATTTTATAAACATGGTAGTTTTATGAGTAAGTGTACCAAACAAACACTTCTGGAGACTAAGAGAGACGAACAAATAAATGGCAGACGTACCAGACAAACAAATCAAACGGTTACGGGCTTTAATTCAGGAGGCCGAGACAAATCTCCAGGCAGCTACTGAGCTATTGATCAGCCTGGTAGGCGACGACGAAAAGATCGCGCCGGTAGCCAAAGAAGAAAACATCGGCAAGATCATCGAGGGCGTCTTTGACGGCCAGAACATGGTGGGTTCCGACGGCAAAGTATACCCCGTACCAGCCAACTACGCCAGCAAATCAAAACTGGTGCAAGGCGACATCCTTAAATTGACCATCGCCGACGACGGCACCTTCTTATACAAGCAAATCGGCCCGATTCCGCGCAAGCAAGTCGTGGGTACGCTTAAGCTGGAAAACGGCCACTACTTTGTAGAGGTCGGCGGCCGCGACTTCCGCGTGCTGCTGGCTAGTGTAACCTATTTCAAGGCAAAGCCGGGCGACCAAGTCAGCGTCAACGTTCCCGAAGACGATTCCACCACCGAATGGGCCGCCCTCGAAGCCGCTCTGTAGGAGGTTAAAATGGCTGCTGCACGTAAATTAGAGTCCTCGCCGCCAGAAAGCCGGGCCATATACCGGTTGCTGGAAAGCCGGCAAGCTACAAGGCGCGGTCAAATACATACCACAACGCTTGCCAAGGCGCTTGGCCGGACCGTAAGCGAGAGCGTTCAGCTGCTCAACCAAAATCCTGCCCTCCGGCACTCCGAAGGCAGCGGAGGAGCGACAGACCATGCTTTCGGCGATCGCCACTACCTCGTAGGACAAGAGATCAGCGGCTTCCTCGTGGCCAAGGTTCCGCGCGCCTTCAGTAAACACCAGCATACGCCGGAGTGGCTTACCCACACAAAAACCCTCGAACTCTGCCTGCAAACGCACGAAGGCGATCCGCCCGACGAAGATCCTAACCCGGATAAAGACCTGTACATCGACATCGAACCCTTAAGCGAGGAAGTCGCCCAGGGGACCCCTGAGCCGCCTTTTAAAGCCAGCTTCCACGAAGGTTCGGCGCTGGATCTTCCGGATACATAAACTGTTATCGCCCTGTTGGGATACATAGCAGAACGCGACGCCGTGGCGCAGCTTCCGTATCCGCCTCAGGTGTAAAATACAACGCTCCCACGCGCTATAACGAGTATAATAAGGGTAAATGGGGCAAGCATTATACAGGACCTACCGGTCTAAGAAATTATCTGAGATCGTGGGGCAGGAGCACATTACCACGGCGCTTGGCCACGCCCTGGACAAGGGCACGATCAGCCATGCCTACCTGTTTACCGGACCGCGTGGCGTAGGCAAGACCAGCATCGCCCGCATCCTGGCGCACGAAATCAACGGCCTGCCGTACGCCGAAGACAAACCGCATCTGGACATCATCGAGATCGACGCGGCCAGCAACCGCCGCATCGACGAGATCCGAGACCTGCGCGAGAAGGTCCACATCGCACCCAGCAGCGCCAAATATAAGGTGTACATCATCGACGAAGTGCACATGCTGACCAAAGAAGCCTTCAACGCCCTGCTTAAGACGCTGGAGGAGCCGCCGGCTCACGCCGTGTTCATCCTGGCCACCACCGAAGCGCATAAGCTGCCCGAGACCATCATCAGCCGTACCCAGCGCTACGCCTTTAAACCGGTTGAGCAAGACAAAGTCGTTGCCCACCTTAAGCACATCGCCAAGCAGGAAAAAATCGCTATCGACGATGATGCTTTGGCCCTGATTGCCGCCCATGGCGAAGGCAGCTTCCGCGACAGTATCAGCCTGCTGGACCAGGTGCGGAATGCCAAGGGCACCGTATCGCTGGAGGGCGTACAGGCGGTGCTGGGTATTGCCCCGTCCGAACTCATCGGGGCAACCTTGGCCGGCCTGCAAAACCACGATAGCGTCGCGGTCGCCGGGAACATCAAGCGCATGAACGAGCAGGGGTACGAAGCCGCGCAGATCGCCAAACAGCTGAGCGCCCAACTGCGCCAGGCCGTCATCAACGGAAGCAACGAATTGGACCATCAGGTGACCATGCGGTTACTGGCGGATTTGGTGTTAGTGCCGGCCTCGCCCAGCCCCAATATCGCGCTGGAAATCGCCTTGTTGGATGCCGCGCTATCCGGTACTGCCAAGCAAGTCGCGCGGCCACAACCACCAACGCAGTCGACCGGAAACCAACCTGACCACAAGGTTATGCCCGAGGAAGTCCAGGCGCCATTCAAGCCCGCCATCCAGATCGACACCAAGCAGGAGATCAGGCGCTCCGTAGAAAAAGCGCAGACAGAGACACAGGCAGACCCGGCCCGCGCCGGAGACGCGTCAATCGAGCCTGCCGCTCATATCAAAAGCACCGACGCTTCCGCCGATTCCGATCTGCTGCTCAGCGACAAGGCCTGGGAAATCATCCTGAACGCCCTTAAAAAGCAGTACAACACGCTGTACAGCATCGCCAAAATGGCCGAGCCGCGGTTTGAGCCGGGCAAAATTACCTTGGAAGTCGCCTTTCCGTTCCATCAAAAACGGGTAAACGAAGCCCGCAACAAGCAGATCCTTTCCGAAATTATCACCGGCGTCACCGGCAGCGACGTGCAAATCGAATGCGTGCTGGGCAAGGGCAAACCCGCGCCGCCGCCACCTCCGCTACCTCCGGCCG
>ERZ777006.71-NODE-71-length-9679-cov-7.858894_pt1 | contig 9679 bp, 12 predicted proteins | sample MGYA00374959_ERZ777006 | MGnify/ENA primary metagenome ERZ777006 (study PRJEB29305, sample SAMN08776659) | plant metagenome | isolation source: Switchgrass | host: Panicum virgatum | place: USA: Austin, Texas | collected 2014-11-04 ... | reverse complement strand
ACTATGCCTCGTTTACCTGAGTTTCATCAACCCCTTTCCAGCGACGATCCCTTAGCGGTAGCGGGCAGGAAGTTCATGCCCCAGATAAGAGACTTATATACACAGATTTCTAGCCTGCCTTCTTATGCGGTTCCCGAAATGTCTGATGGCGCTATAGGTGAACTCACCGCAGGAAGACCCTACCCGCAACACCTTGGAAGCGGTGCCACGATGGCAGTTTTTGAAATTGAACCCGGGGTAGTTGCCAAGCTGCCAATCAGCTCTAGCGGGGATACGTTGAGCGAGAGACGATATAGCGTCAGGGAATCGGCGGCAGCGCTCAGACAAGGTGCCGGTATGCCTTGCCTGGAGCAGGTAATCGGCTGCGTCGACAGGGGTAATTGCGTAGCAGTTCTCTCTGAAACTGCAAAAGGCTCTTCATTCAATGCCGCCGTGAAGAGCGGCAAAGTGCCGTCCGTTAGCGATTTAGAGCGAGTCGTGGACGGGTATAAAGCCATGGATATCCTGGGCCTGCGTGCCGACAACAACGACAGCCAGAATTTGCGCTTCGACTCACAGCAAGGCTATACGATACTCGACTACACCACAGAAGCCGTCTACCGCTATCAGCAAAAACAGATCGGAGAGGAATATAGACCAGAGACACTCATGGATAAGATGCGGGGCCTTATCGACGAAGAGGGGCTGCTGCGATATGGTGCATCGCGAAGAGAAGCACCACCGATAGCAATTGGTTTTCTCGGCATCTGCGAGGAGCGGCTCGGATTCGAGACGGCCTCGCGGATCGCACGCCTTTGGCGCCACAAGCATGCACTATGGCTCCCACCAAACGTACATCAAAAGTATATTGAAGACGACGAGTTTTAGTGCCAACTCTTAGAACTCCCGGCGGCTTTTTACTATAAGCTGCCCGGACGCCACAAGCTGCGCGATTTCCTCGCGCAGCGCCGGCGTGTTTTCTGCCGGATTCTCCAGCCAGACGCCGCCGCGCACGCCAAAGGGCGTTTCCTGCTCCAGTCCCTCCTTAAGGCAGGGAAGTCGTACGGGGCAGTCCCGGCAAATCGCTTTGGCCGCCTCAGCTTGCGCGATGGAGGGGCCGTGCAGGCTTGGCGGGAAGAACTGGTCTATGTCAACCGCTTCGTCGTCGCATCGGGCGCTGTCCATCCAGTTAAAGGGGAAGATTTCACGCGCTATCGATACGTATCTTGTCGGTCTGCCCCGGTCCTGCGGGCCATTTGAGCGGCGCTCAGCCACTTCTATGGACGCCGCTTTTTTGAGGCCCAGCACAAAGCCGCCGAAGGAGATATGCTTGCCAGCCTGTTCGGTCACCAGTTTGTGCAGGGTTTGTATGCTGATACCCTCCTCGGGGATAAGATCGGGCAGGTGCGCCAGCCAGTCTATGCGGTTGCCGCCAACGCGCATGTCGTCGTTTTGGGGCTTGAGCAGCTGCGCCACCGCCTCTGGTGCTTCAAGGATTTCCCAGGCTTTTTGGCGCGCTTCATGTCGGAAGTCGGCCCCTTCCGGCGTGTCCGCAGCAAGCAACTCCCGGGCCTGCAGCCATCTGCCAACATAAGGACGGTAGTCGTCGGCGATGCTATATTCCAGCCGCGCGCGTCCTTTGCCTGCTGCCGGAGTCAGCTCCTCGATAAAGTTAGAGTCAGTCTCGGAAGCCCACAGGAAAAAGCTGCGCCTGATCGCGGCGGGTGCCAATCCGGGATGCATGCGCCTGGCCCGCTCCAGAATGGCCGTGCCGCTTACGGGGTCGTGGCCCTCGTGGCGCAGCGCCAGCGCGGCCATAATGCCGGCCCTGGTTTCGGGCCGCAGCCGATGATGGAACCTCCCCGTTGCCTCGCGCACGGCAAACATACGGTTGACCCGGTCTTCCTGCAGGACGCCGAGCGCGCAGAGCTCTTTAACCGTTCGGGTGACAGCAGGAACATTGTACGTAGGGGATTGCAGCTCTGCTATGGCGCGCGGCCCTTGCATGAGTTTTTGGTACAGCATGGCACGGTGGTTGTGTACGCCGGGTTGCCGGGACGGCAGCCCCATGACTTTTGTGAGGAACGAGTTTTGCGGCGCATCAAGCTCTAGATCGAGCAGGGCACCGGCAATCGCCACCCCTTCCGACCGACCGCGCTCGGTGGCGCGGACGGCGTGCACCTGCCGGCCGCCGGTCCCCAGCTGACGGCCCGTTTCCACCATGCCGGCCGGCGCCAGACCCTGATTAACATATGCTTCGATGTGGCCCGTGCGTTCAAAGCGGACTGCCGGCTCGGGGCCCTGTATGGCATTCAGCCGGTTTTTAATGTGGCTGTAAGGAGTGAAATCAGCTTGCGAAAGCGCAACCTGCGACAAGAGCGTCAGCATTTTTGCCGGCACATTTCCAATAAGCTCTATGGCGCCGAAGGTGTTGACAGGGATCGTGGCCGACTCTGTGGCGTCGCCCGAGGGGCCGGCAGCGACCGCTTCTCTGTGTGACATGGCCTGTATTATAGTCCAAAACTTGACAATTAATCCACAGGCTTATATAAGATTATTCATGTATTACGGCAAGGTCGAGCCGGTCCGCCACAAAACTGATGTTATTCCAGTCCCAATGTTGAACCCCCATTATACGGACAAGCGTTTTACGCAGATTGGGGCCCGAACCATCTACCTGGCGGCAGAGCTTTTTTTGCCGGAGGACCACGATAAGCTGACTGTTCCCGGTCTGGCTGGTATCCACTATAACTACTCAGATAATCTGTACGGTGCATATGGCTACGACTCCGTGCAAGCGTCGCGCGAGAGAGCAGAGGCGCAAGTCGGCAACCGCAACACACCGGCCTTTTTTGAACTCATGCTCCAGCAGGTATATGAGGATGAAACCGTCGAACTCCAGCACATGATGGCCGGCGTCAATGTGGGAGGCGATGGATTTTCGTACCATGTATACGGCACAACCTCTGCCGGCAACCCGCTGCCACCCCAGGAGTAAGAGTCGCCGAATCACCTACCGGGGCCCCGCCCGGCGCTTGAACCGCCTCGTTTTTATGCAAAAGGCTCATATAACGGCGGGCTGCCGGTGTTGTATACTGAAGCCATGAAACTTGAAGTCGGCGTGAAGGCCCTGATCACCAACGATAAGGGGAAGTACCTGTTCGTGCAGTACTCCAACCCGCTTCGCGAGGACGAAGCGGCGCGCTGGGATATCCCGGGCGGACGGCTTAAGCCGGACGAGCAGCTGGTCGAGGCCTTGTCGCGGGAGCTTAAGGCGCAGCTCAAAGCATCGCTGCTGAGTTGTGCGGTGCTTTCGGCCCAGGACATCATGCTGCCGGACGTCGACCTGCACATTGTGCGGATTACCTATCAGACACAGATTCAAGGCGACCTGCGGATAGGCGCCGCACAGGGGCTGTACCAGTGGGCGACACCGGCCGAAGCCCTTAAGCTCAACGTTGACAGCTATCTGCGCCACACCCTAGAGATGCTCGCCCGCTAGCAGGCTGTGGAAAACCCTTGTTCGTAAAAAATTCTGGTTGCGCCGGGGCGTGTGCTTGGTACAATAAGCGTAAGTGATACCACCGAGCATTGACAAAACATAAGAATTATGTATAATAATAGGTGTTTGGTGATCACAAACAAAAATTTCAAAAAATAAAAAAGAAGGGTTTAGCACGATGAAGGGAATACTTTCATTCGAATTCCTGCCCACTAACGATAAGCGAATCACGCGTATCGATAAGTGGCTCAAAGGCTAACGCTCTTTCGTCAGCCAACAAAAAGATCCCGTTCGTCCTGGGATCTTTTTGTTGGCTTAGTGGTGCTATCGTAAAACCTCCCGGGGCACGGGAGGTTTTACATTGCGGGGAGTCGTGTAGGCGCTGAGGGGTTAGCGCGATGACGATCGGTGAGATGCCTCACCACCTTTTCTCCCGGCTTCACTGGCGCGCTTGCGGTCGTTCCTAAAGTTACCGCCGCTTTTGCGGCCACCTGCTGCTGCGATGGCGCGCTGCTTTTCTTTGTCCATTGAAGCGAAGCCACGTTTGCTGGTGTTTCCTGCCATGAGTGCTCCTTTCCGGCTGCCTTCTTGTAGGCAGCACATTTTTAGTATGAGCCACTTGTGCAGAGAGCTCTATTAAAAATGTAATGCTCAGATTGTGAAGCTTTTCACTGATCGCTTATGGCACGCTATTTGCGGCCGGTGCGGCGGGCGGGGAAGCGAGCCAGAACCATGCTGGAAAGCAGGGCCCAAAGAATGGCGTTGGCGACCACGATGCCCACGCCGGCAAAGCAGGCGCGCAAGATTGCGCGGCTGGCGTCGTAGTTAAGGAGTCCTACCAGGCCGGCAAGCACCACACCGAAGACGATCAGCACGACGTAGGCGTGCTGCAGCTTGGCGCGCTCATTGTAGTTGGCGTTCCATTCGGTAAGCATATCTTTGACGGCTTGAATCACGGGAAACTCCTGATAATTTGCATATTATATTCTAATATCGCCTCTGTGTCAATATGACAGTCCTGGAACGGAGTAGTAGGCAGCTTATTAGTTGTTGATTTAGCAAATTGATTATGATAATATTATTGCACAAAAGCTGTGTATAACCCTTGACAGGGCTAAGGGAAATTGCTACTATAATATCTGCATCACCCCGTGTTAGCGCAAGCTTCAGCGGGGCTTTTTTATGGGGGAAACATGAAAGTATATATCGATGGTGAGAACTGCAGAAAAGGCTTGGCTCGTGTTCTAGAAGAGGCTGGCGATATTACAAACGCTCGACAAATGCAATCCTACCGCCTCCGAGAGCTTTTGGCAGATATACTTGTCGCAGAAACAGACGCTTTCGATATTGATTATTATGCCTCAGAAATAAGGATGCCAAACGGGTATCAACCTTCGTCAGATGTTATGCAGCATGTAGCGCGAATTAGAGAGTACTCGCGTAAATGGGTTCCTTCGCTACAGGCACAGAATGTCGCCTATATTAAGGCCGGCTATCTGAAGGCAAAGGCTGCCAAAGAATGCCGAAATTGTCACATCACCCAGGAAGTGCTTCAAGAAAAAGGGGTAGACGTTCGAATTGCGACGGATATGCTTGAGGATGCGTATACGCATAGGCAAGATACGATCGTGATAATGAGCTCTGACACGGATCTCTGTCCTGCCCTACATAAAATTAAAAACCAAGGCGCTAAAGTTATATACGTCTGCTTTGCAGATTCGATTAACCGTGCTGTCAGTGCCGTTGCGAATCAAACCCTGACTATCCCCATCCCCAAGGTTCGCCAGTACTTTCGGGCAGGACAGTCGAGTGAGGTGACTGAGCAATAAACTGCTTCGCTCTCTCACCTACCGCAGCTACTAATAGCTGGCCACAATGGCGATATTAGCCATAAAGCAGACCCGCCCACGGTCGTGCTGCAGCAGCCCCGATCGTCCGTCGTAGTCGTACCTTACAGCGGCCCGGCCCGCATCATAATGAGGATCGCTTCGCGATTCGAGTACGTGTACGGGCATGCCCACGATCGACAGCTGCATATCGGCGGTTTCACGGGTAAAGGGAGCGTGGTCGCGCCATTCCCGAATCTTGCCGTCATGAGGCGGTACGCTCAGTAAGGGATTGGGCCGCGAACTGCCGATCAAAGGGCTGGCGCTGGCAGGGTCTACGATCTGCTCGTTGTGCTGCACCCCGTCTTTGAACAGAGCAATCCAGTAGGCGCCGGGTGACTCCGCATCCGCATCTGCCGACCAGCCCAGATTTACGCAGAGGTCCGTTGAAATAATGTTGCCTATCCCTGTAACGCCAGGAGGAACGGCGACGGCGTCTATCCTGGATATGCGTCCCAATCTTCTGCTCGTCAGGTAGTGGTAGTTCTTTGCCAGGGCATCGGCGGCGGCTTGGCCGAAAATATCCTGGTCGGTGTTATCCGGGTCGTGGTCTACCGGCAGCTTGGCCCTGCGTTTTACGGCGGCCAGCAACGGTACCGGATAGCGGCCGAGCTCCGCCGGCTGCACGTTATCCAGCAGTCCGCCTTTGGCGCCAAGGAACGTTCCAGCGGACTGCAGGTATCCGATGAGATTGCTGGCCTGGGGGTCGTCGGGCAGGGCGGTGCACACCCGGGGTGTTGCCTCGACACCCAGCCTGCGGATAACCGGCGGCAGATCAAGTTCCTCGACGAGCCGGTAGCCCTTTATGCGTTCCCGCCAGGCGACAGCGGGCGGGCAGTCTAGCATGCGCTCTAACGGATCGCGCGTGACGAACTCTCTGGTCTGCGCTTCCGTGCGATTAATGGCCTCAAAGAACACGTCATCTAGTGCGGCCTGGGCCTGCAGCAGGCGGATAAACCTGCTGCCGAGCTCCATCATGGTGCGGTTGGTGCTGTTGTGCTGACGGCCAATGGCGTCGAGCGCGGCAGTGCTCGTGCCCTGCAGCGTTGCTTCGGCGAAATTGGCGGCGTATCGACTGGCTGTGGTCTGTGCCAGGACGGCTTGGACTTGCGCCAGCGCGCCTGGTTGCGCATCCGGAAGCGGCGGCATGGATGAAGCGGGTTCGGGATGGTCCGGATAGGTATTTTCTATGCTCATACGCATTTGATCGCGTCAGACATAACGGCCACGCGATCACCAAGCGATAGTAATACTATCTGGCCTCGGATGCAACGAATATGATTACAGCGGCCGAAACTTGCGTTGCCGCCGTGCGATAGATCTTGCGGCCAAGATGCCGGTAAGGTATTGTGAAGACCTATGAGCTCAAGCGAATATCCCAGAACCGGCGATAACGCCTACCAAATTGCGGAAGAACTGCGCCAAACCTTTTCGATCAACAGGCAGCCTTACAGCAACATCGTCCTCGCCACCACCCATCCCGATTTCGTGGATACGTATGATCCGGATATCGTTGTTGAACGCGAAGCCCTCACGTTGTACTGGCCCAGCGGCAGCCCTGTACATGATCGTCATTTTGAAACTATTTCGTTGCAAACCAGTGAAGAAGGCGCCTCAACAGCTGAGCTGGCAGCCGAAACCAGCGCCATTCGTGAGGCCATTTTGGGCGCATCAATCGGTGAAGCGGCGCTTGGCCGTGTTCCTGCAGAAATGCGCGAATATTGGGAGGACTTCAAAACGAGGCATATTGCCCCCATTTTGTTCGCCCGGGACAGCTGCGCCTTACTCGGCCTGCCGCTCGCTCTTTGTCAGACCAGCCGCATCCTCAGGAGCGAACTTGCGCCGGTAGGCGCCCGCATGATGCATCTCTGGTATCCCGAGTATGTCTCGCCAAAGCCGGTGCTCGCCACGCTTAAAAAGGTCGTCCGTGACGTTATCGCCGAAGAAACGATAGAAGAGGCGATACCCGACAAACCCGCGAAAGGCTAGACGTTAGCCAATGGTGGGCAACGTGCCCTGGTTGGTGTGCTCTTCGAGCCAAATCTGTCGCTGCTTTCTCATTACGTAATACCAAAGCGGCATGTGCTACAGTAGGCCTATGAGTTCTATAGAAGGCATATGGCTGAGCCATTACGAATATGGTCAGGGGCCGGGTAACGCCACGCACTTTAGCGACCATCATATTGATTTTGCCCAAGAGGGCGGCATTTGGGTCGGCCAAAGCGTACAGGATGTTGACGGCTCGGAAGTGGCGTTTAGTTTAACGCAGCAAGGCGACGAATTTTCAGGCCAGTGGCGAGAACGCACGTCCCCTGATGGCCACTATGAGGGTCGTGAATTCAGCGGGCTGGTACTGTTGCTGCTCCAAAAGGACGGTGCGGAGCTGAATGGTATGTGGTTAGGCGCAAATAGCCGTGGCTCGCTCGTTAAGGCAGGCTCCTGGACGCTAAAGCGTCTCACCTCGGACTAGCAGTAATTAAGCAGTAGAGTTGAACATTTTGTGGAGCGCCGCGAAGAATGCTTTCGAATATTCATAGTCGGCCCGGCCCATTTCTTTGGCAGCGTCGGACGTGATTGAGGACCATTTACGATCCAGATGCCCGCGTATGTAAAAGTCATCAACGATATCCTGGAGTGAGTCGCCTTTAAGCGTGCGAACCATAATAATGCGGGACACGCCGATCGGCCCAAAAGCGTCCAGCTTGTCGGCGTCGCGCAGCAGTGTGACTTCCGCGGGTTCGTCCCGGCTCTTGTATTTTGCATCCGACCCGTGGTGGGCAATGGCGTATAGCACCGCGGCGGCTTTTTCGGCGGGGAAGGCCACATCTGCCAAGACTTGAGCGGCTATTTTGTGGTCAAATTCGTGATAGTCGTCGCCGGTTTGCTCGGGATAGTAGGCGGCCATGTCGTGCAATAGGGCGGCTGCGGCCAAGATGTCATCGTCGTATGAGATGTTGCTTTGCTTGGCCAGTGCGAGGGCGCGCCGATAGACGCGAAGATGGTGGTCGGGTCCGTGGCTGCGCAAAGGGTTCCCGGCCGTTTTAAAGCGCTGCACATTCGCTTGGTAAACCTTTTCGGCGATCGGCGTCATGCGCCTACTATACCAAAAAGATGCGGCGGCATTACAGAGGCTGTTTGTAAATTCATTTTACGCTAGTACAATCAAGGTTGGTAAGAAGGAAGCACGCATGAACAGCCTGAGCGCAGAAGACCTCGATTTCTTAGTTTCTTTGACACGGCAGGCTTGCGATAATATTCTCAAGTACCGGAATAAAGAACTGGATGTATCACTCAAGAATGATGACGAGTACGACCCCTTAACATTAGCGGATAAGACTACCGACGATATGCTCCGGAGCGCGATAGCGGCACGATTCCCGGAGGATATGCTGCTATCTGAAGAGAATGCTGAGCTGCCCTCTAGCTATGATGGACGAGTCTGGATGATTGACCCCCTTGATGGCACCAAGGAGTTCGTCAGTGGAGGAGAGCGCTTTGCCGTCATGATAGGTCTCTGCGCGGACGGCCAGCCCGTATGCGGAATAGTCGGCCAACCCACCTCCGGGGATATTTACTATGCGCTTAAAGGCGAGGGCGCCTACCTGCTAAGAGACAATATAAAACATACACTGCGCGTGAGCGACGTTGCCGATATCCAAAAGGCCACGCTGCTCGTTAGCCGTCAGAGCGGCGAGCCACGGCAGCCTGAAACATTTCTAAGGAGCCTTCCCTTTAAGGCATTTCAAGAAGATTCCAGCTTTGGATTACGGGCGGGCTTGATCGCGGAGGGCGCGGCCGACGCGTTTGTAGGAACAAACGTACGTGCGTCTAAGTGGGATGTTTGTGCGCCACAAGTCGTTTTGGCGGAAGCAGGAGGCAGCCTGAAACTATTGCAAGGAGACTATATTAACTACAAACAGCCTAATGTAAAAATAGGACGGCCATTCTTTGGGTCAAACGGCCACCTGGACCAAGCTTTGCTGGCGCGGCTGAAAGAAATGCCAGAACTCTAGGCTTCAGCGAGCTTACCAGAGATGTCCTGCAGGATTGTCGAAAAAAGATCTTCCGAAATATGAAAGTCCCGATTGTACGGGGCGTAGTTCTTGCCCCAGTTTTCATCCACGAACTCTTGGCCGCTCAATTCGCGAATTGTTTCGTACCGCGGGATAACGTGCCAATGGCACCGCGGCCAGGTGTTTCTGAAATTGGCGTAATTAAAAAGATCGGGCTGGTATAGGTCATTGAGCGCTGCCTGGAGCTCAGCAATCGCCACCTCAAGTTCATCGCGCTCCTCTTGCGTGGTGTCGGTGTA
>ERZ777006.69-NODE-69-length-9893-cov-7.678288_pt1 | contig 9893 bp, 13 predicted proteins | sample MGYA00374959_ERZ777006 | MGnify/ENA primary metagenome ERZ777006 (study PRJEB29305, sample SAMN08776659) | plant metagenome | isolation source: Switchgrass | host: Panicum virgatum | place: USA: Austin, Texas | collected 2014-11-04 ... | reverse complement strand
CGCGTAAAGATCGTTAATAACTCCGACGACGAGCTGCAATTCGACTCGGACCCGCACCCGGTCCACACCGACAACTCCGAGCTGAACGTCGACGAAGTAGCGCCCGGCCAAAGCAAGACGTTCATGCTGACCAAAAAAGGCACGTGGGGCTACCACAACCACCTGAACTCCAGTCAGCACGGCGAGATTACGGTCGAGTAAACTATCTTTTCCAGATCATCGTTGCGATCAGCAGCGTAATCGCCGTCAACACGATCGCACCGCCGGCCGCGATGCCCGCGTAAAACGCCAATACCAGGCCGCCGACTACGGCCACCATAGCCACGGCAATCGCCCATAAAATGGTCTTGAGGAAACTGCCGGCCAACTGACTGGCAATCACCACCGGGATCACCAGCAGCGCACTGATAAGCAACCCGCCCACAATGCGCAGGCTCAGCACCACCATGACCGCGGCCAGGGCAGCCAGCAGGTAATTCAGGAACGTAACGGGGTAGCCGGCGATGCGCGCGCTGTCTTCATCGTAGGCGATATGCAGCAGCGCACGGTAATTCATGGCGATGACGCCTACCGCCAGCGCCGCGGCCACTGCCAGTGTTACAACGTCTGCGCGCGTGGTGGTAGTTATACTGCCGAACAGGTAAGACGTAAAGTCAGCGTTCGAGCCCTTGGCCAGATTGGCAAACACGACGGCCAGCGCCAGGCCGCCGCTCATCAGGATGGCCAGGCCGACTTCTCCGCTCAGACGGCGGTTTTGCCGCAGCCATTCCAGAAGCAGGGCTCCTATGGCGGTGACCGGAATGGCCACGATCACCGGCGCAGCGCCCAGCAGCAAGCCGGCGCCTACGCCGGCCAGACTCACGTGCGCCAGACTGTCGGCTATGAGCGAGTACCGGCGCGCCACCAAAAAGCTGCCCATCAGCGGTACGGCCACCGCCACTAGCAGTCCCGCCACCAGGGCGCGGACCATAAAATCGTACGAAAACAGCTCAGGCATGCGGTGCTCCCGCAGGATCCGCGTGATGATGGTGCAGCTGGCGATGCTGCGCCGTGTACATTTGGGGCAGATACTTATCTGTTTCAAAGTGTTCCGGTGGGCCGTCGTACAAGATGGTACGGTTCAGGCAGATAACGCGGGTGACCAGCTTAAGCACGGATTCGACCTCATGCGACACCATAATGATGGTGATGCCCTGCCGCTGCAGCGACTGCAATATGGCATAGAACTCGGCCTGCGAAGGTTCGTCGATGCCGGTGGTGGGCTCGTCCAGCATGAGCACGTCGGTCCGGGCGGCAAGCGCCTTGGCGATGGCCACGCGCTGCTGCTGTCCGCCGGAAAGTTCGTTAAAGCGCCGGTGGGCAAAGGCCTCCATGTGCACACGATCGAGTGCTTCCCTGGCCGGCTGCTCCGCGCCCCGGCTGCCCAGGCGTACCACCTCCAGCACGCTGAGCGGCGTGATGCCGTTATACATGTTGGCGCGCTGCGGGATATAGTCGTAAGTGGCTTTTTCGCGCCGGATGCGGCCTGCGGTGGGAGCGACAAGTCCGAGCAAGGTACGCAGCAGCGTGGTCTTGCCGGCGCCGTTCGGCCCGATCAGGCCTATGAACTCGCCGGCATGCAGGCACAGCGACACGCGGTCGATCGCCAGTTCGTTGCCGAGCCGCACCGTTACGCCGTCGGCGTCTATCAGCATTTTTTTACTGGCATGCGAGGGCGCGACGGAGGTTTCCGAGGTTTTCGCGTTGGATACTGAGGTAGTTTTTACCTGCTTTTTGAACTTCATCACTGAGTCCTTCAATGGGGTCAAGCGGCAGCGTGCCTGCGCCGGTTTCTTTGGCAATAGTATCAGCCAGGCGCGGACTTACCAAGCTTTCAAAAAATACATATCTGATGGTTTTCTCCTGGACCAGTCGGGCGAGCTCGGCCAGACGGGCGGCGCTCGGTTCGCTTTCCGGGCTGAGGCCGGCCACCGCTTCTACCGCAAGATTGTAACGCGCCGCCAGGTAGCTCATGGACTGGTGCGACACCACGATGGTCCGTTGCTGGCATCGCTGGAGCCCGGCCGCAAACTCCTGGTCCAACTGGATGAGCTGACGGTTGTAGGCAGCGGCGTTGCCGGCATAATCGCTGGCGTGGGCCGGATCGGCTTTAGTGAGGCCATCGCGAATGTTGGTAATAATCTGGCGGGCCAGTACCGGGTCGAGCCAGAAATGCGGGTCGGTTTGGCCGTGGTCGTCCTCGCCTTGCTTCAGGGCGATCCCCTGGCTGGCCCGCACCGTGGTACCCTTATAGTTTTGCGCGAACTTATCCGTCCATGGTTCAAAACTGCCGCCGTTATAGATAAATACCTTGGCCTGGTCGGCGTCTGCCAGGTCTTTGGCGGACGGCTCAAAGTCGTGCGGCTCGGTACCGGCGGGCGTCATGTTTACCACCTGCACATGGTTGCCGCCCACCTGTTTAGCAAACTCGTATAGAGGGTAGTAGCTGGCGGTCACTTGCAGACGTTCGGGATTTTGAACGGGTGTGTCGCTGCGGCTGACGGCCCAGATACCAATGACTACCACGAAGAGCAGGGCGGCCGTGGCCGCGATTTTCTTTATCATACTGACAAATAATACGCCTTGGTCTTTATTTATTGCAAATATGTTGCAATTTTAAACGATTTCGCGACATTACTCTTTGGAAAAGGCCAGGGCCAGGGCGGCCAGCGTCAGGCCGATGTCCCTAAAACTGATCGCAAACAGATCAAAGTTGAAGACAACGATGCCTGCCAGCGTCGCCGCGCATAACAATCCGACGTACCGGGTAAAAACACCGGTCAGCAGCAGGCCGGCAAGGATCAGCTCATATACCGAGAAGAACTTTAGCAGGATGTCGGCGTCCACCAGCTCGATCATAAACGTAGGCAGGTAGCCGACCCAGTCGTCCGGCGACACAAACGAAGATATTGCCGCATACAAAAACACCGTCGCCAGCCCCAAGCGCAGCAAAAGTGGTGTGAGATGTTTCTTCTGTAGTGCCTGCCAGTTCATGTCACCCCCTTATACTCACATCATAGCACGCGGATACGGCTAAAGTTTTTACCTTGCAAGCCGTCCAGATGTACGTCTTCCCAGGTAAACCGGGCGTCTTGCAGCTGCTTGGGTGTCAGCACCAGGGCATTGAAGCCGTCATCGCTGCGCTCCAATGCGCCGACTCCGGCCCAAAATTTGGCCATGGAACGCTTGGTGCTGCCTACGGCCACCAATCCCGGAAAGGGCGTTGGGCTGATGGGAATAAGCGTAGTGTCGGTCAGATACGGCAGCAGCGTTTTTGTCCTAAAAATGGCCTGGTGTTCGAGCTCCACCTTTTCGCGCCACTGCGGATCGTCGGCCTGGCCCGGCCGGAGCCGTACGTTCAGTTCCGTGGCGGTCTTTTGGGCTTCGTCCAGCTGGGGCAGCTGGCCGTTATTATCGGCAAGCACCAGTTTTTTGGCCGCCTCAATATCGGTGGCGTAGTCCCGTAAATCGCTATATTCATCGGCGTGGCGGCGGTAGCGTACCTGCACACGCTCGGGCAGGTACGGTTTGATCCATTCCAGCATGGCCTGGAATGTTTTTTGGTATTGGTCGGTTTCGGCGCGCGGCACGTTGTTCAGAGACTCGATAGAAATGTCCTGCGAGTAAAAGTCCAGCAGCGCGCCGTGTTCGTACACGCCGGCGACCGATTTCATCCAACGCAAGTAGTACACGAGGGCAAATAATTCCGCCCAGTCAATCTCCGGCGCTTCTTCAAAACGCCACAGTTTGTTGCCGCCGAACAGCAGGCTGAACGTCACCGGCTCGCGGTGCTCGATGGCATGCCGGATTGCGGACTTGACCGCGCTCACAGTGGCTTCATCGGCTTTGGTCTTGCGGAACTTCTTGGACATGACCTTGGCGAATATGGTGTCTTCCAGCGAAGTGCCGCCGAGAGCTTCCAGGGGGGCCGGGTCGGCCAATTTCTTAAGAGTAGTGGTGAGGTATTCTTGTGCCGTCATAATTTACAATCTTGGAGATGCGGGGCAGACATGAATCTGCCGTGGAAAGCTTTGCAAGCTAACACCTATTCTCGGTCACCGCATCGCCCCTATTCTACCATCGCCTTCCGGCATCCACAATCGGCTAGGCAGGCTTACGCATGTGTGTAAGAAAAATCATATTGCAGCGACGGACCGCGGCGTATACTGCCCGCGTAATTAAGGAGGGCACGATGCATACAACAACTTTATTAGCGGCCGCGCGGCGCCGGCTCGCGCTGACTGCCGTTGCCGGTCTGTTTGTGGCCTGCGGCATTATCGGAGCGCTGCCCAGCAAGGCCGCGGCCGCCAGCTGCGAAGACGTCTCGATCCCGGTGGCGCTGGCGCCCGGGCAACCCAAAAACCAGACCATCCGGGGAACGCATTGCACACCTTCCTCGCCGAGCATTATGCGGTCGGTGGATGTGCTGGTGCCGGGCGGAACATACAACAGCATGTACTGGGATTTTCCGCTCAACAACGGGCAGTATTCCTACGTAAGCCGCACGCTCCAGGCAAACCGCGCCACCTTTAATTTTGACCGCATCGGCACCGGCAAAAGCAGCAAGCCCCTGAGCGCGCTGGTCACCTTCGATGCCGAAGCGTACACATTGCACCAAGTTATCCAGTGGCTTAAAGACAATCGCGGCTATCAGGACGTGACAAGCATCGGACACTCAGCCGGCTCCATTACAGCCGTGGCAGAGGCCGCCCGCTATAACGATGTGGACCGTCTGGTTGCGACCGGCTTTATTCATTCGCCAGGCTGGAAATTACTGCTGGATCTGGGCGCCGGCGGCTTAACTCCGGCTGCCATCGACCCGCAGTTTGTGGGCAAGGTGCTGGACCCGGGCTATCTGACAACGGTCGACGGTAAACGGGGGTCAGCCTTCTACAGCTCATCGGCCGATCCCAAGGTCATTGCCTACGACGAGGCGCATAAAGACATCATCAGCGGCACCTCCGCGGCCGTTATGATCGCCCAGATATTGGTGCCGCCGCTGCTTAACGAGTCGGCCAGAGTGAAGGTGCCGGTGCTGGCCGTCGTCGGCGACCAGGACGTGCTGTGCAATAACCTGCTCGGCCCGGATTGCAGCAGTGCCGCCAGCGTCACCACCCACGAGAAGGCCTGGTTCCCGGCAGCTAAAAGCTACACGGCCAAGGTTATCCCCGGCACCGGGCACAATCTGCCGCTGCACCCCTCTGCCGATACATCGTTTCAGGTTATCGACCAGTGGATTAAGGCCCACGATTAGTAAGCTTCCAGGAGTTGGAACCGCTTTTTAAAGGCGTCGGTCAGCTCCTGGTGTTTACTGCTTTTGGTGCATCCGGAGCCGCCAGGCTCAAAGCCGTAGGTGTAATCGCCGATTCGTTTGGAGGCGGCGGGGTCACCCGGTCCGGCCCGCTTCAGCTGCGACGTGATGGAGATGTACCCTAAGGTCCCTTTAGTGCCGTCCTTGGCGGCTTCGCAGGTCCAATCGTCGTCGAGCTCCGGCGCCACAATCGGCACGCTTTGGTCGCTGGCATGCAGCGGCGAAACGCCGAACTTCCCTGCCCGAATGCCGGAAAGTTCATCGTTTAAGGGCAGCCGCACATGCTGTTCCGGGATCATGAGGTAGGCGACGGGCTTATCTTGGGAGGGCGAAGCTGTTCCGTCCTTGGAGGTGGATTGCGGCCCTCCGGCGCTGTCGTCTTTTTGCGTAGCCCGCCAGACATACCACGCGGCGGTACTGACGCCCACGACAACCAACACCACGAACAACAATACGATCGCCGAAAAACCGGACTGCTTATGCTTCATGCCCTCATCGTAATCCAGGGTGACGTATGATTCAAGGCCGCCCCGCCTGTTATACTGGGAGAGACATGAAACTCAAAAGAATCCATCACATCGCCATCATCGCCTCTGACTACCAGAAATCCAAGCAGTTCTACGCAGAAACCCTGGGATTGGAAGTCGTGAAGGAGACGTATCGGAAAGAGCGCGATTCATATATGCTCGACTTAGCGCTCAATGGCGACTACATCATCGAGCTCTTCTCGTTCCCGGATCCTCCCAAAAGGCCGACTTATCCGGAAGCTACCGGCCTGCGCCACTTGGCGTTCGCCGTGGAAGATGTCGCGGCAACATTACAGGAACTCCGGACGAAAGGCGTAAAAACTACCGAACTGCAAACCGACTCGAAAACGGGCAAACCCATGGCCTTCTTCTTCGACCCGGACGAGCTGCCGCTGGAGTTGAGCCAGGTATAGACAGGCCACCACTGGCTCCACCAACTACGTACGCTTCAAAAATACGCTCAAAAAGATGTATAATAGGATTTGAATAAATCCGCCTTGCGGTCTGGCCGTTTGCCAACGGCGTGAACAGACTTGCGGTATCAAAGACACCGGCTGGTCGATTACTAATAAGGAGATCAACATGGCCGATCGCAAAGAAGAAGAAAAGCGCATCGAACAGGAAGTGTACAAAAACTGGCGTGAGCTGTCGAAAGAACACTGGAGCCACTGGCGTGCCTGGGGCTCTTGGTTCAGCTGGGGCTCACCAGTCGGACTGGGACTGTTCGTCGTTTTGCTGGCGCTCGCCTTTGCAATCTTGAAGTTTGGCATCAACCTTTAAGAGCCGCGAGGAACCTAAAATACCGCTCTAACGAGCGGTATTTTAGGTTTGGGGCATTGCGCGCGAGGTTAGAGCTGCGCCGCCTGCTTGATATAAGGTCTAAAATCAACGGTGCTCGCTATTTTGATAACATCTATGGAGTCCACGGGCACCCATTCGGCTATCTCGGCATACTCCTTTTCGTATTCGTCAAAACCATCTGTCGATAGTTCACCCCCTTGGAAAGTACAAGCATAGTACATCAATATGCTGTGGTAGGACTTCTTATTCCCATGCGCCGAATGAAAGAAGCTGTTCTCGACCCCAAGATTTTTAGGATCAATAGCATCGATTCCGGTCTCCTCTTTGACTTCTCGTACGACGGCAGCCTTGGGGTCTTCCCCCAGATCGACGCCGCCTCCCGGGAGATCATAGCTATCACCGAACTGCTTAGACAGCAACACCTTATTATCTTTGATCACAATTCCATATGAGGACGGACGCCACTGCAGCTCATCTACCGGAATCTCGTATGTGTTGCCTTGGACATCTAAGCAAATAACTGTATTCACCATGTCGTAATAATACCAGAGTTGTCTAACGCAGATTCATGGTACGCCTGGAGGGATTCGAACCCCCGACCTTTGGTACCGGAAACCAACGCTCTATCCAGCTGAGCTACAGGCGCATACCAGGCAATTATAGCAGGTCCGACCGCCGTTGCCTGAATGCTTCTTGAACGTCCGGTACTTCTTTAAGTATTCGGGCAGTCGCTACGAGCTGGCAAACCAACCCTCGTACTTGCTAATGCGGGTGGATTCTCAAGTGGTGGCGCAATGGGCGCCGCGGGATTTATGAAAGGTCTTTTCTGTCCGCTGTAGTATTGCTGCTGCCCCCGCCCAGCTGGCGCGGCTCGGAGCGGCTCAAAGCGTCTTGCAGTGTGCGGATAACGGCGTAGGCCTGTTCGCGGCTCATGCCGATGCGGGCAGTGGTCAGGTTGTTGGGCGTGCCGCTGGCCTGCGCGAACGACAGCACGACGCCGTTATTGCTGGCCGTGACCTGCACGCCGTCGCTGTAAATGATGCGCGGATCAACCGCCATGACCAGGATGGCCGAGCGGCCGTTGCCGTCCTCTTGGTTATCGTGATCATGCGGGCGCGGCTGGTCGTAGCCGGCTAATTGCCAGAGGCTGGCGGCTTCGTCGTCGCGCATACCAAAATGATTGATGAGCAGGAGCAAAATGTCTTCGGCAGGGCGTTCGCGGCCTTGCTCGATACGCTGCAGCATGGGCTCGTCGATTTCGACAGCACCCGATACTTCGGCAACGCTTTCGTGCAGCTTTTGGCGGATAGTGCGCAGGCGCTCCCCTAATTGCTTGAACGGCTGTTCTTGCTTCTTTTTATCCATGATTTCATACTAGCGCCTCTTGGCGGTTCGTGCAAGCAAGCATATCTGTCAAGCGGGGGTGTTTCTTCAGGTCGCTGCAGTCGCATCATGGCCCTGCTCACAAAAAGTGCCGCAGCGCGAACTCGCCCGTTACCGTCATGGCTATCCACTGTTCCCGGGGGAACGGCTGATACCACTCACCGGCTGCATCCGCATCCTGCATGTAGGCCTTGATGTACGCGCGGTACTCCTCGGCGTCTTCCGGCGGAGCGAAGTCCAACTGTTTTCCAAGATTGAGCGCGATATCGCCAGCGCGCACCCCCAGCAGATGCAGCGACTCATGCTCGTCAACGACCGATTCAAAGTCCTGGCGTTCCAGCGAGGCGGGATTGCCATGCTCATCCACGCGCAGCGGTTCGCCATGCTCGTTATAGCCGCTCAAGGTAGAAGCTGTCGGCGACCAAAGCCCCGCAAACACGGCGTCGGCAGAATAACAGCCGTGCGGAACAAAGCGCGTCCTGGAGTCTTCGTCGATGTTGACGACCGGATTGAACACGGCCACGAGTTCGCGCGGACCTTGCTGCGGGTTCTCCAATGCGCCGGGCGCCGGCGTCAGCATCAGGGATACGCTCTCGCCGATCTGCGGCGCGGCCAGCCCTAAAAGCGGACGGTTCTTGCCGGCAAAAACAGCGGCCACTTCGCGCATTCGGTGTAATATGCCCTGAACCTCGGTGCTGCGGATGTCCTCTACCGGCACGAGCTCGGCGGGCATCTGCAGGGCGGGGTGATCGGCCGGCACCAGACCGCGGCCGTCCAGGCTGCCCGCAACATATTCTTCAAGCATTTTCGGCGTGGGCGCATGCCAGCCCTCGGGCAGTATCTTCATTCTATTCTCCAACTACATTACTGAGTACCCGATAACTATAAACGCTCTGCGGAGCGTACTCAAGCAGCGCCGCGCGTGGGGTATAATGCTGTCATGAATATCTTGCAAAACGTGCCGCTAAAACTTCACTCCACGATGCGGCTGGGCGGCAACGCCGCCTACCTCACCGAGGTGCACGACCGGCGCGAGCTGCAAGAGGCCCTGGAGTGGGCGTCACAAAACCGGCTGCCCGTCATGATGATAGGCGGCGGCAGCAATATCATCTGGAAGGATGAGGGTTTCGGCGGGCTCATTATGGTCAACAAAATAATGCGTTACGAAGAGCAGCCGGTCGACGACGAGAATTTCTACGTACACATAGGCGCCGGCGAAAATTGGGATGAGGTAGTGGCGCGCGTGACGGCCAAGGGCATGACCGGCATCGAGGCGCTCAGCTTGATCCCGGGCACGGCCGGCGCCACCCCTGTACAGAATGTCGGCGCCTATGGGCAGGAGATCGCCAACACACTTGTCAGCGTGGAGGCCTATGACAACCAGGCAAAACAGTTTGTAACTATTCCGGGCATGGACTGCGCCTTCGGGTACCGGACCAGCCGGTTCAAAACCACCGACCCTGCATCTGCTGCATGCCAATCCGCAGCCGCCGTTTTACCGCGCGCTGCAAAGCTACCTCGACGAGCACGGGTTGACCAATCCCACGCCGCAAGTTATCCGCGATGCAACCATCGCCATCCGCAACGGCAAACTGCCCGACCCCGCGCAAGTAGCCAACAACGGCTCGTTCTTTGCCAACCCTGTTATTGACGAAGGGCAATTCGCCCAGTTTATTGCCGACCACCCGGGGGCGCCAAGCTGGCCGACCGCTGACGGCAAGGTAAAAATACCGGCAGCCTGGCTGCTGGAGCAGGCCGGCTTCAAAGATTTCCACGACGCCGAGACCGGCATGGGCACCTGGCCCGCGCAACCGCTGGTGCTGGTGAATGAG
>ERZ777006.67-NODE-67-length-10390-cov-47.635123_pt1 | contig 10390 bp, 14 predicted proteins | sample MGYA00374959_ERZ777006 | MGnify/ENA primary metagenome ERZ777006 (study PRJEB29305, sample SAMN08776659) | plant metagenome | isolation source: Switchgrass | host: Panicum virgatum | place: USA: Austin, Texas | collected 2014-11-04 ... | reverse complement strand
CGCGCACCGTCACGCGAGCCGCGCACCGTCAGAAAACGTCCAAGCCATCACGTGGGGCGCGCACCGTCAGAAAACGTCCAAGCCATCACGTGGAGGTGCCCACAAGGGGCACCGTAGCGACGCGCATGGCATCGGCCCCCACCCGGGATAGGTGGGGCCGATGGGGTGGCCGGTAAGGGCCTAGGCGGCGAGTGCAGCCTGGATACGGCCCACGTGGCGCTCAACCGTGGAAGCCTTGAAACCGCTGTGCTTGATGGCTTCGGCCAGCGCGATGGCTTCCATCCGGGAGAGGGTAGCGGTGACCTGCTGCCCGTTGGCCTGGCGGTCTGTCACCGTGCCCTCGATGCCGAGCTTGCGTGCCACGCGCCCGGCCAGCAGCACCGTGACATCGCTGGCGGGCCAGAAGTCCCCGATAAGGATGTGGCGGGGGGCGGAGCCGTCCACCGGGGCGATGACGGCGGCCTTGATGTAGAAGTTCGGGATGGTGTCGGGCGAGAATGGGCCTGCCAGGTAGAAGCTGATGACAGTGCCAGCGCCGGTGTCGCCCTGACGCCCTTCGGTGGTGGTGTCCCAGTGGACCAGGTCTCCCCGGCGCACCGTGCCGACGAACTGTGTCCTGCTGTCGCCGACACTCCTGCGGATGGCGTACTCCTTGGCCAGAACCGGGCGGGGGGCCATGGTGTCCTCCTTGGGGTGGTGGGGGCTTGTGCCCCCGGGCTTGCCGTGTGCCCACAGTATTGCACACGCAGGGTGACGGTTACAAGGCCGGGTGTGGCCGTCCCGTTGTCCCTGGCCAGATGGGAAGTTCGCTTGCGTCGCCCACGGCCGCGCCCGACCGTGGGCAGCCGAACGGCTGGGTGACCATCAGGGATGCATCGTGACGGATTACGGTCCGCGCTGTTCCGCTTGCCCTACGTGTACCTGGGAGCAACACGTCGCGCAGCAGGATTCCTGATCGGCGCACCCCGCTTCGCCCGTGTCTCCGGTTCCCCGTGTGAGGTCCGGGGACACGGGCGCGCCCCCGTGTGGGCACCTTGCTCAGCGCGCCCCGTGGCGGACCCTGGTCGGGTCGCTGGGGGCGTGGCGGAGCGGAGGCGGACAACGGGGTCGGGGTGTGGGTTTGGGCGACGTAGGCGGTCGTATAGATCCGCCGCCACGCCGCTTACCCACACGCTTGGCCGGTCGGCGCGTGGCCGGGTGGACACAGCGAAAGCCACCCACCCGGGTTGCCGGGTGGGTGGCGGGTTGGGTGGCTGGCCACCCGTGTGGGATTACGCGGCGAGCGCCTGGTCGATGCGGCGGATGTGGCGCGCCGTGGTCGTGGTCCGGAACGGCACCTTGGCAAGGACCCCGGTCTCCAGGGACAGGTGCAGCTCCTTGAACGCCAGACGCAGCGCCTTCGCCGTGGTCTCGGTCGTCTCCACGTGAACCTGGTGCCCCTGACCGGTGGAACGGCGCACGATGCCGTCTTGCAGGGCAGCCACCACGTCCGGCCGGTAGTCGGCCGCGTTGCGGACGATGTAGTCGGCCAGCCGCTTGGCAACCAGGAACACCACCTCAGGCGCCTGCGCCTGGTCGGCGGCGGGGGACTCCGTGACCTCCTCCTCCGCCGGGGCGACGATGGCGACGTGGACGACCTTGCCCCCACTGGTGACGACCTGGAAGGTGACACCCGGGTGGGCGTCAGCGAGTTCCCCAGCAGCCTTGGCCGCGCGCTCCTTGCGGGCGAACGGCTCGGTGGGGACGGTGATGTCGGCGTCGGTGCTGGTGACGGTGTAGCGGGTGGCGGCCATGGTGTCCTCCTTGGGGTTGGCCGGGGGCTTGCGCCCCCGGGCTTGCCGTGTGCCCACAGTATTGCACGCCTAGGGTGAGCGTCACAACACGGACACCACCAGGGACGATGCATCCCACAGGGGGCTACCCGGCAAGCCAGGAAGCCGCCCAACCACCCCATCACCCACTCACCTGGGCAGGTGGCCGGGGGCGCCGGACGTACGCGACCGCCTGACGGCCGCACTGCCCTGCGCCGCTACGGGGGTCCCGGCACATCCCGGTGCGCCCGCCTGTAGCCACACAGCCGGAACGGCGACACTGCGCGCGCCCGATGCGTAGCCTTCCACCGTGAACGACGACGACGCACCCGTAGCCAACATCGCCTCCTTGGGCAGTGGTTCCTGCCAGGTCTGCGGGAAGCCCTTGGAAACGGAGAAGCAGCGCAACGGCGTTCGATACACCGTGGCGCCGACCGACACCGACGTCATGAACCACCTGGTCGCCCACACCCCGAGCGAACTTGCCTTCGCAGTCTTGTGCCTGGATGCTCACCTCGCCATCCGACGCGCCATGTCCACACCAATTGCGGGAGCCGGGCACGCGGAAGCCTTTCTTGCCGATTCGATTCGATCAGGGGAACGCCGCTTGATCAGCGGTGAACACAAGGAATCCCGGGCCGCTACCATCAGCCCCATGGAAGCGAATCCCAGTACGGCAACCCATACCGACCAGTGGAAGGGCGTGCTCGCCCCGATGGACGCCCCTTCCAAGGACGGAAGGGTTATCGCTGTCCTTGAAGGGCCGCCCACCCGCCCCCTTCCTCTTCCGCTGATCGATGATGGAGATGGTTCGTTCGTAGGATCGATTGAGCGTGTGTGGATCGAAGACGGAAGCCTGATGGGCGCCGGACGCGTTGAGCCCGGCATCCTCTCTCCCGAAACGCCACGCCCCGTGGGCGTGGATGTGGACGACGTTGTGACGGAGGAAGGCCCGGAAGGGACCATCGTTCTCCGCCGCTGGCGCCTGATGGGCGCCCGCCTCTACGCCACCCCCGACCGCGCCGCCTTCGACCAGTCCCGCGTCGCGCTCGACGCACCATCCCAGTAGCCTTACGCGTGAGATGGAGTGGGCGCACCCCATCTTCGCGACAGGAGCCGCGGAAGGCTCCCGGCATGCGTGTCGGGAGAAGCCCACCCCTTACCGATCACTCGGTGAGGGAGGCAGCCCGCCTCTCGCCGCCCCGAACGGGTGCCCTAGCCTAGCCCTATGGAAACAAACCTCCCTACAGTGATCCACCGAACGCGCGAAGAACTCGAAACGCAACGGGCGGATCTGCTGCGCGAGGTTGGCATGACATACGACGAACTAGCAGAGCGGGCAGCGATGTACACCCTCAGCATGCACGAAATGAACGTGTGGCACACGATCGAGGACATAGGCTATCTTCTCGAAGGTGACTGCTGACACGTCCCTTCTCTATTGATCATGCAGGGGACGCGCGTCCGGGGTGGCGGCCCGGCAGACCTCGCTCTGATAAGCGTCATACGCGGTGCCGACGGCGGACACGAAATCGTATGTGCAGGGATCACCGATCATGACCGGGCCGGGCCACGGACTCTCGTCCGGGCTGGTAGTGATTTTCCCGATTCGCTCAACCAGCTCGCCCATCAGCACGCGCTCACGGGCGGCGGTATTCTCGCCGCCTGCCTTGATGGCCATCAGAGTATTCAGGCCGTGATGCAGCGCCTTTCCCCACAGTTCTGTCGAATCCAGCCACAACGCCATGTCGGAAAGCAGTAGTTCATCAACGACGGCTGCCCGGATCGTCGTCGGCGCCTTTTCGATTCTGCGGAGCACCGGACGCAATTGGCGGGCAGCGGCACACCAATTGAATTCCCAGGTCTGCCAGAAATGCTCCAGTTCCGCACTGAACGCGGGTGCCTGCGGCTGCCACCGGTCCCCGCTCCACATGGGCGCGGCGTGATTGAGATCCACCAAGACCTGCACGGCGTCCGCAACATGCGCGTTGCCCCCTGCGACGTACAGGGCCGCTTGACGGCCGGAGACGGCGCGATCGTATCCGCTGTCGTTCCAAGCGAAGTCGTTCATCGTGAACATCGCCAGTTTGCTGGCGGCTGCCTCATTTATCGGGTTCGATACGAGGCCGCTGACGTGATTCGACAGGCCGGGCTCTCGCCGGTCGTACGGGGCCAGCAGCAATCTGCCGATGGTCTCCCAGTAGTCGTTAACGGGATAATTGTCCCAGATGAAAACTTTCCGTCCGAAAAGTTTCTCCGCCTGGATGGCCTGATCGACAGTGATCTCCGCAGCGATGACCTCCATACTGCCCGTCCACATCACTTCGATGGCGGGGTCCAGACCCTCGCGAAGTGTCTGCCTGTAGGCCGATTCAGCCAGGTTGTCGTACTCGGTCGGGACCATGTGCAATGACCGCGCTTCGTCGTGGCTGGCGATGAACTCGCGCTGCACGTGATTGAGAAGCTTCACCTGGGCTGCTGCGGCCGGACCAGGGCCGGGCTCTCCGTACACGGCCCGGTCGCCTTCGCAGTTCCACCGCGTGTAGTCGATGTCGTCCAGCGGGATGGAGAAGCTGCGTACACCGATGTCGTAGAGCGCCTGGAACTTGTCCGTCAGCGCCCTGATGTCGGCCGGGTCGGAGTAGCAGATCGACAGGCCCGGCGAGAGCGCGTAGACGAAGCGCACGTGGTTCGCCGCCGCCCGGTCAACGAGCTGTTCCAGGTCGGCGAGCATGTCGGCCGGGTAGGGCTCGCGCCACTGTTCCCGGTGGTACGGGTCGTTCTTCGGTGCGTAGATGTAGGTGTTGGCTTTGGTGTCGCCGAGGAAGCCCAGGTGGTCCAGGCGCTCGGCAGTCGTCCACGGCGGGCCGTAGAAGCCTTCGACGGTCCCCCGCAGCGGCATGGACGGGTGGTCGCTGACTTCGACGCCAGCGATCCGTCCGTCACGCGCCAGTTGGCTCAGTGTCTTGACGGCGTAGAACTGCCCGGTGGCATCAACGCCGCCGAGCGCGACCACCCGGGGGGTGACCCGCAGTGCGTACCCCTCGGTCGATGCGGGCGTCCGGGTTTCCCCCAACGCTGCTGCGATATCTGGCCGGTTCGCTGATCCGAGAAGGATTATCAGGCTTTCGTGCTTCTCTTCCTGTGCCCTGGCGGAAGTCGCCGGGACGATGTCCATCCGCTGTGGGCCGACGCTCCGCAATACGCGCTGCAATGTGGCCAGTGCGGCTGAATCGGTGTCGGCGCCTGCCATCACGATGATGCGCTGGGGGATGGTGGCATCGGTCCCGATGCGGCTCATCCACTGCGGTGTTGGTGAGACCACTGGCAGCACATGGCCGTGGATTCCCTCAGCATCGGCATCAGGCATTGATCCAGTCTCCAGACGCCCGTTCGAAAAGAACACGGTATCAGATGGCGATTTCTATGGGGGCGAGCTTCAGTTCTCGGGCCCCTTTTTCTCCGTCAGTGTCCTTCGATCTCGTCCGCGCCGTGCCCCCGGCACACCAGCAGCGCGGGTGCCGCGACCACGTACCACACTGCTGGATAGAGCTCCCCGGAATCCCATCCCACTGTCATATAGATGACAACGCCGGGAGAGGTCTCGCCCAGCATGCGCACTGTCGCCCCGGCGTGGAAGGCAGTCTGGAAAGCCTTGGCCGCAGCGGAACGCTGAAGGGGCGCCTTCTCCTGATGAAGGAGCCTGGCGTGGTCCATTGCCGAGTATCCCGGCAGCCCTGTCCGACGCAAGTACACGAGTGCGCGCGCCAGATGTGGCACTGCCCTGCACGCCCCGTCGGCGTGGCCGCGTTCCCATAAGCTGAACAGGCGCCCCCCGAGCGCGTCGGCATCCATGCCGTCCAGCCGGGAGTGGGGGAAGGGCTGCCGTACGGCACATGCGCATCCCTGTCCGCGTAGCCGCGCCTGATCTGCGCTATGCGCAGTGCGGTGTTTCGTGGAGTGGTGAGGCAAGACCATCTTCCTCCCAGGCGTCCGCCGTTCGGCCAACCAACCGGGGGCGGCGCACCCCACGAGCGAGAGCGAGCACCGAGGGGTGTTCACGCGGGGGCGCCTCCCCACCGTCCCGGTACATAGCCACTCCCCACAGTGCCTCAACCCTCACCCTTCACGCGCGGCAGCACATCCAGCCCCGGGTGCGCTCCTACACACCCCCCTGCCATCACTGTCGGTATCTGCCATGTTACGAACCGGTACGGTGGGGGACATGACACACCGCACACGCACCCGCCGCAACACCTACCGCGTACTCGCCGGAGCCGCCGCCGCCCTGGCCACCATCGCCCTCGCCTGGCACACCACCGACAGCGACGACGAACCAGCGCACGCCCCCGATCTCCACACGCGCATCGACACCCTGCGCGTAGCCGATGAACACTACGAGGGATACGACCGCGACCTGTTTCCCCACTGGGACGACCTGGACGGCAACGGCTGCGACGCCCGCGATGACGTCCTGGCCGCCGAATCCCAGCCCCCCGGGGTGCCCTGCCACGACTTGGAAGGCGGCACCTGGCACTCTCTGTTCGATGACACCACCCTCACCGACCCCTCCGAGGTCAGCATCGACCACATGATCCCCCTGGCCGAAGCGTGGCGCTCAGGCGCCCACGCCTGGGACACCGACCGCCGCCGCGCCTTCGCCAACGACATCACCCATCCCGACACCCTCATCGCCGTCACCCCGGCCAGCAACACCGCCAAGTCCGACCAGGACCCCGCCGACTGGATGCCACCCGCCCCCGGGACCGCCTGCCGCTACACCCGCGCCTGGGTCACCGTGAAGGAGACCTGGAACCTGACGGTGGACACCGACGAACGCGACGCCCTGCACGCCCAGGCCGACACCTGCGACGACGACAATGACAACGACGCCGCGCGGCACCACCGAGACACCTCCATGAAGGATCGGCTGGCGAAGATCGAGACCGCCCACGGGCGAGAAGTGAAGCCCGGCGTGACGGTGCGGCGCTGAGACGTGAACTGGTATGGCGCCGCGCGCTATTAGCCTGACCCGCATGGAGCAATCGCCTACCCCACCCGGCGGCGGGCCGGAGATGAACCCCATCGCCGCGGAGCTGCTGGCAGCGATGCGTCACCACGCGCGGGCCATGCCGTACGCGCCCCTGCCGGACCAGCCGCCGTCCGGCGCCTACAAGCTGCATCGCCGCTGGGCCAAGGAAGCCTACCCCCGCTACCGGCTACCCCTGCCGCCGCACATCGGCCGCCTGTTCCCAGCGCGGGGCAACAGCCGGTGCGGCAGGTGTGCCCGCCCTTGGTGGGCCGTCCGCCGCGAACACTCCACCCCCGTCCTGCGGGCCAAGGTGTATGCCATGGCCGGTGGGGGAGTGCTGCGCGCGCCGGGCCAGGCGCCCATCGAGCTTTCCGCCCCTGAGGTGAAGAACGCGGTGGTGTGGGGAGGAGAAGGTGTATTCCCGCTGTGCCATCGCTGCTGGCGCTCGCTGGGCACTCCCGCCCGCCGCATCCGCTACTACCGGGCCATGTACGACGCTTGGCGCGCCCAAGACCCCGGCGCCTATGACGAGACGAAGGACTGGCTGCCGATCGCCCGCGCCGTCCTGGAGGACCTATGACAACGCGCCCCCCGGTATCACCCGGCTTCCTTGACGTCGAGGCGCCCCCCGCGTGGCCGCTTCCCTGGTTCGCCCCGCCCCAGCACACCGCCGTCGCGCGGACAACGCTCCATGCCACGGGGCAGCTCACCGGGCACCTGACGGACTGGACGCCACCCATCTCCATGGGCGCCCCCGAGTGCCCGGCCCCGCACCACCACCGGATACACCACCATCTGCCGCACCCCCCTGCGCCTGCCCGAAGGCATCGTGCGCACCGCGCTGATCAGCACCGGGCGGGGCGCCCCCGTTTACCTGTCGGCGGAGGAAGCCGCGCGCCACTACGCGCTCCTCACCGCCGTGGGCGCCTGCACGATGGGAGAGGACGAGCACGGCATCTGGATGGCCGGTGCCTGCACCCCCGTCCTGACCGACATCGCCGCCAAGCGGGAAGCCTCCCTGCGGTTGGATCTCTGCGGAGACTGGCGCGCCCTTCCATCGGGTGACCTGGAACTCGTTGGCATGCTGCTGGTAGCCACTGAACAGGACTACGAACCAGACGGGAAGGCCGCGTCATGGAACATGGACCGTCCGGGGTTCACAGTGGGCCGCCACGGGCCCGAGTGACCGGGCGCCTGGTTCCCAGCCAGGTCGGCGGCGCCTGCCGCTATGTCTTCGCCACCGAGCCCCCAGCGGACGCCGATGCGCTTCAGGTGCGCGGCTACAACAAGCGCAGCGGACACGAAGGCTTCCTCATGCGGGTGGACTCCTGCCAGGTAGAGATCACCCTCAGCCCCGTCGGGCCCCAGCCCTGCCTGTTCGTTGAGGTGACCGTGCACGGGTGGCGGGTGCTGGCCACGGGCAGGCTCTCCACCGCCAACCGGGGCACCGCCTCCTTCTACCTGGATGAGTTCCCCTGCGTTTGGGCGCCTGCCGGGCAACCCGCCCCCACGTGGGTGACGCAGTTCGCCGAGCGTGCTGTGCGGCAGGCCATCGACGAACTGCGCGGCGCGCTGGATGAAGTAGACGCCGCTGCACCCAACGCAGTGGGGTCGGGAGCGGCATGAGGTCGGCGTGGCGGAACGTAGACGGATCGCCGGCGAACGGCCCGGCAGGGGCGGACCCGGGGGCTCGGTGCACGGTGGCACGGCCTGCAGAAAGTCGTACAGCTCCGGCACGCTGAAAAGCCTGCCGCCCACCCCTGGAAGTAGGGGTAGGCGGCAGGCGCGCGTAATCACTCAACTGCGCCAGGCTACTGCGGCCGGGGGCGGGGGACGTAATCGGTGAGGAAACCGTGGGTGTAGGCGTGGCACTGGGCGGCGTTCCAGGTGGGGAAGTGCAACCCGTCGTGTTCCGGGTGGCGGTAGATCACGCCCGTGCCTCCCATGTCGTTGGGGGCCTCGTTATCGACCCTGTAGACCTTCAGCGTGTACCCGCCGTCGCCGTCGCTGACACCGGAGACGCACCAGTCTCCGGCAACTACGTAGGTCTTGTCGGGGTCGTAGGCTGCCGCGCGGGCGGCGATGGTGTCAGCCATGGTGCCCTCCTTGAGCGAGTTGCCGTGTGCCCACAGTTTAGCAATCGGCGGGGTGCCCGCACGGCGCCCCCCGTCACAGGCCCGTACCGCGAACCCTGACCTCCTCCAGGTCCGCGTGTTCCCTGCCGATCTCCCCGGTTCGGGGGTCCCCAGCCACCACTTCGATCTCCGTTCCGTCCGAGAGCCGCATCGGGTACGGGAGGTCCTGGCGCAGGTGCTCCCACATATCCCTGATCTCCCCCGCATTGACGATGAGTCGAGGCTTCTGCCGGTGGTGAGTCTCCATGGTGGTGTTCTCCTTCGGGTGCCATGGTTCAGTGGATGCGTTCACGTCATTCTTCTCTGCGAGTCTCTGGTAGCGGCGGGCGTCGCCCCCCATCCACTCGGCCTCCCAGAACACGCGGTGCAGGGTTCTGACTTGCCTGCGGAAGCTGAGGCTGGAGCGCTCGGCGCCGGTGAAATTCGGCCGGGAACCCTTTCGCCCGGACTTGATGAAGAAGGCCACCAGGAGCTCGGTACGGATGTGGAGGCCCAGGGCCGTGTGAGCGAGGGGTTCCGGGCACGGCAGGCTGATGCGCACGGCCACCGAGGTGTGGCTGGGCAGCATCCGGGTGGTTCCGTAAGGTTTGGCGGGCTCGATGTGCATGGTGGTGGAGACGTCCAGGCCCTGTTCGCGGGCGTAGGCGATCAGCCTGTCGGCGTTGGGGAGGTTCGTGCGCTCCACGGTGTGCACCTCTTCGTGGCCGCTGTCGTCGGCGTTTGTCACCGCCCCTCCTTCCAGTGTCGTTCTTCTTCAAGCCAGCGTTCGGCTTCAAGCTCACGGGCGCCTTCGATGGCATCGGCAACCCAACTGTCGCGGACGTGCTGGGGGATGAGGCCCAGCGGCACGGCGGCGTCGTCGTCCGGCGACACTGGGCAGGGATCTTCGTGGCTCAGGGAGCCGCAGCACGTCGGGAAGAGGGTGCAGCGGGGCAGGGGTCTGTCGTAGTGGCTGGCGGGAATCACGGGGGCCGTCCACCCGATCCCAGGTACCGACAGCCATCCGCCGACGCGGCCCGGCCAGCCATGCACCGGGGACGGAACCATCCACCCTCGCTCGATGAGTCGGGCGCGGGCGGACGCCGGGCGGAACCCATCCCAGTCCGCCTCCATTCGGAGGACGACATCCCAGCACGGGCTTTCCAGCACGAGGATGAACGCCGGACCCGTGGGGGTGGAGAAGCCGCAGACGGCCAGCTTGGGGCGCAGGCTATCGAGTTCCCGCATCTGCGTCAGCATCTGCGCCATGTGTGTGTCGGTGTCCACGTTCAGTTCTCTCCTCGGGCTGTGCGGCGGGCCCGTCGTGCAGCGGCGGTCCGTTGCCATGCGGTTGTCCTTTCGCTGCAGTTTGTCGTGTGCCCACAGTATGGCACATGGTGGGTACGTAGGGCAACCTGTGCCACCCACCCACC
>ERZ777006.65-NODE-65-length-10401-cov-197.623139_pt1 | contig 10401 bp, 9 predicted proteins | sample MGYA00374959_ERZ777006 | MGnify/ENA primary metagenome ERZ777006 (study PRJEB29305, sample SAMN08776659) | plant metagenome | isolation source: Switchgrass | host: Panicum virgatum | place: USA: Austin, Texas | collected 2014-11-04 ... | reverse complement strand
CCGTAAACGCCTACCGCCTGCCCGCCCCCGTCGAGCGCGCCGTGCGCGCCACCGGCAGCGGCAGCCTGCACGTGTGGGCCTGGGCCCCCGGCCACGCCCAGCACCCCGGCCACACCGGCGAGCCGTTCCTGTCCTACTGGATGCCCAACGCGCACCTGCTGCCCGGCACCCACCCCGGCGGCGCGCTGGCCCTGGCCCTGGAGCCGGGCCCGGTGTTCATGCTGCCGTACCTGGCGCACCTGCCCGCCGACGAACGCCCCCACGCCCTGTGGAACCCCGACGACCGCCAAGTGGTGTGGCCCGTAGGCGCACTGCCCGCCTGCACCCACCCCCAGGAGGACTGACATGCTGCACGAGTTCCCCTGTCTGGCGATGCTGGCCTACACCCCCCACGGCAACCCGGGGCAGACCCTGGTGGTGCGCCCCCACGCCGCCGACCCCGACCCCGCGCAGCTGGCCGCCGCAGCCGCCGCCGACGCCGCAGGCGCCCCCGCCGAGGCCAGCCGCATTACGGCGCTGGCAAACGCCGAGGCCCGCAACCGCAGCACGTGCCTGACCATCCGCCCCGAACCCGACACCGAGCCCTTCAACCTGAGCGACAAGCACGCCCTGCGCCCCGAACCCGACGACCTGGCGATGCTGGAGCACCTGCCGCTGCCGCTGGCGCAGCTGATGAGCAAGCACCCCATCGGCACCCTGCAAGCGTGGGTAGAGGCCCTGACCACCGGCGACCCCTGCCCCGACACCGACCCCATGTGGTTCACGCTGCTCATGCCCCGGGTGCACCTGCGCGAGTGGCACGCTATCGGCAGGCAGGTGGATGCGGAGCTGGTGCTGCGGTCAGAGCAGACGCGGCACGCCCCCTACGGGCTGCTGCCTGACAACGTCCTGGGTGTCAGGTGCAAGTTCATCGTGTACCCCACTCGCGACCTGCCCCCGCCGAGCCCGCAGCACGACGCCTAGCGGCGCTGGCGGCGGTGCCAGGGCCAGCGCCGGGCGCGCGGCGGCGCGGCGGTGGCCGGGCTGATGCGATCGGCCACGGCGCGCAGGGTGGCGGCGGCGGTGGCGTCGGTCTGGGTGTGCAGCTCCTCCTCCACCTGGCCGTCGCGGCGCAGGGTGAACGCCCAGCGGGGCACCGGCCCCGGGGCCTTGGCGGGTTCCAGTTGGGACATCCATGCCTCCGGGGCATCCTGCGCGATCACACCGGCGATCACGCGGCGTCGCTGCGCGGTCATGGCCCCACGCTAGCGCAGCAACATGATGGATGCCCCGGTTTGCCTGGTTTAGATGGTGGGGTTGACGGAGAATCCCGACTGGTACGTCTGCGGGCCGCTGCGCACGTTGCTGGTGGCCGTATAGAAGTACCGGCCCCGGTAGGTGGCATCGTTCACGGTCACGGTGTGGCCGCCCTCGTTGGTGAAGGTGATGCCGGTGGCGGTGACAGTGATGGTGAAGTCGTCGATGGTGCCCGACACCAGCGGCACGTTGGTGGCGCTAGTGCCCAGCAGCGGAATGCTGGTGCCGTCGAGCCGGTACACCAGCATCTGCCCGTTGGACATGCGGCACACGCACAGGTACCCGCTGCGCTGGCTCTCGTAGCGGCTGCCGTAGTCGCCGGTGAGCACCCCGGACATGTCCACGTCGTTGATCGCCGAGATGACCAGCCCCGCGTACAGGCCGGAGTTGGTGGGCCGGGTGTTCCACTCCGGGCGCAGGCTGAAGGTGACGGTGTAGGCGTTCACGGTCTCGGCGCTGAACCGGAGCATGCCCAGCAGCCCGAAGTTGAGCACCGAGTTGGAGGTGGTGGCGGGCATGGCCGCTACCACGTCGGGGCTGTTGGGAATCCAGATGCCGTTCCAGTTGTCGCGGGTGTAGCCGCGTGCGGTGTAGATTTCGGTCTGGTCGGTCCAGTAGTCCAGCGTGCCGATCTCCGACTGCCGTCCCGCGAACGTGACCAGGCCGTACGCGGCGAACGCATCGGCGGCGTACACCGGGTCGTCCGCGACAATGCCCGCTACCCCTAGCCCCTGGGCGCGCTCGGTCTCCACGTGCCGCGAGTTGGTATGCACGATCACGTTCAGCCCGGCGTCCACAAAGGACGTTATTCGGGCGTCGGTCTGGGTGTCGCGGATGCGCACCCACTGCGCGCCGGTAGCCACTACGGCGGCGGGCGTGGTGGTGGTGTCCTCGTTGATGGCGACGCACGCGGTGATGTTGGCCGCCAGCAGCGTCGGCACCTGCGTGGTCATGCTGTTGTAGGAGACGGTGACCATGGCCCACGCTTGCGCGCACGCCCCGCTCACGGCCTGCACGGCGGCCGTCACATCCAGCGAGCGGCTGCCGAACGCCGTATCCGGCGTCTGCCCGTACGCCAGGTCCAGGTTGACCACGGCCCGGCCCCCCACGCGCCGCAGGCCCGTCTCCGCGAGCATGAGACTGAACTGCGGCAGCCCGTACCCCAGGTAGCCGCCGTCCGGGGTGGCCTGCGCCGCCGGGGCCCGCTTGTACCGGCCCACGCGGTTAGCGAGCGTGCCCGGGTCGCTGGTGGTGCCCATCCAGTCGGCTACGGGCCGGTCGGAGGCCACTGTGGCGGCGTTGTTGGTCCACACGGTGAAATCGACGGTGCGGTCCCAGCCGGACCACACCAGCACCCGGTCGTAGCTGGCGAACGCATCCACCTCGATCAGCGGCACGTTCATGCTCAGGGCGTAGTCGATGGCCTGCGGGCTGCCCGGCGCCGCCACATGCCCGGTGCCGCCGTGCCGCCCCCCAATGAAGAACCCGTCCTCCAGCAGGGTGGTGATGGTGGCAGCGCAGGGGCCCGGCTCGGGCGCCTCCCCGCAGATGTACGCGATGCGCCCCGCCGAGTCGAACCCCAGGCACGCGCCCAGCGCCACCCCCAGGCAGCCCCCGGCCGTGGTGAGCCCCTGCTCAGGGCAGATGTGCGTCTGGATACAGTCCCACGCCTCGGCGCAGTTTCCGATGCCCTCCGGGCATCCGCACGGGTTGGAGCCGATAGCCACCGCAGCCTCCTTCAGGCGATGTTCGGGTTCACGGACACGCCGCACTGGAACGTGCCGGGCGTGTTGCGGGAGTTGGCGGTCGCCATGTACATGTAGCGGCCCCGGTAGGTGGCGTCGGTGACGCTGACCGTGGCCCCCGTGGTGGCGAACGTGATGCCGGTAGCGGTGACGGTGATGTCGTAGTTGCGCAGGCTGCCCGACACCGGCGTCACCAGGGCGGCGCTGGAGGCCAGCAGCGGGATGCCGCCGCCGTCGAACCGATAGATGCGCAGCTGCCCGCCGCCGGTGTTGGAGCCGATGATGTGCACCAGCAGATACCCCGAGCGCATGGCCGTGTACTTGGCGCCGTACAGACCCACGTTGCCGGTCATGTCGGCGTCGTTGACCGCGCAGATCACCAGCCCGCCGTAGCAGCCGGTGCTGGCAGGCCGCGACGTGAAGTCGAACCGCATGTCCAGCTCGCACGTCCAGGCGGGCACGGTGTCGTCGGTGAAGGTGAGCATGCCCAGCGTCTTGAAGTTCAGCAGGCTGGCGCCGGTGTCGGGAAAGGTGGCGTTCACGTCGGCGGAGTTGTGCACCCACAGGCCCAGGGTGTCCTGGCGGGCGTAGCCCATGGCCGCCAGCTGCTGCACCTGGTCCTTCTGATCCGTGAAGTAGTCCAGCACGCCGATGGCCGTGCCCTTGGCGGCGCCGTTCCAGAACCCAAGCTGACGGAACTGGTCGCGGGCGTACACCGGGTCGATGCACACAATGCCCGCCACCCCCAGCGTCTGGGCCCGCTCGGTCTCCACATGCCGCGCGTTGGTCACCAGCAGCACATTGAGCCCCGCCGTAATGAAACTGGTGATCCGCGCATCGGTCTGGGTGTCCTCCATGCGCACCCAGGTGGCGTCGGTGGCGGCCACGGCGGCAGGCGTGGTGGTGGTGTCGCCGTACAGGTTCACGCACGCCGTGATACCCGCCCCCACCAGCATGGCGCTGTGGCTGGTCATGGACGCGGTGTTCACCGTGACCATGACCGACGCCTGGGTGCACGTCTCGCTCACCACCCGGATAGCCGACTCCACATCGTTGGTGCGGGTCAGGTTGCCGGTGCCGCCCGAGCTGGTGTCCAGGTTGACCACCGCGCGCCCATCGATGCGGCGCAGGGCGTCGTTGGCGAGCATCATCGAGAACTGCGGCAGGTAATACCCGAAGTACCCCCCGTCCGGCGTCAGGCTGGCAGCCGGGGCCTGCTTACTGCGCCCCGTGGGGTTGACCAGCGTACCCGGGTCCGACGTCATCGAAATCCACTCGGTGCTGGAGCGGTCGGCCGCGCCGGTGGTGCCGCTGGCGGTCCATATCGAAAGTTCCTGGCCGCGCGCCATGCCCGACCACGCCAGGACGCCGTCGTTCAGCATGAACGCGTGGCACTCGATGAACGGCACCCCGTTCGCCAGCGCGTAGTCGATGGCCTGCGGGCTGGCCCACGCCGCGCGAGCGCTGGCGCCGCCTTCTTTGCCGCCCACGAAGAACCCGTCCGCCAGCAGCGTCTCCACGGTGGCGGCGCAGGGGCCCGGCTCGGGCGCCTCCCCGCAGATGTACGCGATGCGCCCCTGCCCATCAAATCCGAGGCAGCTGCCCAGGGCCACGCCCAGGCACCCGCCTGCGGCCGTGAGCCCCTGCCCGGCGCACAGGTGCGTCTGGATGCACTCCCACGCCTCGGCACAGGTGCCGATGCCCTCGGGGCAGCCGCAAGGATTACTGCCGATCGCCATCTGTCTCCTCCTCCTGGTGCACCGTGCGGCCGTTCGCGACGATCACCGTGTCCGCTGGCAGGGCGCGCGGGCCGCTGCGGCGCGCGTCTCGGTCGCGCTTGCGCACGGTGGCGCGGGCGGTGCGGGTGTGGCGGGCGCCGGGCAGGTCGGGCATTACGCCTCCTCGGTGATGACGACGGGTGCGCCCAGCGGCACCAGGGCCACCTGCACTTTCTCAAGGCCGGGCACCCACTCCACGTTCATGGACGCGCACGTCATGGCCTGCTGCACGGGTTTGCACAGGCCCTCGGTGCCGCGTCCGGCCGCGACGAAGTCAATGCGGGTCCAGCCGCAGATGATCTCGTTGATCTGGATGGGGGCGGTGGGGTACAGCTGGGCGTTGCCGTCCATGGTGACGATGAGCGGCGGCACCGTGCGGCCTGCAATGGCCCGCTGTGCGGCGCGGCGCGCGGTGGTGGTGCCCACGGCCTTGTCCACGTCCACTACGCGGTAGGCGGGCCGGTAGATGCTGTTGGGGCTGCCCTGGATGAACAGGGTGGGGGGCAGGTCGCTGTCGGCGTTGGGCCGCACCGCAATACCCACGTTGCCCAGCTCCTCGCCGTCCTGGGTGACCACGATGGGGCTGTTGGTGTCCTCCTGGGTGAGCTGGGCCATGACGGGGGTGGTGGTGTCGGCGCGGCCGGTCAGGTAGATGCTGCGGCCCAGCGTGGTGAAGTTGAGCCCGTAGTCGGTCAGCTCCTCCCACAGGTCCATGATGCGCTCCACCACCAGGCCCGGCGCCCACGCGATGGTCTCGCCCGCCAGGCTGGTGTACAGGTAGTCCAGGACCATGGGGTAGTCGTTGGGCACGGCCCAGGTGTCGGTGAGGTTGCGGAACAGGATGTCCCGCGCGATGGTGACCGGGTCGGAGCCGGGGTAGTTGAGGTTGAACAGGTTGGGGCGCCCGTTCTCTCCCTCCAACCAGTCGATCACGTCGCGGGCGGTAATCACGTAGTCGCCGCCTAGGCTGGTCTCCACGTCCTGGCTGATGGGACCCTCCCACACCAGCTCGCCGTCGCGCCAGATACGCAGCTCGTAGGCGTGCGGCAGGATCTTCTCGATCTGCGAGCAGCACATGGCGCCGTCTGGCGCGCCGGACACGGTGACCACCGCCTCGGACACGTCGTTCGCCACGCGCCCCCACTGCACGCGCGCCACGCCGCGCAGCTCCTCGCCGCCCCACTGCACCGGCGCGGCCAGCGCCTGCCCGTTGGCGTTCTGCACCTGCACGAACACCAGCTCCACCTTGTACTCGCGGGCGCAGCCCAGCTCGCCGCTCATGCCGCACCTGCGCGCTGGTATAGCTCGATGGTGACCATGGCTTCCGGCGGCACGGGGTCGGCCGCGTACACCTGCACGCAGAAGCTGCCGCCGCAGGTGAGTTCGGGGTAGTAGAACATCTGCCCGAGCGGCCCGAACGCCACCGCCTCGGCGCGGGTGCTGATGCCGTCGGTGCGGCAGGTGATGGTCTTGGTGCGGGTGCGCCCGTCGATCACCAGGGTGCCGTTGGGCGGGATGTACGGCACCAGGATGTCGGTGCAGGCGCGGCAGGGGTTGCGGCCCTCCAGGCGGGAGCAGCGGATGCCGAACGGGTTGTGGAACAGGCGCACCAGCAGGTTGCGGATGGGCGTGACGCCGCCGCTGGACGCCGTGATGACCGCGACCGTAGGCAGCGTGCGCGACACCCACTCCGAGGGGATGTCGTCGGTCAGGCGCCGCGCCGGGAACGGCGTAGTGGGGTAGCGCGGGTCCAGGGGGGCGGCGGGGCGCGTGGGTGGTGCGGGCGCGGGGTTCTGGGGGTCGGTCAGGCAGCTGGCGGTGTCCTCGCAGTTCTCGTACACCGCAGGCAGGTCCAGCGTCACCGGGGTGCCGTTGGCCGGGTTGGCGCTCAGCACGTGCTCCAGGGGGCTGGGTTTGTACACGTCCACGTTGCCGGTGCGCAGCGTGAACTCGTAGATCAGGTAGATGCGGTTGTCGGCGTAGGCGCGCTCGACCTCCTCGGGGCCTTCCACGGCCGTCAGGTCGAACAGCTCCCTAATGGGCTGCTCCAGCGGCTCGCCGGTCTCGGGGTCCACCTCGGGGCAGCAGGCCAGCATGCACACGCTGGCGCCCATGCAGCCGTCGCCGCAGCCGGTCCACTCGATGCTCTCGCGCAGCCACCCGGCCACATAAGTGGCGGCGCATTCGTCGGCGACCTCCACCAGCACCCGGAACATGATGTCCCGTACGGCGCCGCTGGGTGAGTCGTTGCTGTTGCCGGGGTCGGCGTAGGCGCCGTTGGCAAGGCCGGTCACCTCCAGGCCCACCACGCCGTACACGCGGGCGCTCTCGGGGCTGGCCGGGTCGTACCAGGGGGCCGGGTCTTCGACCACGCCTTGGTAGGGGTCGCCGCCGTTGAGCCACAGGCCCAGCTCCGGGCAGTCGAAGCAGGCATTGCCGATAGCCCCGCACTCGTCCGGGTCGGCGCCGTAGGCGGCGGCGCGCAGGCTGTTGACAATCTCGTACCCGTTCATCACCAGGTAGTCGGGCAGCACGGCACGCCCCCTCTCATGTCAGCACCTTCCGCACGACCTCTTCGACCTTGCGGCCCAAGATTTCCGGACTGATGGTGTTCGAGTTGATGTGGTAGTGGTGCTCGCCGCCGCTGCCGCCGGAGCCCGCGCCCGGGCGCCCGCCCAGCATGCCGGTCAGGCCGGTGCGGTCGGCCAGCTGCTGGGCGCGGCGCGGCCTGGTGAGCGGGATGACGACCTCCTTGCGTCCGCCTTCGCCAAGGCGGTAGAGCCCGTCGCGGTGGATGACGCCGCCGTTGGCGAACCCGAGGAAGTCCCCGGCGGCGCCTACGGCGTCGCCGATGGCGTCGCCCACCATGCTCGCCAGGCCGGACAGGGCATCCATGATGCGCCCGGGCAGGTCCATAAACCAGCCGACTACGTCATCGATCATGTCGCCGATGGAGTCGAAGAAATCGCCGATGTCGGACACGAAGTCGCCTACGGCGTCGATGGCGCTGCCCATGGCGTCGGAAATGGCGGACAGCAATCCGCCGAAGGCGCTTTGCAGGTTGCTGATAAAGCGGAGCGGAGTGGACAGGGCAGCAATGAGAATGGTGGCTACCCATTCCACCAGCTTCGCTATGATGTCGATCACAGGGGTGATTGCCTGAATGATAAGCGTAATCACCTGGATGAATATGTTGATGACCGGGATAATGACATCAAAGGCGGCACCCAGCACCTGGACCAGGATCTCTGCGATCAACGTAATGATGGGCATCAATGCCTCAAAGATCGGCATCAAGGCGGTCACTAGTGCGGCAATCAGTTCTCCGATAGGCGCGAGCAATTCAGAGAAGGCCACCGCGATTTCGAGAATGGGCGGCAGGAGTGCTGCCAGCACGTCCGTGATGACCTGGAAAATAGGCATCAGGGCCTCGATAATTGGCAGAATGGCCTCAAAGGCGGCGAGCAGAATGGTGCTCAGGGCCTCGCCTACCAATTGGATAATGGGCAGCAGCGGCTCGAATAGCGTGGCAAATGCCTCCACCAGCACGGTGATGATAGGCACGAGTCCACTTAGGATCGGAGCGAAGGCGGACACCAGCACCCCGATCAGCTGGCCCACCAGGGGCAGCAGGGGCGCCAGCGCCGTCACGATGCCGACGATGGCCGTCGCCAGGGGGGCCAGGCTGGGCGCCAGGGCGGCCAGGCCCTGGCCCAGGGCGGTAATGATGGTGCCCAGCGCGGGCCCCAGGATGGTGACCAGCTGCGTCACGGTGGGCAGCAGCGACGCGATGGCCCCGCCCAAGGCCGTGACAATGGGCGCCACGGCGCCGCCCAGGGCGCCCACCAGCTGGGTGACCCCGGGCAGCAGCGCGGTCAGGGCGCCGCCCAGGGCCACGAAGATAGGTGCCACCGCCTGCCCAAGGGCCGCAAGGGTAGTGAAGATGTCCTGGAGCAGGGTCATGCCCTGCGCCGTGTTGAGGAAGTTGGCCGCCGCCGTGATGGCCGCCCCGAACACCCCCAGGATGTTGCCCCCGGTGGCGGTGGCCGCCTGCCCGATGCTGGCGAAGATGGACCCGATGCCGGAGATGATGGTGCCCAGCCGGGTGAACAGGGCCAGGGCGTTGTTGACCCACAGCACCGCCTGGCCGCCCTCGGCGGCGGTGTTGAGGAACGCCGCGAACGAGGTGATGGCGTCAGCCAGGCCGGTGCCCAGCTGGGGGCCGAACGCGGTGGCAACGGCGGTGCCCACGTTGAGGAACGCATCGAACAAGGCGGCCAGGGGCCCTTGCAGGTTGGTGATGAGCACCGACAGCGCCGCGAAGCTGGACTCGATGAAGGCGATGCCCGAGCCCGAGGTGGCGATGCCCGCCAGCGACTGCGTGAGCCCGGCTAGCGCGGTGGCGGCGGCGGTCATGCCGCTTTGGAGGGGGCCCACCAGGGTGGCGGCGATGTCGCGCAGTACCTGGTCGAACCCGGTAAAGAACGCCCCCTGCACGCTCTCGCGCAGGGCGCTGAACTCCGGGGTGATTTCGCGCAGGGCCTGTGCGGCGGCCTGCGCGGTGGGGGCCAGGCCCTCCAGGCTCTCCTGGAACGTTTCGGCGTCGCCTGAGACCGCGTTGGAGAAGGCGTCGCCGACGCCGTTCAGGGCGACGGCCAGTGTGGCGATGCCCCCGGCGGCCACGCCCGTGGCGGCGGGCAGGGTCGCCAGGATGCCCACCGCCGGGGCCAGCGCGGCGGTGAACGCGACGATCTGCCCGGCGGCGGCGGCGGCCTGCGCGCCCACCACCAGGAACGCCGTACCGATGGTGAGCCCGCGCCCCAGCCCCGCCAGACTGCTGGCGGCGCGGCTGAAGTCGATGTTGTTGTTGACCCCCCGCGAGAAGCTGCGGCCGGTGCGCTGGCCTTCGCGTTCGGCGTCGCTGCCCAGCTGCGCCAGGGTGGCGCGGGCGCGGCGTACGTCCAGGTCCACCGGGATGGTGACTTCTTCACCGGCCACGGCCCGGTTCATCTCGCGTTGGAGCGTGGAGCGGAAGCGCCTGCCGTCGGCGACGACATCGACGCTGGCTTCACCTACTGTCGGCACTGCTCACCCCCCGTGCGCTGGCCGTGTGGTCAGGCGGGCGGGTTAGTCGGGCTGATTGGGGCGGCCGAACAATTCCTTATGCAAATTGTTGCAATAGCCCCATATGGCGTCGTCGGTCATGTCGGTGCGGGGCACTTCGCGGCGCACCAGGCGGTGGCAGCGGGTCAGGTCGCCGGGGGTGCCCCAGCGGATGCGCGCGCCTCCGGCGCCGGTCTTCCAGTACTCCTTGAGGCGGCGGGCGTTGCCGCGCTGGAGTACGGCTTTTTCGAGCAGCGACAGCGGCTCAAGATCGTCGTTATCCGGCATTTCCCCCATGGGGCGATCATACGGAACAAACGGTCACATGTCCCTCACAGAGCGCAGTGTTGCGACGACATCGCTACTGCGTGTGATCGGTTTGAAGGAAAGTTCACCCCCCGGGTTGCGAGCGTTCAGGGGGTCATGTAGCATATAGCTATACCAACGAACGGTACACAACAACTTCCCGAAGGGACCAC
>ERZ777006.63-NODE-63-length-10739-cov-10.257394_pt1 | contig 10739 bp, 12 predicted proteins | sample MGYA00374959_ERZ777006 | MGnify/ENA primary metagenome ERZ777006 (study PRJEB29305, sample SAMN08776659) | plant metagenome | isolation source: Switchgrass | host: Panicum virgatum | place: USA: Austin, Texas | collected 2014-11-04 ... | reverse complement strand
CCCGTTTACCATAGCGCCGTGGCACTTCTGGAAACACCCGACGAGCCGGGCGTCCCTAATCAGTTCCTGTTCGAGCAGCGTCCGGATTTAGCAACGACTGATATGTGCAATCCCGGCGCCGGGCAGCTCTTCGGGGGCCACCGTGAGCCCGGAGACACATTCTGGAAAACCTTACGCAAAGAGCTTAACGAAGAGGTAAATTTACCTCCGGACGAACTCCTTCCGTCGCCGACAGGAGTCGAACGCGGCCCTTACCTGAACGGTAACTTGCTGAGCATTGTGCCCTGGCAGGCCGCCCGCCTGCGCCCGCTTAAGGGCGGCGCCTCAGAGCTCATCGTTAAGCATTTTTCGGTAGCCCTCTACCATGTGTGGGTGCCCGAAGTGTACGGTGATAATTTGAGGCTGAGCTCCAAAGAGCAGGCACGCGGGACGAAAATCGGACACTTGCCGGCCACGCTCGAGGCGCTGGCTGAGGCCGAAGCGCGGCTGGCCGCATTTCCTTACCGGGCCCTAAAAAGCTTTCTGCGCGGGGAAACTATGAAGGGTAATATGCATGAGGGGCTGACAGTGGCCGGCAACCGCCCAGCTGCCAACCATTCGCGGCTCACGGTAGGCGGGGTACAATAGGCGTATGGCATACATTTCGCTGACAGACCGTATAAAGAACGTTGAGGCGCACGTTACGACCATCCTATCGTTTCAGGATATCGATAACCTGCCGCTGGCGGTACGAAGCCTTTTGACAGATCTCAAGCACCAGGTCATCGACGCCAGGCTGACCGTTCGGGACTACGAATACGCCGACACCCGGGCTACGCAGCTCGCACATGTCCGGGAGGGCAGGGAGCTGTTGGACGGCCTGAGACAGCACATCATCAAGGCGAGCGAGTACAATATTTTCGGCCCGGCGGATGTGGCGCAGCTCAGTGCGCAGCTCGACGACATCAAGACGAAGTTAACCTAGAAAGGATCCACATGGGATTAAGTATCACCGACCTCAAAAAGGGAACAATTTTTCAGCTCGACGGCGTGCCGTACCGCGTTGTGGAGTACAACCAAAAAGTAATGGGCCGCGGCGGCTCCATCGTGAACGTCCGCATTAAGAGCCTGCTGGACGGCAAGGTGCTGGAAAAGACTTTCAAGGGCAACGAGCAGCTGGACACCGCGGACGTCACCAACGCCAATGTCCAGTATCTGTATAACGACGGCTCCAAATTCTATTTTATGGACGAGGATACCTTTGAGCAGTTCGAAATCGCCGCCGACATCGTGGGCGACGGCGCAGGCTACCTCAAAGAGGGCGACAAGGTGCAGGTGCAGCTGTTCAACGGCGTGGTGATCAGTGTGGAGCTGGCCAAGAATGTGCCGCTGCAAGTGACCTACACCGAAAACGTGGTCAAGGGCGACACTACCAGCAACGTCATGAAAGACGCTACGCTGGAAACGGGCATCAGCATCAAGGTGCCGGCTTTCATCAAGCAAGGCGACATCATTAAGGTGGATACGCGCACCGGCGAATACCTGGAGCGCGCTAAGTCTTAACCGGCCGCTTGTCTGTAACGCACTTCGTTTAACTACGGAGTGCGTTTTGCTATACTACCAAGAAGTGCTTAAGCCTGAGGGAGGGGTTTTGCAGCTGCACAGGTTGTCATTTCATGTTTCACGCTGGTTCCGCGGGCACCGGATCTTACTTCGGCGGATCGGACTCGGCTTTTTAGGCGCGGCCTTTATAAGCGTGGTCCTGCAGCTGGCTTATCCGGCCGGCCGTATTCTGCCGTTCGTGTCTATTGAGGATCAGGGTATGGGCGGCAAAACGGTCGCTGCGGCCCGGGAGCTTCTGGATAAGCACTATGCCAAAGCCAAACTGACGGTCAAAACCCAGGATGACAGTTTTACTAAATCGTTCGAAGAGATCGGTATTGATCCGCAGACCTGGGACACGGCCCGGGCGGCAGCCAAGTATAACGTGGGCGAACGCCTCATTCCGTTTTCGTCGCTGTTTATTATGGCGCGCCGCGACACGCCCATGCAGGCTGCCTTTGACGACGATCGGCTGAATTATTTTGCCGGCGAGGTCCAAAAGGAAGGCTTTAAGCCGGCGGTCAACGCCACCATTGCCGTTAAAGGCGACGAAGTCAGCCTGGTTCCGGCCAAAAAGAGTAAGGAATACCCTGCAAAAGATGTCAGCCGGTCGATCCGCGCCGCCCAGTTCAGGCCCGCCACCGAGCTGCGCCTGCAACCCCAAACCAAGGATGCCGAGCGAACCGACGACGAAGTAAAAGGCGTGCTGAGCGAGGCCCAAAAAGCCGTCAACACCTCCCTGACCCTCAAACTCGGCAAAGAGGACATCAAGGTCGAAAAGGCCACGGTGGGCAGCTGGCTGGACTTTACCGAAGAGCCGCAGACTAAAAAATTGCAGCTGACGCTCAAGGCCGAGGCGGTTAAGAAGTATCTGGATAGTATACAGGGCAAAGTGTATAAGGCGCCGGGCACCACGCATATCCAAATTATCGACGGCCGCGAAGCCGGACGCACGGCGGGCGCGCCGGGGCAGGGCGTGGACGCCGACAAGACGATTGCCATGCTCGGCGAAACACTGCGCAAGGGCCAGGAAAAGGCAACCGTGACCGTGCCGATCGTCCAATTGGCGGCCAAGGTAGTGTACGACCGTCAGTACAGCAATACCGATGCCGGCCTTACGGCTCTCCTGAACGATCTGGCCAAGAGCGGCTACGGCTTGGCGGTCATGCAGAACGGGCGCAGCGGCAACGCCAACGGCAATAAAAAGTTCGTGGCGGCCAGCACGTATAAATTATTCGTAGCCTACGCCGTGTTTAAACAGATTGAAGCGGGGCAGATGAGCTGGGGCGATAATGTCAACGGCCGGAGCGTGGAAGCCTGCTTTGAGGTGATGATCGTACGTTCCGACAACCCTTGCGCCAAGGCCCTGGGCGACCGCATCGGCTGGCAGAACATAGAAAACATGATGCACGGCCTGGGCCTGGGTAACACCGAGCTGAGCCCCTCGCTGTACACCACGGCCAACGACCTGGCACTTTTCCTGTATAAGCTGCAGAACGGGTCGCTGGTCGCGCCGGGCGATCAGGCGCGGCTGCTGGACGCCATGAAGCGCCAGATTTACCGCTCCGGCATCCCGGCCGGCACGGGCCTGACCGTGGCCGACAAGGTCGGCTTCATCGACAGTTACATCCACGACGCCGGCATCGTATACGGTCCGCGCGGTCCTTACGTGATGGTCATTATGACCAGCGGCAGCAGTTGGGGCGGCATCGCCGAAGTCGCCAACCAGATCAACGCGTTTCTTAACAGATAGCGTATACTGGTGATAATGAAGTACCGACTCGACCAGTTAGTGCATAAAAAAGGGCTGGTAGCCAGCCGCAGCCAAGCGGAAAGCTGGATCCGGCTGGGCAAAGTGAACGTGAACGGCGAGCCCGTCACTAAGCCCGGCCATTTTACGGACGAGCAGGCCGTTATTACCCTGCAGGCGGATTCGCAATATGTCAGCCGCGCCGGCTTAAAGCTGGCCTCCGTAGCCGCGGCCCTGCACCTGAATTTTGCCGATGCCGTGATGCTGGACGTGGGCAGCTCCACCGGCGGTTTTACCGACTACGCCTTACAGCACGGCGCGTCCAAGGTGATCGCCGTAGATGTGGGTACTGACCAGCTGCACTCCAGCTTGCACGGCCATCCGCGCATCGAGCTGCATGAGCAGACCGACATCCGCGATCTTACAAAGCTGTCGGCCGTGCCGGATATCGTGGTGATCGACGTCTCGTTTATTAGTCTGCGCGAGATTTTGCCGCACATTGCCGCGCTCTGCGGCGCGCACACCAAGATAGCGGCCATGGTCAAGCCGCAGTTCGAGGCCACGGCCGCCCATCTCAAGCACAAGGGCGTTATTAAGAACGACCGCATGCGCCGCGAAATCCTCAAGGATTTTGAAGACTGGGTCAAACAATATTTCGTGGTGCGTGACAAAGCGGACTCGGACATCGCCGGCAGCAAGGGCAATGTGGAACGCTTTTACTTGCTTTTGCTGCAGAAGGGCGGCCGCCATGGCTCGTAAGCTCGCCGTAGTGGTGATTATCGCGGCTCTGGGGCTGAGCGGTTTTATGTGGTACAAGGCCGTCACCAACACGCCGGACCGTGCGGCCGACCGTTTTGCTCGGCAGCTGGCGAAGGGCGAGGTGGAGGGGGCGTACCAGCAGTTAACGCCCGCACTTGCCAAAGGCCGCGAACAATATTGGAAGGACTACCTGGCCCAGTTTAAAAACGAACAAGCGCAGCCAAGACTGGTCAGCCAGGACGCAGTCAGAGACGATTTTAACACCTACACTGACGCCAACGATCCGCAACGCTTCATATACGAGCTGCAAGTTCAACATAAGACCTACCGAATGACGATTATCGTGATCAACCAAGACAAGACCTGGAGCATCGATGAGCTGCACGGAGGCTATCTATAGTTCGCTAAGCGGACCGTATTGTTGTTGATTATGCTTACTTGTTGTCTGGTATCAGCGGAAGATGCTACACTTTCGATATGTATTTCCAGAGCCGGGTAGAAGCCGGTCAGTTACTGGCAAAACAAATAGCCCCAAAGTATAAAGGCCAAAATTGCGCAGTCATCGCCTTGAATGACGGCGGTGTGATGGTGGGCGCGCAGATCGCACTGGAGCTGAAATGCGTGCTGACGCTGCTGCTCACCGAAACCATCACCTTGCCGCGCGAGCCCGATGCCGTGGCCGGCATTACGCCGGAGGGCGCGTTCTCGTACAATCCGCGTTACTCCCAGGGCGAGCTCGACGATCTGGTGGGCGAATACTACCATTACATAGACCAGGAAAAAATGAGCAAGATGCAGGAAATGCACCGCCTGGTGGGCAAGGGCGACCTTATTCGCAAAGACCTCATTCGCGACAAGGCGGTCATTTTAGTGACCGACGGCCTGCTGGACGGCTTTTCGCTGGATGTCGCCATGCAATTCCTAAAGCCGATCCATACCCAGCGTATCCTGGTGGCGACGCCGCTGGCCAGCGTCAAAGCGGTGGACCGCATGCACATTTTGGCCGACGAGATTTTTTGTTTGAGCGTGCTTGAGGACTATATTTCCACGGACCATTACTACGAGACGCAGGACGTGCCGCCGCATGACAAAGTCATCAAGACCGTCGAAGAAATCGTGACCCACTGGAAAAATTAGTATCTGCGGCCTGGGCCCATGGCGCTAACAGTGCGTTTCACGCGGGCAGGCCTTTATTGCGGCCTGTCCGGTTGCACTACGCTTGACCCTGTTTAGCGCCATGGGCCCAGGCCGCAGGGCTTTATTATCCCAGATGGCTGCGCAATTTTTGGACGTCCAAGAGCGTGATGATGGACTGGTCACGGGCGATGAGCCCCTGCCGCTCCAGGTAAGCCAGCTCGCGGCTGGTGGTTTCGCGCGTGGCGCTTATGGAGCTGGCGATGTCCTGGTGTTTGAGCGGCACGTTGAGTACGACGGCCTCGCCGTCATTCGTCTCTTCTTCGCCAAATCGTTTGGCGGTGCTCAGCAAGAAGGAAATGAGGCGCTCGCGCACCGAGCGGTATTCCAGAGTGATGATACGTTCGGAATGCAGGCGGTACATGTCCACTACCATGTCGACCAGGGGCAGGGCGGCCTCGGGGGTGGTGCGCAGGAAGGTCACCAGCTGCTCGCGGCTGATCTGGAAGAGCTCGCACGGCGAAAGCGTGGCGTAGATGATGTTGCGGTTTTGGCCGGTGATAGCCCAGGTGAGTCCCAGAATTTCGCCGGATTTGCGGATGATCAGCAGGTTTTCTTCGCCGTAGCGCGTGATGTCGTAGGCCTTGACCAGCCCGCTTTTGATATAAAAAACACCCGACGGGGTCTCGCCGGGCCGAATGACAAATTCGCCTTTTTTGTAGGTCAGCTTAGTCCCTTGGTGGAACAGATTGACGAGGGCGTTGTGCTGGCTTTCAGTCGTCAACATATTTTTAGCATACCGCAAATTACCTCTGTAAGCAATGAGGGTGGCCGTGCTACGCACACAAAACTGAAGAGAGTCTGTGCGACTATATTAGACTAACGCATGCCTGTCCAGTTTTTCTGTAAAAAAACCGACAATTCCGGCGTGACCAAAATCGCACAATACGCGTGACGAAGATAACCGACTTGCAATGTGCCGGACTTATATTATGAAAGTACTAACCAGGGGAGGTTAGGAAAGGAGGGTAACAATGACGAGCCTAAAACAAGTTGAGGATCAACTTAAACGGGTGGGTTGCAACTTCCGATTTTGGTGCCGGCCGGAAATCCGCGAACTTTGCAGGATTCTAATGCCGGGAGAAACCATTGCGCAAGCGGTCGTCGGGCGCTACGAGAACGGCTTCGCGCTGCTCTGTGTCACCGACCACAGATTGCTCCTAATAGATAAAAAACCAATGTTCCTGACGCTGGAGGATCTCCGGTTCGACATGATTTCCGAGATCGACTACAGCTCTCAGATGCTGGATGGAACCGTCCGGATCATGACGCCGAACCGCAAGCTGGTCTTTACGGCCTGGAACCAGGCACGGCTTCGCAATGTGCTTAACTACACCCAGCTAAGGGTCAGCGAAATCCGCCAGCACTACATGCAGCGGCAGTTCCAGGTGCAGCCGCAGCAACTGCAGCAGGTGGGCGTCCCGGCCGGCCCGCCCCCACGCGACGACCAGTACAGTGCGCCGGCAGTCGGCGGCCTGGCGATCCAAGGCCTGGGCGGCGGCGGGGAAGTGCCGGTAGCACCGTTCAACCCCTACACGCAAAACCCGATGGTCTTGCGCCATCGGCGGGTGCCAAAATTCTACTAACCTAACTAAAAGCGGGCTACTCCCAGGCCCGCTTTTTATGTTCCTCCCCTGTTTGCTCCGGCGCCGCGGCCTACACGTTAAAGCGGAATTCCACGATGTCGTCCGGCTGCATGACGTAGGTTTTGCCTTCGGTGCGGACTTTGCCGGCGGCCTTGGCGGCCTGCTCCGAACCGGCGGCAATGAGGTCCGGGTAACTCACGATTTGGGCGGCGATGAAGCCGCGTTCGAAATCGCCGTGGATGACGCCCGCTGCTTGCGGGGCGGTGAACCCCTGCTTGATGGTCCAGGCGCGCACCTCTTTTTCGCCGGCGGTCAGGTAGCTTTGCAGGCCCAGCGTTTTGTATGCGGCGTGGATGAGCTTGACTAGGCCGGATTCGTGCTGGCCGTAGCTTTCCAGCAGCTCTTTGGCGTCGGCTTCGTCCAGGCTCTGCAGTTCGCTTTCCAGCTTGGCGCAGACGAAGAGTGACTGCGCGGGCGCCACGAGCTGCGCCAGCTTTTGCAGATGCGCTTGGTCTGCCAGCCCCTCTTCGTCCACGTTGAACACATACATGACCGGTTTGGCGGTGATGAGCTGCAGGTCCTGCAGGTGCTCAAGTTCCAGGTCGGTGACGTTGGACAACGGTTTGCCGTCGTTTAACAGATCGTGGGCGCGCTGCAGCGTGTCCAGTACCGGCTTCAGCTTGGGGTTGGCGCGGGCCTCTTTTTCGAACTTGGGCAGGCGTTTTTGCACGGTTTGCAAGTCGGCGATTACCAGTTCGGTGTTAATGACGTCGATGTCTTTTTGCGGCGAAACGTCGTTGTCTACATGCACCACATTGTCGTCCTTAAAAGCGCGCACCACCTGCACGATGGCGTTGCAGGTCCGGATGTGGCTGAGGAACTGGTTGCCCAGGCCCTCGCCCTGGCTGGCGCCGGCGACCAGGCCGGCGATGTCCACGAACGTAACGGTTGCCGGCACGATTTTTTGGGTATGGTACAGATCGGCCAGTTTTTGCAGGCGCTCATCTGGAATGGGCACGATGCCGGTGTTCGGCTCGATGGTCGCAAACGGATAGTTGGCTGCCAGAATATTACTGCCGGTCAGCGCGTTAAACAGGGTGGATTTGCCGACATTGGGGAGGCCGACGATTCCTATCTCGAGACTCATAAGTATAATCATACCAGAACAGAGGTAGTAGCCAAAGGTTAGTTGACAATTATGCATATCATGTTTTAATGAATACATGACAGAACGAACCCCCGGCCGTAACGTGCCACCCCAACACTTTGATGCTATTCCTACGAGAGGCTGGTCTGACCCATCACGCCGGGAAGCCTTTGAAGGACATTTCGGTACGCCTCTTGGGCAGTACGGCTACGAGTTTAACGGCTCGCAGTACGCCCGCCAGGTGGCTGCCGTTATGCTTATTGGCGACGGAGTCGCTGCGGAACTGAATAAAGAGGGCGGTGATTTTCGCCCCGTTCTTCGTGAACAATTTAATAATCCCGACGGCACCTTTAGCGGGGGACTGATCTTGTTCGGCGCGTCAAGCCGGGAAGCTGCCGAGCGGATCCAGCCTGAGTTTGAACGCCGGATCAACGAAGCGCTTGGGGCACTGGGAGCGAACATACGGTTAGGTGAGCCTACCGCGTAAAAGCGGAAGGAAGCTAAGAAAACATTCAGGGGAAGTTACCTATTAACTTCGCCCGGGTCCAGCGGAGGAACATAACCCGGCTGGTCGCCCTCCGGGTGGTTGACCTTGAAGTCGTAAAGTTCAGTCAGTTGGTTGGTGACCCAGTGGGCGCCCAAGCCTTCGGCCGACAACATGGTGCCGGGAGTATTTGCGTCGCGCTCGCGGCGCTCATGACCGGCGTCTAACAGGACCAAGCCGGTGTCCACGAGCCCGTTTTCCTTTTTGAAATCGGTGCCGGCAAAGCTGAGCGCCGGAACGGGCAGACCGTTGTCGCGGTACCTGAACTGCTCGGTATAGGCTTCGTTGGAGCCTTCGGGAAAGTTATTAGGGTTGTTGGCCGGATCGTCAATGCGGTCCAGCGTGTGGAAGACCTTTTCCAGATAGGTGCGGGCGCCTTTTTGTTCCTCAGGGCTGAGCGATTGTGCGGCCATTAGGCGGCCGGCCACCGTCGCTGCCAGGCTGCGCAGCTGGCCGGTCGTCAACTCGGCGTTGTCCAGGGCCTCGCGTTTCAGGTGTTTTTGCTCGACGCCCGCGCGGATAGAAGCTAAAAAGTCGTTAAAACCGGGGAGCGGCTCGTTAGGGTTGCTCATGTATTTATTATACAAAGTTTATGCTTAAATGTCAATATAGGTGTTCCGGCTCGCCCCATGGCAACCCTTATCACGATAGGTTCCGGTCAAATCCTGGGCGATACTTGACAGTCAGGTATAATCAACGTTATGTCTGAACGAATCACGGATGCAGGATTGTTCCAGCAAATATGGCACCCGGGCGAAGAGCCACACTACATAAAAGAAACGCGGCTTCAGGGGGATGCTCTGCACGCCCGCCGCGGGCTGTACGACACCAGCCATATAGCGAGCGATAGGAGCCTGGCTGAGCACGAGCGCATACTGGGCTTCGACGGCGGTGAACTGCCGACCGAAGGTACCGTGCTCGTTATCGGCTCCGGACTGTCACGGCGTTTCGAGCGGGAACTCAGCCAAAAAAGAGAAGATATTTTTGTTTGCAGCATAGACCCGCACTTGCGGCATGGCGTGCAGGAGAGACTGCGGGAAACCGTACGCTTTGAAGGCTTGCCAGGCGAAAACCTATGGGACGACCGAGGCCGCGATCTAAAGCGGCGTTTAGTCGGACACTGGGAGTATGAAGACCGCGAAGCTCCCTGGGCCAATAACGTCAACTTTCCTTGGGAATTTCATGGACAGCCGTATTATCGCTTGGGCGCCGTTGCGAGCGCGCTCTACGATAGCGAGGAGGCAGGGACTCACAACCTTCCTCTCCGTAACGATTCAGCGGACTGCGTCCTGGGCCTTTTTGCCGTTCCGCACACGACAGCTGCCCCGCACGAGAAAAGCACCGCGAACGCACCGTTGTTGTTTAGGGAGACGCTCAGGATTCTGAAGCCTGGGGGCTTGGCGCGGCTGTATCCGTTCGTATGGGACGATTTAGTGGAGATAGAACGAGCTAACAGAGATCTTCCTGTCGCTACGGGCACGCTGCTTAATAATACTGATGAAGTGTCCGGAAGCGTGCAGCTACCCGGAAACCCGGAGCCTGTAACGGCACGGCTGCGCATCGAGCAGGTCGACCCCCAGAGGGCAAGCGTTTACAGCCGCCTCGTCATTGAAAAAGCGCCATCGGCCCAGGCGGCCTAGGCTCTTCATATCGCCTGTCCATAGTTTTATAATCGAGCATGAGCATGAAGACCACAGATAAGATTTTGGAGCGTGACAAAACCCCTTGGCGTTTGTTTGAGCCGACCGGCAGTCGAGAATGGTGCGTGCTGTGGCTGCAGGGATTTACCAGCACGATCGCAGGCCACACCGATGGTGTAAAAAGAATGGCCGAAGCCACGGCCACCCCGTTCGCAATGCTGAACTATGCCGGCCACGGCGACCATCCGACCCGGCTGGACGACGCCACCCGTCGGCAGCAGTTTGACGAGGTAGCGGGCGTGTACGAGGAGCTTACAAGGCTCGGCTTCAAGCGGATCATCGTCATCGGCGGCAGTTTCGGCGGCTACATGGCCGCGCTGCTGGCCGGCAAGAAACAGCTTGCGGGCCTGGTGCTGCGCGCGCCCGCCAACTATCCGGACGACGAATACGACCTGCCATATAAAGACACCTCCGCCGGCCGGAAAGACAAAAGCCACTACCTGTACCGGCAGGGAATCGACGAGCACTACATCAACGA
>ERZ777006.62-NODE-62-length-10808-cov-7.761555_pt1 | contig 10808 bp, 11 predicted proteins | sample MGYA00374959_ERZ777006 | MGnify/ENA primary metagenome ERZ777006 (study PRJEB29305, sample SAMN08776659) | plant metagenome | isolation source: Switchgrass | host: Panicum virgatum | place: USA: Austin, Texas | collected 2014-11-04 ... | reverse complement strand
ATCGGGCAGCCACTGGCGGCGATGACCGATATGTATCTGCTGCACTACTCCATGTGGAGGTACGAATTTTCTACCGTGGATTGGAAGGGCCGCAACGTATGCATACCGGTTATGCACGTTGTGCCGCGGTTGCCGCAGCTCGATTGAACATGGTACTTTACCCTATATGGCGGACCTTTCCTACCTCAATCCCCGGGTCATGTGGCACGAGACAAAGCGCTCCGCGGATATGCCTGACGAAGCCGCTCCGCTCCCCGCAGCAGAAGCGCAGCGCCAGTCCGCAATCGGCCAGGTGCGTGAACGCGCCCGGCGGCACCTCGTGGGCGCCGGCACGCTCTTGGCCGTAGGCGCCGCCGCCTTTGCCATGGCGGTCGTGGCGGCGGAGTCAGACGAGGCGCCTGATTGGGCGATAGGCCTTTCTTTGGGCGCCTATGCCGCCGCCACGGGTGTCGGCAGCGTTAAATACCTGGCCAGCGCCGACAACATTATCTATTTGCGTGAACTGCAAAGCGCCGCCGCCAATGAGCCTGTGACGCCGCCATTGTCCGGCCAGGTGCCGCCTATTGCAGATCAGGAATAAAGATTGAAAACGTTGAGCCCTTGTTGAGCTCGCTCTGCAGTTCGATTTCGGCATGAATGAGGCGGGCCAGTTTCATGGTGACATACAGGCCTAAACCGGTGCCGTTGGCCTTGCGCGTCCGAAAATCCTCGGACCGGAAGAACTTGTCGAAGACGCGTTCCTGGTCCTGTTTGCTAATGCCGATGCCGGTGTCCGCAACAGTGAAGCGCACACCCTTGTCTGCGGCCTCCGCAGCCACGGTCACGCCGCCCTCGTCAGTGTATTTTAAGGCGTTGGTAATGAAGTTTTGCAGGATTTCGCGGACATAGAGCTCGCTGGACATGAGGGACAAGGGTTCCGCTACGCGGGTGGTGAGTTTGAGATTCTTTTTTGCGGCATCGTCGCCATATAGTTTGGCCAGACTGTCCAGCAGCGTCTTGACGTCTATGGGCTGCACCTCTACGACCAGCTTGCCGCGCTCTGCACGCGAAAGCGTAGCCAGGTCGTTGACCATATCCGCCAGGAACATAATCTGGTCGTGGGCCTGCTGCAGGGCGGTTTTGATCTGTTCGATGTCGCCGGTTTTGTTGGCTATGAACTGGGCGTTGCTGATATTGCCCTCGGTGATGGCGATGGGGGTGCGCAGCTCGTGGCTGACCACGCTGATGAACTCGTCGCGTTCTTCCTCAAGCGACTTTTCGTGCGTAATGTCGCGCATCAGCAGCACCCACCCGGAACCGCCGCGCCGGCCATATCCCAGCCGCACCGGCGCGATGCTCAAATACAGGTTGATCTGACTGCCGTCCGGATATTTAAGGATGAGGTCGCGGGTGGAGGTAGGGATTTTGGCCTCCTGCACCAGCTTTTCTATGGGTACCGGCTGGTTGTTTTTGTCGAAGGGGTGCAGCACCTCGTGCAGCCGCTTATTAATGAGCGTGTCGTTGACGTCCAGAATGTTCAGGGCCGCGCCGTTGGACAGCACGATGTTCATCTTGCTGCTGACGGTAATTACGCCGTCGGCCATGCTGTTGATCAGGCTGGTCAGGCGTTCGTGCTCAATACTGGCACGGCGTACATGACGGACGCGCTTGATGATCGGATGAACCATAAGCACTATTATGCCACAGGTTGTTCGCGTGGCGACAGAATTGGCTGGTAGTCGGCCATTTGCGCCCGTAATTGCTTGGCGTGCGGCAGATGCCGCTCCATCTCGCGCCAGAACGGTGCGCCGTGGCGCATGACTTTGGTATGCACTAGCTCATGCACCAGCACGTAGTCGATCAATTTCCAAGGCAGCTGCATCAAAAACAGGTTGAGCACGATTTCTTTCTGAGAGTTGCAGCTGCCCCAGCGGCTTTTCAGCTGCTTAACACTGACGTTCCGATATGTGTAGCCGGTCTGACCGGCCAGGGCTTCCAGGCGCTGAGGCAGCAGTACCTCCGCCTCTTTGCGGAGCGCACGGACGCTGGCTTTGTGGGCCGCTTCCTGCACGGCTTGGTCGGTAGCGCTGTAGATCGCCGGAAAGCTGACGCGCACCTCGTTGGCCGCTACTTTCGCGCTGACCTTGACGGCTCTGGCCCGCTGCTCAAAATACAGATGATGGGCTTTGCCGATGGCGCTGCCTTGCTTCAGCATGAGCGAGGACTGTACGCGGTTGGCCATAATCCAGGGTCGCCTGGACAGCGCGAACTGCTCGCCCGCCTTGTACGGCAGCCAGTACGGCAGCGAAACGCGCACGTCGCCGTTGGCCCCAATGCTCAGCCGTAAACTCCTGTTACCGCGCCGTTTATATAAAGTGACGGTGCCGATATCTGGAATACGGACCTGCTTGGTAGCCATTATTTAGCGTATAACGATGTTTCTCCGGCTCATGTCTACGCGGCCGGCGGCGGGGTTAGGTATAAGATTAACGAGTCCGGGTTTAACCAGTTTGGTCTGGGTTTCGTTGATGGTGACCAGCTTGAGCTCCTGCAGGCGCTTAATGAGCGCGCTGAGCTGGGTATTAAAGGTGTGCTTGCCGCTAATGACGATGTAATCTTCGTTTTGCGGGTTCTGCATGCCGGCGGCCAGGCGGTCAAAGGTGCCGCGGTCGGTGGGCGGCGTGAATTTGTCGTCGGCGCGGCGGCGGTCACGCTTGCTGGCGCGGGCAAAGGCGCTGTCCAGGTCTACCTGGAACCAGATCAGTACGGGCTGGGCGCCGGTCTTGCGGGCCAGGTCGCGCAGCTGGCGGCGCTGGGCGAGCCGCATGGCGTTGGTGTCGTAGACCACGCTCATGTCGGCGTTCAGGAATTCGCCGGTCATGTATTCCATAAGGTGTTCGATGACTTCGTTTTCCTCGCGGTCGTAGCGGGGCTGCTCAAAGAGCTCGGCACGGATCCGGTCGCCGTGTACGTGGGCGGCCTGGACATTTTCGCACAATTGGCGGGAGAAGTATGTTTTTCCGGCCCCGGGGAATCCATACAAGAGTATTAGTAGCGGTTTATTAGGTACTACCTTCTGCATCGTATATTAGATATATCAGATTTTGGGATCAAGATCAAAATATAGACATGATACTATACCTATATAACCGCAGGAGCATAGCCTATGAGCGTCGAACCCCACTACCAACCGCTTTACAACCAAGTCCGCGATCTGCAGTTCCGCGTGCATGACGCCATCGACGACCAAAACCATCCTTCGGCGCACGTACTGCGCAACGAAATGCAGCACCTGCAAGACGAGCTGGAAATGAACAAAAATCCCCGCGACATCGAAAACCGCATCAAGACCATCCAGCACACGCTGCTGGAGGCCCGCAGCCAGCAGAACAGCTTTATGAGCATCCCGGATGCGGACCATTTCCATCGCACCTACGAGGATATGCGGCGGAACGTGCGCGACTTCCCTAACTACTCCTGAATTGTTGAGCATATCTAGCGTGTCTCTAGCGGCTCGCCGGCAGCGGCGGCATGCGGCGTAATAAACTTTACAGTTTTGCACTGCTGCATTGAGGATAATGTGCAGCATGATTAACACACCTCCTAACCTATACAGCACCATTACCACTGCAAGCCAGCAGCAGATACAGCAGGCAGACCTTAAAGATTTGTCCAGCGACCATGCCGGCCAATTTTTTAAAGAACTTAGACTGCGAGCTTACGTGGAAAAGATTTTAGCTAAAAACGAGCGCTATGGCGTGACCAGCGGCGCCTCGATTGTAAACCTGCAAACGCAGCGCGAGATTGTGGCGCACGACCTGGACACCGAGCATTTTGCCGCCAGCGTCAACAAACTGCCTATTGCGCGGTTGGTCCTAAACGACCTCCGTGACGGCAAGCTGGCCTTTGACCAGCAGCTTACCTGGACCGCGGCGGACCGCCGGGCCGGTGCCGGCAAATTTGACCAGGCCGATGCGCCGACGCAAGCCTCGGTAAAAGACCTGCTGTTCGATATGCTTAACCCCTCCGGCAATACCGCGGTACGCGCTCTGGTAAATCAGGGCTTGGGCGGCGCTGCGGCTGTAAACGACCGTTTTGCGCATGAGCTTAACCTGCAGCACACCTATCTCCAGCCACTGGAAGGTAATTTGTTTTACGTAGGATACACCACGGCGCGCGAGGGCATGACCAACATCCGCGGCCTGCTGGACGGCGACGACCAGTACAGGCAGTTTGTTACAAACGCCTTGGCTACCAACATTTACAACGACTTTGGCGTGCGCAGCCAGCTTGCCGACAACGATTACATCATTCTGGCCAACAAAGTGGGTATTTTGGACGATGCCGAAGCCAATAACCGCCATGATGTGGGCATTATTTATAACACCCGGACGCATCAGGCGTACGGCTTCTCTTTGCTAAACAGCTCCCACGGCGAAGCCTATAATGCCCCGACCGCTCAAGCCGGGATTTCACTGGCCGACATCGGTGAGGGACTGCTGCGCTTTGCGGGCGACAAAGTCCAGATCCAGACCAAGCAGCACGGTGAGAGTCCGGTAGCGGGTTCGGAGCGCCGGGCCCAGGAGCTGCTGCAGGCGCCGGCGCATGACGGCCAGCGGCTGATCTACTAATCGTGAAATCGTGACTCCCATGCCCAAGCTGTGCCTTTAGCGGTGCGTTGTGCGTGCGCTGCCTGGAGTGTGCTGTCTGCCGACTACTGCGCGCCCGGCTTTTCGAAGTGTTGGTAGTCAATAACTTCGTCGTTTTCCAGGGTCCAGTCGCCGCCCCAGGTCCAGCCGCGCTGCTTCATGGCTTTGACCAGCGGGTGGTCCTTGCTGAGCGTGCCTGGCTTGGACGGGTCGTATGTGGCACCCGGCGGATCGTTGATGATCTGGCCGTCGTTGTCTACGTAAATATACGGATTGAGGAAGGTATTGACGTCGAAGGCTAGGCCCTTGGCGTGGTTTGAAAGATTGGTGCTGCCCGCGATGGTCCGGAAATTGTAGCCAGAGGTATTGTTGTCGGCCATCATCTTGGCGTCGCTCCAGCCATACTGCGGGGCGGCGGCCGGAATGGCGTGGGCAATCGGGAAGCGCAGGCGCCGCGCTTCGTTAAAGAAGAACTGGACATCGTTGGCCACTTGTTTGGCGACCACGATTTGCCCGATATGCATTCTTTTGTCGGGTTGGCCCTCTGCATTGAGCCCCCAGTACGTTACCCACAGCAGTTTCTGATTATCGATGACTTCCTGGGGTGCGGGGAAGGCCGGATTCTGGGCCAGGGCCTGCTCGCGCGTCATGCGCGAATCGATCACCGGAAAGAAGAAGCGCTCCTGTCCTTCGGCGGCCGCAGCTTCGGCCTGCTGATAAATAGCTGGAGGCAAGATTGCTGGCTGAGCGTGGTTGTGCGCGTTGTAATCAACCATAGGATCTCCTTTTAATTGTATTGCTAGAGTTCAGGACATGTATGGTTGTACGTGAAGTGGGGCGGCCGGACAATAAGAATGCTTACACTTATTTTTTCTGGGCAACGCTTTTTTTGCCGGTAGCGTTGCCCGCAGCCGCTGCTTTGGCCGGTTGGTCTGCGGCCTGCCCCGACGCCTGAGCATTTTGAGATTCCAAGTGCTTTAACACCTTGGCGATGTCTACCCCTTTACCGAGTACCGGCTTCCAGAGATCGCCGACTTTTTTAAGGCGCTTTTCCATGTTTTTTATGGTGAAATCTGTGGGCTTGAGCCCGTGCTTGACCTCGTCCCAGTGCAAGGGTGCGGAAACGGTGGCGTCTTGCGTGGGGCGCACCGAATAAGGCGCGGCAAGGGTCTGACCTTCGCGATTTTGCAGAAAGTCCAGGTAGATTTTGTTAGGGCGTTTGGCCGGCATGCGGTCTACGCTGGTCAGTTTGGGCTGGCGTTTGTTGACTTCCAGCACTAAGAGGTGGGCAAAATCCTTGACTTGCTCGTGGCTGTACTTTGCGCCGGTGGGAATGAAAATATGCAGACCGGTTTTGCCGGATGTCTTGGGATAGCATGGGACGTGCCATTCGTCACAGACGGCTTTCACGGTTTGCGCCACCGTGATGACGTTATTAAAGGTTATGCTGCCCTCCGGGTCAAGATCGATTACCACCCAATCGGGCTTTTCCAGGTTTTTGACGCGCGAGTTCCAGGGGTTGATTTCTATGCTGCCCAGCTGCACCGCATACAAAAGCACGTCGAGCGGGCCGCCCACCATCCAGTGCAGGTTGCCGTTATTGGAATCCGAATAGATATCGGCCGAGGGCGCCCACGCCGGCAAATGCTCCATGTTCTTCTGGAAGAAACCATGGTCGTTGACGCCATCGGGCTGGCGCAGCAGCGACAGCGGCCGATCCTTCAGATACGGCAGGATGAAGGGCGCCGCGGCCCTGTAATAGGCGATGAGATCGCCCTTGGTATAGCCGTGCTTGGGAAAGAACACCTTGTCCAGATGCGTAAGTTCGAATTTCAGGCCGTCGCTTGTCTTGTCTTTTGTCATAGCAGCCTCCTGTTTAGCGATTGGTTTTGCGCTTTTTGGCTTTTCTTTGTGGACGGCGCGCGGTTTTTTGTCTGTGCGCAGGCCTTCGAAGGCGGGGTGGCGCATGGAGCCGTCCGGCGTCCATTCGGTAAAGCTCATTTCACAGACCACCTCTGGGCGGACCCAATGCACCGGCGCATTAGGTTTAGGCTCGGTCTTGAAGGGCGAGCTTTTGCGCTCCAGCTTCTCGAGCCGTTCGCGCAGCTGCTTGCGCTGGTTATCCGGTATGCCGCCGCCGGAGTGGCCCACGTACACAAAATTATCGTCCTCATACACGCCGACTAGCAGCGAGCCGAGGTACTTGCGACCGCCGCGCGGTTCGGTAAACCCGCCGATAACCACCTCTTGCCGCAAGTGTGTCTTGATTTTAAGCCAGCTTTCGCCGCGGTTGTTTTCGCGGTAGGCGCTCCGGGCTTTTTTGGCCACGATGCCTTCCATACCTTGCGCCTGAATCTGTTTGAACAGTCCTTCGCCGTCGCCGGCTACGTGGTCGCTGTAACGGATGACCTTGTTGCCGGCAAGCAGGCTTTTGAGCAGCTGCTTGCGCTCGATGAGCGGCATTTCACGCAGGTCGCGGCCCTGATACCAGAGGATGTCAAAGACGTAGTAGGCCAGCGTACCTTGCGGGTCGTGGCGCCAGCCCTGCAACAGCTCGAAGTGCGAGCGGCCTTTTTCGTCTATGACCACGATTTCGCCGTCCAGGATGACGTCGTGCTCCAGAGCCTGCACGGCTTCGAAGATGGGCGGGTAGTGTTCGCTAAAATCCAGGTCGTTGCGCGAGTACAGCGCCGTCTGCCTGCCTTTTTTGCTGGCGATGGCGCGGTAGCCGTCCCATTTTATTTCGAAGAGCCATTCCTCGCCGCTGAAGGGTTGGTCGACCAGGGTGCATAGCATGGGCTTGACGTGCCAGGGATCCGTAACCTTGGGATACTCTTTGAGATCGACGGCGGTGCCGGTATCGGGCTCGCCCACGTCATCTACTTTTTTGCCGCTCTTGACTGAGGCGTCTTTTTTGGTGACATCTGCGGTGGTGGCGTATTCGTCGCCCTTTTTGACCAGCAGCCAGGCGTCTTCATTTTGGTTGGCCGTGTGCATTTTAATAAGCGCGAACTCGCCGTTTAACTTGGTGCCGTGCACGACGAAGGTGAGGTGGCCTTTTTTGTACTCCTTGCGGAGTGTGGCGACCGGATTGATTGTTTCGGCGCGCGGCTCGTACCAGCCCTCGTCCCAGATGATGACTTTGCCGGCGCCATAGCTGCCCTTGGGAATGACGCCCTCGAAATTACGGTACTCATAGGGGTGGTCCTCGACGTGGACTGCCAGGTGGTGGACTTTGGGGTCCATGGAGGGGCCTTTGGGCACGGCCCAGCTCTTGAGCACACCGTCCAGCTCCAGGCGGAAGTCGTAGTGCAGCTGCGAGGCATGATGCTCCTGCACCACGAACCGCAGCTGTTTGCTGGCGGCCTTTTTAACTTGGCCTTTTGGTTCGGGTGTCCGGTCAAAGCGGCGTTTAGAGAAGTACTTGCGCAGTCCCATAGCCGCTACTGTTTACTAAGGCTTGCTTTGAGTGCGTCCATGAGGTCTTCGGCCGTGGCTGCGGGCTTGGCCTGCTTCTTGGCGGTTTTGGCCGGTTTTTTGCCCTTTACCTGGGCTTTGATGATTTCTTCCAGCTCTTCGGTGTAGGTGTCGTGGAAATCTTCAGGTATGAAGTGTTTGGTTTCTTGTTTGATGAGTTTGAGGGCGACTTCCAACTCGCGCTCGCTGACCTCTTTATCTGTGGGCAGGGTCAGGCCGCTGCCGGTGCGCAGGTCTGTGGGAAAGCGCATCTGCACCAGTACCAGGGCCCGGCCGACCGGCTTGATGGCCGCCAGATGGGCGCGCTCGTGCATGACATAGCGGGCGACGGCGGATTTGCCGGACTTTTCGAGGGCGCGGCGCAGCAGCGCGTAGGCCTTTTCGCCGCCTTTGACCGGCTCCAGATAGTATGGTTTGTCGAAGTAACGGATGTCGATCTCGCCCTCCTCTGCAAACTGGTGGATGTCTATCGTTGAGGACTTTTCCGGGTTGAGCGCGTCCAGCTGTTCGTTGGTGAAGACAACGTACTCACCCTCCTGATATTCGTAGCCTTTGACGATGTCTTCCCAGGCTACTTCTTTGCCCTCTTCTTTGCAGATGCGGGCGTAGCGGATCGGGGAGTGATCCTTTTTGTGCAGCATGTCAAAGTTGATGCCCTCGCGGGTTTCTACGGCGCTGAACATCCGTACCGGGATGTTTACCAGGCCAAAACTGATTGATCCATTCCATATTGGTCTCATAGTTCTTATGGTACAAGAGGTTGGCCTGCTTATACAAGCTTTAACGGCAGGTCGCAGTAATTGAGCCGGCGCGGCCCTCGCTCCGCCGGCGACGGCCGGTAATTTTATTGCGCGCTTGGTGCAGCCTGAATCCGCCAACATGGCCAGTATATTACTAATGTGTTCGACGTGGATTTTGGCCAGGGGCGTTCTGTAAATGCTCGTTTGTTCGCTGCCGCTTGTGCTTAAGGTGTGTTATGATGTTTACTTCGAAAAAGTATAAAAAGTATAGTTCGAGGAGGTGGGCATGAATTCTTCTGGACCGGCATTGCACTTGCAATATGGTGTGAATGCCTTTGCGGATAAGGTGTACCGCGATTATAAACCCCTAACAAGCACGGCCAACTACCCGGACCCGTTCGCCGCTGAGCTGCGGCACGCAATTGCCGCCTACACCGGCTTCGGCGAAGATATGATCCTCTGTTCCAGCGGTTCGGATGAACTTATCGACATTTACATACGGCTGCATAAGGTCAAGATACCGGGCGTAAAAGTCGCTTTCTCGCCGCCGACTTATCCCCAATACGAGGCGTACACCGCACGCGAAGAAGTGGCGTGCATCAAGCTGCCCCACGACCGCGCCAGCATCACCGCCGAATTAGTACGCAAGATGGGCGGCCGTCCCGAAGACACCGTAGTTATGCTGGACTGCCCGGCGAATCCCAGCGGCGAAATCATTTCCCGCGAGCAATTCAAGGGACTCCTGGACGACGGCTTCCGCGTGTTCGCCGACGAAGCGTATTACGAATTCAGCCGCATCACCGTAGCCGACCTCATCATGCAGTATCCGGAGCAGCTGGTGGTGTCGCGCAGCCTGAGCAAGTTCGCAGCTATGGCCGGCAACCGCATAGGGTATCTGTTGGCCGCGCCCGCAATGGTGCAGGAGATCCGCGCCCAGCAGCTGTTTTTTAGCGTCAACAGCGAGGGCCAGCACCGCGCCCTGCACGCCCTGGGGCGCATCAGCGAACTGCACGACGCCATCGCCGAAATGCGCCGCACCAAACAACAGGTAGATGAGGCGATCCGCGGCCTCGGCCCCTTCCACGTCCATCCTTCCCTCGACATGTACAGCATCTTTTCGCACAAACATATCGCCACCGAGGACCTGTATCAAAAGCTGCTCACGGATCACGCCATACACACCACGCGCTTCCCCGGTTTCAAGGGCCACGATGTTATCCGCAGCGCCATTTTGCAACTGCCACGCATGAAACGGCTGATCAGCGCGCTCCAAACCTATGCGTAGGACGCTGCGGCAGCGTGCTGTGATCAAGCAGGTCTGGCACGACTAAGCGCCACAAGACAGGCGGTATGCCACTGCGCTTTTTAGTGCCAGTGGAATTCATAAGATTGCTGACCAGGCTTTTAACTGTCAGCGGGGAGAGGAAGAGGTCTTTAGCCAATTCCTCGTTTGTCCGTCCCAGGGCTATGCCGCAGGCCAACGTCACTCTTCTTTCGTTCAGGTTAAAGCCCGCCCATGGCGACTTGAGCCAACCGCCTTCCACCGGCTGCATGGTAACGGGCTGCGTGTCCGCCATGACGCTTTGGCCCGAGCCGGCCAGGCTGCCCAGTGCTTTCACTACGGTTACGGCGGCTTCGCCGGCCGGAGGCAGCTGGCCGTGTTCATCGGCATAGACACGGGCGGTGACTTCCAGGTAGTTTTGGCCGTCGATGGGCACGACGCCATTGTTGGCACAACAAACCTGCTCTGAGTTGCCCATGCGACCTATATCTCTTGCCCGGCGCGATATGTGAGGCGCCGCCTGAGCGGAACAGGCACGATCCGCGAGCGCGTTCCTAGGTGCATGTGCTTAGTCTGCGGGCGGTTGGCGCTAATGACGATTTGTGCAGGCGTAAATGTCCCGTCGTTGTGCGGCGGCTCGCCGCGGCGGGCGTCACCGTGCGGGGCCACGACGCGCAGCCG
>ERZ777006.60-NODE-60-length-11437-cov-8.395713_pt1 | contig 11437 bp, 11 predicted proteins | sample MGYA00374959_ERZ777006 | MGnify/ENA primary metagenome ERZ777006 (study PRJEB29305, sample SAMN08776659) | plant metagenome | isolation source: Switchgrass | host: Panicum virgatum | place: USA: Austin, Texas | collected 2014-11-04 ... | reverse complement strand
ACAACCATCAGCGCCGCAGCTACAGTAAATGCGGCAAGTGTGCTGGTTGAGCCCCAGCCGTCTTCGGCGGCTTTTGCCAGGGCGTATACCAAGCCGATAAGGCTTCCGGTAATACTTATGGCGCCCAGGTAGTCAACACGCTGTTTGGCCTGCGGCAGGCTGGCAGGCACGTATTTGAACGCGCTCATAACCACCAGTGCGGCGACAGGGACGTTAATGAAGAAGATCCAGCGCCAGTCAACGTACTGGGTCAGTATGCCACCTAGCAGCAGACCCACGGCGCCACCACCGGCCGCGACCATGCTCCAGATGCCGAGCGCCTTGTTGCGTTCGTGACCTTCTTTAAAGATGGTCAGCACCAGCGATAAGGCCGAAGGTGCCAAAAGCGCGCCGCCCAATCCCTGAATACCCCTGAAGAGGATAATTTGCAGCGGCGTTTGCGCTACGCCGGCGGCCAGTGACGCGACCGCAAATAGGATCACACCGGCCAGGAACAGCCTGCGCCGCCCGAACAAGTCGGCCAGACGGCCGCCCAGCAGCAAGAAGCCGCCGAAGGTCAGCGCATATGCCGTCACGATCCACTGCAGCTCAGCGTCGCTCTGGAAGTTGAGCGCTTTCTGGATGGCCGGCAGCGCCACATTCACGATAGTGGCGTCCAGCACGACCATGAACTGCGCAATGGCCAACACGGCCAGAGCCAATCCCTTATGTTTTATTTTCTCAATCATTGTGCCTCCTAACAACGAAGATTTTATTTTTACTTGAGATCACAAAATATTAGTATACATAAATAATTGACGTTATCAACTATTTTTCGATATACTATACTAACAGTATGGAAATCAGCCAGAAGCAAGTTACCGAAGACGTCGTCGCGCTGCTCGACACCCTCAAGAACGGCATGTGGGAAATCGCCGAGGACATGGGTATCACCCGCGTGCAGCTATTCGCCATCTACTGTATTAATAACAGAGGTGAAATCGGGATGGGTCAGGTGGCCGGCATCCTGCACTGCGACCCCTCGAACGTGACCGGTATCGTGGACCGGCTGGTACAGCAGGACCTGGTTATCCGCCGGGAATGCGCCCAGGACCGCCGCATCAAGACGCTCAGCCTGACCGACAAGGGCCGGCACCTCGCAAAGGTAGCGGAAGAAAGTATGCCGGAAAAGCTCGGCTGCAATTGTCTTGACGCCGAGGAGCGCCGTGCCCTGCACCGGCTCATCCAAAAAAGCTTACTGGCTAGTGGCCGCCCCGGCCAATCGCTGTCGCCCCATCACCAAACACCCGCGGACGCAGCACTAAAAGCCGCACAAAAATAACGTGCAAATGCGTTGCGGCCAGCAGCAATAAAAACGCCCAAAAGTTCTTCAGCGAGACGGTGGCGCCCACCGAGTCGGCGCCGATCAGCGAGGCGCAATACGGCAGAATGCCGTTGAAATACACCAGCGTATACCCCAGCCACACCAGCGCACTGATCGCCCGCAGCCCCATGCGCAGCCGCACCGAATGTTCGATCACCTGCTTGCTGCGCGCATCGGCGTACTCCATTTCGTCCAGCGTAACCTGGGCCTCGGCAACCATGTGACGGAAGCTGGCGATGGCCGTGTAGGCTCCCAGGCCCACCAAGGCGGCAAAGCAAATGACCGCAATATTATAAGACAGGTCTGAATCGAGCAGGCGGCTCAGCGCCGCGTTCAGCTCTGTGATCAGGCTGCCGAAGCCGTACTCGCCAGACAGGTACGTCGCAAAGAAAGGCTGCTCGCGCAGGTACGACCAGCTGGAACCGAGCAACACCAGGAGGGCAAACAGACAGGACAGGATAAAACTGAGCGAGGACGGGGTTACCAAGGCAATAAAAAGCCGTGATTGTTTCACCCTTTTATCATAAGCCAAACCTTTGGTTGCCGTCCACCATTCAGCCGCGAATGAAAGCGAGCCGTAAAAGGCTTGACACCCGGCTCATTTACAGGCATGCTCAGAACATAAGCGTTTTTACCAAGCTAAAATTCAGAATAGGCAGTAAAATATGACCCTCAAAACCGTAGCAGTCTTCCAGAAACCTGATACGTTGAAGCGGGTGCTCTTGTTGGCCGCCGGCGTCGTGTTGCTGGCTGCCGGCGGTATGGCAGTAGCAGCACGCCGGGCCGAGGCAGCGGCATGCGCCGCACCGTCCGGCGATTTCGGCACCTCTACCTCCACCGTTAAGGTGGACAATGCGGCTACGTACCGTATTTGGAGCCGCATGCTGACCTCCGACACCACCAATAACTCATATCTGCTGGAAGTGGACGGCAACAGCTGCTTCACCGTGGGCGACACCGGGCTGACGCCGGGCACCTGGACATGGGTTGACTACCAAAACGGCAACACCGGCGACAAAATTTTTATGAACCTGACCGCCGGTAACCACAGCATCAAGATGATCGGCCGCGAAGGCGGTGTCAAGCTTGACCGCGTGCTGTTCGTATCTGATACGGACTGCACGCCTACCGGCAACGGCTCCAACTGTACCGTAGCCGGCGACACCACGCCGCCCGCGGTTGACCTCACGGCACCCCAAGCCGGTGCCAGCGTGGAGGGCACGGTGAACATTACCGCGACAGCCAGCGACAACGTGGGCGTCACCAAGGTTGAATTCTATCTAAACGGTACGTTGGCGGCCACAGATCTCAACGCGCCATACAGCTACAGCTGGAACACTGCCGGTACGGCCAACGGTCCGGTAAGCATCATGGCTAAATCGTATGATGCGGCCGGCAACACCAGCTCGGACACCCGCCAGGCGACCGTGGCTAACGGCGACAAGCAGGCGCCATCGACCCCAGGCGGCGTTTCGGCCCAGGCCAATGCCTACAACAAGGTGACTGTCACGTGGAATGCCAGCACCGACAATGTCGGCGTGACCGGCTACCGCGTTTCGCGCAACGGTGTCACCTTAGGCGATGTCACCGGCGGCAGGCAATATGTTGATAACACGGTGCTGCCTTCTACCACGTACAACTACCAAGTGGTTGCCTTTGATGCGGCCCGCAACGTATCCGGATTGTCCACGGTTGCGACAGTAACCACGCCTGCAGCGCCCGCGGCCGACACGCAAGCGCCGTCCGTGCCCGGCGGCCTCCGCGCCACGGCGGCCGGCAAGAACCAGATTAATCTGAGCTGGACCGCTTCCAGCGATAATGTCGGCGTAGCGGCTTACGACGTGTACCGTTCAACAGGCAGCATCACCGCTGGCAAAGTCGCCACCGTTACCACGACCAGCTTTGGCGACACCGGACTTAAGGCCAACACCAAGTACACCTACTATGTCATCGCCCGAGACAAAGCCGGGAACGCCAGCGCCAAATCCTCGACGGCCACCGCCAAGACTGAGGCCGAGGCGAAAGTGGGCCATGGCAAACTGAAGGGCCATGTATCATTCAGTAAGAAACGCTGGTGGAACCGACCGCTGGTCATCGTCCACGCAAACGGCCACCGTCAGATCCACTCTGTAAAAGCTAACGGCGACTACACTATCAGCGGCTTACCGGCCGGCACCTACCGCGTAACCTACGTCGCCTTCGGCGCCCGCTCGCAAACGGTCAACGTCAAGATTGAAGCCAATAAAGTTAAGACCCAGAATATAACGCTGCGATCCAGATAAGACAGGAGAAAACGTATGAGCCAATCACCGCTGAACCAATCCGACTCCGGCACCGACATCCCTGTTGTGCCGCCGCCCGGCCGGCCCCGCCGCGGTCCGGGCAAATGGCTGATCGCCGCCATCGTGGTACTGGTAATCGGCGTTGCGTCGGTACTTGCCATCCAGAATAAGGCGCGCCAGGGCGTTCAGGCCGAACCGTCGGGCATTGTCCAGATAACCGAAACCGGCTTTGTGCCGCAAACCATCAAGATCAAGCAAGGTCAAAGTGTTACCTGGGTCAACACCGACCAGGCAATGCACCAGGTAGCTGCCGACCCCTTCCCCTCACACTCCAAGCTACCCAGCCTGTACAGCGAAGAATCGCTGTCGCAGAACGAATCGTACACCTTTACCTTTGACAAACAGGGCACCTACACCTACCACGACCCGCTCAACCCTGTGGAACTCAAAGCTACTGTAATCGTCGAATAACTTGCTACAATAGCAGTATGCTATCAAGCGCGCTGCTGACGTTTTTCGTTGTCTTTGTTACGTTCTGTATCCTGGTAGGGGCCGAGTATTTGTCGCGCGCCAAGCAAATTCACGCCGAGCTGACGCGCAAACTGGTGCACGTGGCCGTAGGCACCTTCGTGGCGTTTTGGCCGTTCTTTTTAAGTTGGCGCGAGATACAGCTGCTCAGTCTGGCGTTCTTTATCGTAATCTGTATCTCCATTAAATTTAATATTTTCAGCTCCATCCATGCAGTTAAGCGCAGTATCACCGGCGAGCTGCTGTTTGCGGTGGTAATCGGCCTGCTGGCCCTGATCGCGACAGATAAGTGGGTATTTACCGCGGCCATGCTGCACCTGAGTGTGGCGGACGGTTTGGCAGCGGTTATCGGCCTGGGCTGGGGAGACAGCAACAGTTACAAGGTATTCGGCCGCACTAAAAGTATTGCCGGCAGCGCTGCCTTCCTGGTCGCCTCCATATGTATTTTGGGGTTGTTTGCCGCCTTCAGCCACGAGGACGTCAGTTTTGTGACGTACCTTTGGCTGCCGCTGGTCGCCACTATTACAGAGAACCTGGCAGTTCAGGGCACAGACAATCTGGTGATGCCCATGATTATCGCGCTGGTGCTGTCCAGCGGCGTGTAGGCGTGTAAAAGCTGCTGTTGCCGGTGGCCCGGATGCGGAGCGCTTGCCGGCGGTTACTTGCGTGCCGCAGCCGTCTTGCCTTTGCTGTGCGCCCGCAAGGCATTAAAGATAACGACCACGTCTACGACTTCTTGAATTGCCGCACCATACACGGGTTTGAACTTGCCGGTAGCAAAGACCAGCATCAGCAGCACACTCAAGGCAATGCCCACAAAGATACTCTGTTTGGCGATGAAGAAGGTGCGTTTGGCAATGGCCCGGCTTTCGGCCACATGCTCCAGATCGTCGAGCATGACGACCACGTCGGCTGACTCGCTGGCCGCAGTTGAACCGCGGGCGCCGAGCGCGATGCCGACACCGCTGGCGGTCAGTACCGGTGCGTCATTGACACCGTCGCCCACGAAGGCGACCGGCTGCGCTTCGGCTTTTTCTACCGCACGGATCTTATCACCGGGCAGCGCCTCGGCAAAGAACTTTTTAATGCCGACCCTTTTGGCAACAGCTTTGGTAGTGGCCTTATTATCGCCCGTCACCATAAGGATATCGGCAACACCGAGCTCGCGCAGGCGCTGCAGCGTCTTCTTGGCCTCCGGGCGCACTTCATCCTTAAACGTTATGATACCGGCCAGCGCGCCCTCGACCGCCACATACGCAGCCGTTTCCTGGATGTGCCCCGGCGTGACTTGCGGCGGCAGAGAAATGCCGTGTTCCTCGAGCATGCTTAAGCGACCCACCAGCAATGTCTTGCCGCTCAAGCGCGCGTGCAGCCCGTGACCCGGCACCTCGTGGATGTTCTTGACCTTGGGAATTTTGACCTTTGACTTTTCGGCCGCGCGGACCATTGCAGCGGCTAAAACATGGTTTGAGTGCTGCTCCAGGCCGGCGGCGTACCCGAGCACGTCGTTCTTTTTGTATCCGTTAAAGGTGGTGATCTTGTCTACCGCGGGCTGGCCGATAGTGATAGTACCGGTTTTATCAAAGCCGAACGTTTGGGCCAGCGCCAGCCGCTCCAGCGCCGAGCCGTTTTTTATGATAATGCCCTGTTTGGCGGCGCGGCTCATACCCGAGATGATAGCGATGGGTGCGGCCAGAATAAGCGGGCAGGGCGTAGCCACAACCAGGACCTGCAAGAAGCGCAGCGAATCGCCGGTCAGTGCCCAGGCCATGCCGGCGATGCCGAACGACACGATAGTAAACGGAATGGCGTACCGGTCGGCCATGCGCACAAACGGCGCCTTGCTGGCCTGGGCGGCGCGCACCAGTTTGATGATCTGTTCGTACTGGCTGTCGGCCGCGGAACGCAGCGCCCTGGCAGTAAGGCTGCCCTCCATGTTTACCGAACCGCTCATGATGTTCTGGCCCGGTTTCTTGACCTCGGGCAGACTTTCGCCGGTCAGGCTGGATTCGTCCAGACTGGAGCTGCCCTCCAATATGAATGCATCCACCGGCACGACCTCGCCGGGCCGGATAACGATAGTGTCGCCTTCGCGGACCTCGCTGACTCTGACTTCCACCTCTTGTTTGCCGCGGAGTAAGCGGGCTTTTTGCGGCGCACGGGTGAGCAGGGCGTCGAGCTCGCGGCTGGCGCGGTGTTCGGCAAAATCTTCCAGCGACTCGCCACCGGTCAGCATGAGGACGATGACCATGGCGGCCCAGTATTCCTGCATGACAATCGCTGTGATGATTGCGGTAGCCGCCAGTATGTCAACGCCGTAGGTTCCTTCGCGCAAGTCCTGGACCATGCCCCAGAGCAGCGGCAACAGCAGCAGCCCGGCCGTGGCACCGAGCAGCCAGTGCACCAAAATGTCAAAACCGCCGGCAATCTGCAGTCCTAAAGCCGCTGCGGAGACGGCCGCCGCCAAACAAAACTGCCAATAATGGCGTATAAAATTCCAGAGCCTTTTCAAAGCACCACTCCTTACCAATTTCTTTCAGTATAGCCGAAGAAAACGAGCTTTCGCAATCCTCCGGCACCTGCGCCATCCGGCCACAGCCCGCGCTACTTACGAATAGTATGCGCCGCCTGGGCCAGCGGCAGCACCTGGAGCTGGCTGTCTCGTATCATGCGCAGCTGGCGATCCAGGTTGCCGGAGGATACGCTATACTCGCCGGTTTCGTCAACCCGGTGGTAGACCAGGACCAGCCAGACCTGGTGCGACTTGGCGTAATCCAGCCAGGCCTGGAAGTCTTTGTCTGAGGTGTGGTTGGTAATGGCGAAGGAGCGGATATTCTGCGGGTCAAAATAGCGGTCGTTGTATCCTTCGTCCGAAGTACGGATGAGCGGATAGCTTTCGGAAATGATGGCCTGCGTCTTGTCGTCGTAGCTGCCGTACGGGTAGGCAAAGCTTTCGATGGGGCCAAACCGCTGGTTCTGCAGCTGCTGCTTGCTTTCTTCGGAGTTGGCGCGAACCTCGGCATCCGGCAGATGCGCCTGGTTGCAGTGCGTCAAGCTATGCGAACCGATCTCGTCGCCACGATGTTTAAAGGTGGCGATGGTGGCGTAGTTCATATAGCCCGGAACCTGCTCCCGCGGAGCGTCGGCGATGATGTACTGCGTGGTTTTCAGGCCGTAGCGGTTGAGCAGCGGCAAAGCTTTGTCGGCTACGCTCTGCCAGCCGTCGTCGAAGGTGACAGAGACCATGCCCTCCGGCAAGCGGGCGTCGGCCACCTGGTGGACGGTGTAGTTTTTGGTGTCCAGGGCGCCGATGGCAACAGGCGAGACCACAAATCTGAATCCAGCTGCGCCGGCGGCATTATGGAAGTAATACGTGAAGTTCTGCCACTCGGTGCCCTTGTCTAGCTTGGCGACCGACTGGTAGGTGTGTTCGCCTGCGGCCGACACAAACTCCGCCGTTACCAGCGCAGCCGTGTCGCTGCGGTACGAAAAACCGTAGGCGTAGGTGACATCCGGCTGCAGCGGAACCGCCTCGGCAACCCAGGCGCCGCCGATGTTCTGCGCCGTGTCCTGCTCCACATGCAGATATGCCAGGCCGTTGTTGTCGTTGCGCACCTGGTATGCCAGCGTGGAGTTTTCGACGGTGCGCGCATACGCCCGCGGTGTCTTGGTGTCCGGATGAATCTCTTCGATGGCCGAATTGGCAATCAGATTTTTGCCCGTGCTGGCCTGTGCCGCCAAAAACTTCTGGTACGAGGCGGGAACGCTGCGTTCGGCATTAGAAACCGTCTGCGCCGCCTCATCTCCTTCTGCACAGCCGATCGTTTTGACCACGGACTCGCCCTTTACGAATGACCCGAAGCCGTTCGGTCCCAGCACGGCCACACCACGGTACCCGATATAGCCCAGCGCTACCGAGGCGCAGGCCAGTCCGAACAGCGTCAGCTTAGTGATCTTAACCCGGAACAGCTTCATTGGATATCCTTCAACGCGTTTTGATCAAGCTTGTAGCGCCGGCCCTCGGTGCGCCAGCCCTTGGTGGAATTGGCAAAGCGGCGCAGGATGATCACCTCGCCGAAGGCCTTTAGGAAGATGCCGAGTTCCAGCAGGCGCATAGGGTAGTAGTACGGCAGCGCATATAAAATGCTCAGCCGGCGCGCCGCCAACGCCGATAATGTCGCCAGAATGCACAGCACCATGGCGTCGCCGACCAACAGCACGCGCAGATGGTCGGGATTATGCCGCACAAACAAAAAGTACGGAATAAGCACGAACAGTTGCAGCAGATATAGCAGTGTCTCAAACAGCTGGTAGCCGATGCTGACGTCTATGCGGTGCAGCCGCCGGCCGATGTGGTGCCGCCGCACGCCCTGGAAAAATCCCCGCTGCCAGCGGGCCGTTTGCTTGCAAAAGTCGCTCAGCGTCCGCGGGTCTTGTGTAAAGTTAATGGCGTCGGGGATAAACTTGATGCGCCCCAGGCCCTTGCGGTGAATCTGCAGCGTCAGGTCAAAGTCTTCGGTCAGGCTGTCGGTGTGGAAGTCCAGGTCTTTAATGATGTCTGTGCGGAAGCAGGTGACCGGCCCGGGCAGCACCGAGATCATGTTAAACCACCCCTGTATGCGCCGGAAAATATGCTGCCCGTAGGTGTAGTTAAGCGAGCGGTAACAGGAAATCCAGTTGCCGCGCATACTCTGTACAAACCCCACGGCGGCCGCGTATTTTTTAGCATGCAGCTTGGACCGATAGATATAAAAGTAATCGGGACCGAAGACGCTGTCGGCGTCGGCGACGTGCAGCCACATGTACCGCTCTTCCAGTCCAAAATGCTGGATGGCCTTTTGGACGGCCAGAGCCTTGCCGCTGCGCTCTACCGTCAAAACATTGGAATCCGGCAGTAGTTTTAATGCGTGGTCCCTGGTTTTGTCTGACGACGCGTCGTCGACAACATAGATATCTAACAAACGCTGCCCGGCTTTGAGTGCCGAGCGGATAGTCGTTTCTATAATCAGTTCTTCATTGTGGCCGGGTAACAGGAGGGCGAGTCGTTTTCGTCTTCGGGTTGCTCGGACAGGCGGACGTTGCTGCATGTTCGGAAAGTGTCGCTTAAGGGATTTACAACCTTACTTAACATAACCCGTACAAAAGATTAAATCAACAGAATGTTGACATTTTCAGAACAAATTTTCACTTTCCGATGTATCGGTAGTAGGCGATTTGCTTTACTTGCAGCTGCCAGGAGGAACGGTTTTTGGCGTCGATCTCGCCGCCCATGCGTCCGCCCATGGCCAGGTTCACGATAAGATACATGGGCTGGTCAAACGGCCATTCGTCGGGGGTATCGGAAGGTTTTTGCAGCGTGTGATAGGCCTTGCCGTCCACGGTGAACGTTACGGAGTCCGGCGTCCACTCCAGCCCAAAGGTATGAAACCCATCGCCGCTGATAGCGGTGCTTTTGGTGTCGCTCTTTTTAAAGGTGTGCGCCGACGATTCCACGCGTTTCGGTTCGGCCCCGATAAACTCCATGATGTCCAGCTCGCCGTCGTGCATGTAAAACCGCGGCTGCTCCCAGTCGGCCTCGGTGGGATTGAAGGCGGCCGTGTATTTGCCGGTGGCCGACAACATCCACAAGGCCGGCCAGGTGCCCTTGCCCTGCGGCAGTTTCATGGTCGCCTCGATTTTGCCGTATAGGAACTGCTGCCGCCCCTTGGTGTCCAGACGGCCCGAGGTGTACCGCTTGCCCGCAAAAGATTCTTTGCGGGCCTCCAGGACCAGCAGCCCGTTTTTGATACGGACATTTTGCGAACGGTTCGTATACACCTGTTCTTCATCGTTATAAATAGGCAGTTCGGGAGTGGCGGCGTTCCATAGGGTGGCGTCCACCGTTCCGTCGGACGCTTTGGAAAAGTCCTGCAGCCAGCTGGGCGTTTTGCTGAATACACTGGGGATCTGATCGGCAGTTTGAGCCGGTTTTTGATCGGTTGACGGTACATTCCGGGTCGACACAAACCACCAGCCGCCGATTGCGATAATCAGGGCGAGGGCGACCAGGGCGCGCGTTGCATGACGACGGATAGAGGCAGAGGAAAGTTTCATGCGCCTTTTTAGTATACGGATTTACGCAAAAATGAAAAGCGAACAAAGCCGCGCTACAGCTTTTTGAGTTCCGTAACCCGGACAGTGCCGGCGGTGTCGAACTTGGACGTTTGCTCGGGAGCCGCAAGGGTGCCGGTGACTTCGATTTTCTGGTCGTTGGTGCCGACGCCGCTGAAGATAGTCGGATCGTCGGCCCGAAGCGCATACACCCTGCCGTCATCCGCGGTCAGCCCAAAGGCGCACTCCATAGTGTGCGGCCCGTCGCCTTTGGGCTGCAAACAACCCAAAGTGCCGGTTTTGGTGACTGTTTTGCCCATTTCATCTGATGTGCCGTGATCATCCTGCTTGCCGGAGTCCTGGTCTTGCGACGAGCCATTGCGCGCCTTGTCGGAATCGGGCCGTCCGGCCGCATAAAACACCAACCCGGCCGCCACGACCAGTACAAAAGCGATGATAAGTGTCAGCAACTTTTTATTCATAGAGCACCTCCTTGCACTAACTATAGCAACAAAAAAGACCTCTCAAGGAGACTTTACCCAATACCATGGCGCGCGGTTCCGCTTATTCCGGGGGCGAGGCAGGGAAGCGCCCGATGTACTCGTATGCGCGCTTCCAGGGAAGGTAAGCGAATTGCCAGGGTAGGCGGTGGTTATTCTCCTTGCAAAACGTTTCGAGCGCATCGATGCCTGGTTCGATAACAATTCGTTTATAGTTCCAGCCGGGGTATTTTTCTCTGTAGGCCGCTTCTGTCTCGGCCAGGAGTTCAGTTTCTTTTGTCCAGCCGTTATGGTCAAATGCCCACGTGCCGTCGCTGGCGTATACATGATTCCCCGGATATCCTTTGCCCGGCTTTAGGTAGATCATCTTAAAGCCCTCGTGTTGGTGCAGCTGCGTGAACAGCTCGGCCAGAATATGGCAGGCGCCTGACGCAAAAAAGGCCTCATCCTCACGCTCCCAGGAAAGAAACGGATTGCGTCGCTGTTCCGGTGTGCGTTCAAAGTGCAGGCTCGGCTTGTACATAGCCCAACTATAACAAAAAGCCCGCAGAGGGGGCTTTAAGTCGGTGTCAAATTTGGGGCGAATGATGGGGTTCGAACCCACGGCCTCCGGAGCCACAATCCAGCGCTCTAACCAGCTGAGCTACATCCGCCACGTAAATAACAGATACCAC
>ERZ777006.59-NODE-59-length-11518-cov-67.275495_pt1 | contig 11518 bp, 14 predicted proteins | sample MGYA00374959_ERZ777006 | MGnify/ENA primary metagenome ERZ777006 (study PRJEB29305, sample SAMN08776659) | plant metagenome | isolation source: Switchgrass | host: Panicum virgatum | place: USA: Austin, Texas | collected 2014-11-04 ... | reverse complement strand
GCTTGTGGTTGACCCCGATGTGACGATTCGGTGGGAGACCGACCCCCGCGTGTGACGCCCCGCCGCACGGGGCCCCGCCGCCGGTCGGCGGGGCCCGGGTGCGCGGCCCCTGTTCGAGCCGGGCCGGTGGCACTCCCACACCCCAGAGCTAGCACATCATGTGCTAGCCAAGGTGTGACAGAGGGATGGGGTACAGATCGCATGAATCACGAGATCGCGAGGCCGATGATCCTGGAAGCGCTGGCCGACGAGGGCGTGAGGGCGCAGGAGGACGGCTCGCATCTGCGGGTTATGTCCGGTGCGGCCCGGGAAATCCGGATCGGTGCCGGCGGGAGCTCCGGCCGCTCGCACGTCGACCTGCCCGTGTCGGACGTGCGCGGCTTCTATGCCGAGCGCTTCGGCGGTGCGTTCGTCTACGCCACGGGGATGCAGGGAGAGCCGGTCAAGCGGGTTCACGACGAGGCGCACGCCATGGCGGCGGCCGTGAACCGGGCCGTTCGCGAGGAGACCGGGTCGGCGTCGGCCGTGCTCCTGGCGGCGCACGTGGTGAGCTACCTGGACTGTGCGGGCATGGAGCGCGTGAAGGACGACGCGGACAAGGAGCGAATCCGCGAGGTCATCGCGCGCGGCGAGCCGGACGGCCACGAGGTCGGCTGCGTCCTGATGCGCGGGAGCACGGAGACGACCGCGGACCTGTGCGCGCTCAAGCGGGGGCTTGACGACCTGTGGAGCGCGTACACCCTGACCGGGGCGCTTCCCGACGCTGAGTTGCAGTGGCACGACGTGCGGCCGTACATGCTGCGGGCGGCGCGGGCGGCGGTGCACGAGCGTTACAGGGCTCCGCAGTCCTGACCTCCCGGCCATGGGGGCGTCACACCCGGTGGGCGGTCGGCCTCCGGTGTGGCACCCCGGTCCTGGATGTCAGACCCTTGCGGTATATCAGAAGACTGCTTCCCTCCCCCGAGAAATCGAGCCCATGAACATCACCGAACCCGTGAGTATCCGCGAACTGCTCGCCGTTGCCGCATCGTCTGAGGGTGCCACCGTCGGCGTCCCCGGGCAGCCCGGTATCCCCCTCTCCCTCGGTCGCGCTGCCGAGCTGTACGCGGCGTTCCTGGATGACCACCGCGCCTACGGCCTGGGCCTGCTGCGCCATGAGCAGGTCGACGGCTGTCGCATCACGTTCACCTATGAAGATGGCGTTCTTGTAGCCGCGGTCAGGCCCAGCGGGCTGCGCTACCAGATCGACCCGGACCCGGGCGGGGAGCCCACGGCGCGGCTGTGCCTGGCCCCGGGCTGTCGTGATGAGCGTCTTGGCAGGCGCCTGTTCACGGTCTACTGCGACGCGCACCTGTGCACCGTCATCCCCGGTCTGCTGCCGAACGCGGGGGACGACATCTTGCCCGGTGACCGTGAGCGGGCCGCCGCCGAGAGCCGCACCCGTCGTCTGGCCGTGTACGCCGAGGAGACCGCGGAGCGCCAGCGGGCGGCCGAAGGTGAACACCGTGTCGCCCTGCACTTGCAGGGGATCGACCAGAAGCGCCCTGCCTGAACTGTCCCGGCCGCGCCCCGGGCTTCGCCGACCGATGGCGGGGCCCGGGGCGCGGCGCTGTGCGGGGTCGGTCGTCCCATGGCTAGCACATGATGTGCTAGAATAAGGATTCACGACCACGGCAGACAGTAGAAGGGTCGCGCGCATGACGGATGAGTACGCAGACCTGAAGGTCACCCGCGAGCCGGAGCACCGGGGACACGAGACCTTGGGCGACGCCGGCCACTGGGGGGAGGACTTCTACCTCTTGGTGAACGGTGAGCGCATCGGCGGTTCGTACTGGTGCGGCGCCGAGTACGTCAAGGACGGGGAGCGGTGGGCGTCATGGGGCCCGGCCGGGCTGTCCATGGGGCACCGCACCCGCGAGGACGCCGAACGCGTCCAGGTCACCGCCCGCCTGGACAGCGAAGCGAAGGGAAGCTACCGCGCGAAGGGCCCGTTCCGGCTGCTGGCGCAGGAGATCACGCGCGAAATGGGCGCCGGATGGGTGCTCAGCGACCCGGGATACGTGAATGGGTCGCTGCACCTGAACCACAAGGACGGACGGAGCATCAGCCTGTACTACAGCAGTGACCCCGAGCGCGTGACCGCCACCGGGCGTTTCCCCGAGACGGACATCGGGGTCAAGCACGTGGAGACTTCCGCGGCCGTCAGCCGGGGCGCCGCGGCCATCGCGCGGCAGATCAACGGGAAACGGTTCATGGGCGTGTACGGGCCCGCGTTCGCCCATGTCCGCGACCACAACGCGACCATGGAGCGCCGGGAGAAGGCGCGCGCGCAGGTGCGCGAGTTCTTGAAGCAGTACATCCCCGAGGAGGAGATGGACCGGTTCTCGGCGCGGCGGCCGTCGATTACGACGCGGCAGGCGTACGAGAAGGCCGACAACATCCGCTCCGGCTACGACATCACAGACCGGGTTGTCGTCGACCTGGAGTTCCGCGAGTTGACGCCGGAAGAGGCCCGCATGATCATGCGCGCATTCTCCATCTCGATCGGCCACACGCCGGAGTTTCTACGGCCCGCGGCCTGAACGCCCCGTCTGACGTGCGCCCCGCCGCCCGGCGGGGCGTTCCACCTGGAGATAAGGAATCATCCCAAGCCATGACGACCACCAGGCCGAGCGCGGTTGAACGGTACGCGCTGGAGTTCGACAGGGAGCGGCCGGACGCTGAGCCGACCGACGCGAACCTGAAGGATGCACTGAACGGGACCACTCTGCCGATCCCACATCGGTTGTTGGATCCGGTCCGTAAGGCCGTTATCGCCTACCGGGCCACGCCGGAGCGGGCGCAGCGGCTCGCGCGGGATAGGGCCGAGGCCGAGCGCACCGGCGTAGGAGCGGGCGAGGGTCCGCGGGGGTCGGGGTTGCGTGCCGGCACGGTCCCGGCCGGTAGCCGGACGGACGCGGAGTTGCGGGCCCGGGTGCGGCCGTGGAAGGAAGGTGACGAATATCGGGCAGGTGACCGAGTAATGACCCAGAGGGGCGCTGGCTTCACCCCGGGGCAGTCGCGCGGCGTGGTGCTTGGCGCGGATCCGCAGACGGCGCACGAACAGCGGAACAACTATCCGCAGCAGTTTGTGATCGAGCTGGACGAGCGGTTGCGGCACGGGCGCAAGGTCGTGTCCCTGCCGGTGACCCGAATCACGCGCGAGGCGTGTAGCTGACGCTGTGCCGGTCCTGACCCTTTTTCGAACATGTGATGGCGCGCCCCGGTCCTCGACCGGTGGTGCGCCATCACATGTGACCCGGCCCGGAGGCCCGCTCATGACGACGCATCACACCATTGAACTGACGACGGCCGAGCTTGACGCGCTGATCATCGCGGCGCGGCTGATTGCCGAGGACCCGGGCATAGTGGGGACCTACCTCACCGGCGCGCAGGGAGAGGCCCTGACGTGGGCGCGGCGGAAGCTGGGGGCCTCCGCGGCGAGCGCGCATCAGCCGCGTGTGGGTCGCCGGTTCCTGCATGCCCATCACGTCACGCCGAAGCCGGGCGGGGGGAGCACGCCCGCGCTGTGCAAGATCACCGACCTGACGAAAACCGATGTCTACTACCGGTGGGGGATCGAGCCGGACGGCTCCGGCGGGGAGTTGTGGCGGATCTCGCGCGCGGAGTTCCCGACGTCGGTGAGGGCGTGGCTGTACTGACCGGCCGTGCGGCGCGTGGGCGTCGAGCCCACCATAACTCTAGCACATGATGTGCTAGAGTTATGGTGTTGGACGACCACGGCAGGAACAGGAAGGACCCCGCGCATGACGTATGAGCGACCGGCGGACGAGATCAAGCCCGGCCACGTGATCGAGTACGCCCCGGGCGGCCTGATGCTCGTCACGATTCCCGGTGAGCCGGAGTCGATCCGGCACGTGGGGCGCCGGGTGGGGCACCACGGCGTGATCCTCACCGTGCCCGAGGGCTCCAAGTCCGACACGTACGAAGTGGGCAAGGTGATGTCCACCCTCCACACACCGCGAGAGAAGGTGACCATCCACGAGCGCCGGGGCTACGCCCTCGGCGACGGGTGTCCGTGCCACTTCCACCGCAGGAAGCGCGGCGAGAGCGGGCCTGCGGTCTTTCCGCCAGTCATCGCCGACGCGGAGCCGGGCCCGGCGGCCCTGCCGCCCGTGCCGGACGCGCCGGTGACCAGCTCGGAGCCTGTGGCCGACTCAGCGCCGGTGCGCCGCCGCAGGGGCGGCCCGCTCCAGCGCCCGGCGCCCCGGCCCGCCCCTGCCGCCGCGCGCCCGGCGCTGCCCGCAGCCGAGGAACGGCGCCCGCGGTTCACCGGCGGCGGGGTGTCGTACGAACTGGCCCGCCGGTGCGCCCGGATCATGGGCGGCGGGTGGAGCGCGCAGGGCCCGGCGTACGAGGGCGAGAAGGCCGGTTACCTGGTGCACGCCGACGGGCGGCGGCTGAAGATCGAGCCGGACGACCGGCCCAAGCAGCGCGAGACGCACGTAAAGGTCACAGTGAAGTACCCGAATGACGCGCCCGTGCGCATCTGGCCCGTGCACTACCCGGAGACCCGATTCAAGCACGATCGGCCCGCGCGCGACCTGGTGTCCGCGATCCGGTCCAAGATCCTGCCGGTGTATGACGCGAAGTACCCGGAGATCAAGCAGTTGACCGAGGAGCACCGCCGCGCGGTCGCCGGCTCAGAGGCGTTCGCGGCGCGGATCGCGTGCCTGGTGCCCGCGGGGAGGATGAACAAGCACGATGCGTCGCGGGTGGAGGCGCAGCCGTTCCCCCACGACATAGAGGGCATGACGGCTAACGTGTCGAACTCGGACGGCTTGCACCGGGTGGAGTTCCGGTACGTGGATTCGGCGACGCTTGAGGCGCTGGTGCAGACATACGGGGCGATGGTGCGGACGAAGCTGGAGTGCCGCGCGGCGGCTGAGCGCGGCCGGTCGGTAGCGGTACGGTAGGGGGCATCGTCCCCACGTGCAGGCGTACGCCCCGGTCCTGGGTCTTCCCGGGGCCGGGGGCGTTGTCGTGTTCCGTGGCTTAGCTTGGCTAGCTGTCTTCAGCCTCCATCAGCGCTCGCTGTGCCAGGACACCACCGACATATTCCTGTCGGTCTTCATCGCTCTGGATATGAGAGGGAATCGGCGGCACGCCTGTTCCTGGCTCGATGTCGTACGGCCCATCTTCGGTGAAGATCGTCATTTTGTCTGCCACGAGCAGACCGTATGCGCAGTGAAGGCGCGTAACCAACATGGCGCATCAGTTCGGCCACTCACCCCTAACGAAGCTAGCACATGATGTGCTAGAGTCAGTGGCGTCAGTACGACCACGGCAGAGACCCGAAGGGATACACCCATGACCGAACCCAGCGATAGGGCCGTTCCTACCGGCCCCCATTTCCACACCTCCGAGGTCGCGCCGTCGGCCCCGTCCGCGGAGTCGACGCCGCAGGAGATCACCGCGTTCGGCGCGCTGCACTTCGGTTGGGACGCCAAGACCATGCGGGCCGTCGACCGCGGCCTGTTGACCGCGGGCGGCTTCGCCTTTGAGCCCAGCGAGCGTGAGCGGGCCGCGCTGCGTGCGTGGGTGACTGCGACGGATACCCGGATCGGGCACGTGGTCTACTCCACGGACGCGGACCCGGCCGGATTCGCGTTGGTGGCCCGTGAAGTGACCGCCCTGGACGACAACGCGTTGTTGGCCCGGTACGAGGAGCGGCGCCGGGAGATGAGGAGCGAGCGCTACCAGGTGCGCACGGTGCCGCAGATGTCCGCCGAGGAGCGTGCCCGGACGGTGAACGGCTACCTGGGTGCGGCCAAACGGTACGCGGACGATCCCGAGAGCGCGCAGGGCGCGGAGTACCGGGGCGCGGCGGAAGCGGTCCGCAACGGGTGGGGTTATGTGATCTGGGACCGGATGACCCACATGTATGAGCCGGCAGTGTGGCGGAGCTTGCCCGAGGAGATCGCCGCGGAGTGCGACCGGTTGAACCGGCGCCAGGCGCAGCGCTCCCGCATGAGCTTGTGGCGCTGACGCGGGCCTGGTGCTCCGTCCTGCTTGCGCCCCGCCGACCGGCGGGGCGCCCCCTCTCCCCTTTTTCCCACTCCCTTGTGAAAGCGGGTTCCGCATGCCCACCGGTGAACGTCTTTCCCCCGTCCTGTATCGCGTCACAGAAACCGACCTTGACGGGGCGTCCTTCTGCCACGTGCGCGGCTGGACCGCCGCGGCGGCCGGTCACATGGTGGGACGCATGATCCGCAAGGCTGACGAGCAGATCACCCGCGGCCGGGAACCCGGGTATCTGGTCGATCCGGCGACCGACGCGACCGGTCGCCTGGTGCTGCGTCGTCGTCATCTGTCGTTCGGCGGGAGGCAAGGCGATGTGCGCGAGCGGTGGCGGACGTGGGAGCTGGAGCCCGTCACGAGGCCGAAGCTGTCCCAGCGGCAGGCCGAAGACCTCGCGGCCCTCGCCGAGTCCCGACATTGGCCGGGCGGCGACTTCACCAAGCCGCAGGTGCCGGGCGGGACGCTGCGCATGACGAAGATGGGCCCGCGCGAAGAGCCGCGCATTCAGTGCTCGGGAATGTACTCGATTGCGCCGGCAGCGTGGCGGCGCCTGGTCGACAAAGGCTGGGCGTCGTTCCCGACCGGTGAGGCCAGGCCGCTGGAGCCGTTCCGCGTCACCCTGGCCGGGCGCGTCGCGCTCGCGCTGCACCGGCACCAGACGCGGACGTCGTCACCCGTCGGGTATGTCTTCGCTTCGGATCACCCGAATCCAGAGATCCGTTCGGGCACGATCGGCCCATGGCGCAAGGGGGGCCGGATCCACGACGGCACATCGTTCGTGGTCTGCTCCGCGGGGTGTTTCCAGGGCCGGTGTCTGGACCGGCGGAACCTGGCGGCGGCCGAGGGCCGCGCGCACCGCGCGGAAGTTGTCATGCAGGCGCTGGGGGCGTCGGTGGAGCAGGCAAAGCGGGCGGCGCGGCGGGCTCGGGCGGTGCCGGGCGGGGTATTGGCGGCGTAGCCTGGTGGTTCTCTCGGGTCTCGGTGAGGCCGACCCGGGAAGGGGGGCCGAACGGTGGGTGACCGGTCGGCCCCCCTTCCCTAAACGCGAGCAGAAGGACCAGGGCCGGCGGGAGCGCGAGAAGGCCGCGCGCCCAGCGGCGGCCGGAGAAACCGGCGGTGGCTGCTGGTGCAGCGCCACGCCGTGCCCGAAACCCGAAGAGCACGCCAAGGCGCAGGCACCGGTCAAAGCGATGGCCGCCACCCCCTACGCCGCGGCAATTGCCGCTCTGCCCGGGTTCGACGCCTCCACCCGGGCGGCCCTGGCCGCGATCACCGACCGGCGCTCGGCGGCTGGGATGAGCGGACCGTTCTCGCGGTGCACGCCGGAATGCTGGCCGACACGGCGCGCATCGGCTCGAACCAGGGCGGCGGTCTGCCGAAGGTGGAGAAAGGGGCGCCGGTGCCCGCGCTCGGCGCGGCGCCGGTCGACGAGGAGCACCAAGGCCACAAGGAGGCTGCACCGGTGAACGCAGAGGGGGGCGGATTCCGTCCGGCGGCGTGGTGGGAGAACCCGGAGAACGCCGTGTCGGCCAGCATTCCGTCGGCGGATGGGGTGGCGGCGCTGGAGCTGCCGCCGCACGAAGAAGGCTATGAGCCCGAGAAGGGGGCGAAGCCGTACCAGATCCGGCGCGTTCGGGCGGCGCTGGAGGCGGCAGGGGTCCAGCTCAGGCCCGCCGGCCAGGAATTCGGCGTACTGGTCGGCGGAAGGGATTACCAGAGCGCGCACGTGACTCTACTGCACTTCGACGGCAAGGGCGCCAAGCCCCGTAAGGGCAAGGCCCGGGACCGGTGGGAGCGACGGCGCGCCGAACTCCTGATCGTCCTGGTGGACGCCGGGATGGAAGACGTGGAGCTGTCGAATGCCGGGTTGTGGGCGCGGGTGCCGCGGCCCGACGGGGCGGCAACGGTGGTGATGCTCGGGGAGAAGGACTACGGCGAGAACTTCGAAGCCGAGTACATCACCCAGGCCGTGACTTTCCCGCAATACCCGGCGATCACCGGATGGCAGATGCGACGGAAGTGGGGGCACGACTACCGCGGGCCCATGACGCCGTGGATGTACCATACCGATACGGGTGAGGTGATCGCATCCAGCGCGAAGGACGAGCACCAGGCGGCGGCGGCGCTGGCGGCGCACTACGGGTTGTTGGTGCCGGTCAGGGTCTGGCACGGCTGACGCACATCGGCCGCCCGGGGCACGGTTCCGGGCGGCCGATGCAGCGGGTCAGGAGGAGAGGGCGCGTTCCACGTTGACGGCCTGGGGGCCTTTCTGCCCCTGTTGGATTTCGAACGTGACGCGTTCGCTCTCGTTCAGCTCGCGGTATCCGCGGCCCTTGATCGACGAATAGTGCACGAAGACGTCAGAGCCGCCCCCGTCTTGCTCGATGAAGCCGAAGCCTTTTTCGGCGTTGAACCATTTTACGGTGCCAGTAGCCATGAAAGCGGAGCGTAATCGGTTGCGCGGGCTTGTGGGGGTGGTTCTGGTCCCGAAGATCTCTGAAGGGCACGGAACCGGTCCTCACGGTTGCCCAGTGGCCAAGGCCGGGTGGGGTCGGGCGCGGCGGTCCCGAGTGCCGCACGTCTAGCACATCATGTGCTAGAGTTTGTTTGTCGGCACGACCACGGCAGACAGGGACCACGCATGCTCACCACCCACCAGGGCCGCGAGATCGAGATCATCGCGCCGAAGAACCCGTACGACCGGTGCGCCTTCACCGTCAACGGCCAGGGCCCCCGCAAGGGCGAACGTTTCATGGGCGACTTCGGCGCCACGGCGGCCGACGTCCTGGCAACACTCAAGCTCCGGATTGACGAGCTGGACGCTAAGGGCCCGCAGGGCATCAAGGGAATGCCCGGCTCAACCTGGATTTTCCGGCCCGGGTCGTGGGAGGTCTGCCCGGCGCCGGGCCTGAACTCCCACATCAAGCCGACCGGCGCACCGTGCAACGAGGACAGGTGCCGGCGCGACGCGGCCGAGGCGGCGCGTAAGAAGGCACTCGCGGCCGAGGGGCACCCGTCGGCGCCCTCGCTCACGCGGCAACTCACCCGGGCCGGGTTCGAGAACGCGGCCGAACGCGGCCGGGACACCTCCGGGTTCCGCGTGGTGCGCGGTGACCTCGGCGAAGTCCGCAGGAACCCCCGCCGCGGGGTGCGGGTCGTGTGGCACGCGCAGGGCTACTTGATGCCCATGGACGACCACCCGGGACGACTTCCGGAGATCGCCGACTTCCTCACCGAAAAGGATCAGTACGCCGTGCACTACGACGGCGGATGCCGTATCGAGGTTCTTTCCAAGACGCACGGGCAGCGCGCCGAGCAGTAGGCCCCGCCCCGCAGGGGAACGGCACCGCCGGTCCCCCGGGCGGGCGGCCCGTTCGAGTCGGGCCCAGGGCGCTGGGCCCGCCAACCGGCGGACGTCCCCAGACCACGGCAGAAAGGGAACCAGATGGTGACCGATGCGGAACGCATGCGCCGCGTGGCGCTTGCGAAGGAGATCGAGCAATGCAGGCGGCCGGTAGCGGCCGAGGTGACCGTGAAGGGTGGTGGCGCCGCGGTACTGCGGATGGTGGACCGTAACGACCGGGTGAGCGCTGACCGGTACCGGATCACGCTGCCGGGGCCGGTCGAGTGCCTGTGCGGGCCGGTGCTCACCCTCGCCAATGAGTTCATCGACGCAGCCGGGTTCCGGCTGGACGGCGGATGGACCGACCCCTCCGAGTGGGACACCCCCGACGGCGAAAAGGCGCGCACACCGTTGGACGCCACGCCCGAATACCTGGCCTACATCGACCGCAAGTTCGGGCCGGTCCCGTCCCTCGGGGAGAAGCCCGAGGGGATGATCGCGCACCGCAGCGGCTACGCAACCTGGATCCTGTGCTACCAGAACCGGCGCTTCTTCGAGCTGTGGTGGCAACCAGCGCTCAGGGGCCCCGAATGGAAGCTGCCCTACAGCGACGTCCCGGCGTCCACCAAGCACGACACCCCCCAGGAAGCCATGGCGGCGGCCGTTCAGCGCGTGAAGCGCTCGGACGTCCAGCGCGGAGAACGGCAGCAGGCGTGAGCGGCGACGTCCAGACGTGGGCAACCACGGAGGAGCTGGCGGGCCGCTACATCACCCGCGCCCACCAGCTCGCCCACGACATGCAGTACGCGAGTCTGCGCGTCACGCGGGGATCGCTTCAGTCCGAGAGGTCGTGGCGGGCGGCGGTCGACGAGCGCAAGGAGTTCATCCGGGCGGAGATCGAAACCCTGCGAGGGCTCGCCCGGGACCTGGTCCCCGACTCTGACCGGTATGCGGAGGTAGCGCAGACGGCCATCAGCCGCGCGGACGACGTGACGTGCTCGCGGTGCTACGGCCGGGTGTTCCTCTCGGTCGGTGAGGACGGCAGGGCACCGCAGGGCGTATCCGGCGGCCCCGTGGAGGGCTCGGATGGTAAGCGGTACGGGTGCGACCGTATCCGGGCCACGACGCGCCTCGGGGTGATTCCGCCGCTGTGATCAGCGGGCGTTCGGCCGCCGCTGACGACGGTCGGACCCGCTGTGACCCCTATCCCATCAGAGAACGTGAAGAGAGAGGAAACCAGGTGGGAAAGACGACGGTCGAAGAGACATACCCCGGTGAGTTGAAGGCTCTGCGGGGTCTGCTCGGGCAGGTGCGTACGATCGCCCATCACGGAACGATCGAGGCCCTGCGGGACGCCGTGGGCGAGCACGACGAGAGCGAGCGGGCCGAGCTGGACGCGCTGCCCTGGGCGCCGCAGGTCGGGGCGCTGTACCTGGTGCCGGGCCTGAATGGGGCGCCGGACCAGGTGGCCCGGGTCATCGCAGAGGGTTTGTGGCGTAAATCGCTGCGGCGCACCGGTGACGGCACCCTGCGGTGCACCTACAGCCGGTCGAGTTTGCGGCATGAGGGCGAGGACACCCGCGGTCGTGAGGTGGGGGTGTCCTGGGCCGGTCGGCTGGTGCTGGTGACGAGCGGCGGTGAGGCCGTGGACCGCGCGGCCGAGATCAAGGCCCTGCGCACGTTCGAGCTGCCGGAGATCCCCAAGTCGTACGGTTCGGTGTTGCGGGCGCTGCTGAGCGTGAAGGAGGCCGCGAAGACGACGGGCCTACTCCTGGATGTTAGGCAGGCTAACTATCTCAAGGAGATGCCGGGGGAGAGCCACACGTGAGCCTGTCCCCTGATGCCCGGGACTCCCTGATCGTCGGGGTGTCGATCGTGGCCCTGTGGCCGGCGTTCTCCTACACCCTGGACACCCTCGCATGGTGCGTTGAAGGGGTGCTCTGGCAGCGGGATCGGGAGGCACGGGCGCGGCTCACGGTGTGCGAATCCCCTGTGGAAGCGGAACCGGAAGGCACCTGCGACGACGCAGGCTCGGCGTGGCTTGGCAGCGCCACCGGGGCCCCCGGTGAGGGGCCGGAAGACCCCCGCTCCACC
>ERZ777006.58-NODE-58-length-11575-cov-52.702257_pt1 | contig 11575 bp, 7 predicted proteins | sample MGYA00374959_ERZ777006 | MGnify/ENA primary metagenome ERZ777006 (study PRJEB29305, sample SAMN08776659) | plant metagenome | isolation source: Switchgrass | host: Panicum virgatum | place: USA: Austin, Texas | collected 2014-11-04 ... | reverse complement strand
TCGTGGTCGAGCCTCGTAGGGGCCTCGGTTCATCCCCACACGCGTGGGGCTTAGGAGCAGCACGACGGCACCGGTGTCGCGCAGCACGGTTCATCCCCACACGCGTGGGGCTTAGGCTCTGTGACCTGTACCCATATCCCCGGTTTGCTCTTTCTTTACTATTACTGAGTGATTACGAGTCGGGGGATTGGGCGTTTTCAAGGTGAAGGGATAGATCGGCGAGTTCGCCGGCTTCGTCTCTGGCGGCGGCCAGGGCTTGGGTGTTGGACATGCTCCTCAGGGTGAGGGCGAGCCATTCTTGTTCGGTGGTGTTGGCGGCGTAGGCGTACAAGACGGTGGAGCGCTGTCCGTCGCGTTGGGTGCGCCCTTCGGCCTGGAGGCAGCGTTTACCTCCGGTGAGGACGTCGGCGATGAGGCAGACGCGGTTGGCTGTGGTGGCGTCGTGGCCGCTGCCGCCGACGTTGTGTTCGCCGGCATGGAGGTTGATGCCTTCGACCACGTTGGTGACGAGGACTTTGGCGGCGCCGAGCTGGAATGCCTGGCGTTTGCGTTCGCGGTCGCCGGGGTTCTCGCCGGTGATAACGGTGACGCGTTGGGGAAGACCGTGGGCTTCGAGGGCTTTGATGATCTCAGTTGCGGTGCGTTCAACGGTTTCTCGGAACCACTGCACGACGACGACTTGATTGCCTTCGTTGACAAGGCGGGCGGTCATGCGGGCGACGTGGGGGATTTTGACCAGGGACGCTTTCTGAACGCGGCGAAGTGCTTCGACAAGGCCCTTGTGAGGAGCGAAAGAGTTTTTGACGGATAGGCCATATTGCTCGCGGATGGTGAGCCATTCGGTGTCGTAGTCGGAACGTTCGGTGGGGGTGAGGTCGATGGGTGCGAGCTGGCGTTCCTGGTGGGGCAGGCCGAGTTCGCGGTCGGTGGCGCTGGCGCCGACTCCGGCTTGGTACAGGGTTTGTTCGATGAGTTGGCAGTCGGGTGCGTTGATCTTGTGGTACCAGCGTTGGCGGGTGTCCTTGCGGAGGCGGAAGCCGATGCGGCGTAGCCAGATGCCGTAGTCGGCGGGGTTGTCAGGCGGGGTGTGGCCGGTGGTGTAGGCAAGGAGGTCGGCGACGTAGCCGGATTCGCCGGGGTGGGTGAAGGGCGTAGCGGACTGCCACAGGGTAAAGACAGGCCGGTTGTTAGGGGATGCGGTCAGGCGAATGCGGTTCATGAGGGTGGTGCGGATAGATTGGGGGTTGGTGAAAAGGTGGGATTCGTCGCAGACCAGGGCGTCTACGGTGAAGCGAAGGCGGCCGTGGGCGGCGGCGAAGTGGGCGGCTTCTTCTGCACTGAGGCGGGTGATGTCGGTTTGGGGGTGTTCGAAGAGCTTGTAGAGCTGTTCGGGGTGGATGACGATCCATTCCACGTTGCCGGGGCCGAATTTGTCGATTCCGTGGCGGAAACTTTCGACAATTGTCAGTCGTGTGATTACCAAGACCCGGTGTACTCCGGGTAGCTGGGCGCAGGTTCGTACGGCGATGGGGGTTTTGCCGCTGCCGGTAGGGTAGGCAAGGAGGTAGCCGGGAGCGCCGCGGTGGTGGGCGGCGGTGATCCGCTCGGACTGTTCCTTTTGATGGGGACGTAGGTGGATGTCGCGGCGGGGGGCGTGATGGCTGCGGTTGGTGCCGTTGAGCTGGTCCTGGACGAAGGATTCGAGGCTGTGGCGTGGGGCGCGATATTCCTCTAGACCCTTGGGGAGTAGTCCTTCTTCTTTCGTTTTGTAGACGGGAAGTCCCCATTCGGGGTGGCGTTCCACTCCGGTGTAGCGCTCGGGCAGGCGATGCAGGACGTGGAAGGTGAACATGAATGTTGTGGTTCTCCGTAGGAGTGGTTCCCCACCTAGGTGGGGCTGGGGATCATCAAGAACGGAATCCTGGGTCATCCCCCTTGTGGGGGCTGGTCACAGTTCTGCTGGCTAGGACCAAGCCGAGACCGTAGGCGCGTCCTTTGCCTACGCCCTGAGTGAGGACCGCAGCGAAAGCAGTCGGGTCGGTGACGGTGACGTGTGCGGTGAATAGGTAGGAGATAAATTGCACACCTCGTGCGGAGGTGAGGTTTTCGGCATTGCCGATTTTGATGTCGTGGGGTTCGATGTGAGCGCCGGCTCCCATCTTCCGGCGTAGCCATTCCCCTTGTTCGTGGGATGTGGTGAGTCGGCGGCGGCGGCCTTCGCTGGCTCGGGATGGGTACAGTTCAGCACGGATGCGGCACTGCATCCCTTCTTCCCATACCTGTTCGATGTGCGCTTCCTGCACATCGGTGATGATCCGCTCAGCGAGCAGGGGGCGCCAGTCCAGAGGGAAAGGGGCCTGGGCGACGATCTTGTGTGGTGCGCCTGCGGTCATGAGGAGGGCGTTTCCCTTGGTGCGGCGGGCGGCGCTGCGGGACGTGGCGAACAGCAGGTTGTGCCGCCCGGGGCTGGATTCCGCGCTCGCAGGCATTCCCCTCATGATCGTCTTGTGGAGGATATTGATGTCCCGCAGTTCTTTCATGTGTGCGGCGCCGACTGTCAGGGCGTAGCGGTAGGTGGAGAAATATCCGTCGCCCCTGTCGAGCGCTGTCCCGATCAGGGAAGATGCGTCGGTTGTTGCTGGTGTGGTGAGCATCAGGCGGCTCCGGGAACGTTGGGGGGCGGGGTGGTGAGGAAACGTCGCATAGCCAACAAGGTGTAGTCGCGTGCGGCGTAACTGGTGGGCGGCTGCCACGCATTGATTTCTTCACCGTCTGGGTGCTCGGCCCATACTTCGCACCTGTTGGTGGTGGCGTTGGGTAGTAGCGGCACATTTTGTGCCCAGACCGGGCATGCGTCGTCGGGGTTTGCCTCGCCGTGGTCGTCCGGCAGGTACAGATGGGCTAGAGAATATGCAGGGGGGCAGTTGCGTACTCCTAGGGCGGGAAGCCGTGCCGGGGCGTTGAGAGCTTTCCAGATGCGCTGGGTGAGGTCGGGTTCGGGGTGGGTGAGTGAGGCGGTGAATGCGGCATCCGCCAGGTACTGTCGCTTGATCATCACGGTGCCGCGTTCGGTCTCCTTCCACGGGGCGCGTAGCCGCCCGCTGTCGTCGGGTTCCGGCTTTCGCGGAACGCCGTAGCGGAAGACTGTCGGATCGATTCCCTCGGTGGAGGCGGTCAGCGCGTCCAGAGGGAAAGGGCCGCCTCCAGCAGTCTGCTCGTCAGTCATGACGTGCCCGGGTCGATCGGCGCGCACCGCGTAGCGGCATTGCGCAAGAACTTTGAGAGGCTGTTCGCGGGTGTAGCCGAGGCAGTTGGCAGTTAGGCCAATAACGCCCGATTTGGTAGGGAAGGGAAGGGTATTGCGTTCTTCCCAGTGGGAGGGGGATGCCCAGGATTGTAGGGGGCCGTCGATGCGGAGGATCACGGTGGGCATCAGGCGTCCAGAGTGATGGCGGTGGGCATGGTGGGGGCGTCTTCCCCGAGGGGAGGAAGCCACAACGCCTTTCCGCCGTGAAGGGGGGCGCGGGACTGCGCGTTGTTCAGGTAGGTGCACAGGCGGCGGCTGGCTTCTAGTCCGGCAGGTCCAGTAATGGCATCCTCGAACGCGGGGGCGGCGGTCAAGGGCTGGTCGGTGGTGGCCGCCAGGACGAGGGTGGGCAGCATGGCCGGGCCGGTACGGGTGCGCTTGCCGCTCGGAATGGAATAGGCGATTGAGGTAACGAAAAGTTGCTCGGCCCACCGAGCGAGGCGTTCCAATTCGGCGGGGTCCTGGACGCTGTTGGCAAGCGTGACGCGCAGGGTGCGCCGGTCCAGTGCGGCGTAGGAGTACACCGTTCCGGAGGCCAGGTAGTGCTGGCCCTGGTTGGCGGAACCGAAGACGCCGAAATCCTGCCAATCATCGACGACCGTGAAGTCGTCCGTGATCATTTCCATCTCGTCCACACCGATCGCGTGAGCGACCTGCACGGCGGAGTAGACCTGCCCTCCAGGCAGCTCGGAGAGCATTCGACCGAACAGAGCGATCTCGGCGCACACGCCGGGGGCGAACTGGGCGCGGGCGGCGGCGGTGAGAGCCTTGGGCGCTTTGGGCAATTCGGGAAGATCCTTCTTCTTGACCTTCGCGCCTTCGGCCAGAGTGGCCTGGTGGGCGGCAATGACTTGCTGCGTGGCCTCGACAGCGTCAGTGTGTTCGCTCTGGACGTCCAGGGCGAGCTGTCCCAATCGGGCGACGGCAGTCTCAGGCAGGTAGGTGATTGCGCGGGTGCGGTCCGGCTGAATGGGGTCAATGCTCATACCAGCGGCATGCACGATGTACACAGCCAGCGCTTCGGCCTGCTTTACGTCCAAGTCGTGGCTCTTGACTAGGTAGCGGGTGATTTCCTGCGGCAGCAGGCGGGACCGTGCCGATGCTTGATCGGTCTGCTCGGTGTAGGTGCGGGCGTAGGTGCGGGCGGCGCGTACGCGGGATGCGGCCGACAGACGCATGCGGGTTACGCCGCCCAAGGTGATGGTCTTAGGCAAACCGTCCATGTCGCGATTCAGGTTCACCCCCGCGTGAGTGGCCAGGGTGTGGACGGCGACGAAATTTCCCTTCCATTCGGTGGTGTCCAACAGGTTCGGGTTGTCGGATAGCTGCGGAATGCTGGAGGCGGTGACGGACTGGAGCATCAAGAACACAATCCCTTTCACTACTTGACGAAAACACATAAGGCTCTAATCGGAACAACACAGTCTGCTGCGAAGTGTTCGCAACCTCTAACCAGAAAACAGGACCAGGCCCCAAGATGAGGGCGAACACCACCTAGCCGAGTCAGCTATCCCTCGGGCACGCACACGCGACTGGTATGCCCCCCACGCGTACACAAGTACTCAACCAAGGTTGCAACGTCATCAAGCGTTGAAGACAACCAACGGGACGATACTACCACTTACGAAACAGCCCTCTTTCCTTCTCGCGCGCCACGGATGCTCATGAACTATGGCAGAGCCCGCTCGGGCTACTGGGCCCAGCGCGCTGCCACCGAACGGTCCACGATCATCTCCAGCAGATCCCGACTGACGTGCTCCCACCGCTCACCCGGATCGTCCGTAGGCTCCACACCACTCTGGCTCGCGTACGGGGTCAGCACCCGGTACGGGTCGGGCCCGTACTCGCGCACCGCCAGCGCTGCCACCGGTTCGTACACCTCACCGACGAGCGCGGCGAGGGGATTGACTCTGCGCGCCACCCAGGCGGAGCGCTCTCGGTCGCAGGTAGCGCACACTCGCCAGCCCCAGTTCCCGCGCTGCTCGGCGCGCGCCACGCCCTGTGCGGGCTGGTTGGCAGGTCCTCCGCAGTCTCCACAGGCGAGCGCACCGGCGTAGTTGATGACGGGCAGGAGCTGGCCAGACAGTGAGCGCATACCGGCAGCGTCTCAGAGGCTCGTGCGGTCGAGTTATTGCGCCGCGCCGCGCAGTGGCACAGCAGGCGTCCTGTGGAGGGTTCGCTCTTCGCACCGTGAGTGGTGTCCGGTGCTGGAGTCCTGGACCGGCAGTCTGGTCCGTTGGCGATCGGTCCGTTTCTGGAGGATCTGTTTCACCCGCTTGGGTGGGGGTCTTTGTCTCGTTTATCGCTGCGGCGTGGTCTGCTTGCCATACCGGCCGCACAGGCGGCAGACGGCAGGCGTCTTGCCGGGTATGGCGATGCGCGGGATGGCGCCGCTCTGGCGTGTGCCCGGATTGGCCGCGACAGATGTCGCGTTGGTGCCAATCGTCCAAGATTACGTGGCGTCGAACCTGGCCACGTAGCCGACGGAAAACTCCGCCTGCGGGTCAATGTTCACGCGCACGTTGTCCCCGCTCGCGTTCTTCACGGTGACCTGCTGGGAGACGACGATCTCGACGCAGAAGCCGGTGCCGCACGGGAATACCGGCCACTGGAAGGACGTACCCCCGGGTCCGATGAGCGCCACGCGCTGAGTGGTCGTAACGAAGCGCTGCCTGGGGTCTTTCTGGCGACAGCGGGAGTATGCCTTCTGCCTGCGGCCGTCGATCGTAATGGACGCGTTCGATGGAAGCCACGGGATGAACAGCTCCGCGCACGCCGCGCATGGGTCGATGCGGTTCTTGGCGCAGTCGCGGCCCTGAAGATTCTGATAGAACCGAAATAGGGTGTTTTCTAGCGGTTGGGCTCCAGTCTCGATCTCAATGTAGGGCACACCTTCAGCCTGCCGTGGAATCGACAGCGGGGGAACCGTTTTGACCGTGTGCCATGCGGCATACGGCCGGGCCGGGTAACAGCGGTCGACTGGCACGGGCACCTTCGGCACGGCGGCCGGAAAGGGGCAGTGCGGATTCTCCTCGCACTTCGGCCCCTCGCGCCGCTGCTGCTCGCAGTCGTCGCGCTGCTTGTCGGGGTCGAAGCTGCTCATCTTCGAGCCCTTGACGAACTTCGACCAATCGATGACGCGGATGGAGTCGGCAAACGCCCACGGCTTGCCGGCGACGATACTGAACTCCAGGCCGGTCGCCACCGCGGCGCCTCCGCGCGCACCGCCGAACCCCTGGCATCCGGCGGTCGCGCCGCCGCTGATCTGTGTCACGGTTCCAGCCCCGGACGTGCCGCCCAAGTCACCTGCGGTCAGCGAGGAGTCACCGCCGGAGCCGCCCGACTGGCCACCGGTCAGGCTGATCTGGTTCGGCCCCTCCAATAGACCGACGTCCACGAAGTGGCGTAGGTATCGTGAGCGCTGCCCTGGGGTGTCGCCGTCGTCGTCCTGCGGGCAGCAGGCGTAGATGCAGAAGGTCAGGCCTGAGCACTCGTTGTTCTGGCAGGAGTTGCCGCGCAGGATGTGGGAGAGCCACCCAGTGGCGTAGACCAGTGAGCAATGATCCAGGGCGAGTGCGGCCAGCGTGACGTTGATCTCGCGATGAGCCATACGCAGGGGCCCGATTACCGAGCCGTCACCGACGGCTTCGGTCGGGTTTCGGGTGCCCGTGCCGCCGAAGCCCACCATGTCCATCCCGAGGAACCCGATGACCCTCTGTGACTCCGGGAAGTGCGGGTCGTACCAGGGGGCGCGATCATTTTTCGGCGTGCTGTAGCTCGGCGAGCCGAGCGCGCCCAGCAGGCCGTCGCACGGGGCGCACATCATGCCGAGCCCGGCTCGTTGGGCGTAGGCGTAGGTTCTCGCCTCGTTCAGAATCTCCACGCCGCCCACTTCGGCATATCCAAGAAACGGCATCAGACACCTTCCGTGGACCGGGTGCAGGGAAGGGTGATGGGGGTGCCGGTTGCCTGGACGCCGCTGGGGTTGTTCACGTCCGACACGCGAACAGTCCAGGCGTCGTCCTCGGCTTCTCCGGGCGGGTCGTAGGTGTGCAGGTGCTCCTTGGTGGGGTCAAGGTTTTGGTCGCTCTTGCCGTCTCCCCAGTCGACGTTGAGCGGGAAGTGGGCGCATGGGTCGACATGCAGAACGACGGTCCGGCCGCCTGGGTTGTTCGCTGGCGGCGCGCAGTCGACGTCCGGGGCGATGGTGCCGCAGGGCAGGCACATGGTGATCTCGGAGGATTTTGAGCTGTTCTCCACGTCTTGGACGCGGATGGTGTACGAGCCGGGCGCGTACTCGCGCGGCGAGGTGACGGTTCCCTCGGCGGCCGTGTGGGTCGTCGGGTTGGGGTCCTGGGGGATCCAGTAGATGCGCACTCCGCGCTGGTTGGGGTTGGTGTAGTGGATTTGGATCTTGTTCCGGTCGGGCGGGCACTCTGTGGCCGTCACGGTCGGGTTCTGCGGGGTCGGCGTGGTGGTGCAGGGGATCTGGCTGACGCCGGTGGCGATCGTGGACACGCCCTCGGCATCCTTGACGGTGATGCGTACCGGCTGTGCGGCGCGGTGCGCAGGTGTGGCATAGAGGTTGGCCCGGCGGGCGCTGGTTTTGCCGGTGGCGAAGCCCCATGCGAGTCGTGGGCCTTGGTTGGTCGGGATGACGAAGATCGACTCAGGCTCGCGGTACACCAGGTCCGGGTACTGCTTGTTGTCGATGCGGGAGATGACGGTGCCGGTCGCACCGGAGATATCGGTGATGGTGAAGTATGCGTCGTCCTGTCCGCCGGTGCCGTAGAAGTGGTAGACGTACTTGCCGTACACGCACCAGCACTGAAAGGCGCCGGTGCCGGGCTGTGTTTCGTCGTCCACGCGGGAGTCGTAGACGGGGTTGGCGTAGTTCCGGGCGAGGAAGTTGGACAGATTCCAGACGGTGATGTGGTACCGGTTGTCCGTCGTGCGGTGGCGCACCGCGATGTTTCCGTGCTCTAGGTCCAGGCACGGGTTGAGGTGGTCGGAGTCGGGCCGCGGGTCGTACCGGTCGATTCCGGACTCGTTGGACGAGAGCACCTTGTTCGCGGAGTAGGTGAAGCGGGCGATCTGTGTGGCGTAGCCGTTGCTCCCCGCGCCCTGGTCGGTGGGGTCGATGCCGGTGAAGAGGCGGATCGTGGAGCCGTCGTGCTGGACTGCGATGCCGGATCCGTGATCCCAGCCGCGGGCGGGCCCTGGGGTGTCGCCGATCAGGTACATGTTCGAGGCGAGGCGGCCGTTCACGACGCGGTTGATCGCAAGGTGGCCGTATCGGGACCGGTCGGCCCCGGAGATGGCCGCGGTTTCGCCGGTGAGCTTCCGGCCACCGTTGATGACCTGCGTCAGGAACAGGTCGCCGTTGTCGTGGTCGATGTCGGCCTGCTGGTGCACGGTGGTCTGGGACAGCTCGATGGGCGTACCGGGCAGGGCTGTGGCGGCGCGCTGCGGCTGGAGGGGATCGGTGGCCTTCCAGTAGCGGTGCTCGATGGTCTGCCCGGCCTGGTAGGTCTGCACGCTGCCGTCGTTCCAGTCCACGGTGATCGGGTACTTGGTCGAAGGGCCGGGGTGCAGGGTGACGTGGTGGTCGTCGTTCGGGTCGCAGACTGCGGTGGTCTCGGGGCCGGGCTCGCATGGCACGGTGATGGTGTGGGTGCCAGTGCGCTCGGGCTCGTCGGGGTCGGCCGCGGTGACGGTCTGCTGGCCTTCGATGTCGCTGCGGTAGACGATGGTGGTGATGTCCTGTCCGTCGCCCGCGTTCGTGGGGTCGTCGATCTGGGCGTTTCCAGTCGTGGTGATGGTGACGGAGCCATGGCCGCGGTTGTCAGCTGTGACCTTGAACGTTCGGCCGCCTGGGTCGGTGGGGTCGCAGGTGGCGTTCACAGCCACGATGTCCGCGCCGCCGCCGGTGCACACCGGGGTCTGCGCGGAGCGGCAGCCGCCGTCGATCGCCTCGGAGCACACCATGATCAGGAAGGAGCGGCCAAGCCCTTCGGTGTAGGAGTGGGTGATGGTCCCCTCGCGGATGCCGGTCTGCTTGGCCGTGCCGTCGCCCCAGTCGACGCTGACGGTGCCGTGGCCGTTGTTGTTGACGTTGATGGTTGCGGTGCATGTCTGGTCCCAGGAGACGAACGCGACGTCCGGCCGCAGGCCGCCGGCGACGTATGTGCAGCGGGCGCAGAAGTTGGGCTGGTCGTTCCGGCAGACCTTGATCGGGAACCGGCCGTCGGCGGTGTAGGTGTGGCGTAGGGTGACGTGGCAGTCGTCGCCGACAGCTACGTACCGGCGCTGGTCGCCCGCTTCATCCTCACCCCAGTCGACCTGAAGACCCCAGAAGCCGATGGGGGATTCCCCGGGGCAGCTGCACGCCACGGTGTCGGGGTCCGGTGGTCCGCACCATGCTTGGGAGGGCAGGTCGACTTCCACGAGCACGGTGCGGCCGGTGGCGTCGGCAGGGTCCTGGTTGCAGTGGATGACGGGCTCGTCGGCTGCCAGTGGCACCGTCAGGGTCCGGGTGGTGCAGATCTGCGGATACTGCGCGTCGCAGACGGTCAGGGTGTAGTGCACCGGGCCTGCTCCCGGGTCGCCGCAGGATGCGCCGTATCGGTGCTGGCCGATCTGTCCTTCGCGCAGCTCGGTCTCGGCGCCGTCGCCCCACCGCACCCGCACCGGCCCGTAGCCGTGGTTGTCGATGCGCACCTCTACCAGGCAGCCGGTGACGTTGGATCCACGCTTGATGAAGACCTCGGCAGGCTCGGGGATACCCCCGTCGACCGGTTGCATGCCGCACTCGGCCTCCGGCGGCGGGAACGTCGTCACGAACTGGACGAAGTCTGCGTTCGGTCTGACGGGACACGGCAGCGGCATGGGGCGGGTGCCGTCCATCAGCACGTTGTACGGTCCCCTGCCCCAGCCGGAGGATCGGCGCGTGGTGCCGGAGAACTGGAAGGTGATCGGACCGTTGGCGATGGTCCACTGACCGATCTGAACGCCGGTGATGCAGGGGAAGAGCATGTAGCCGTACTGCGAGCCGCCGCGAGATTGGGCGCATGCTGCGCCGGCGCCTGAGTAGACGTTCATCCAGACTTCCAGCGCGAAGCCGGACGGCTCGCAGCCGCCGCTGGAGGTGCCGGTGAAGCCGATGATCACACCCGAGGAGTCGCGGATGGGGCACCACGAGGGCTTCATGATGAGGACGAGTTCGGGGTCCAGCGCGCACAGTTCGAGGCTGATGCCGTAGTTGGTCGGTGCGGGGCAGGAGATGGTGGTGAAGCACACTTCGCCGCCGGCCTTGGCGACGGGGTTCTCTTCGGTCTGGCCGCCTCCGCCGTTGTCGCCTCCGTCCGGCGAGACAACGATGTTGATGAAGGCGTCGGTGGTGACTTGGCCTGAGCCGCCGGGGTTGTCGGGGTTTTCGAAGATCGGCCGGCAGCACCCGTCCAGCTTGGTGGCACGCAGCACAGCGCCGCCGCTGAAGCTGGGGCAGATGACCTGAGCCACGGCCGAATTCTCCTTGATAGTCAGACTTCGACCATTCTTTCCCGTTTTCTTCCTCATCGTCGCGCAGCACGACCGGCAGGAGCGGCGCAGCCGCACGCCGAGGACCCAAGCAGCCACAATGGGACAAAGCATGAACACTTCCCACCAGAGGGACCGCCGTGACGCAGGAACCCGACACCCAGCAGGAGCACGACGGCCAGGAGCAGCCCGATCCCTTCGCCCTCCTGGCACAGGCCGCAGCATCGGCCCGCGGCAGCCTTGACAGCGCCGTCCACCAGCTCGCCGTACGCTTCGCCGACACCACCACCGCCCAGGAGGGCCGCGACGCATCGCATGCCGAGGCTCTGGAAGGCATTCGCCGCACCGCCGAGGCCATCCAGGAGGCGTTCGCCACTGCGGCGGCGAAGGTCGCCACGGAACTCGGCCGTCTCAAGCAGCAGGCCGCCAGGCACCACGAGTCCACCGGTAAGCGGATCGTTCAGGGCACCAGGGCCCTTGCTCAGCGCTTCGACAAAACCGCTGAGCGTCTGGATGAGATCAGCGCGGCTCAGGCTGAGCACCACCGGCTGACCGATGCCGTCATGGAGAAGGTAGGCCCGCTCCCCGAAGGCCTACACGACTACGCCGAGGGCACCCGCGAACAGATCAGCGACCTCGCCGCAGCCATCGCCGAACACCACCGGCTGACCGACGCCGTCATGGAGAAGGTAGGCCCGCTCCCCGAAGGCCTACACGACTACGCCGAGG
>ERZ777006.56-NODE-56-length-11683-cov-10.229618_pt1 | contig 11683 bp, 10 predicted proteins | sample MGYA00374959_ERZ777006 | MGnify/ENA primary metagenome ERZ777006 (study PRJEB29305, sample SAMN08776659) | plant metagenome | isolation source: Switchgrass | host: Panicum virgatum | place: USA: Austin, Texas | collected 2014-11-04 ... | reverse complement strand
CTGCTGCGCGACTTGTCTACCCTATAAAAGCGTTCAAACAGATACGGCAGGCTTTCGGCAGGCACACCCTTGCCGTTGTCGGTAAAGGTTAACTGGTTGGGCGTAGCCGCAATGGTGAGCTCGGTTGCCTCCGAGTACCGCAAAGCATTCTGCATGAAGTTCGTAAGCATTCGCTGCAGCGCGTCGCGGTTTGCATGGATTAGGAGGTCATCTGCAATTGCAACTTTTGCGGTGATGCCTTTTTGCTTCAGCTCAACGCTAAAGTGGTCGACAAGCTGCCGGCAGAAACGCTGCAGGGATATGTCTTCCGGTTCGCTGGAATCGGGCATGCGGGCCTTGGCATAGGCGTCCAGTTGCCGTACCAGTTCCGCAAGCCGCTCAGCCTGTTCTTTCAGCTCGGTTATCCGCTCCTTGGTCATGGCGTGTTTGCCTTCCTGCATGGCGGTGAGCTGCCCGATCATCGTCGTGAGCGGCGTGTTGAGTTCGTGCGAGGTATCCGATACCAGATCTTTGCGCAGTTTTTCCTCATGCTGGAGCCGTTTTATAAGATTGTTGAACTTCGCAAAAACTTCGTCGAACTCATGGATATCCGTTGGCTCCAGCTGGACCTTATAGTTGTTTTGCTCCAAGGAGGCCACAGCGTTGCTGAACTGCCGTAGCGGCCGCCGTACGAACCGCCCGGCAAGCAGGCCGAGCACGACCGGGCCGCCGATCACGATAAGGGCAATTTGCAGCAGGCGCACCCAATCCGGGGACAGCGTGTCGCGGGTGATCTCGTTGTAGGCCAGCAGCAAAATGAGCGCCGTCGGCCCCGACGCGAATATCAGTATGGTAATGCGGGTACTTAAGCGGCTATATAGGCTCGTTTTAAACACACCGATGACCGCCATGACAATGATGGCGATGACGAGCAGGCTTACCGCGGTATCCAGTATGTCGATAGATGGAAACGGCGGCGTTCTCATTGCTGCGGTTCCCCGATGAAGCGGTAGCCGCTGCCAAAGACGGTTTCTATAAATTGCGGATGCTTCGGATCGGGCTCGATCGACTGGCGCAGCGCTTTTATGTGGGCGTCGATGGTACGGTCGTACACGAAATGGCTTGAAGGGTCGCTATAAATCTGGTCGACCAGCTGTTCTCTTGAAAGGACCACCCTGGGATGGGAGGCGAGCGCCAGCAAGAGATTGAACCGCGTCGTGGTGAGCGTGATGGTCCCGCCATCCCGGGTAACCGACATGGTCTCGGGATCGATGACCAGGCCCTTAAAATGCAGCCGTTTCGTAGTTTCGTGCCGGCGCAGCAGCGCCTGCACCCGCGCCACCAGTACATTCGGATTGAAAGGCTTTTTGATGTAATCGTCGGCGCCCATGGAGAGCCCCGCCACCTCGTCCTCATCGCTGTCGCGGGCGGTGACTATCAGGATGGGCATGGCGGAGGTCGCCCGGATAGCTTTGCACACATCCAGGCCGCTCATTTTGGGCAGGTTAATGTCGATAATCGCCAGATCGGGCTTGTGCTGATCGAACAGGCTGACCGCTGTCTGGCCGTCCGCCGCCTCTATCGTCTGGTAGCCGGCATCGCGCAAGTACGTCACCTCGAATTCGCGGATCGGCGTCTCGTCTTCGATAACTAGAATTGTCATAGTTTTAGTGTACAACTTATTGCTCCTGACGGGGCAGTATGGCGATAGATTGTGAAGATGGTGTGAAATTCGGCGCAAAAATTCATACCCATTTCACATGTAGACGGCATCCTGTAGGTATGAAACAGACCGGAATTACATTTTATGAATGCGAGCCGGATGAAGCCGCCTTGCTCCGCGAACTGGCGCCCCGTTTTGGGGTTGTGCCGACTATCACCGCTGCGCCGGTGTCCGAAGCGGCTATTCGGTTGGCCATTGGAAACCGATGTGTCAGCGTCAGCCATAAAACGCGCGTCACGCGCTCCATACTCCATGCGCTTAGCCAGGCCGGTGTTACATATATTTCCACCAGAAGCGCCGGCTATAACCATATAGATGTGGAGTTCGCGCAACGGCTCGGCATCTCCGTTGGGAATGTTGCGTATTCGCCAGACAGCGTCGCCGACTATACGGTCATGCTGATGTTGATGACAGCGCGGCGGGCGGCATCCATTATAGGCCGTACGGACGACCATGATTTCAGGCTGGATGGTATGCGCGGGAAAGAATTGCGCGACATGACCGTGGGAGTGGTCGGGACGGGGCGCATCGGCGCGGCTGTTATGGAACGGCTGCGGGGCTTTGGCTGCCAGGTACTGGCTTATGATCACCACCCCAAAACCGCCGCCGAATACGTCCCGCTCGACGAACTGCTGCGGCGAAGCGATATCGTAACGCTCCATACGCCGCTTAACGCGGGCACACATCACCTGTTGAGCAAGCAGCATATCGGACAAATAAAGGACGGGGCGTTTGTTATTAATACCGGACGCGGGCCGCTGCTCGATACCGAGGCGCTTACCGAGGCGCTGGAAAGCGGCAGGCTGGGCGGCGCAGCGCTGGATGTCCTGGAGGGGGAAGAAGGCATCTTCTACTCGGACTACCGGCAAAAACCCGTGGAAAATGAATGGCTGCTACGGCTCCAGGCCCTGCCTAACGTGATTATCACGCCGCATGCCGCCTACTACACGGACCACGCCCTCCGGGACATCATCGAGCACACTATCACCAATTGCCTGAAATCCACAACAGAAGAAGTAACCAGCATACGCGTAAAGGAGAAAGTAGCATGAACAAGCTAAAAATCGCCATTATATTCGGAGGCGTTTCCGAAGAGCACCCCATTTCCGTCAAATCCGCGGGCGAAGTCGCCAAAAACCTGGACCTTACCAAATATGAACCATTCTATATAGGTATCACGAAAGACGGCGACTGGAAGCTTTGCGACGGCCCCGACGCGGACTGGGAAAGCGGCAACTGCCGGCCGGCCATGCTGTCGCCGGACAGAAGCGTGCATGGGCTGCTCGTGCAAGAACAGGGGCGTTACACGACGATCCGTCTGGACGTGGTACTGCCCGTCCTGCACGGCAAGCTTGGCGAGGACGGTGCCATACAAGGGCTGCTGGAGCTTGCCGGCATCCCTTACATCGGCTGCGATATCCAAAGCTCCGCCCTGTGCATGGACAAGTCGCTAGCGTATACGGTCGTTCGGAACGCGGGAATCACTACGCCGAACTTCTGGATCGTTACGGCGGACCAGGAGGTTGACGCTGACCAGCTCATCTATCCCGTCTTTGTTAAGCCGGCCCGTTCGGGCTCATCCTTTGGCGTCACCAAGGTCTCACGCAAAGAGGAATTGCCCGGCGCGCTGGCAGCCGCCCGGGAATTCGATTCAAAGGTGCTGGTTGAAGAGGCGGTCGTGGGCAGCGAAGTGGGGTGCGCGGTGCTGGGTAACGGTTCGGATTTGGTGACGGGCGAGCCGGATCACATCTCTCTTTCCCATGGCTTTTTCCGGATCCATCAGGAGGAAAAGCCCGAAAGCGGCTCCGAAAACGCCACGATAACCGTTCCCGCCGACATTCCTGCCGAGTCGCGCCTGCTCGTTCAGCAGACTGCGAAAGCCATCTACCACGCCCTGGGATGCAGGGGACTCGCGCGCGTCGATATGTTCCTGAAAGAAGACGGGACGGTGATGCTCAACGAAGTCAACACGCTCCCTGGCATGACCTCCTACAGCCGCTACCCGCGCATGATGGCTGCCGCCGACATGCCGCTAACCGAGGTGATCGACCGTCTGGTGTCGCTGGCCCTGGATGGAAAAGATGGCAAGTAAGTCGAAAAGCAGTTGGCGCTCCAAGCTGAAAAAGCTGGGCCGCGCCGTCGTGTGCCGCACGCTGGAGCGTCAAGTGAAACGCCTGCGGGCAAAGCGTGAGTTTAAAGTGATAGCCGTGGCTGGCAGCGTAGGCAAAACCTCGACCAAAGCGGCGATTGCCAAGACCCTGGAGGCAGCTTCGCTGCGTGTCGCCTGGCAGGCGGGCAACTACAACGACCGCGTCACCGTACCGCTCATCTTTTTTAATCAGGACGAGCCGAGTATCCTGAACGTATTGGCGTGGCTGCGCATATTTTGGCAGAACAGCCGGATGATGCGCCGGCCCTATCCGTATGACGTGGTGGTAGTCGAGCTCGGCTCGGACGGCCCGGGGCAAATGCAGCACTTTAGCTACACCCAGCCGGACATCGCGGTGCTGACGGCTATCATGCCGGAACACATGGCGTATTTTGGTACGCTGGATGCCGTTGCGGCCGAAGAGCTCGACATGCTGCGGTATTCCAAACAGGCACTTATTAACATCGACGACACGCCGGCGAAGTACCTGGAGGGCAGGCAGTTCATGAGCTATGGCCTGGACGGCAAGGCCGACTACCAGGTGCTTGCCTGGCGGCAGCTTGAGCTTGAGGACGGCGTTATGACCATAGCATTGCCCGACGGCGCCCGCCTGGAGGCCGCCTCGGCCATAGTCGGCAAACAGGGAGTCAAGATCGTGCTGGCGGCAGCGGCCGCCGCGCACATGGCGGGCCTGACGCAGGACGATATCGCCAAAGGCGTGGCGGGCATCAAACCGTTTGCCGGCCGCATGCAGATTCTGGAGGGCATCCACGACAGCATTCTCATCGACGATACCTACAACGCCAGCCCTCCCGCCGTTAAGGCGGCGCTTGACGTGCTGTACGCTACCAAGGCGCCGCAGCGCATCGCCATTCTGGGCAGCATGAACCAGATGGGTGACTACAGTCCCGACGCCCACCGCGAAGTCGGTGCGTACTGCGACGCCGGCAAGCTGGATCTGGTCGTAACCATCGGCTCGGATGCCGAAACATATCTGGCCCCAGCCGCACGAGAAGCGGGTTGCGAGGTACAAAGCTTCGCGAGCCCGTACCAGGTCAGCGAGTTCGTCAAGAGCCGGCTAAAAGCAGGCGGCATCGTGCTGGCCGAGGGCTCGCAAGACGGCGTCTTCGCCGAGGAGGCCTTGAAGGCCCTGCTCAAACACCCTAAGGACCAGTCCCGGCTGGTGCGCCAATCGGCCCACTGGATGAAGATAAAGCGCGAGCAATTCCTGCGTTAGTATCCGGCTTTAGGCGCCGGAGAGGGCGGGCTGCCCAGCTTAGCTTTTTAGCCGGTATGTGAGGTGGGCAACACCTTTGCCCGCTTCGACATCCGCCTGCTCAAACTCCATGAATTCGCCGGTTTCGCCGAACATAGGCGTGCCGCCGCCGAGCAGTATCGGCACCACATTAAGCTGCAGCTCGTCCAACAGGCCCGCTTTCAGGAACTGCTGGATGGTGTGCGCGCCGCCGCCGATCCAGATGTCTTTGTCTCCGGCCACGGCCCGGGCTTGCTTCAGGGCACTCTCGATGCCGTCGGTCACGAACCTGAAGGCTTTGGGGGCATCTTGCGGCACCTTATCTGCTTCAGCCAAAACAAAATTCGGTATGTCGTCGCCGAGGGCGCCAGTGCCGCCCCAGTGCGGTATGGCCTCGTAATACATGTTGTAACCGATGATGGCGGCACCGGTATGCTTTTTTAAGTCGACCGCTTGCAGGTTTTCCTGGTTGGGATTGTCGAAGATCCAGTCGTGCAGCCGCTCGCCGTTGGTGCCGAGCGGGTTGGCCTGCGACGGGTTCGGCCCCGTAATAAATCCATCGAGCGACATGCTCATGGTCGCCATTACTTTGCTCATAGTACCCTCCTTGTCGTTTAGTTCATAGAGCTTGCGCGGGTCGAATAGCGTATCCGGTGCTGCCGTAGCTGGTAGTTGGTGAATACACATTCACTAATACTATATACGGCCTCGCTTGGTGCCGTCAAGGACTTGCAGGATTTTGGGTCGAAGAACAAGCTGTTTATGTTCGCCTGGCTGGTATTATTAGGTAATGAAATTCAGAAAAGCTGCTGCGCCCCCAGAGACAATGCAAGTCATTGTTCCTTATAACGAACGGCCGAATCCCGCATTGCTCATGCCGCACATGAGCCTATTCCCGGCTGAGCTCAAATACTGGCGTGACGCACATGATCAGGCCGTAAAGAATGGCGACCGGACTGTCGAATCCGTCGCCAATCGGCTGACGCAAGAAATGAGATACGCCTCGCGCCAGGCACTTCAAATCCGTCAATTTGCCGAAAGGGGTGCGGCGATTAATCGCGACGGTGTCATTGACTGGTACGAGCGCACTACTAAGTTTCTGGCCTGGTCCCGGCTATGGAGAGAAATGATGGCCGATAGTATGCCATCACCAGAGACCGGGACAGAAAAGCCTTCGACAGTTCTTTGGGAGGGATGGGAGCCTGACCCCTCGGCAGAGGAGCTGCCCCAGATAATAGTCGAGCAGGGTGATGCAGAGCCGCAATGCGGTATTCAGGCAGCGCCGCGCATTTTCTCGCGGCTGTTTGACGTTGAGCCGCCGGAAGAGGCCGGCACCACCTGGCTGGAAGGGCAGGACGTTTTTGTCCGCACGATGTCGCCGGCCGAACCGGGCTTGATTCTGGCCGCAAAATACCAAGTTCGCGGCGATGAGTTTCCCGCGCAAGCGTTTATTACGGCGCGCCCGATTCTTAAATCGGCAGTCTGGCAGTCATACATCGACATGTAGGCTGCCGCCGCGCTCAGAAAAGACCGCCTATAAGCACAAGTGGTATAATTCAGTGACTAATCAGGAGGGTCTATGGCAATTTATCATTATAAATTAACCCTGGTCATCGGGCTTATCATGCTGGCGACCGTATTCGGTGTGCTGAGCCTCTTCTCGCATACCATTATGCCCGGGCTAAAGCGCACGGATGACCGGACGTTCGTGCGTTCGTTCCAGGCGATAGACAGGCAGATCACGAACCCCACCTTCATGCTGCAGTTCTTCGGGCCCCTGATTGTTTTGGGTCTGGCCGCCTGGTACGCGCAAAAGCACCAGCTCATAGAGATGAAGTACGTTCTGGCTGCCCTGGTCTGTTACCTGCTGGCGGTGATTATAACGATGGCGATTAACGTACCGCTCAATGACGGCTTAAAACGGGTAACGGATGTGACCAGCCAGCATTCTCTGGCCGATGCCAGGACGCAGTTCAACGAGTCAAAATGGGTGTTGTTTAACAATGTCCGCACCGTTCTGACGCTTGGCGCGGTCTTGCTGACGGGGCTGGCAATGTGGGTGTCAAAGATCTGGCGGTAGCATTAGCGGCTTGGAAAAACGATGTATTACATGCTACGATAGCAGCAAGTACAGAGGACACCACATGTATACAATCGGTTTTCAGAGCGGTACAAAAGTGTTTACTTTTTTACGTCAGCCTCGCTGGCGAATCATGGCCGGGCTGGTGGTAAGCGCTTCCGCCGCCTTATTAGCAATCGCGAGCTCAGGCGGTACCAGCCAGGCGGCGGCGAACTTAAGCTGCAGCCCTAACGGCTATATCTTCAAGTATCAGAGCGGCACAGACACCGCCATACAAAGCATAGACATGGTGACTGGCCACGGAAGCAGTGCTGGCGCCATATCGAGCGCTCACTTTAACGCCGTGGGATATAACCCTAAAGACAATTATTTTTACGGATGGGATTTGGATGACTTACGATTTGGCCGAGTCGATGCCAACAACCTTTCTTCCGCTACGCCTATCCAACACTACAATAATGCCGACATCGGCTTTCCGGGTGGTCAACCGATTTCTAATTTCTTCAGCGGTGACGTTGATGAAGACGGTTATCACTGGACCTTCGAAGTAAGCGGCGGCACCACTACCTGGTACAAAATTAACCTTAATACGACACCGAACCCTACCTACGTGACGACGGGTACCGCTCCGAACCCAAGCATAGCGGGAAAAACCATTACTAACGGAACGGACTGGGCATACGTGCCAGGCAGCACACCCAGTACCGGAAAGTTGTACCGCGCTATGGATAATACCACCGATAATAGAATCGAGATCTTCGCTTTTGATCCCAATGCCACGGGCTCAGGCTTTACGCACGTCGGAACGGTATCTAATGTGCTACCTACAAGCAACGGGGATATGGGCGCCGTCTACGCCGATCCTGACGGCAATTTCTATATGTCGTCCCACAACTCGGGCAGGCTCTTCCAGATCGACCTGAGCGACGCGCCGAGCTTCACCGCCGTACAGCTCGATGCCGCCGACACGAACAGCAATGACGGCGCACGTTGCTCGCTGGCCTCGGTTCCAGTTGATTTTGGTGATGCGCCGGCAGGCTATGATACGCTCATAGATAACGACGGTCCTCGCCACAGCATCATCGATTTCAACACCGCATCAAGCACCGCTCCCTTAATGTTAGGGACGCATGTCGACATAGAAAATGACGCTTTCTCAAGTGCCGGGGCAAATGGGGATGATAACGACCATGAGGGCTTGCCCGGAGGACCGTTTGTTGATGACGAGCGCGGTGTTACGCAGATCGTGGCGGTACAAGGCAGCTCTGACCCGCTGATCGTGCCTGTACGAGTCACCAATACCAGCAGCGGAGCGGCAACGCTGGCAGGATGGATTGACCTCGATAACAGTGGCTCGTTCGACGGAGGGGAACGAGTTACGGCCAGCGTTCCTTCCGGCTTTAATGGCTCCCGGCAGCTGGCCTTTCCGGCGCCATCCTCACCCTACAGTGCGAACACCTATGCCCGCTTCCGCCTCTTCTCGACAACCGATACTTCTCTGGCTGCCACCAACCTTCTGCCCACCGGTCCGGCCCTCGGCGGAGAAGTCGAGGATGTGTTGGTGCAGATGGGCAGCTATGATGCAAGCAAGACCGCCGATCCGGCGGAGGGCGGGACGGTAGACCCTGGCAGTACGGTCACCTATACGCTTACGCTCAAGAACACCGGTCCCACAGCCTTGGCCAACCTGAAAATCGACGATGACCTTACCGATGTTTTGGACGACGCCGTGCTTCAGGGTACGCCCCAGGTCACCCCCTCGTCTGCCGGCACCGCCGCCGTGGACGGTAATACACTGGAGTTCTCAGGTGACCTCAGCATCGGCGGCACTGTCACCGTTACGTATAGCGTCAAAATTAAGGACGCCGCCGTCTTGGGTAACGCCGCGCTCAACAACTTGCTCCTGGCCGCACATTCCGCGAGCTGCCATCCCCAGGTAGCGGGCAATGGCACGAGGACAGTCGATGACCCTGATTGCAAGACTAATCACGTGGTGGGCGGGCTGGCCAATACAGGCACCAGCATCTTCTTGCCGCTCGTGCTGGCCGGCGGCTTATTGGCAGCGGGTGGTGCGGTGTGGTATTTCGGCATGCGGCGCACGGGCGCTAAAAAGTCAGCATAGGATCGACGTCCCGGTCAACCAGCCGGGCGATAATTACCTCGCGACCGTCAGCCGTTCCTCTTAGCGTACAGGTGTATAGAGTCATCTTGGGCGCCTCGCTCGGCGCCTCTATCGCAACCTGCGAAGGCTTCACGCGCAAACGATCAGTTATCACGTACTTATAGCGCCTGCCGTTAAAGTCCACATATATGGCATCGCCGTCGGTAAGCTTGTCAATATGGTAGAAGGGCGAACGATGCCTGGTCTCGCCCGGCGTAAGCCCAAGCTCAAAGCGATGGCCGGCCAAGATAAAATTCCCGCCCTTTTCTGGGTCGCCGCGCTCCGGATATCTATGCCAGGCATTGTCGCGCAGCACGCGCTGATCGCCGCTCTTATAAGTCAGATTAAGCTTGAGCTTGGGTATATATAGCCTGTTCTCGGTGAGCGCAGCGCGCGGCACCGGCTCGTTCCATGCCTTAGGGGCACCGGGAATGTACACGGGCTGCGCTAGCGCCAGCCACAGCAAATACGCACCGCTCCCCACCAATAGCAAGCAGAAAGCCCGCAAAAGGCGACGTCTCTTGTTCGGCCTGTGGTCCGCGTCTTGGGGTGTTCGGTGTCGGCCGATCACTTTCTCAATAATCCTTTGGTTTTACTTGTTCGCTTATGCTTGTGCTTATACAATTATACCTATACTCATTAACAACTAGTGCATCTTTTGGGAGGGCAAAGATGGAACAACATATACCAATGGGACAAAGGCGTATGTCGCGTAGGCGCATCGTTATTATCGTAGTGGTCGTTTTGCTTATTGCTATAGCGGCGATTGGGGTCGTTGCGTACCGGCAGCACCAAGACCGAAAGGTTAAGGAGCAGACGTCGGTCGAAACGACAAAGTTCGCCAACATCGACTTTAACTCTACGGTGGAATGGAACGATCAGTACCGTTTGCATGTCATGTATCCCGTCACAAAAGAATCCGCATTAGACAACGCGGCGCGCGCCAAGATTGACACCTATGTGCATGCGTTCAAAGAAGAAGTCGCCGTGAAGCCCAAGGACACCGAAGCGTACGAGCTCAACCTGCTGGGCGAGGTAAACTACGCCAGCGATGCCGCGGTTAACTTCCTGTACTCCGGCACCTGGTCTACGGGCGGCAAACCCGCCAAACAGGAGATAAACATTTTGTTTGAACGCAAAACCGGCAAAGAAATCCAAACTTCTGACCTATTTAAGGATAGCGACTATCTCAAAACAGCTAGCGATACCGCACGCCAAGCGCTGCCCGGTATCGTCGGCAGCATGGACTACGACAAAGCACTGGCCGAAGCCGGTACCACGCCTACCGCAGCGCATTTTGATCAGTTCGAGATTGTAGACGATCACACCATCAACATCATTTTTGAACCGGGACAGGTAGCTTCCGCCGCCTTAGGACCAGTTAAGGTGCCGTTGGCATTGGACGCGCTGGACGATGATCTCAATGACGACCTTGTGGGGCAAATTTTCCCGACATATATTGCTCAGGTTAAGGCAGCCGCGGCCCAAAAAGCCGAACAGGCCGCTGAAGCAGCCCGAAAGAAGCGGACCGCACCGCCGGTTGCCTCCAATGGTAACACCGACTGTGCAAAGGTAAAGTGCATTGCATTGAGCTTCGACGACGGCCCCGGCCCGGCTACGGCAACCATCCTGGATACGCTTAAGGCCAATAATGCGCACGCTACCTTTATGGTGGTAGGCTCCCGCGTGGCATCACGCGCCAGCCTGGTACAGCGCGAAGCCGCCGAAGGCCACGATATCGGCAACCACACCTGGGACCATTCCGACCTTACCAAAATGGATGCCGCGGGCGTCGCCAGCGAGGTTGACCGCACCGAACAAGCCGTGGTAGACGCCACGGGCAAGCGGCCGTTTATGGTACGCCCGCCCTATGGCGCCTACAACAAAACTGTAGAAGACGAAATCGGCCTGCCGCTTATTTTGTGGAGTGTCGACCCGGACGACTGGAAGGACCGTAATGCCGATATCGTCTACCAGCGTATTATGGCGGCCGCAAAACCAGGCGCGATACTGCTGTCACACGACCTGTACCCCACCACAGCAGCGGCGTATCAGCGGATAATTCCTGATCTCGTCAAACAAGGGTATACCTTGGTTACGGTAAGCGATCTTCTTGACCTTGATCCGGCGCATCCGGCGCCAGGCGTGTACAGTTCTCGCCGCTGACCATGACCGAGCTATTGCCAAGGGGCGCATGGCCGTAATAACCATGCGCCCCTTTATTATCAGGCCGCTACGAAAGCGCGGGTTCGGTTGCCGGTACTGCCTTAGGAGTTTTGGGCTGCGGTTCGGCTTGCTCCGGCTGGGCGTCAAGCAGCCGCATAAAAGGCATGAGC
>ERZ777006.55-NODE-55-length-11821-cov-7.189359_pt1 | contig 11821 bp, 13 predicted proteins | sample MGYA00374959_ERZ777006 | MGnify/ENA primary metagenome ERZ777006 (study PRJEB29305, sample SAMN08776659) | plant metagenome | isolation source: Switchgrass | host: Panicum virgatum | place: USA: Austin, Texas | collected 2014-11-04 ... | reverse complement strand
CGCTGACGCGCTGGATGTTGCCGAGGTCAAAATCGGTGCGGTAGGCCAGGCCCAGCAGCTCCTCGCGGCCGATCGGAAAGTCAAACTCAAAGTCGATGGTGCGCTTGGAGTAGTGCGCCAGGTCGTCGCCCTCTACCTCCAGTTCGTGCACCATGTCTTCGGGCAGACCCAGCGCCTTGCACCACTCCCAGACGTTTTTGCGCCACTGTTCAAAGGCGGGTTCCCACTGGTCGGGATGCACAAAGTATTCAATTTCCATTTGCTCGAATTCGCGGGAACGGAACACAAAATCGCGCGGGCTGATCTCGTTGCGGAATGCCTTGCCCTGCTGCGCCATACCAAACGGCAGGTCCGGGTAAAAACTGTCTACGACATTTTTGTAGTTGGTAAAAATACCCTGGGCGGTTTCGGGCCGGAGGTAGCTGACCGCGCTGGGCTCGTAAGTGATAGCTCTGCGGCCGGATAAATCGGAGCGGGCCTTGGCGGCCGGGTGATCTTCGTCGGTTATTGGGTCGCCGATGGTTACCTCTTCACCCTGGGCCGGGCCAACGAAGGTGCGGAACATCATGTTGAACTGGCGCGGTTCGCCAAAAGTGCCGGTTTTACCGCAGGCCGGACATTTGCTGGTGTCGATTTTGTCGGCGCGGAAGCGGTTGTGGCAGTTGGAACATTCTACCAGCGGGTCGGTGAACGTCTCGGTGTGGCCGCTGGCCTGCCACACTTTTTGGTTCATTAGGATGGCGGCATCTACGCCGTACATGTCGTCGCGGTCCTCTACGAACATTTTCCACCACAGCTGCATGATGTTGCGTTTGAGCGTCACGCCCAGCGGGCCGTAGTCCCAGGTACCAGACAAGCCGCCGTATACTTCGGAACCCTGGTAAATAAACCCGCGGCGTTTCGCGAGCGATACGATATCGTCTAGCTTCACATCTTTCATTATGGGTGCCATTATACCTCAAGAAACAGCGGTCGCCTAGTCGCGGGTCGATCCGCCACAAACCGCTACAGCAATTTAGTTGCCGGTTGGCTGGGGCCGGGGCTGCAGCTGGGCCAGCACTTCCTTGTGGTCCCTGCCGTACATGACGTTCATGCCGCTGAAGGCACCGATGACCGAATTTAGGAACACCCGCTTGCGCATGTGATCCTGCCCGTGCAGCGTACCGATGTCGCGCAGCGGAATATCCTTAACCAGCCTCGGCACATCTATAAGATAGCCGCTTGGACTTGACCGCAGGTAGTTCATAACGTTCATCCCGGCCGACAGCATAAAGCGCATGCCGAGCGGTACGTTCATGAACGGCTCGGCAAAAAGATGACCGGTATGCCTGGTATTGTGCGGCGCCATATCCGGCTGCACGTGCTGCAACCGCCGGATGGTAAAGCGGCCGACTCCCCTGGGTATGATGCCGTCGTAATCATAGCTCTGCTGAATATCCTCTATGTCATGGAGGGCGAAACTGCGCTGCAGGTGGGTTAGATCCATTTCCACGCCGAGCTTGCGCACGCCATGACGGCCTTCGGCCAGCGTGTTATAAAAGCGCCTGGCGGATCGCGAACCGTCGCGTCCCAGATACGAACCGCCGTAGCCGACGCGCAACAGCGAACGGACTACGGCTGCGGTGCGCAAGTTGCCGTTCCAGTACCGCTGCGTAAGATTGTGGCTGAGGTACAGCAAATCCGCCGCGTCATTAATATCCGGGAGAGATTGCGCCGTTTCGAAGGCCGCTTTATGCAATTCGTCTACGTGCTCGTGGGACGGTGGGACGTATAAGACGCCGCCGACCGGCCGATCATGGGAGACGCCGGGCACATCGACAATCGTCATATTATCGCGCAAACCCTTATCGAGCGGCCACTTAGCCAGATCGCGTATAGCCGCGTTCATTTCGTCTACCTGCCCCATAAAGCCGACATAACCCAAGCCCCGGAAGTATGCTTCGCCCATATCAGGAGTACCGAAGTGTTCTGCGACCTTGAGTTGTTCAAAGCACCGGGTTAGATTGGACATCTGCTCGCCTCTTATCTTTAATGAACATAATAAAATATTTTGCTCTAATACGCAAGTGTCCCGTTAGCGGCGCACGTAGGTCGTAACCATGGTAGAGACCAGCACGGCGGTGTCCTGTACCAGCTGTCGGCAGCCCTGAATATGCTGCAAGGCCTGCGGCAGATTGCCGTCAAACCCCAGCCGCAAAAATTTAATGTGGTTTGCGGTAAACCGGCCGTTCGGATTTGGAGCGAACGCGGCGTTGTCAAAGCTGAAATCGTAGGTGAGGTCAGGCTCCAGTCTGTTTCCCTGCGTGTCGGTACGCAGGTTGGGCGTGTGGCCGCCAAGCCTGAGCAGCTGCATCGCGAACCATAACGTTACCAGGTCCAGGGGCACCTCCGGGTCGTCCAGCGCCTCAAAGGCCTGCTGCAAAAGCGTGAAATAGGCGGCCTCCGGCTCATCCTCGGTCGCCTTGTGCAGCTGCTTGATCAGCTCGTAGCCGAGCATGGTACGGTCCAGGCTGGCCACAATCCGGCTGTAGTGTCTGGAAAGGCGTGTGGACACCAGCGTGCCGACCTCTCCCCTGCCCTTAATAAATGTGATTTCGCTCACGCTGAACAGCTCGATACCGCCGGCAAGCTTGGATTTGACGCGCCGTACACCTTTGGCCAGCAGAGTGAGCTTGCCGTATCCGGGCGTCAGTAAGGTCAGGATACGGTCGGCTTCGCCGTAGTCGGTGCGGCTCAGGATAATGGCCGGCGTGACCAGCTGCCTCATGCCCTGGCCTGCTCTTTGACCACCCGGATGAGCTGCTGTAAGGTGGTGCGCGGTTTGTACAGGCAAACTTTGACGCCCAGGTCGCGATCCAGCACCGCAAGGAGCGGGCGCAGCGTTTGAGGCGGCAGATTGGTGTTGACCACCGCCGGCATGTTCTGCCCGTCGGGGTACGAACGCAGTTCGTGCAGGAATTCGATACCGTCGTGACCGGTTAGCTGGAGCTCCAGCACCACGAGATGCGGGCGGAAATCGTCCAGTACCTGCAGGGCCTCCTCGGCAGTCGCACAACAGGCCACATCGTGGCCGATTTGCTCCAAAGCCTTTATGTAGGTATTGGCGAGTGCGTTGTCTGGTTCAAGTAATAATATGTTTGCCATGAATACAATATTTATACAAGTTGTAATTGTTGACTGGGCTGCAAAGTGGTTGCCAAGCCATGCTGGTTAAGGTGTTTACCTACACGCAGTTTGGTGGTCATGGCCTGCAAGATGGTCTGGGCCACAAAGATGCCGGCGCCGCTACCACCGGTAAGGGCTGCAAAGGGCTGCCGGGCGCTGCCCTGAAGCTCCAGCGCCCGCCGCCACTGCTGGCTGCTAAGGTGTTCGTACTCGCCGTATAGGCCCGTAACAATACCCTGCGGCGTGCGGTGCACCGCCAGGGTCAGCTTGCGGCCTTGCAGTGGATAACCCTCCAGCAAGGCATAGCCCAACGACAATAATGCCGACTTCAGACCGCGATGATTGGCCATGACCGGTTCGTACTTGCCGGCAATCCGCAGCTCCAGGCCAGTGCCATACTGTTTGGCAAAGCCCTCAAGTTCGTGCGCCACATCTACCAGCATCGACGAAACAGACACCGGCTCCAGCACCAGTTCGGTCTGCTGGTGCAGCAGCTGCAGGCCCAACAAGTAACTTTCGACCAGTGTCAGGGCCGTGGTGGCCTGCGTGCGGATGGCCGTAGTGTCCACCTGCCGGATATCGCCCGCCAGCTCGCCAAGCTCCACCTGCCGCGCAATGACCGCCAACGGTGTTTTAAGCTGTTCAGCAACGGATCGCAGCAGCTCCATGTCCCCACCCCGCGATTGGTTTGTGCGCATGTCCGGCACCTTTCCCTCCTGTTTGCTTATAGTATAGCACCGAGTCTTCCCTTATGGCGGGTGAATTCCAGGTGATATTGACAAGTAAATCGATTGTTTGTATTGTAATCATCTATGAAGGCCACGTTTCCGGAATCCAGCCGATGCCCGCTCGCTAACATCTGCGAAACTACCGGCGGACAAGCGCCCTGCGGCACGCTGCTCGAACATCTGCCGCCGCTCGTTCCCGCCGAAGACCTTTGCCTGAACGCGGTGGCCGGAAGACTACGCCAAGAAAAACAATTTGAGAGCGAATTCGAAAACGACCTCAAGCAGCGGGATGTGCGAGTCGCCTGGCTCACTCTCGAACAGGGTATGCCGCCCCTTGTCAATAAAGCCGTAGCGGAAGACTGCTTTGACGATGCCGACATCTATGCCGAACGCCTCATCCACCGGACCGACCTGCCGTTTAACTTTTTTATGAACGCGGCCTTACTAAAAGCGCATCTGCCTTCGTTCCGCGCCAGGCGCGATGGCACTTTGCCTAACGAAATCGAGCGCCGGCAGATCGTTGAGACTACCGCTACGTTAGGTCAGCTGGCGCAAAACGCGGCAATTCATACGCAGCGGACACACTTTGGCCACTTCGGCCAGCCCGACCATGCCCCATGTTTTGATAGCGAACAGCAGCGGCGCGGCACCGTCGTGAAGCTGTCTGCAATGCTGCTAGCCACGAGAACCGGCCTGACGATCTACCCTTCGTCTTCCCGGGAATCCGGTGCGGTCGGTGGTTATGATAAGCCGAACGTCAGCTACTCCCATGATTTTTATACCTTCACCGACGATCAAAGGAAAGTCCCTCTGAAGTTCAAGACAGGCGGCAAAGGTTCCCACAACTATGGCCAGTCTCTCTTGCAAATCTCCTTCGAAGGCTTCGTGAACAGTGCCGCTGCCGAACAAAAGCTGCTGAATGGGGCACGCCGCAAAACCTATCCCGACCTTGCGATAGACTGGCTTACAGATGAGGCGCTCGGCCAGCCGCTTAATCCGGTGCAGCAAAAACTTCTGGATACCCTATCGCACAACCTGCGGCTTCGGATCAAAGCTTTTACCGACATGTTCAACTAGCGGTAGCTGCGTCAGAAAGAGTTGCCGGCTTGCACTAAGGGACAAAGGAGAGGTTGGGCAGGATGTGCGTGTCCAGATCGCCCTTGAAGTCGTTGGATTCGGTCCAGATTTTGAGCGTCATGTTGCGCAGCGGCAGCACGACCATGGTCCCTTGCTTGCGCTCGGTGATCTGCCCCTCTATGCGGGAGCCGACGACGCTGGGTACTTTGGCAAGCGTATAGGGCTGAATGGTTGCTACACCTTTGTCCAGGCGGGCCTTGAACTGGTCCAGTACCGATTGGTAGGTAGTCTGGACCAGCTCTACGCGCAGCGCAAAGGTGTTGTCCGGGTCTGCGACGCTGGGTACGGTTTTGGGCTGGAAGTAAGCGGATACCGGCGTGTTGCCGCGCTCATTTTCGACCACGTAGGCGCTCCAGGTTTTGGGGTAGTTGACGGTGATGTTACCGAAGGCGGCCGGGCCGATGTATGAATCGTACGGCTGCTTGATTTCTTCGGCATACTTGGCGGCGTCTGTTACCTCTTGTGCCTGGCGGGCCTCCTGGGCGGCTGCGGCGGCCTTTTTGTCGCTGTTGTTCTTGTAATCAGCGCGCGACGTAAACGCCCAAATACCGAAACCGGCAGCTCCAAAGAGCAGAATAACTACTAGTATAAGAGGAACGAGCAATATATTTACTGCCCCGCTGCTGTTTAACTTACTCATATCGGTTATGGTAGCGTAATTTGCACATCAAAAGCAAGCATTATTTATACTCATACAGATAGACGTTGTCGCGGACCTCGACCGGTTCTTTGCCTGGGATGGTAAAGGCAAAGCTCGCCAGCAAGGTCCTTTCTTCGGGACGCCATTGTTCCATTCGTTTGTCCAGCTTCGCCATGTAGCGCGGCAGCATGAAGGTGAACACGGCATCCGCCCGGGGCCATGGCGGGCCCCAATAGCTGCCCCAGATAATACGCACCTGCTTACGGTAACGGAACGTGACCAGCCACGACACGGCCACCAGGAGCGGATTTAATTCGATACCTACGACTTTGAGGCCTCGTTTGGCTGCCGCCAGCAGCACGCGGCCGTCGCCGGAACCCAGCTCCAGCAGCGTTTGTCCCTCCTGAAGCTCGAGCATGTCCAGGGCGGTGTCTATCTGGCGCCTGAAGGTCGGTACATAGGGCGGGCCCACAAAGACCACGGCACCAAAAATCAATACGATACAGATCGCGATAAACAGGAGCCAGAAAATCATATTATTTCTCTTCTTTGGTTGCCTTGGAGGCGGCGAGTTTTAGTGATTTGATCTTGTTTTCCGCCTCGTCCAGATGTTTTTCAAGTTTTGCTATGATGGCCAGGCCCTGCTCGTACAGCGTTACGGCCTCGTCCACACGGACATCCGACTGCTGCAGCTTGGCAAGGATTTCCTCGAGCTCAAGGCTGAGTGACTGATAATCGTTTGCTTTAGCCATCGTTAGCTTTCATTGTAATGCTTTTGACCTGACTTGTCAGCTCGGCATCAGCGAGCTGGATGGTGAGCTCGTCGCCGGCCTGCGCGTCTGCCCCGCTGCGTACCACTGTCTTCCCTTTTCGCACCAGCGCATAACCGCGCTGCAACGCCGTTTGCGGATTGAAGGCTTGCAAAAGCCGGGAACGGAGCGCAAGCTGCTCGCGGGCTTGGATGGTGAGCTGCGACACGCTGTCGTGGAGTGTTTCGCGCTGTAGAGCGAGTTCACGGCGAGCGTCGCGGGCGGTGCGTTCTGCAAAATGCAATAAACGCGTACGCTGTTCGCGCAATGCCGCAAGCAGCGCTTGCCTGTCCGGCACCAACAATTCGGCGGCATTGCTTGGCGTACTGGCCCGTTGGTCGGCAGCCAGTTCCGCCAGGCTCACGTCGACTTCGTGACCGATGGCTACAATCGTTGGGATGCGGCTGGCCGCCACGGCCCGCGTGACCTGCTCGGTACTAAAGGCCTGCAGGTCTTCGGCACTGCCGCCGCCGCGGGTGACCACCAGCACGTCTGGCGCCGCTGCCAGCTGGTTGAACTGCTGGATCGCCTGCACTACCTGCGCTGGCGCCGCTTCGCCCTGCACCTGCACGTCGATCAAGGTTATTTCCAGTCCGCCCCAGCGCGCGTTAATGATTTTTACAAAATCACGGTATGCGGCCGACTCACCTGAGGTGATTAGCCCTATACGCCGCGGCGGGTACGGCAGACGGCGCTTGCGGGCTTCGTCAAACAGGCCCTCGGCGGCCAGCTTGGCTTCCAAAAGTTTGGCAGCCTTTTTGATGGAGCCCTCGCCCACCGGTTGGATCTGTTGGACGGTTACGCTGAAGCCGTATTGCGGATGTAGGCGCGGAATACCGCGCACCGCTACCATCATGCCGTCCTCCAGAGGGCCGGGTAACTGGTAAACCGTGCCGAAAAACCGTGCCGTCGCCTGCTCGTCCTTTAGATCGAAATACACCCAACGGTTTTTGCTCACGCGAAAGTTGGCAAGCTCGCCGGTAATGGTGACATTCGGGTAGGCGTATTCAAGGGTCTGGTTTAAGACGGCTACGAACTCGCTGACGGTAAATGCGGCTTCCATGGCCTACTTTTCCGGCACGGGCGGTACCGGCGGCAACTCGCCCGGTTTTTTATCGGTTAAGGCAGCATGGTACAAAATCCATCCCGGAGGTACCTGGATCAAGGTGCTCAGCACGCGGTACATGACGGTTACCGACAGGCTCAGGCCGGCCGGCACGCCCGCGGCAACCAGCACACCGGTCATCAGAGCCTCGTATACACCCACGCCGCCGGGCAGCACCGACACCATTCCGGCAAAGTTTGCCACGGCGTAGGCCAGGATAACCGCGCCCAAATTGACCACTTCGCCAAAGGCCAGGTAGACCACATAAATCGCGAGCACCTCTGTTAAGTTGGCGATCAGGGCCCAGAAAAACGGTACCTTCAACTGGCGCCACTTGGACTCGATGGTCTTGTAGTTTTCGTGTAGATCCTCAAAGACATACTTGGCGCGCTCGATGTTAATGGTCTCCGGCGACTTTGGCAAAAACAGATGCAGGATATAGTTGAGCGTCTTGGTCAAAAACGTAAACGTGGCGCTAATGCGGCGCTTGCTGCCGATGATCATCACGAACGCGAAGGTACCGATGACCATCAGCGTGGTCAAAAACGTCGTCGTCAAGATTACAAAATCGTTCGCCTTGTTACCGATGGCCAGGAACAGCAGCCCCAGTACCAACAACACCTCAAATGACAAAATCGTCAGGACCACCTTCATTACCTGCACCAGCGTAGCTTTGGTGCCGCTGATCTCGTTGCTTTTGAGCCGCACGCCAAAGTACGAGATCGCGGAGACACCCGCACTGGGGAAAACATGGCCCACAAAGTTAAGCTCAAGTGCCGCACGGTACAAAAACTTGTAGCGCAGATGGTTGCCCAAAAGGCTAAACAACCCCTGGTATAAGCGGGTTTGGGCGTGATAATTGGCCATCTGGATCGGGAGCAGCAGCAACAGCAGCCAGGCATTCACCCGCGCCAGATTCTTGAACGTCTCCACCAGCTGTTCGCGAATTGCGAACACCAGGACGATCAAGGCTAGCACCGTAACTATGTTCAGGATAAGCTTCCAGCGCCGCCGGAGAAAAGATCGTTCACTCATACCGGCTTATTATAACCTGCTCTGCGCCAAACAAACCAATATCGAACACCGCACCAGCGAAACGTGCGGTTCCGTCTAAGGCAGGCTCATCCGGTCACTGCTGATAGCTAAAAGCTGAGCATCGGGTTTGGTTACGGCAGTATACGGCTGGCCCGGATATCGCGCATCGTCAGCTCGGTGTTGACCTCTTTGACGGCTTCCGAGCAAGCGCCCACCATTGCCCATACGGGGTCACCCTGGTTGTGCGCGCCCCGTCGGGCGAAGGCACGGTGCGGACTTTCCATCCGCAACAGTGCGAGCTGGAAGATGGTGTGATCCTCCAGCTCGGCAAGTCCGGCGCGCTCGGGGTCAAAGTCAGGAACGGCTTTAGTGGCCTCGGTCATGAGCGCCAGCGCGTCATACAAACGCAAGTCGCCTCGAGTATGGTTGCTGCTATGCCCCAGCAGGCCGCTGAGCAAGAATAATCTAGTGACGCCTTCCAGGTCGCCAGTGTCTGTAACCAGCTCTTCGAGCTCCGGCTTTTCACCCGTTTCGTCACGCAAACTCTCTACGATATCCCGGGCCAAGTGGTGATACGGATCATACGTCTGCTCCCGGCTGAGAACAAACTTATCTGTTGTGGTCTGTTCATCCTCGGCACGGCTTGCGGCGTCGGCGCGGCGCGCTTCCAGTTCATCCTTCCAGGTTTTTCGCTCTGTAGGGGTGAGTGCGCCGCCAAGAAATTCCCAGTAGCCGCTGCCCGGCTCCTCATGGATTCCCTGCTTGCGGAGCTCTTTGCGCATGCCGGCCGCCCTGTCGTCAACAGCTTTGCCGATTGACTCACTTATTGCCCTTTTAATGGCTTCACTGAGCGGAAGCGCCGTTTGCTCTTCTGCGGGCGCTGCTTTGACAGGTTCAGCTTCAGGTGCCAGAGCGGCGGCCGGTTCCGGCGCTGGTGCCACAGCTTCAGGCAGTTCCAGTTTGCCCGACAGCGAGCCCGAAAAAGTCTCTCCGTCAAATGTAACGCGGCTGCCGGTAGGAAGAGTATATTCTACACCCGAAAGACCGGTTGCGCCCAAAGGCCCTGCGGCTCCGTCCGCTGCTTCTTCCCTCTCGGGAGCAGGCCCCATGTCGTGCACACGCACTTCTAGCGGGCTGGCAGGATGGTGGAGGTTGCGCTCTGGATGCGGATGTGACATATTAGCATCATTATAGCATAAAAAGTATCAAATTACAACGACAGGTCCTGGGTGGCGAGGCCGCTTCTCTTACTCCCGGAAAACAGGTATAGTAGCAAGTGATGCGCATGGAAAGTATCTTCATTTTGGGACGTCAGTCGGCCATTGGGCGGGCTGAGCTTGAAAGCGTTTTGGGCCACGGCCACGTGTCACCGCTCGGCGGGTACGCCATGGCCAGCGATATCCAACCGCGCGACGTGCCCTTTGACCGTTTGGGCAGTGTAATGCGGCTGGCGCGGCCGGTCGTCACCCTTAAAACAGGCTCCTGGCCGGAGGTGGCGCGCGCTGCGCTTAAACAGCTGCCCTCCCTGCTGGACGAGCTGCCGCTGGAGGGCAAGCTAAAGCTGGGTTTCAGCGCCTACGGCATCGACGTCACGCCGCAGGAACTGCTGCGCACCGGTCTGGAAGCCAAAAAAATCTGCAAAAAAGCCGGGCGGTCCGTCCGCATCGTGCCCAATACCGAAGCCACGTTGAACACTGCCCAGGTTCTACACAACAGCCTGACCGGTGAGCTGGGTATAGAGCTGCTGTTCATTAACAGCGGCAACAGTATCCAGCTTGCCAAAACCGAAGCCATCCAAGACATTGAGGCATACGCCAAGCGTGACCGCGAACGCCCCAAGCGCGATACTTTTGTGGGCATGCTGCCGCCAAAACTGGCGCAAACCATCGTCAACCTGGGAGCCGGCACCTTGCCGCCCAACCTGGAAACCGTGGTGCTCGATCCTTTTTGCGGCACCGGTGTAGTGCTGCAAGAAGCGCTGCTTATGGGCTACGGCGCCTACGGTACCGATCTGGAGTCGCGCATGATCGACTACAGCCGCCAAAACCTGGAGTGGCTGGCCACGCACGGGATAGAAACCACTCCCGTCCTGGAAACCGGCGACGCCACGACTCACCGATGGGAGCACCCCTTCACCGTCGTTGCCTGCGAGACGTATTTGGGGCGGCCGCTCAGCAGCTGGCCCAACCCCGAAAAACTGCAGGAAATCAAGGGCGCCTGCAACGTTATCATCCAGAAATTTTTACAGAACCTGGCCGGGCAACTGCCCAGCGGCACCCGCCTCTGTTTGGCCGTACCCGCCTGGAATGCCCCCAACGGCCGTATTCATCACCTTTCAGTGCTTGACCAACTCGAGGTTTTGGGGTACAATCGAGTAAGTTTTGTGTGGGCTCAAGCGCAGGAGATGGTCTATCACCGTCCCGATCAGATCGTCGCTCGCGAGCTCCTCGTAATAACAAGGAAGTAAACAAAGCATATGTCACACGTTAAAGCAGGCGGTACCGCCAAGAATACCCGCGACAGCGTCGGCCAGCGCCTGGGCGTTAAGGTTTACGGCGGTCAAAAAGTTAAGACCGGCCAGGTTATCGTCCGCCAGGTCGGCATGACCAAGCGCGCCGGCAAAGGCACCAAGGCCAGCCGCAACTACACCGTACACGCCGACCGCGACGGTGTCGTAAAGTACGCCACCCGCAAGGTACGCCGCTTTACCGGTAAAACCGTACGCCGTACCGAAGTTACGGTCGAATAAATCCACTCTTTATAAAAAATACTCCGCCTCGTTGGTGCGGAGTATTTTTTAGTTCCGAGTGGCGCTATTCGATTACGGTGCGCCGATTGCGGTTGTAGCGAGGCTGGCCTGGGCCTGGTTCCCACTCCTCGGCGGAGGCCTCTGGTACAAAGCCCTGCGCGGGGAGTTCGTCATCTTCGTCCTCCGCGGGTCGGGGTTGACGAGGGGGCCGGGAGGCTGGCTGAGGTTCAGGGCTTGGGGCTGGCTGCGCCGGACGCGAGCCAACGCCGTATTGACCGTTGGCCTTAGCCCATTCCTCGATTTGGCGCATCCGCTCCTCGGGGGTCTCGGCCGGCTCAGAGGATGGTGGCTCTCTGTTGATCCACTTATCCGCGCCGGCCGGCTGCGTCGCCGGTGCCGGCTGCTCGGCAGACGGCGCTTCTTTCTGCTCTGCAGCGGCCGGCGCGGATAAGT
>ERZ777006.54-NODE-54-length-12031-cov-77.359886_pt1 | contig 12031 bp, 14 predicted proteins | sample MGYA00374959_ERZ777006 | MGnify/ENA primary metagenome ERZ777006 (study PRJEB29305, sample SAMN08776659) | plant metagenome | isolation source: Switchgrass | host: Panicum virgatum | place: USA: Austin, Texas | collected 2014-11-04 ... | reverse complement strand
GGGGCGGCGGGGGCGGCGGCTCCCCCGAGGTCGGCGGGAACGGGATCACCCGGCCTTCATCGTCACTCATGCTTGCTCCAAAGAGACTTGACAGACTGTGACCGCTTCGCGTACGCGCGCGCGTGTCCGCGCGCCCGTGTGTCCGCGCGTCCGCATTACGCGCGTGCGCGAAGCGGCCACAGCCCTGGATTGAACGGTGGATTGATTGACCCGACCGGTCACGCCTCGTAGCGGCTGACCCAGTTGGAGACGGTGAGGGAGAGGTCATTCCACGCCGCGTCCGGGTCCCCGCCCGCCTCACGAGCCGCCCTCTCACGGGCTGCGGCGACCGCGCGGGCCCGCTCGATCCACGACTCGGTCAGCCCGCGCGGGCCACGGGCGGCCCGCTCCGCCTGGCGCCGCTCGAAGTGCGCCAGGCGGTTGGCCGCCGACCGTTCTGCCTTCGTCTGCGCGGCCACAGCTCAGGCCCCCCGACGCAGCCCGTCGAACACGTCCCCGTACTGGGCCTGCTCGCTGGAAACGGCCTCCCGACCAGACGAGCTAGACGGCGAGGACGTGATCGCCGGCTGCTGCCCGTTCCTGGCCAGCTCCTTCGCCTCGCGCTTCTTCGCCCGCTTCTCCGGCAGCTCCTCGTAGGACCGCTGGTAACGAGTGTTGAACGTCAGCAGGTCGGCCAGCGCGCGCTCCACGTCGTCGGCGGCCTTGAACAAAGGGCGGGTCACGTGCCAGGCACGGATCCTGTCCTGCCCGGGGAAGTCGCCCTCGATGGAATCCGCCTCCCTCATGACGGCCTCCATCTCGCGGGCGATACGCCGCAGGTCATCCACGATCGGGTGCAGCTGCGCACGGCGCTGCCCCAGGTGGATCGCCCGATCGGCGGGGGTCTGAAGGCGGTCCGGCGTCCAACGGTCACTCGGCTTGTTCATCTCGTTCATGCGTTTCTCCTGGTCATGAGGGTGGGGCGGATTCTGGGGGTCCCACAACCGCACCCGGCGGGAGCCGGGGACGACAGCAGCAGCCCCAGGCACACGCCGAGGGGCGACCCACTGGGGTCGCCCCTCGGGGCGGGGTGTGATCTGCGGTGGTGTCAGACGTGCGATGTCGGCCGGTAGCCGCCGCGCAGGAGCTGATCCGCTTCCTTGCGGTACTCGGAGGCGGTGCCGGGAGAGGTGTTCAGCTCCCGCTGAATGTCGGCGAGCGGCAGCCGCTCGGCTTCGCCGCCAGCGGTCGCGAGGATCAACCGGGCGACCTTGCGCACCGCGCGCTCACGCGGCTTCAGCTTGGCAGCGTCCTCCATTTCGGTGGCACGCAGCTCGATTTCAGCAACAGCGCGCCGCCTTTCGGCAGCAGCCCTCTGGGCTTCGGCAGCGGCCTGCTTCGACCGCTCGACGTCGGCGAAAGCGGCCTCCTCGCGCGCCTTCTCCTCCGCACGCAGCCGCTCGGCTTCGGCGGCGGCCCGCCGCGTTTCGGCAGCAGCCCGCTCCGTTTCGGCAGCACGCCGATCGGCTTCGGCGGCACGCCGGCGCGCTTCGGCAATGGTTGCCGTCTCGATCGCCGATGCCTCCGCCGCAGCAACCCGGTCGGCCTCGGCAGCCGCACGACGCTCCTCAGCCGCACGACGCTCCAGCTGCGCGGCCTCCCGATCGGCCTCGGCGGCACGCCGGCGCGCTTCGGCAATGGTTGCCGTCTCGATCGCCGATGCCTCCGCCGCAGCAACCCGGTCGGCCTCGGCAGCCGCACGACGCTCCTCAGCCGCACGACGTGCGGCCTTCCCGGCCTCCTCGTCGGCGGCGGCAGCAGCCAGCCGCTCCTCAGCCTCCCTGCGCTCAGCCGCTGCGGTGCGGGCACGGGCCTCGGTGATGGTCGCCGTCTCCAGCGCCTCCTCCTCCAGCTGCGCGGCCCGCTCAGCGGCGGTCACCGCAGCCCGGGCCTGCGCCCTGGCCTGCCCGGTAGTGCCCTCCACCTCGGCGCGCACCGCCTCAACTTGCCCCTCGGCCCGCAGCCGCTCGGCCTCGGCGTCGGCCTCCGCGACCTTGCGGCGGGTCTCGGCGGCCAAGCGCCGACGCCCGGCCTCCTCCCGGCGGGCCTCGGCCTCGCGTTCCTGCTGCTCCGGCATCGCCAGGGCCTCAGCGACGGTGTAGCCGTAGGGAGCCATCGTCATCGGCAGCAGCTCGTCCTCGGTGGCCTCGTCGAGGTTGCCGTCGTGCTTGCGCTTGAGCCACAGCTCGTATGCGATGAGCTCCTGCTGACGCCGGATCATCTCCGGGTAGGACGTGACGTTGTACAGGCGCATCCGCCGGTAGAACTTCGGCGTCTCCCACGGGGAGAGGATCCAGCGGTGCAGCGGGATCCGGTCGGCGGCCGTACCCGCTTCGATCTGCGCTTTCTTGATGAACAGGCGCCGTGCTGCCTCCACGCCTACCACGAACAGGATCGGCATCACACCATGCGCGGCAGCCTGTACCGGGGCGGCCTGGATGGAACCCTGAGAGGAGGCGTTGAACCACACGGTCGCGCCGGTCATGCCATGCGCGGCCAGCCGCAACATCGGCCACGGGGTGTCCTTGAGGATCAGATACAGGTCCAGGGCGAGGAACGCCACGATCGAGGCGTCCACGCCGATGGGGAAGCACTTGGCGAGTGTGGGGCTAAATCCCCAGCTCAGCGCGACGTGGGCGAGGGTGTCGTACGACATCGCGAACCCGATCACGCCGACCATGACGCCACCGATGGCCGCCGCGGCCGACAGAGCGATCAGCAGTCCGGCATCGCCCCCGCGCTCCGCGGCTTCAACCGGCTCGGGTGTTCCTGAAACCGGCTCGGGTGTTTCCGAAACGAAATCGGGCGGGCTCGAAACCGGCTCGGGTGTTCCCGAAACGGCGGCCGGCGGCGCCGAAACGGGGTCGGAACGGGCCGCGGTCGGCGGCCATTCAGTGATCGTCACGGGATCTCCAGAAGGGGCCGTTCGGCGCGCTCCCGAAACGAGCGGGGCTACTGCCGAAACACGGGCGGGGGGCCGCGAAACGAGGGCCGCCGCCCTCGAAATCCGGGGCGGCGGCCGGGTAGCGCGGGTAGGTCACGCGCCTCCGAGGGAGAGTGACTGCACCCGCCACGCCACCTCAGCGGCCGGCGGCAGACCAGCCCCGGGCACGTCCCGGGTCCACCCGCTACGGGGCGCCCCCTCGGCCTCCGCCGCCGCCTCCGCCGCATCGATCGTGGCGTGCACGCTGTGCAGCGCACCGCGACGAAACAGCGCATAGACACGGTCAGCCGGACGGGACTGCTTGCGGACGATACGCAGCAGCATCCGCAGCATGGCCCGGTCCTCTGTGTCCAGCATCTGCTGAGCAGTCAGGACCTCCAGCTGGCCCTCGGCACGGGCCGCGTTGCTGTTGGCGCGGTCGAGCTCCTGGAGCAGCCGCTCCACGCTGTGTTCGCCGCGGATGGCAGCGTCATTCGCCAGCCCTTCAGCGAACCTGCACGCGGCCAGCTCTTTGCGCAGCCCCTCCGCCTCAGCCGAGGCACCCTCGGCGTCAGCACGCAGGGCACGGGCCGCGGCGGCATCAGCACGCAGTTCCCGCAAGGTCTTGGTGCGGACAAAACTGATCATTCCTTGCTCTCCTCACGAAAAAGGGCCGTGGCCGCGGTGCTGAACACCACGGCCACGGCCGGCCCCATCGGGGCCTGTACGGACGTCTACGCTGCTAGCTCTGGCCGCTGCCGCCGCACGCACCGCACGAGTGCCACGTGGTGCGCTGCGTGCCGTCCGCGTCGTAGGTGGTCTCCGGGTAGCCACCGCTGCCGCCGCACGCACCGCACGGACGGGACCCCTCAGCCAGCGGCAGCACCAGCGGGAACACGAGCCGGTAGAACACGGCCGCGTCGGCGCCGGCCTCCGGCTCGGGACCGCGGGCGTCGTCCTCGCGCTCCAGGTCCTCCACCAACTCACCCAGACTCAACTCTGCGATGATGGTCATGCGGATCGATCTCCATTCACTGGTGATCCGTAGACCCCCAGCACGGCGCCCAAATCGCCAGCTGGGGGTCGCGCCGCTTCTTGCGGCGCCGCGCCCCGGACCGGAATCGAACCGGCACCATCACGGCCCCCGCGGGCGGGTCCAGGGCTGGTGTGGACTACTCGGTGGCGTCGCAGGAGCAGAGCGTCCTCATGTCGCCGTCGATTTCGATCAGGTCGCCGCAGTCCTCGCAGCGGCTGGTGCGCCAGGCCATCGGGGTTCTCCTTCTTGGAGGCAGTTGGTATGGGGCTCAGCGGGGCTGGTCAGGCGGTCTGCGGCGCGTGGTCGCGGGCGGCGATCCGGGCGTCGAACTCGCGGTGCCACTGCTCGATCGCGGCCTGGTCACCGGGTATGTCGGACTCGACCGCGACCGCCAGGAGCGCCCGCAGGTTGTGTAGCCGGGTGGTGAACCGGGTCAGGTTCGCTATCAGCTGGTCGGTCTGGGCAACGTCGAGTTCGAGGACACCCCGGCCGGTGTCGACGACGAGCCGGCTACGGGTGCCGAACACCCGGGGCAGGTCGACGATGGTGGTCAAGGCCGCGGCCAGTAGCGGGCCGGGCGCGTCGGCGGTCGTGCCGGGCGCCGGCAGGGGTATGTCGCGGCTGGTGTGCCACGCGTTGTTCGGGTCGCTGTGGTCGACGGTGCACCACAGGGGGCAGGCGTCGGGTGTCTCGGTCATCCCGCGAGCGCCAGCGCCTGGTCACGGTCCGCGTCGACGGGCACAGCAGCCCCGGCGGCGGTTACGCGCAAGGACGGCGCACAGGTGCGCATCGGCACCTCGCCGAGGCCGAGGCGGGTGTAGGTGGCCCGGATCGCGTCCAGGTCCGGTGTCTGTCGACTGGAGGGCACCTGCTCGACCAGCCAGCGGCCGTAGAGGCCGGCGGGCAGACGGGTCAGGGTCTTCTTCGCCTTGCGCTTGCTGCGGTCCGCGGCACGGGCCATGTCAGCGGCGGTCGCGTAGTCGGCCGCGGCGGCCTCGATCACCTCGACCGGCGGCATCTCTGCGGGGCTGTAGACGTCGACCGGGTTCGCGGCCGGCACCGGCGCCAGCTGCTCCTGCTCCTGGCGGACCAAGCCGGCCGGGGCCAGCACCGAGCGGACCGCGTCAGTGGCGGCACGAAGGGCGCGACGCGCGGACATAAGGTGGTTCATCAGCGGGATCTCCTGGGTGTTCAGGGGTTTTCCGTCAGGCCTCGTCCCGGAGGTGATGACTCCGGGCCGGGGCCGTTTCTCGTTGGCCGAGCGGCCACCGGCCACCCCGTCATGCGGGGCGACTGGAATGCGGCTCGGACACGCGCACCCGCCCACCCCGCAGAAGGAGGCGGACGGGTGCGTGTCTCAAGGTCAAACGTTGTTCTTGTTCTCTCTCTGCCAGCGACGGCAGTTCTCCGGCCCCCTCCGCTGTGACCCGGCAGGGCGTAGGACCGGGCCCGTATCAGGTAGCCCGCATGTCCTCCCGTGTTCCGGTCCGGGTGACCTCTTATGTGCGGATCTCAAAGCGCGAACGCTGCCTTCGGTCCCCCAGCGGCCATCGCCGCCGGCTTCCCTCCGGGCGCATGCCGGTTGAGCTGGGCGTTTGCGATCCCGCCTGCCGTTCCCGACAAGAGAACTCTTTCATGCCCATCCTTGCTTGTCAATCCTTGTGAAGAGGCAAGGATGGGCATAGAGTGCTAGGGTCAGAGACGTAGCCGCTCACGCGCTGGAGGAGAAACTGAGATGAGCAAGGTCCCGAGGACCTACAAAGAACTGGCTGACCTGGTGCGATCCAAGATCGAGGACGGGTCGATAAGGCCAGGCCAGATCCTCAAGGCGGAAAATCTGGCCGTCGAGTACGGGATCTCGCGGCAGACCGCGCAGCGCGCCCTCGCCGTCATCGCAGGGGAAGGCCTGGTGCGCACCACCCGCGGCACCGGCGCCGTGGTGCAGGCCAAGAGGCCGCGCCGCCGCGTCAGCCGGGGGCAGATGGTCACGCGGAATCCCCGCTACGGGTACGTGTTCCCAGCAACCCAGGACCCTCTGGAGCCATGGCAAACACACGGCCAGCCGTACCGTTCCTTCGAGCCCGCGCCGCACCGCGTAGCTGAGGCGTTCGGTGTCGAGTCCGGTGCTGAGGTGTTGCGCCGTCGTCGCGTCACCTCCCCCGAGGGAGAGCCGCCCTTCCAGATCGCCGACACCTGGATCAGCCCTGCGGCCGTCGCTGACGCACCCCAGGTCGCGGAGCCATCAACGGGGCCGGGCGGCTACCTCGACCGCCTGGAGGAGGTTGGCCACGGGCCGATCTCGTGGCGGGAGACCATGCGGGTCCGGATGCCAGACCAGGAAGAGGCCAGGCTGCTGGAGATCTCCACGGGCCTTCCCGTGCTGGAGGTCAGCATGGTCGGCCGCTCCGGGCGGGACGACCGTCCGGTCGAGGTGACCGTCAAGGTCATCCCATCCGACCGGGTAGAGCTGGTCATGGATCTGGTGCGAGCCGAGTCCGCCGAGTGGCCAGTCCAGCCGGTCCAGAACTGACGCACGCGAGCCCCGCCGATAGGCGGGGCTTCTTCCGGCCCTCCAAACCACACCAGGCGCACTGGCTACCGGAGGCCGCACAGACGCCCGAGACAGCATCCGCCCCACGGGGCGACGCTCGCCCGCCAAGGCCTCTGGGGCGTCATAGGGTCTCGACAGACAACAGAACAGGCAAAAGCCCGACCCCCCCAAAGACTTTGGCCGGTCGAAAGGGGGCCGGGCTACCAGAAAGGACCCGCGCGTGCGCGGTGCCGTCTGGCTCTGATCGTACGGGCAGCCCCAGCTCTCGGGCTAGGCGACCCGAACAGAACCAGGCAGCAGCAGCGCATCCGGGTCCAGAGAGGAACCGGTGTGAGCGCCGAACACATGGGGATGGTCTTCGCCGCCGAAGGGCTCGACGGGCCCGAGAAGCTGCTTCTGCTCGGCTACACGAACTGGACGGACCCGCACGGGTACTGCTGGCCGAGTGAGCAGCGCCTCGCTGACGTCTGCGGAACCTCGCGAGCCACGGTGCAGCGCGGCAAGCGGAAGCTGGTCAGGAGAGGGCTGATCAAGTCGGTACGCCGAGTGAATCCGCGCACGGGAGACCCGATCTCGAACCTCACCCGGGTGAACCTGCCACTGCTCGCGTCTATGGCCCGTAAGGCAAAGGCGTACGACGACGACATGATCAACGCGATCACGTTCGACGACGACACCCAGGAAACCCCCTCTGACCTGCTGACAGTTCAATCTGACTCAGGGTGTGAGTCAAATCGACTCCGACCCCCGGTCAATCTGACTCCGACCCCCGGTCAATCTGACTCTCAATCCCTTATTGATCCCGAAGGGATCCCTCATCTCTCTGGTGACCCGTCTGTGTCGGCTGAGGTGACGAACGAGAGAGAAGAGGGCGCTGCGCGCGGGGAAGACAAGCCGACCGTGGTGTCTGCACCGTCGTCGGCTGCGGGTCGTGGACCCAGTGGGACCGCCGGTGAGCCGTCCGGTGACGTGGTCCAGGTGCTCGCCGCGTATGAGGAGGCGGCCGGTGGTCCTGCTCTGCCTGGTGTGCGTGTCCGGCTGCTGGCCGACGCAACTGAGCTGCTGACCGTCCGGCCACTGTGGTGGGTGCTCGACCGGGCGCGGGAGCTGCCCAAGTACGGCACGAGCCTCGCGAGGCATGCGGAAATGTCGAAGGTGCCGTTCGCCGCGCAGGCCGCCGCGGTGACGCTGACCCGGGCCGAGCTGATCGCCGCGTGCGCGGACTGCGACGGATACGGCAACTACGACGGCACCGACGGCCGGGTCGGCGTGTGCCGCCACCCTCGCGTGGACCGGGCTGCGCTCGTGGCTGCGCGTACCGCGCTCGCCGCAGCGTAGGAGCCCCGCCTCTTCCCGGGCGGGGCTCTCTTCGGCCCTTCAAACCACACCAGGCGCACGGGACATCGAGGGTCGCACAGGCGCCCGAGGCAACAACACGCTGACTGACCAGCTGGGTTGCGCGACCACTCAAGATCGTGTACGGATTTGACCATTCATGAATGCATCGAAGGAGCGGATATGGCGCGGGAGCATATGCCACACCCCGTCGAGATTCGGGCTATGACGGCAGTAGAGCGAGGCATCGAGCTGACCGCAAAGGTAGGCGAGACCAACTCCAGCATCGCCCGACTACTAGGCACCGCCCACGGCCTAGTTGCCGACCGACGCGCCGGCCGCACCCCATGGCGCCCCTACGAGCTGTGCACCATCGCCGACCACTGGGACATCAGCTGGTGCGCCATGGTGAACGGGCCGGCGGCCGTCGAGGAGGAACTGACCGCCCAGCACGCGGCACGGGTCAGGCCCTTGCCGACCAGCTACACCAGGCCGCGGGTCCGGTCCCACCTGGTCGACAGCGTGATGCGGGCCGCCGTCGGAGCCATGACCACGCTGACCGGCGAGAGGCAGCGCGAGCTCGCGGCCGTCGTCGGATCGAATCAGGGCCAAATGGCGCACCGGCAGCGGGGGGCGATCTCGTGGCCCCTCGCCGACCTGGGGCGTCTCGCGGACCACTGGGGCGTCGACGTGTGCGCCCTGTACGGCGGGCCCGGGACCCTGATCGACGCGGCCCCCTGGCCGCGGATCGTCGAGCTACGCGCCCAAAACGGCATGCCGGAACTGACCCACGAAATGCCGGCCCACGTCGCCTAGGAGTCACCAATGCCGATTCCGCCCCACCACGAATGGCTGACCAGGGCCGAGGTCGCCGCCCATTTCCACGTCACCCCGCGGACGGTCTCGCGCTGGGCCGCCGCCACCCCGGCGATACGGGTCATGCGGATCGGCCGGATCATCCGTATCCACCGGTCCGTCCTCGACCTCGACCTAGCCCCCACACACCGGGAGGCTGCCTGACCCGGACAAACAAGGAGGCCCGGTGTTCACAGCACCGGGCCCCAGAAGCGAGTAACCAACCCATTTAGTCCAGGTGCCCAGCGTACCGGGCACGACTCGCGCCGACAGGCTACCCCGAGTCCCCTCCCGGCACCTAGAGGCCCCTGGAGTCCGATTCGTGAGGACCCAGTGATTCACGCCACCACAGCACAGCGCACACCCGTCCAGACCCCCCGTGCCTCCACCCACGCTGGGGGTGCCCGGTGAGCGTCCAGCACATCGCCCTCGTCCTCGAAGCATCTGGACTGAAGCCGCAGGAGAAAGCGGTACTCACCGCCTTCTGCAATCACACGGACCCCAGCGGGAAGACCTTCGCCGGCGAGCAGCGCCTCATGCGCGAAGCCGGCATGTCGCGCTCGACCTTCCAAGAGTGGCGCGCACGACTCGTCGAGCGCGAACTTCTCATCAGCAAGCGGAAGGGCCGCAAAGGGGGCGGGCGGACCACGTCCGACACCTGGGTGAACCTCGCCGCGCTCCGCGCCGCACGCGATCCCTTCTTCGCCAGGGAGGACACCGATCGGCCCGAAGATGAAAACCCGTTTTCGCAGGTCAAGGGCAATGGCCCGGAGGCTCGGGCCGAAGGTGGGGCAATGGCCCGGAGACGCGGGCCTAAGGGGGGGGGCAATGGCCCGGAGGCCCGGGCCATTAATGGCCCGGAGGCTCGGGCCACACAGGCCCGGAGGCCCGGGCCAGATCCATCAGTAATCCCTCAGGGCGAATCTCTCTCTGGTGACTCGTCCGTCGCACCGGACGCGTCCGTCTCGGTCGAGGTCGTGTCGGATGAGAGAGAGGCGGCTGCGCCGGACAACGACGGGCCGGTTGTGGTGCCGTCGCCGTCGTCGGCTGCGGGTCGTGGGTCGAGTGAGGGCGACGCTCCGGCGCGTGCTGCCGAGCTGCTGGTCTCCGATCTTCCCGGGCGTCTCGGCCGCGCGTCGGTGCGGCGCCTCGCTCCGCTTGCTGCCGCTGCGCTTGCCGACGGATACACCCCCGAAACGCTGCGGGCTGAGCTTGGCGAGCTCGTCGACGTCTCGCGGATCAACAACCGTGCCGCCCTGCCGGGCCTGTATGAACGTGCTCTCGGCGATCTGCCCCCGGCCCCGGCCGCCTGCTCCAAGAGCGCCGGCGTTCCGCGTCGCCGGTCCGTTGTGCCGGACGAGTACGCGCTCTGAACCGCACACAACTGCGGGCCGACCCATGCCCGGGTCGGCCCGCCGGAACACCCCTGTCAACCTGTGAATCCGAACCAGGAGAGCCCCATGGACATGGAACCACCCGCCGACGGCTCGTTCGAGCGTGTCCCGCCGCAGGACCTCGCCGCTGAACGGTCCGTGCTTGGCGGGATGCTTCTGTCAAATGACGCGATCGACGAAGTCACTCGGATCCTGACCAGCGGCACCGAGTTCTACCGGCCCACGCACCAGACGATCTACGACGCGATCCTGACCGTGTACGCCCGCGGCCAGGAGAAGCCGGACCCGATCACGGTCACCGCCGAGCTGACCCGTCGCGGCGAGATCGCCCGGGTCGGCGGCGCCGCCTACATTCACGACTTGATCCAGGCCGTGCCGACGGCCGCGAATGCCGAGTACTACGCCGAGACCGTCGCCGAGTACGCCGCCCTGCGCGGCGGCATCGAGGAGTCGACCCGCACCATTCAGGCGTGCTACCAGGCCGCCGGGGGCGCGACCGAGATCATTGAGAACGGCGTCGAGCGCCTGAAAGCCGTCCGGGACCGGGGCCTGGCCGCAACCGACCAGCCGCTCGTGACGCTCGGCGAGTTCCTCGACCAGGCCGACGACGAGCCCGAGTGGGTCATCCCGAACGTGCTCGCCCGGTGGGACCGGCTCATCGTCACCGCGCCCGAGGGCGGCGGCAAGTCGCTGTTCAACCGGCAGATGCTCGCCCGCACGGCGGCCGGCCTGCACCCGTGGAGGAAAGCACGTATCGCCCCGAAGCGCGTTCTGCTCGTCGATGTCGAGAACTCGGCCTCGCAGGTGCGTCCGTGGTTGCGGAAGATGTACCAAGCTGCGTGCGAGGAGATCGGCGGCCCGGCCGACGATCTACGCGAGAACTTCATCGTGGAAGTCGTCGAGGGCGGCCTCGACCTGCACAATCCCGGCGACCGTGCGCGCCTGCTGCGCATGGTCGAGCGGGCCGAGCCCGACCTCGTCGCGATCGGCCCCCTGTACAAGCTGGCGAGCGGCAACCCCAACGACGAAGAGACGGCCCGCATCCTGATGTCGGCGCTGGAGGCCGTCCGCGTCGCGTCCAACGGGGCCGCCATGCTCATCGAGGCACACGCCCCACACAAGGTCGGCGGCGAGCGGCACCGCGACATGCGGCCGATCGGCTCCTCGCTTTGGATGCGGTGGCCCGAGTTCGGGTTCGGCCTGGCCCCGATCTCCAACAAGGAGCTGGCGTTCGCCGAGGAGGAGGGGATCGTCAGGTGGCAGCCATGGCGCGGCAGTCGCAGTGAGCGCGACTGGCCAGAGGCGTTCGTGAAGGGTGTTACGTGGCCGTGGCGGGCAACCAGCATCGACGATGCCGAGGCTGCCGCGCCGGCCGCCCTGATCACCGTGCCGCCGCAGATGGTCGCCGACCCGATCCTCAGCGAGGGATAGACGCCCGGCTCCGCGTCCCGGCGTACGCTTCAGCACGACCCCCGGCGGCCATGCCCGCCCGGGGGTTGAGTGCTTTTCGGGGCGGGTGAAACCGGTGAGGTGTGACGGGTGTGACGGCACTCTGGAGACTTTCCTTTGCCTATACGCGATAGAAAGTTTCCAAGCTGCCGTCACACCCGTCACACCCCTCTCTGACCTGCGATAACGCTTCGTGAGCGCGGGACTGCCGGGCACTCGCGTGAGGGGTACCCCCGCACGGGTGAACAACCCGCTGTCACGCCCCTGCACAGCTGTCATGGTCATGACCCTCGCCGCCGACGGTCAGGAGCGCGGGCAGCACGACACTCCGACTGTCATGACCCTCGCCGAATCCCCCACCTGTCATGACCCTCGGCAGGCTGTCCGTCCTGTCTGTCATGTACGGGACTGTCATGGCCTTCATGGAGAACCCCGACCGTCATGGCCTG
>ERZ777006.53-NODE-53-length-12165-cov-66.363832_pt1 | contig 12165 bp, 16 predicted proteins | sample MGYA00374959_ERZ777006 | MGnify/ENA primary metagenome ERZ777006 (study PRJEB29305, sample SAMN08776659) | plant metagenome | isolation source: Switchgrass | host: Panicum virgatum | place: USA: Austin, Texas | collected 2014-11-04 ... | reverse complement strand
ATCGCATGCTCGTCCAGCGCGGCACGGCGCGCGTGTTCGGCGGCCGAGGCGCGCCACGCGGTCATGAACATGGTCCCGAGCACGAAGACGAAGGAGAAAGCGGTGACACAGGACACGACGGAGCTGAGCAGTACAAGCGACATGGGATCGTCAAGTTCCTCGGTGATCTCTGCCGTGGTCAGTCGAAGAGGGAGGTGATGGCGCGCAGGATGCGGCCGAAGAAGCTCTCGGCCACGTCGCCGGCGATGTCGTAGGCGACGTCGCGGCGGAACACTCGCGGCCGGAGGATCCGGAGGCCCTGGCCGAGCCCCTGGACCGTGGCGGTCGTCCCGGCGCGCCGACCGCGGCGCGCGAGGCGCACAAGCGGCAAACGCCGCGGCGGCATCCCCTGCGGGAGTGACCGCACACCGTGCACGGGGTGTACCTCCATCGGGCTAACATCACGTTCCCTTCCCAGAGCTGCCGTCCTGCAGCTCGTCTTTCAACAAGTTCTTGCGGACGGGCTGCACCTCGGTCACGGTGACGGTGCGGTCCACGCGGATGTGGCCTTTCATGTAGCGCAGGGCGATGCACTCGGCCAAGGTCGACCCCGACGCGCCGTGCTCACGCTTGGCCCGCTCCTTGGCCCGCTTCCATCCGTCCGCAGTGGGGTACAACGCGCGGGCTGCCCGTGAGGGGTCCTTGTCGGGAATCTCGCGGGGGTCGATGTCGAACGCGCCGTCGGCATAGGCGGTGATCAGGTCGCGCATCTCGGCCGCGAAGTCGACACCGGCCTTGTCGGCGCGCTCCATGGCGCCATACCACGTCTTCCTAGCTACCCAGGCGTTATGGCGCTTGTTGTGGCCCACGACCCCTGGGATCGCCGTCCTACTCTCCGGTGGTCTACTCTCAGGCGTCCTGCTCATGGGTGGGTTCCTCCGATTCGGTGATCAACAGCACGGCGCTCTAGCACCTGACATGCTAGAGCAGAGGGGCCGGCGGCCGGGATACTCTCACCCCGCGCACCGGGCCCCGGCCCTCCACCCGTGTGTGACACGGGAGCCCGTGTGACACACGCCCGTGGCCGGTCTCCCTTCAGCATGATCTAGCGCGGAACCCCGGGTCAGAACCGGGGTTCCGCGCTAGATCATGCTGAAGGTCGGGGTTAGCTCAAGAGATCCGGTCAAGGGGACCGGCCGCGGGCACGCAGACCCTGCTACTGCCGCCGGCACGACGCGTCCCGCTCGGACAGGGCCACCTCGCACCGATCCTCCCGGCAGCGGGCCTTACTCGTCGTCTGGCCGCAGTGGCAGAAGCATCATTCGGCGGTCACGTTCTCAGCGCGCAGAAGGATACTGATGGGGTCCGCGGACTCCAGTTGCTCGATTCGCTTACTTCGAACGAACTCGGCAGCGACCGCCAGGATGTCTTCTGCTGGGATGGATACCGCGGAAAAATCTCCCACCTCGGGATCGTGTTCCTGCGTGACGTCACCAGGCGAAACGCACGCGATGACATCTCCGGAGAAATCCCCGTTGTGGTGATACTTGCGCCCGGATGGGCCGGTCATGGAGTGCATATGCTTTCTCTACTCTCTGTGCAGTTATAAGCGTGAAGACGGCTACTACTGCCGCTGCGGGAAGGGGTCAAGCTGTTCCATTCCCATGCTTTTGGTCCTCGCCGTCGATCGCGTCCAGCGCCGCCCGGACGGCCGCAGCCTTGCTCGGACCGCCAGGCCCAACCGGTACGGACTGGCCGTGCTCGGCCACCACCTGCCACCGCCCCGACGCGTCCGGGGACGCGAAGTAGGTGACGTTCCGGTAGGAGAAGGCCCACAGGCGTGTGCCCCACCGGGCGAAGCCCGGCAGCGCCCGCCGGGGCTTCACCGCAACACTCACGATACTTTCCCCGGTCGCCGGGCCATCTCGGCGATCCGACGCACACGCTGGCCATGCCGTGCTGCGTCGGAGGCCGTCACGCCTTCCTCCTGCGCTCGCGCTTCGGCTTGATCTCCGCGCGCCCGTCATCCGGCCGCCCCTGCCGCTCGGCCATCGCCTCGTACGACCGAAACAGCGGCGGCCAGTCCGGACCCGGCTTGACCGCTTCACGCGGCAGGTCGCCTGTGGCAAGGGCCAGCCGGATACGCAGGTTGCCCTTTGCCGCGGCGACCACGAGCCACCCTGCGCACGCCTGCTCGCGCCCCTCCTGGGTCTGGGGCGGGTAGCCGGGGCCCATTGCTGGGATCCCCGGCCCCCTCAGAACCGGACGTGCGCCTTTCAGCGCATCCGGCTCAAGCAGGTCACTGGGGCTACGCATGTCCGTGCGATTCCACCGCATGGAGCTGCTTGTGACATCCGGAGTGCAATAGGACAAGGTTCCTCGTCTCGTCAGTTCCGCCGTGCCGCCGGTACACCTTGTGGTGCACGTTGAGGGCGCGGCGCCGGGCGTCGAACCAGGCAATCCAGTCGTGGACGTTGTAGCCGTACAGATGGCCCAGCACGCGCTCGTACGCCGCGGCGTCCAGCTCCGTGCCGCGCTCGGCGTCGGTCTCCCAGGGCTCCGGGATGGTGTCCTCGGGGTCGATGCCCCACCGCAACACGTGCAACTCGTAGTCCCAGCGCAGGTCGGGGAACTCTTCGGGTCGCGCGAGCATGGAGACGATGGCCTGCACCGCGTGGACCGGGTCCGCCTCGCAGTACCCGGCCCGGCGAGCGTCGCCGACCGGCACCGCAATGTCGAACGTGCCCTCGCCGGTGGGTGGCCACCGCGCGGTCCATCAGCCCCAGGTCGGCCAGCCGCTCGTGGTAGTACGTGTAGTTCAGCCCATCTTCGAGGCCCGCAGCGCTCACCGGCTGGCGTCCTTCTGCTTCGGGATGACCTTCAGCACGCGCGCGCCGGTAGGCAGGGCCTCGGTGTGGATGCGGCCGGTGTGGGACTCGCAGGTGAACGACTCCCCGCTGCGGTCCTTGACCGTCCACGCGATGCCGTCCAGCGGCGCCGTCCACGTGATCCCCTCCGGCCGCACCGAGCCGTCCGCGCGGACCGAGTACACGGCGCCGCGGCCGGGCTTGATGAACGTGTCGTTCAGGTGCAGCTCTTGCCTCGCGTCGACCTCGCGCACGTCCCCCCAGGTGTAGCCGTGCCCCTGGTCTTCGGCGGGCGCCTTGGCGGCATCTTTGCCTGGTTCGGGCCGGGGGCGGCGCGAACCGAGCGCCTGCGCGGCCTGCTTGCCCATACGGTCCTCCCGGGCATTGCGCACGTCCAGCAACTTGCGCCAGTGCGGCCGGGCCTCCATGCGGCCCATGCGGGTCGCGGTGAACATCGTCGCCCCGGCCCCCGTGGCGCCGCGCTCGGCGAGCCCGCGGGCGACGAGAGTGTCAAGGATGCGGATCGTCTCGAACCCTCCCTCCAAGCTCCAGCCGCATCCGCCCCACCACTGGCCGCCGTTGTTGTCGACCAGGCACTGAAGCGCGTACTTCTGCACGTAACCCAGCTCGCTGCCGCTGTAGCCACCGGGGGCGTGGAGCACTTCCCACTCCTCCAGCACCTGAACACCGGCGAAGGTGGGCTTGACATCGGTGACGGTGCGCGTCTTGCCGCCCTGGGGGTGGCTGCGCGGGCCGCGGATGTAGGTGACCAGGCCGCGCCGGTGAAGTCCGTCGTTGACGCGCATATCGGTCCAGCCGCCGTCGCTGCTCTGGTCGCGCTCGTAGATGGCGCGTAACTGGTTGGCCTGCTTGTCGTTGAGGGACCGGGCGATCTTGCGAGCCAAGTCCTGTTCGATGCGTTCCGCGGTGGGATCCGCGGTGGGGATAGGCATGCCGGTTCTCCCTGAAGGGTCTACCGTGGTCGTTCCAACACCACACTCTAGCATATCATGTGCTAGAGATGCCTTGAAGAAGGGGCCGCCCCGACCACCAGCCGTACAAGCGCGGTTGACCGTTCCGCGCGAGCGGTAATACAATCCCGTCCGCCGTGAAAGCGGAACGGAGCCACGCAGACGCTTCACATGCGCAGAACAGCGAGCCGGGGGGGGGTGCCCCCTAGCTTCCCAGCGGCGCTAGTCGGATGGGACTGGCGGGAGCTTTGGACAGTGACTCTAAGAGCGAGGAGGGGAACCCTAGCGTTCCCCTCCTCGCTGTTTCTTCATGCGGCAACGACGGCGTAGCGGAGGAGCGCAAAGGGGATTTCATCCCCCCACACAGAGCCCCAACCCGCACCCGATCAGAACGCCGGCTCCGAGGATGGACACGATCCCCATCAGCAGCATCGCTGCGCCGCCGAGGACCAACACGGCCCCCACCAGGCCCCGCAGGAGCGACCCACCGATCACCCTGGGTCCTTCGCCAACCCCCCCGGAGCACCATCGAAATCCGGGCTGCATCCCCCGCCGTGAGCCACCCTCCGGTTGCAGGTGTACGGCGCCTCATCCCGCCCCAGATCGGCCCCGCACAGCCGGTACTCCTCGTCATGCTCACCGGCGTACGTGCAGCGCCCCATCGAATCCAACGGCCGGTCACACACCCCGAACCTGTCGCCGCGCCGGGCCCGCTCCTCGCACCTACCGTGCGCCCGCAGCGCCCCCCGAGCGATTAGCGGCTGCTTCGGCATCACCGTCGGGTGCCCGAAGTGCCGCACGAGCACGCTCGGCCACACCGCTTGACGTCCTCCCCGGGCTTCAGCCGGGGATTCCCCTAGGAGGGGTTTCGGCCGGTTGCCCGGCTTACGGGTTCCTGCTTCGCGGACCGGCTGGTGCCGAGGTTTCCACAGGCTGACACGGCATGTCCGGCCGCGTGTTTGATGTTGATGGCCGCGTTGACGTCGGCGTGTGCGGTGTGTCCGCATCCTGGGGCTTTGCAGGCGAAGACCGCTTGGCTTTCGCGGTTGCCTTCGCTGGCGAAGCCGCAGGCGGAACACCGCTGCGACGTACGCGGGGTTGACCTTCGCCACGCGGGTGCCGGTGTAACGGTGCGGCCTTCAGCCACGGGTGCTCGCGCTTGGCCTCGGCCAGCTCCCGACACTGCGGCGCGTAGTTCATCCACGCACCCCGCCGACGGTACTGGCGCCGCTGTTCGAGACCGGTGTTCCACACCACGCGGCAGACGTTCCCGAACTCCTCACACATGGCGGCCTGCTCATCAGTGAGCCTGAGCCGGTATCTACGACCGGACAACAACGAGAACACCCCCTCCCGAACAACCGTGATCACCCTAGCGCGGGCCACTGACAACGCAGCGAACTCCGCCGCTACGCAGCTCCACTGCGAGGATGAGCTAACCCCGACCTGAAGGCCGGGGCCGGCGCTCAAGAGATCCGGTCAGTGATCACCACGGGACCACCGGGCGATTCCCTCTTCCACGAGCGTCATCGCGTGAAGTTCGGCCAGGTACCGCACTGGCGTGATCCAGCTCTTGCGCTCCCCACCGAAAGCGTCCGCGAACTCGCGCGCCGCCGCCCGCATCGCCTGGTCGGCCTTCGTGCGCTCGGCGGTGTCCTCCGGGTGGTTCAGGGAGTACGTCCAGTGCCGGGCCGCGTCCAAAACCTTGCCGAAGCCCTCCGGGCTGCGGCTCTCCAGCGTCCGCCGCCCCGCGCCGAAGAAGCTGTTCTGCTCGGGCTCCGGGTCGAACGTGTGCGACCGGCCGATGCGGAACCGGCGGGCGTGCAGCTCGACCGCGCAGCGCACCGCCGTCCGCCACAGGGCCACCGTCAGCTCACCCGTGGCCTGGAAGAACCACGCCGCGGCCCACAGTGCCGCCTCCTCCGCGGACTCCTGGCACTTCTCGCGGTCCTCCTCCTCACCGGTGCGGAACGCCTCCAGGGCCTCGGCCGCGGCCACGATGTGCCGGTGCCCGGCCGGGCAGATGTCCGCCAGCGGCGTCCACCCCAGGATCGGGGACCGCTCCGCGGCCGTGTCGCCCTTGTGCGCGCCCGTCTCCACACGCCGCTGCCCGCCGGCGAACTCCACCAGTCGGTCAACGCGGTGCTCCTCACCGCTGGTGGTGATCACGGTCTCCACTGGTGTGCCCTCGACCTTGCGCCAGAACGTCACCCACACCGTGTGCCGCTTGCCGTCGATGCCCAGCAGCCGCGTGCCCTTGACGTACGTGGGCAACTGCCGCAGGTCGACCGTGCCCCCGCCGACGGCTTCCACCTGGTTGACTGGCGCGGACCTGAGACGCCCGCGGCCCTGCGGGTCCAGCTCGGCCAGCCGCATCCCGTCCCCACAGTCCTGGTGCCCGCGCTCTCCGCAGTGGTGCACCGCTACGTCCGCCGGGTCGTTCCCGGCCGCGCGCCGCTGCTCGATCTCCCACCGCGACAGCCGCCGACGGACGATGTCCCCCTGGTGCTCGATCGTCACGCGCACGTGTGGCAGGCACCGGGCCAGGTCCATCATCGCGTCGTCCGACCCGCTCTCGACCAGCGCGACTTCGTAGCCGCTGCGGTTGGTCAGCACCCACACGTCGCTGAACTCGGTAGCCGCCTCGCCGCCCTCCAGATCCGGGGCGTGGTGCAGCGCGCACACCCGGCCGTCCCGGATCGACTCGATCGAGAACCCGGCCTGCGACAGCCTCTCGGCGATCACCTGAAGCGGCACCGAGGCGGCCACGTCGCCCGGCCGGTGCCACTCCCCGCCCTCCAGCCAGTACCCGTACACCCGCGAGCCGGTGGCATCCCGCTCCTGCGGGAGCACCAGCGCGCCCCACGCCTGGGCGGGGTGGGTGTCCCGCTCGCGGGTCTCGTACCGGTCGGTGACCTCGGCCAGCCGCAGGCGCTTGGGGTGGAACTCCGGCAGGAACTTGCCCAGCGCGGTCAGGGCCTCGCGCACCGACGGTTCGAAGGCATGCCGCGGGCGCGTCCCGCGCTCGGTGGGCAGGGCCATGATAACGTGGCCCTCCTTCACCGGCTCGGCCGCCGCGGTCGCCTTCTCCACGGCGGCGGCCTGCACCGGCAGCGCCAGGTGCTCGGCGGTCGATGTGCTCACGGTGGCTTCCAGCGCCCGCCCGGCGTCCTCGCGGTAGTCCTCCAGCGCCGCCGCCCGCCGCCGGTCGACGGCCACCCAGCCGAACTCACGGCGCGATCCCTTGTCCACGTGGAAGGTCCAGCCGATGACCTCACCGGTCACACTGTCCCCGCTACGGACAGGCTCGAAGTTCATGGCCTGCGGGTAGGCCATGGTGAGGGTCTTGATCCACCAGGCGGCCATCTCGGCGTCCCGCAGCGGCTTCTTCGGGTCGTTCTCGTCGAGCCGATCCATCGCCCTGACCACGGCCTGATGCCGCGTCGGGCCCTTGGCGATGAACACCTCGCTCGTGTGGTTGCGGCCGGACTCCACGACCTCGGAGACGGACCACTTCTCGTCCTTGTTCTGCGGGTCGGCCACCTTGACCGCATGGAGGGTACGGCCCTCGTACTCGGTCGAGTACCCGCCGTTGCCCGCCCACTTGGTGAAGGAGATGAATCCGCGCTCTTCGGTGCTGCTCTGCGGCATGCCAGGGTTCCTTTCGATGCCGTGGTGATCGTTCCGGTGAACTCTAGCACATCATGTGCTAGAGACGTCAACCCGGTAGACACGCCTGGCCTTGTCCACCGCGCGGTCCCCGGCCACACGGCGCTCCCCACCCCCACCACCACAATGGCAACGGCCGGGCACTTGATTCGGCATCTTGCCGCCTCAAGCACCCGGCCAGGACGGCGTCAATCTCGCCCGCGGGCCACAACACTTCGCTTACGTCGGAGATTTCTGCACGAATCCCACAACGGGATGTATCCGTTTCTCAAATTGCGCAAACGAATGTGACCACTTGATCCGCATGCCAGACACAAAGCCAACCAAGGAATATTTACATTGAGTGGATACTCTTCCAGCGGGTCATACCAAGCCTCCCACAGCGTTTCCTCGGCCTTGGTTGCTAGCCGGTCTCGCCGACGAGCCTTTTGAGCGATCCGCGCAGCTTGCTGCGCACGGAACAGGGCGTGTGCACAATACGAACACTTCAGCGTTCTTTTCTTAAACAGCACAATCGAGCTGGTCTTGCCGCATGCGACATGCTGACACTTCCACGGCTTCGAGTAGCTTCCTGGAAACTTCTCCTGCGGCTCCCATCCCGCCCATCGAGCTGCCTTTCGCGCCCTTCCTGACTCCTTACGGAACTTGGCCCTCCGGGCAGCGTCTTCTGCCTTTCGGGCAGCTCGGAGCCGGAGGAAAGAGTCGTAGTCCACGCGCGCTAGCTGAACCGCCGCATCGATTTCTTCAGCGACCACGGGGTCATCGATCACCGGAGCATCGGCTGCCGGCTCACCTTTTTCCGCCCACACATGCATACCGGGCCGCCAAGGCGTAATCCCACTGATGGTGATCCGTTCAGTCCCCTCGTCAGGCTTCTCGCCCCCCACCCCAACCTCCTCTGAAAGACCCATGCCAATTCCCCTCAACCGATCCCATTGCCAAGGACGGCATCGATCTCGGAAATGCGGGCAACCAACCGCTCTCGCTCCGCACGCAAGGCCGCCTCGTCCGGCTCCTGGTCCGCCGAGACGATCTCCACGTCCGACTCCCCCGACAGCCGGATCCGGGGCACGCCCCGCACCTCCACGATCGTGCCCTCCTGCGGGCCCAACTGGATGTAGTTGTGGGATCCGGCCGACCCAAGCCAACCGCCGCTGACCAGGACCACGCCTTCACCGAGCCGCGGCTTGTCGTCGCGGCCGTAGCGGGATGCGATCAGGCGCCCCAGCCGGTACAGCGTCGCCGGGCGCCCGCCCCGCTCTCCGGACACATCGTCCACGGGAATGCGCACGGTGACGGTGCCCGCCGGGTCGGGCGAGCCGTCGCTGCCGTAGACCTCGCGCGCCAACTCCCGCACCCGCGCCTTGTCGCGGGCATCGAAGACCCACACGCCCCCGCGCCAGTCGCCCCCGAGGTCTCGGGCCGCGGGCGGCCAGTCCGGGTGGAACGGGCTCCGCACGGTGAGCTTCCCGCCGTCAACGGTGATGCTGACACTCATGGCCCTTCGGTCCCCTCGGTGGCGGTGGTTCCTGTCGGCTCAGCAGGAACGGGAAAGCCCCCGACTTCCCGCCAGGCAGAGGCGTCGCTTTCCATCAGGGCCGGATCCGCCGCGGGCAACCCACCGAGGTAGGTCACCTCGCCGTAGTCGTAGGTGCCCCCGTGCCGCTCCACGATCGCGGCCACTTCGTCGTGGCGGTCGCTCAGGGCGTCGATCCGCACGTCGCGGCCCGCTCGTAGCAGCCACTCACCATCGTCCTCGGGCTGGGGCTTGTCCACACGAGTCACGTAGTCGGCCAACTCGCCGGCGCAGTGGCGGGCCGTCTCTTCGCTCGGGAAGTACGCCCAGTGGGTGTACGGGATCACTTCTGTGACGTCGCTCATGGGGTCTCGGTCTCCTCGGTCGTGTACGTGGTGTGGATGTAGTCGTGGTGCGTGGCGCCGCCCGCTCCGGGCACGTGGCCCTCACAGCAGGTACCGGCCGCCAGCCACTCATCCACCGTGGTACGCGCCCGGCCGGACCAGCGCGCCATGTCGGACTTGAAGCGCCAGCGGAGCTTGCCGCCATCCCTCTGGTTACGCGGGTCGCAGGCCGCGTTGCGCATGAGCCGCCCCATGCTCGCCTTGATGTTCTCCACCTCGGACTCCAGCTCCGTCAGGCGTACGCCCTGCGCCATGACGCGCTGCTCGGACGTGAGCCGGGGCGGCTTGTGCATGTCGATGAACTGCGCGAGTTGTCGGGCCGTCACGTCAAAGTCCCGCACGATCGGGTCGAAGTTGACGTCTCCCGGGTCGCGCTTCATGCCGCCGAGGTGGGCGTCGCCGAGGTACTGCCGGCGCAAGGCATCGCGGTGCAGCTCCTCTACCGTGCGCCCCAACAGGCGGGCCTGCTGTTCGGCCCGGTCTCCGGTAGGCACCGGATGCCGTTCCAACAGGGCAGGCCAGATGTCCTCCTCGGGGCGAAGCGGGGGCCAGTCCAGCTCCCCGGCCTCAGCGATGACGTGCCAGCCGCTACGCACCCGCACCTGCACGTCGTCCTCCGGGTCGTCCACGGGCTCCGAGAGGCACGGGACAGCCCAGAGCATGTGCAGGCTGGGGCGGATCAGGAGGGTGGCGCTCCAGGCGGGCGCCGTGTGGACGTGGTCGAGCTGCTTGTAGGCGCGGCCTAGCTCCTGCTGGGTTCGGAAGGAGGGTTGGTCGAATGCGATCTCCGTCATGTAGGACACCTTACATGAAATGTAGGGTGTCCTACATGACGTGTGGGTTGTCGAGTCGGAACGTGCCGTACGGATTCACGTTCGACCAGAACAGTGCGGTCAGGCCACGCCGGTTCTCGTCCGTCAGCTTCGTGGCCCGGGTGGTCGCCGGCGCGACCGGTCTCGGCCTGCCGGTCGCCGAGGTCGTCATCGAGATCGGGTCCGGTCTGAACGGGAAGCGTCGGAAGTTGCATCGGGTCCTGTCCGACCCGGCGGTTGGCATGATCGTGGTGGAGCATCCGAACATGACCCCAGGAGGCCGCGCTGCGTTCGGTGGAGGGCGGAGCAGGTCCGCCGCCCCGGGGAGCGCCGTTCTCCGGAGGTCGCGCGGCAGCACGCGGCCCGTGCCGCCGCGCAGGAGCGGGCGTCGCAGGCCCTCGTGCGCGAACAGGAGGAGCGGTTCCCTGTCGCCCGGCGCATCGCTCGCACGCTGCTTCAGCATGTTCTTGCGATTCCTCCCGAGCCCCTAAAGGGGCCGGGGTTCCTCGCAAGAACATGCTGAACGACATGGCGGCGTACTGGCTCGGCGAGCTGGCTGAGACGATCGACGACCGCGCCGAGCCCACACACCGGATGCGGTTCGTCGGCTGGTTGGAGAGTTTCGTACGCGCGATCCGCGGCCACGCCCGGGATCACGGCCTGTCCCCTGCCCGCACGGAGGGGGTGCGCCGCGCCCTCGAACTGGCCGTGGAGTTCACGACGGGAGGCTGAGGTGTCGCGCGCCGGTGCCCGCTCGCCTGTCTCGGTGGCGGGGCGGCTCGAAGGGCTGGCCGTCATGCGCGAGGAGCCGGAGCAGTCGCGACCGCCGCCCGGACATGCGCACAGTTGCATCCGCGACCCTCGTTTGCTACATGATTTGCAATCATGACGAATAGACGTCTTTTCGTTCGTTCGCGCACGGTTTGGCGGCATGGCGACGAGCTGACGAACGGTTCGCCTCGTCATGCCGGCAAGTCTGCTCGCGAACGGAGTGGAAGACCGGCGCACGGTTCCGGGGCCCTCCCGGCGCACGGTTTCGGGAGGCTCCTGAACCGTGCGCGACAGCCGGTCCGAAACCATGCGTGCGCGGGTTCCGTGCGCCACTCGCGCATGCTTGTACGGCACAACTATTCGCGAACGGTTCGCGAATAGTTTGCATTTCCCCAGTTCGGTTGGGTTGGCGCACGGTTGGCGCACGAGGAATCCGTGCGTCGGATGAGGGGGGCGGCTGCCTGGTCGTGCTCCGCAACCGTTCGCGAACGGTGGGCGGCGCATCCTCGCGTAAGGTTTAAGCGTCAACTTTTCGCGCACGGTTCCGAGAGCTGGAATCCGTTCGCCGCGTCCGGCCGAAACCGTGCGCGACCCTCAAGACGTGCGCGTAATGTTTAGCGTTAAACATTACGCGCACGGGCCTGCGGCTTCTCTGTGCGCGCCTTGCGAGCGCAAAAATGGCCCCCGCAGAAGCGAGGGCTGAAATCGTGCGCGAACGGTTTACGTGGCGTGCGTGGCCAGGATCGAGCGCAGCGCACGAAGCTCTTCGCGTGTCAGGGGCGGCTCCTGGTGGGTGACGATCCGTTACTTGGTGGTGAATTTGCCGTCTTGGCGGGGGGCACCGTGCCGTCCCTTGCCTGGCCGGACAGCATGGGCGGCCTGCACTTGGTCGGAGGCGAAGAGGCTTTCTCCGCCGCGGCCGGGTCCCCGCCCTAGCGCGTAGAGGCCCCAGCGTGACAGCTGCTTACGGGCGCTGCCGGTGGCTGACGGCCCCTCGTAGCCGAGGTACTCCGCGACCTGGCTGATTGTCCAGCGTTCGTAGTCCCGTGCGGCGTAGGCATCCAGGTCATCGACATGCCACAGCGGCATTCGCCCGCCGAGGGCGTAGTGCCGTGGCGCGGCTACCACTAGTGGGGTGGGTCACCCACAGTGACAGAAGCGGTACGATCGCCAAAC
>ERZ777006.51-NODE-51-length-12406-cov-59.978787_pt1 | contig 12406 bp, 12 predicted proteins | sample MGYA00374959_ERZ777006 | MGnify/ENA primary metagenome ERZ777006 (study PRJEB29305, sample SAMN08776659) | plant metagenome | isolation source: Switchgrass | host: Panicum virgatum | place: USA: Austin, Texas | collected 2014-11-04 ... | reverse complement strand
AGTTCAGGAGCCAGGTCGTGCCGGGATGTACGTCCGACCCGGCGGATTGATGTGGGGCCATGGGCAGCACGCTATGGAGTGGCGTAGATCACTGCGAGCCGGAATGCTCGACTATGCTCAGAAGTCTCACCCGTATGCGATTTTATGCTCGCAGCGCCACGTGTATGCGTGGTTATTCGCGTAACCGGTCCAGGCACGCCCAGGAGAGGAGCGGGCTATCGCGCTGCGAAGTCCCAGAGGCTCACCAGGAGGGCTCCGACTCCCGTGAGTACACCAACAGCCGGCAGTGGCCACCGGCGGGCCTGCAACGCTGCGATCTGCGTGCGCAGGTCCCCGATCTCATCTGCGATTTCCTGCCGTACATTCCGTAGGTCCGCCTCCGTGTCAGATCGGAGCTCGGTGATGTCTCGCTCGGCGCGCTGGGACCGCTCAACGAGCACAGCCAGGGATCCCTCAATTCTGGCGAGGCCCGTCGCGATCTCCCCGCGCAGCTCCGCGAGGGCGACCGCTACGGCCTCGGACTCCTCTGCAGTCACCCTTCGCACACCGGCTCTACGGTAGACGGCCGGCTTGACGACCTCGGTGGACCCAGGCCCTGGCTACCGCCGTCAGGAGCACCAGGACAGCTGTCATGCCTGCTGTGCTGACCGCATCCCCTCATGGTGCGTCCAGGATGCCGACCCGATCGGCCCCGAGGACTGCCAAGAGGGCCTGGGCGAGTGGTACGGATGACTCGCTCAGCGGTTGCCTTCGAGAAGGGCAATGTGTCCATGTCTGCTTCGTTTTCGCTTTCGGTGACCGGTCTGGTGCGGGCCAGGGCAACCGGGGCACGCGCGGATCGGTGGCGTTCAACCGGTGGTCGCCGCGGTGTAGATCACGTTGCGCCACTTTGCACGGAACGGGTGCGGAGGGTCGTTGACCAGCGACTCCTCCTTCTCGATGAAGAGGTACGGCCCGCGCCAGGTCGCATCGTCTGAGGTCACCGAGTACTCGGTGCCGCCCAGGGACCGGGTGAACACGATCCCGGCCGCCGAGACCTGGAGGGTGTACGAGCTCCACTCGTCCGCGGTGACCGCCGGCGTATCGCGCACCGCGAGTTCGACGAACGTCCCGTCCGCGCCCCACATGCCAAGGCCGATCTGCCCGCTCAGCCGCTGCCACGCCCGATACATTCGCCGCTGCGACGGCGGCATCCCTGCCGGGTTCAGCTCTGGATCGCTCGGCCACAGGTACGGATCTGCATCGGTCTCTGCCCCGAACAGCACTGCCATCTTCGGTGTGTTCGCGTTCGGCAGGGCGCCCATGGCCTTGCAGTCCCAGGTCAGCGTGTACGCCGCCGAATTAGTGATCGGGCACTCCCAGCCGCACAGCACCGCGGGGCTGCTCTGCCCCTCGCCCCACCCCGGCGGCAGCACCAGCCCCTGCTCGGCGGCCTCACAGTAGCCGCGTACCTGCGTCCCGACGACCTGCCGTTGATCGGTCGCCATCGTCAGCTGCCCTACGGCGACGTGCCGTTGCTCCCACGGGTCCGATGCGGTGCGGTACCCGTACGGCGCGCCTTCGGTGACTGGGCCCCGGTAGTACACCGGATCCAGGCTGTAGCCGCCGCGGATGCCCAGCTGCTCCACGCGCTGGCGGTGTACGTGCCTGGTCACGCCCCACATGAGCACGTTGATCCCGGCGTTCTTGTAGGCGGTGAATACCTCGTCGGCGTAGTAGTGCGGGAGGAGCATCCACTCGATGCCGGCGGTGGTGACCGCGTCCACCGCGTACGGCGGCGTCGTCTCTCCCCAGCGCTCCGGGGTCGCGGGTGCCAGGACCGCGGTCATGCCGGAGTTGAGGACGGTGGTGGCGTTCGTGATCTCGCGGACGGCGATCATCGCCCAGTCCTGCGCGCACTCCTGGAGCACGCCACGCATGGCGGCCACCACGTTCTGCGGCTCGGTGGCCCGGATGTCGCCGTCGGTAGGCACGTGGCAATGCAGCATCGCCACGCCCTTGCCACTGAGGCGCTGCAGGAAGGTGGGCAGGAGCCAGTTGTGGTAGCGCTGGGCGCCCCAGCCGTACCAGCCTCCGACCTTGTCCCAGGCTGCCTTGTTGCGCTGGGTGCGTGGCAGGTCCTGGTCGGGCCAGCCGGGCTCGGGCTCGTCGACGTTGCCGGCGTAGTTCAAGGTCGAGGTGAACGTGTCGCTGGGGATCTGGCGGACGTCCTGGGTGATGTACACGCTCGACCGCGCGATGTGGAGGAGCCCGTTGTCGTACTCGACCAAGGCGCCGACGTCGTCCGCTGTGCAGGAGACGTTGACGCCCATGATGTCGAGGCCGTGCGCAATGCAGTACTCCAGCCCCTGGGGGCTGTTGTACGGGTTGTGCAGGCCGGCGAGGGTGTCCGCGCCGACCACGCTGGGCGCCCCCGGGAGGGAGGTGATGGTGCGCATGCACACGCCGGGGTCCGGGGCGGCACCGCCCGGCGTATAGATCCCCTGATCGGAACCGAACCGGGTCGCGTTACCAGCGTCGCGGCTGATCCTGACCTGCACCTTGCCGGTGGCCTCGTCGTACACCAACCCCGGGCCCGCGACACCACGCACCAGAGCAGCCTCGTCGACGCCGAGCAGCCACGGATCGATCCCGGGCGTACCGGAGCCCTCCTTCGTCAGCGGGGGCTTCACCTCCAATTCGCATGAGCACCATCCACCACATCCGCACCGACCGGCCATCAGCCCGTCGCCTCCTCACCGTCCGGGCCGCCCACGTACCGGACGCCTGTTGTCTGATCCGTCCACACCTGCTGGCCATCGCCCCCGGTCTCGACCGCCCACCGGCGGTCGGCGATGTCCAGCACCATCCGCGTGGCCAATCCACCACCGGCCGTCGCCGCGGCCCGACCAAGCGCGCGTTGGGTGGCGATCGCCGCACGCAAGGGACGCTGAGCCGTTCGTTGACCGGGCAGGTAACTCACGAGAGCCCCTCCTCGATGTCGCTGAGTGCGTCGAGCGGGACGAGTGAGATCGCCACCTGCTCGCCTGAAGAGCCCCACTCCACGTCCACATCGCTGAGTCGGAAAGCTTGCTCGACCTCCAGGCAGAACCCTGTCGATACGAAATCGATCCGCATGCCCGGAACGAGCTGATGGATCGAAACCGGAGCAGTCGCGGCGAGCCGGGACCCTGTGGGAACGGAGATCGTGACGGGCGCGGGGTAACGGCTGACGAGAGCCTGCCGGGCCATCTGCCGTAGATCGCCTTCCGAGACATGGTCGGCATCGGTGCGTACGATCAGATCCAGGCGGCCATAGGGGGTCCCCACTTGGCCCACGCCGACGGTCAGCCCGCCGGTGATGTTCTGCGACTGCTGAGAGGTGGCGAAGGCGTAGGTGGCGGCGTTGGTGCCGCTGCGGGTGACCTCGACATCGCCCACGATGTCGTCAGGGGTCAGGCGCGCCTGGGGACGATCCTCCCGAGTGGCGGGGCCACGCAGGATGATGCTGCGCCCGGATGTCGTGAACTCCAGCCCTCGCTTGACCAGCTCCTCACTGAAGATCGTCAGCAGGTACTCGTTCCACACGCTGGCGTCATCAGACCCGTCCTTCTCGAACGAGACGCTGGTCGCGGAGTCGTAGCGCACGACGTACGGCATGAGATTCGACGCGTCCGGCGGCACGGACAACGGCGACTTGCGCAGGTTCCTGTCGAGTAGGTCGTAGGCGATCCACTGCACCGGGCCTTGGTGGCGCCCGTCGCTGTCCGGCTCGGTGGTCGTGTATCGGATCTGGTGGGTGTTCCCGGTCCGCGCCACCCGCGCCAGGACGTCCTGCGCGGACACCACGAGGGAGCTTCGCGTCTCCTTCACCTCGCTGGTGATGGGGCCCTGCCAGACGAGATGGGAGTCCCTGTACAGGGACAGCTCGTGCGCCCATGGGTGCAGGTTGCTGATCTGGGCGCAGCACTCGGGCCCGGCGGCTGCCTTGGCGATGGTGACGGACGCATCGGATATGTCGTTGATCGTCCTTGACCACTTCACGGCAGTCAGCGAGTCCACGCTCGGGCTCGTGAACGGTCGCCCCCCGCCCATCCAGTCGATGACAGCCTCGTACGCCTCTGCGCACCCCAGCTCAGCCATGCCAGGTCACCCCGCATCCGATCGAGGCACCATCAGCACACGGGCGCGCGCGTTGTCGGCGGTGGCCTTCTCCAGCGACAGCAACTCAATGCATAGTCCGGTGGAGCACGCGAACACGGGCCATTGAAAGTGCCTGCCCCGGGGCCCGTACAGCGTTGGCGCGCCGGCTGCGGTCCCGGTCGGCCCCTGCGGGCACTCCACGACCACGCGCTGCGTGCGGCCGTCCACACGGAGCACGGAGCGGCCCGGCAGGTACGGGACCTGGATGGCTGCGCATGCTCGGCACGGGTCCGTGGTGGCCGCGCAGTCGCCGCTCGGGTCGGTCCAGAAGCGCACCACCAGGCGCCGCATCGCGGTGCGCCCGGTGACGACCTCCAGGACGGGCACAGTCTCCAGCCACTGCGGTTGGTCGACCGGCCGTAGCCCGATCACGGACTGAAGGAACTGGTCGCGGCCGGACGGGTAGCAGGCGTCGACCGGGATCGGCGGGCGGGGCGGCAGCGGCGGCGACGGGCAGTCCGGATCCTCCAGGCACGGCGTCGGCTCGATACACCGCTCGTAGACCTGGTCCGGGTCCACGCTGATGCTCGCGCCATCAGCGAGGTTGATCCAGCCGGTCAGGGTGTCCAGGGGCTCGCGGTAGATCCACGGCACGCTCGCCGCGAGACTGAACGTGACAGTGGCGGTGACGTGCCCGGTCGGCAGGTATTGCGTGTCGGTGACCTGCGGCCCGTCCAGGACACCGACGCCGTACAGGTGCCGCAGCTCCCGAGTGCCGTCGACAGGGCAGCAGGAGAACACGCACATCTCGTCCCCGTCGCAGCTCCCACACGCCGAGCCGCCGAGCGCCGCCGCCAGCCACTCCAGCCCATACGACAGGGCACACTCACCAGCGGTGAGCAGCAGCACCGTGTACGCGATCTCCCGATGTGAGCGGCGCGCGACACCGAGCGCGGCACCATCCCCGACGAGCTGCACCGGCTCCCGCGTGAGCGGGGAGGAGCTGAACCCGGCCACCGACATGCCCATCACGCCGAGGACCCCGGACGACTCCGGCACGCCCGGGTCCCACCACGGGGCATCGTCAGTCACCGGGTCGGAGTAGGCCAGGTCCCCCAACGCGACCGGAAGGTCCGGGCACGGGTCGCACGTCACCGGCACCCCGCGAGCGACCGCGTACGCCGCAGCACGGGCGGAGTTGACGATCTCTACGCCCGCAAGTTCAAGGTAGTCGACCAGCAACAGTCACACCCCCGCCGCGCGCGCAATGTGTCCGGACAGGTGCTGGGCCAGGACCATGGGGTCTGTCATTCGGCTGTTGATGTGCCAGTGGTTCGTCACCTGCGCTCCTCCGCCGGTGCCACCGCGGCGGGCGAGGAGGTCAGCCAGCCCGGACTCTCGGGCAAGTTGGACTGCCCGATCTGGTCGGGTCAGGGGGATGATCACCTCAGGGCCAGCCTCGCCGACACCGACGATTCGAGGGCCGCGGATGATGCCGCCGTTGGCGAACCAGTCCGACGGGTTCAGGCTGATGTCCGGTTTGATCGCGTCGACGATCCGCTCCTTGATGGCGCCGAGCGCGCTCTTGATGCGTCCCCACAAACCGGAGAAGAAGCCGACGACGGCATTGAGCCCGGTCCTCACTGCGCCAGAAGCGCTCGATAGGGCGCTGCGGAAAACGCCGGCGAGCCGGGAGCCGAGGCTGGAGAGCGCGCCGGAGACCCGCCCCCACAGGCCACGGAACAAGGTCACCACACGGCTGATGCCGCTGGATACGGCGGACGTAGCTCGGCTGAGCATGCTGACGAATTGGGCTGGCAGTCGTGACGCCAGGTTGGAGACGACGCTCATGACACGGCTGAGCAGTCCCGAGAAGAAGCTGGTGATTCGGCTGGTTGCGGCGCCCACGCGCGCGGCGGCCGTGACCACGGCTCCCCACAGGCGCCCGATCCAGCCGATCACAGTCCCAGTGGCTCGGGAGATGTTGAGGAATTCCAGGACGATCGCGGCCAGGGGTGCGAGCAGCTGGATCACTGGGGTGATCAGCCGCAGCACCCAGGCGACCAGTTGCCCGAGGAGGCCGACGATCGGCGTGAGGACTGGCGCCAACTGGACGATCACGTTGAGGATCGGATTGAACCTGAGCAGGAGCTGAACCAAAACAGGGACAAGTGCGGATAGAATGGGGCCTAGCGCCTGGATGATTGGGATCAGGGCCTGGCCTAGGGCAGACACCAGCTGAAGTACCGGCGGCGCGAGCTGCTGGATGATCGGCATCAAAGCGGCGAACACCGGCGCCAGCGCCTGAGCCAGGACCCTGGCAAGCTCGGCGACGATCGGCATGATCATTTCAAGTGCCTGTCCGAGGACACCTCCGAGGAGAGCGGCAACAGGAGCTATGGCGCCAACGAGCTGTCCGAAAGCGGCACCGAGCTGCGGCAACACCGAACCCAAACCGCCTGCGGCCAGAGCAGCCACGATCGGATCGATCGCAGGCAGCAGTGCCCGCAGCGCGGCAGTCAGCACCCCGCCCAGCGTCGCCGCGAGCTGGCCAACCACCGGCAGCAGCGGCGTCAGAGCCGTAGCGATCGCACCGACGGCGACTACCAGTGGGCCGATCGCGGGGGCCGCGGCGGTGAACGCTTGCGCGAACGCGGTGCCGATGACGGTGAGGACTGGCCCGATTGTCGCCAGGGCGTTGCCGAGCACGTTGGAAAAGAGTCGGGCCAGCTGCGTGATCACCGGCAGCAGGGGCTGGATTGCCTCCCGGACGGTAGCGAGAACCTGCGTGAAGGCAGCAACACCGCCGGCGCCTCCAGCCGACAGGGCCCCAAAGACGTCGCTCAGCAAGCCACGGAGCTGCGTCAGGAACGCGCCAAGCTGCCGGAACGCGGTGACTGCCCCTTGGACCCAGGTAACTGCTTGGCCGCCCTGGGCAATCCTGCTCATCCACTCGCCAAACGCGGTGAGATTGGAGGCAAGGGACTCTTTGAGTTGCTTACCGAAAGTGCTTGAGATTGCAGCAGACAGCTGAAGGAAACCGCTGGCAAGGGGGGCGAGGCCGGATGAGAGGCCGCTGAGCGCTGCGCGAGTCCCAGTCAGGCTCTGCGTGATGGCCTTGGTTCCCGCAGCGGAGCCCGCGAATTTCAGCATGCCCGCAGTGCCCTGGGCAAGGACTTTGGCTATGCCGGTGAGCTGGGTGCGAAGCGAACCCATCAGCGGCCTGAGAGCGGCAAAAGCCGGCGTGAGTTGACGCGCCCACGCTCCGCTCACGCTCGCCTTGAGCGCGTTGAACTCGGGCGTGAGCTGCTTGGCGGCCTTCTTGATGCCGTCCATGCCGAGCGCCACCGCCGCGAACCCTGCGGCGGCCCCGGTCAACGCCGCGGGCAGTGCCGCGAGCGCGCCGATCGCCGGGACCAATGACGATACGAACGCCGCGACTTGGGCCGCCGCAGCCAGCGCCCCGCCCCCGATTGCCGTGAATTTCAGAGCCCTGGCCAGTGCACCTCCGGCCTTGCCCGCTACCGATATCAGCCCCCGCAGCGCCCCGCTGAATCGATTCGTATCGACATCAGCGTTGACGCGAATGTCGGGTGCGTTGTGCGCGCGGATCCGCTCATCAACACCGGTCAGGTCGGGAACAACCCGCACGGAAATCTCGACGTTGGCGAGTTGATCTTGCAGCTGGGTGACGAAATTGGCAGTGTCTGGGGCGACAGGGAGGTTCAGCGTGCCGACGCCAGACAGTCCGCGCAGTACCCGCGTGTCGAACCGGGCCAAGTCTGGGACAACAGTGATGCGGAAGCGAGCCCTTCGGAGGCTGTTCCGAATGGAATCCCGGACATTGTTCCCGACAAATTCCGCCGCAGAGTCAAATGCCTCGTGCAAATGTTGATAGATGCGTACGCCGGCATCGCTCAGCTCCTGATCGTTCACGCTGATGCCGACAGGGATAGAGGCAGTAATCCCGTTGAAACGCGACAGATCTGGATCGACTGGAATACTGATTGGGCCAACCGACCGCAGAGCCGTCGAGAACTGTGACAGCTCCGGGTCTACACGAACACTCGTAGAAACCCCGCGCAGCTGTTCCTGCAACTGATCGCGAACGTCTCCGAATTCGACGTCGACCGGGAGGGAGACCCGCACATTGCGTAGCGCCTCCCGGAACCCGTTACGAACTCGATGGCCGGCCCTTTCTCCCGTCGTGCGCACCGCCCGCTGGATCGCATCGTCGAGGGCCTGCCCGGCGTCCCGGCCGGCCTGGGCAAGCTCGGACCGCAGCTGGGCGGCGTAGGCAGCGGTGTCGGAGGTGATCTGGACGGAGGTGCGGCCGACCTGCGGCACGATGGACACCTCCCGGGACACGAGCGCTCATCCCGGGCACGGATGTGCGGGATGGGAGCTCGGCCCACGGCAGCCAGTCAGCGTCAGCGCGAAGCGTACGGGCACATACGCGCCGCCCTACTAGCCGTCAGCGGCGGCATCCGCGGCGAGAAACGTCGCCTGCGCGGCCAGGTCCGCATCGGAGAAGCCGGCCGGGGCAGCCCGGCCGGTACGCCGCAACTCGGGCGGAGGGTCAAAGATCTGCCGCTCCATCCGGTGCACGTCCTTCTCCTCCTGCACGTGCTCCAGCAGCCACGCCCACACCGCGGAGACGATCCGGTGCGCGGAGGCGGTATCGACGTCCAGGCCACGACGGACACACCACGCCGACCAGTCCCGCCACCGCTCCACCGCCAGTGCACACAGCCGCTCGGCGGCCCACCACTCCACCCCGTACAGCTCCGGCGCTACCCCGAGGGCGATCCGCCAACACGCGTGGAGGGTCATGGCGTCGTGCGGGTCGCGGATCCGGCGGGTGACGTCCTCGCGGTCATCCGGCCCGAGGAGGCCGGGCATGATGTGCGGCCACTGGCTGGCCGCAGCTACTGCGGCCAGTTCGTGCCCGGCGGAGGGCACCATGAGGGTGTACGTGCGGTCGTCCACGGTGATCGGCAGCGGCCCCGTCCCGGCGGGGCCGAACCTCACTGGCCGCCCACGGGCGACGCCGACCGACGCGCGGCAGCCTTCTTCGCGGCCGGCTTCTTCTTCGCCACCGCCCGCCGCTGCTCACGGTTGCCGTCCGCGAGCCCCATCTCTTCCTGAAAGGCGGCAAACTCCGGCTCGTAGCGCTCGACCAGTTGCGGCAGCAGGTCCTGGAACAGTTCGGCGATGCTGACCGGGTTCTGCGCGGAGCGCGCCTTGAGGATGAGGTCGTCCGCGTCTGCCTCGTCGAACGCGTGCAGGAGGGCGTTGCGTAGCTCTGCCAGGACTGCCGCGCTGTCTTCGGACTGGGCTACCTGTTCTACGTACCCGAGCTGGAGTTGGATCGCGCTGGGTTCGAAGCCGTGCGCCTCGTAGCTGGACCCGTCGCTCAGCTCGACGGTGACCCGCGGCAGCAGCGACGGGTCGAAAGCCTGCTTGGTTTTCAGAACGAACTCGGTAGTCATGGTGCTTCCCTGCTCTCGCTTTGGCCGTCGCGCGCAGGGTAAGGGTCAGTACCGCACGCCCCGGTCGACGTTCCCGAGGACCTCGGCGAGCGCGTCCGCAAGGAATGGCTGGGGACGCTGCCCGCGCACTTCCCGCGCGAACACCCGGCCCACCCCCGCCTGCTCCCACGACAACACCCGGGCCCGCACCGGTCGGATCGGACGCCCTGACGGACCGTAGATGCCAGTGCCCTGGTGGACGTAGGCGGCGCGCTCCAGGTCGGAATAGACCTCGCCCACGGCCAAAGTGCCCTGTCGGGAGACCTGCGATTGGAGTGACGCCCGCAGTGTGCCGTCGCCGACAGGGCACCGGCGGTCCGCCACGCCCGCCACATCTGACGTGATCTCACCAACGATACCGACAACAAGTTCGACGATCGCAGCCTCGTCGAGGTCGACGTCGACGCGTACGCTCACCGGCGCCGCACGTCCCGTCCGGCGCCCGACCGATTCCACGCGACTACGACGGCCTGCGTGATCACCACGACGCAAGCCACCAGCAAGCCACCGGCCAGCATCCCCCACACGAACGTGTCCGCCTCTGCCATTCATGCCTCCACTGTGATTTGCATGGTCACCCCGGCACATCCGCCGCGCGGTCCGATTGGTGTCACCTGTCCCGGCAGCACCTGGATTCCCGCCGCCTGGTCATTCAGTATGTCGCAGCAGGCCACTGCCTTCCGGAGCAGCCGCGTATCCAGCACCAGACCCCAAGCATCCGCCTCGCGCTGCTCGCACGTCGGCGCCGACTGGCCGTCTGCCGCTACCACTGCCACACACCGCGCCACGCCGACCTCGACCACGGTCTGCATGCGCCAGGCCAGGCACCGAGCCTGCCGCCGCTGGCTCTTCACCGGCTCCTGCCGCACCACGCGTACCCAGGCCTGCCCGTGGCCACCTTCGCAGTCGCACGAGCAGAAATCCTGGGCGGGCGGAGAGTCGCCCCACACCAGGCAACAGGCGCACACAGGCCGGCCGCCGTCGGCGAGCGACGCGCACAGGCAGGCGGTCAGTCCGGACAGGATCGGCCCGAGCCACGGGTCCGCATCCGTCGGCAACAGCGGGGGGCTGCTCATCGTGGGTCTCCGGGGCGGTAGCGGGCGGCATGAGGCGCGGGCGGCAGGTCGAGCGAGAACACAGCAGCGAACTGGCGTGCCTGCTGCGGGTTGACCAGCTGGACCCAGGACCACGCCTGGGGGAAGTGGGCTTGCAGGGTCTGCGGCCAGTCGCCGGGGGGCACGATCTCGTAGGCCACGCCCTCCCGGGTCACCGTCTTCGTGCCGGTCGGTAGCGCGCAGCCGCCCGGGGCGCCGGCACACAGTTTGGCGATCTCGCAGGCGAGCTGCCCGACCGCGCGGCGGCCAGGGGCCGGTACCTCAAGGCCGCGCAGGTAGGAGACGGACAGTGTGCCCAGCTCAGTGTCCGGCCGGTCCAGCTGCTGGCAGTGGGGCCAGCAGGCGCCGTCAGTGCGCACCAGTCGGTCGCCGGTCGGCGTGCGGTGCAGAACGTACGCGGCTTGGGGGACGACCTCGCCGTCCTGGCGCACCTCAAGCACGCTGCGGACGGGACCCGGCAGGGTAAGCGTGCACAGAAGAGTGCAGGAGCATCCCGTTGAGCCACACCCGCACGGCGGCCGGTTGTGCCACCGGCCGGAGTCCAGGACTGGCCGTAGCAGCCCGGTGTCCGCCCCGTAGCGGTGGATGGTGCAGTCGTCTCGGCAGGGCCGGATCATTTCCTCGCACAGCCCGTACCGGCCCGCGGTGAGACGCCACAGCACATCAGTGGCGATCTCCGCTGCCGCCCGCTGCTCGGCACTCCACTCGGCCGGATCCTCGGGCCAGCCGGGGCAGCACGAGAGGTCCAGCGGCCAGGGCCCGCACGGGCCGTCGAAGACCTCCCGCATCAGCCCGCCGCGCTCTTGCCGCTGCCCGGGATGACGTAGGAGAACCGCAGGTTCTGCCCGGTCTTGAGCGGGTTGTCGTTGGACCAGTCCAGCAGGAGGATTTCGCCCTGCGGGGTGATGCGCATGGAGCCGTGACCGAACCCGGTCGCCCCGATGAAAATGATCGGGTCCGGGCCGGCCGGCCGCCAGGCAGCCTCGGCGTTGGCCACCAGGAGGTCGGGCACGACGTTGCCGGCTTCCGGGGCGGGCTGCATGGCGACGTCCGGACCGGAGCGGTTGACGGTCACCACGGCGACGACCGCGTCAGGCGTGAGGGTGAGCTTCTGACCGGCGACGCTCCAGCCCTCCGCCGCAGTGAGGCCGCTCGTGAGCGTCTTGGTGGTGTGGTACTCGGCGATATGCTCGGCCAAGGCCGCGTCGGTGTCATCACCGCCGTCGCCCGACCCGTCCCCGTCGCCGTCGCCGCTGCCGTCGCCGGTGCCGGTGTTATCGATGTGCAGGATCACCGTCCGGCCGCTGGCGTCCGGGTCCGCCTCCACGGTGACCTTCGGCGCCTGCTCGCTTCCGCCGTCACCGCCGTCACCGTCCCCATCTCCGCTGTCGGCTGCGGTCGTGACCGCGATGGGAGCGATCGCCTCGGTGAGCACCGAAGTCGATCCGGGCTGGGCGATCCCTTGCAGCGTCACCTCATACGCCGTCGCAGGCGTCAGGCCCCTCAGCCACGCTTCCCGCTGCCACCCGGGAAGGCGCAGCGTGCGCCACTCCGGCGGGCATGTGCCCTCCTGGGGCGTCTGTCGGTATCGCAGGAGCCAGCCCGTGGGCTCCGTGCGCTGCTCCAGGTTGCCGGAGT
>ERZ777006.50-NODE-50-length-12463-cov-8.789410_pt1 | contig 12463 bp, 14 predicted proteins | sample MGYA00374959_ERZ777006 | MGnify/ENA primary metagenome ERZ777006 (study PRJEB29305, sample SAMN08776659) | plant metagenome | isolation source: Switchgrass | host: Panicum virgatum | place: USA: Austin, Texas | collected 2014-11-04 ... | reverse complement strand
TGTTAAACCTCCGCAAGAAATAGCCGTGCCCCAGGCACTGCAAGCGCGGACGATAGGCTGGGAACAAGTACGCAGCATGCCTACCGTACCGCCGTGGCTGCAGCTCCCCATCTGGGAGAAGCTACGGTAGCTCTTACGCAAGGTGTGCCGATGTTTCACCTAAGTCCCGAAGGCCTGTCCGAGAGCCGCCTGACCATCAACCCCGACAGGGATTTTTACCTCCAGGGCATCAAGTCGGGCAGGGCTACCCAGCGCCTGAGTGAGTTCAGCCAATTCTACCGCTCAAGGGGTATCGCGCCGGGCGTGAACGAACTTGTAGAGGCAATCTTACTGCACGAAATGGGCCACGGCGATGACTTTTGGAGCTACATCCAGCAAGCGAGCGGTGACACCAAGGCGGCTTTTGAGTTGTCGCGAAAAACCAGAAAAACACAGCTGGCGGGCTTGCCGCTCGGCGCGGCCACCTCCAGGATATTAGATGCCTGGGAGCATAATACCGACGGGTACCGGGATGAAATAGCGGCCAGGTACACCGACGAAGAGTGGCGGGCCATGCTGGCCGAAAACACCAAAGCCTACGGTGAACTGCCGTGCGAAAAAATTCCTGACCGGTTTGCGCTCGGCGTTTTGGCTACGCTGCACCAGGCGTCCCGCCCTTAAGCATAATCATATTGAAATAATAGCAATAATATGCTATGATTTTTATAGTAAAGCAAAAACAAATATGAAAAACGAAACAACCGCCACACCGGAGCAAGCACCCCACGGACCAACCTATAAATTTATTTTTGCGGAACACCTTGCCGAAAATACGCCGCAAATCGTAGAGGCGCTGCAGGACTGCGACGTGGTCGCCCTCGAGATGGAGGATGTCCCCGACCAGAACTTCAGGGAAAAGCTTGATATGTTCTTCACCGAGGCGGTCAAGTCTGAACCCGACCCTGCGTTTAAGCAGGCGGCAGATGAAATGCTGCAAGAAGCTGAGGACGAGAACGACACGGACGGGCTGTTTCTGAAGGGCATGCTCCAGGGATTGGCGGGAAGCGACAAACAAATCGTTACCATGGGGCGGAATTTGGACCAGCCCGACGAGCTGCGCCAGGAAGCCCAAATGGCCACTATGACCTGGTTTGCCTTCCGGCACACGCAAGCGCCGCACGATAGTGCCAGGAAAGCGTTGGCGGACCACCTGACTGCTCTGGGACGCGACATGCCGGGGCGCGAAGAAATTATGGCCAACATCCTGCGTGCGCTCCCCGAGAAGCAAGGTCTGGCCGACGACAAAGTGGTAGGCGTGGTGCTCGGCGCCACCCACACCGGCGTACAGCACGGTATGAGCAAGGATTTCTCCACCCAAAGAGTATTCGTGGGTGGAGATCAGGGCTACACGCTCCGTGCCGGCGAGAAAAAGCGCTTCGGTGAAGGCGACACGGCCGTGCGAAGCTTACGTTTTAATAGGGAAGCGCAGATAGCCGGACCGGTTCTTAACCGCATCATGCTGACCGAGGCTTACGCCGACACAGACACATTTATGCCCGAAGCGGGACAGGCCACCGTCCACGACAAGGCACGAGCCACCCGGCGTGCCGAAACCTACGTCAAAAACATGGACGATGAACAAGTTGCCGCCCAGCTCGAAGAAATAGACGTGTTGCGCGCCGCCTTACTCGGACACCCGGCCAGCACCATAGCCAGAGAGATCAAAGAACGCCTGGAACAGAAGCTGAGCGAACGCGAGCAGCAGTAGCAAAGGCGGCAGTCCCGGTGCCAAAGCAGCTAAATGGGCCGTCTTTTGCTATGATGGATGTATGGATGAGCAAAATGTATTTCAATCCGCTCCTCAGCCCGCATCGGGCAAAAAATGGCTAAAGCCCGCGATTATCGTCGGGGCGGTAGTGGCAGTTGCCGCGATTGTAACGGCAGTCGTGTTATTCACCCGACCAGATAAAAAAGAGTCGCAGGACAAGCCTACGCAGAGCTCGCTCAGCGGTTCGAAGAACTTTACCATGACTACCGACGGCTCCGCGGTGACGTACGCTGGCAGCCCGGTGTACGATGCCTGCGGCCTGATCCCCTTTGATACGGTGCGTAAAAGCGTCAAAAACTACCAGGGGCTCCTGGACATGAACGGCACCGATAAAAAACCAAAAGACCCGTTGACCATCGAGCACAATTACATTGACCGGAATATCCCGGCACCGCTGGGCAAGGACGCTCAGCCGCGCCCTACCAGAACCGTGATAGGCGGCGAGCAGACTACCTCCGCGGACCTGTTTGTTTCGAGTGACGACAGTACCTGCTGGTATGGACAGGGCAGCGACCTCAGCCTGGGATACGGCAGTATTTTTGCCAAAGTATATGTGACGCAGCGTCCCACGCCGCTGTCTGCCGACCTGCTGGCATACCTGGCCACGCTGAAAAAGGCCGCCAGCCAGGATGGCCTCGACGTCTATGTTGAACCGCAGACAGATAGTGGCGGGTTCTTTACCGGCATTGTGACCAAGGTTGACCAAGGGGTGGCGGTAGTTATAAAGACCTCCACAAAAGAGTTCGCGCAGGAAGCGACGATCGCGGTCAGCGGAACGCTCGCCGAAGCCCCCAAGGGCCCGATGAACCTTACATACCCGCTGGCGTGGTCGGACATGCCCAACCCCTGCAAGCTGCTGACGGCTGAGGATTTTGCTACTGCTACGGGACGCCCGGCCAGTGCCCTGGCTAACGACAAGCTGATCTTAAATGAGGTTGGCGGCCGGGTGATGCAGCGCTCCTGTGAGCGCCTGGAAGTTGAGCGCCTCGACAACACCCCGATAGCCCAGTCCAATGTTACGGTCCGTCTGGCGGCCAGCGAGGATGCCGCGAAGCAGTATGTGGGCAGCATCAAGAATAACAAGACGTACAGCATTCAGCCGCTCAAGCAGCGGATTCAGCTGGCGGATGACGCATATATTAAAACCGTTCTGGGCAAGGACGGCAAAGCTGCGGGCTATGAGTTCGATATGCGCATCGGCAAGGCCGTCATCGTGCTGGCGGTAGACACTGACAGCGGCCAGGACGCCTCGGCCGACGCCTTTGCCGCACGGATGCTGCCTCTGGCGCGGGCGGCCGCCGACCGATACAAAAAGTAGTTGCCTAACAGGGGCCGCGTATTCGCACCCGCGATAGTTTGGTATAGTAAAACTATGCAGGAAACACCGCTGAACCGCTTTATTGAATCGATCTTGCACGTGCAGGCAGGGTTTGCGGGGATGGGCGGCGCCTCGGCGGGTATCATCGGATCTTCCAGCACTAACGAGCCACTGGTCAACCAGCTGCGTAACCAGGCGCTGGCCTTTGCCGCCGAATATAGCAAGGCGCAGCCGGACAAGGCGGTCCTTGATTCGCTGGCCGCGCAAGTAGAAGGTGAACTCAGGTCCGTGAGGCTCATCGGCGGGCTTTCCGATGTGGAGCTGGACAAGCTCATAAAACAGCTGCACGACTTGCTGGATCAACGGGCACATAAATAGGACACACCGCATGAAAGACAAGAACACCAACAAGACTCAGGCCAACACCCAGTCCGTCACCGACTTTTTGGACGCCATTGCCGACGAACAGCAGCGGGCAGACAGTCATGAACTCGCGCGCATGATGCAAGAAATCTCCGGGTGGCCACCGGTCATGTGGGGCACGAGTATCGTAGGGTTCGGCACGTACCATTATAAATACGCGAGCGGACGCGAGGGTGATACCATGGTGCTGGGCTTCGCGCCGCGCAAGAAGGCATTAACCCTGTACGGACTGGTATTTTACGACGAGCAACGTTCGCTGGCGGAGCGTCTGGGACCGCACGAGGAAGGCAAGGGCTGCCTGTACATCAAGCGCCTGGCCGACGTTGACGGGGACGTATTACGGCAGCTTATTGCAGAGGCCGTCAAGCGCCATAGCTAGCTTACCGGACCGCAATGCCGAGTAGCCGGGCCAGCTTTTCGCGGTAATCGCGCTGGTTAAAGCGACCGGGATAGTCAACAAGTTCGGTGTTCAGAACCGTAAAGCCCGCTTGGCGCAGCGGCTTGGCGGCCACCACAAAGACGTTCGACTTAATAAGAATAATGTTGGTGTGCTGACCGGCCAGTTCCCGGACGCGTTCTACGAGGCGGGGGAGGCTTTCGCGGATACGCTCCTGGCGCGCTTCTTTGGTGACGCTATGGCGCTGCGAGGTTTCGAGCGCTTCGATCATGTAATAGCCGTCCTTTTGGAAACGCCGCAGCCACGCTTCTTTATCCGGCTCGATTTCGGTCTCGGTTAAAGACGCAGCTTCAGGATAGAGCGCTTTGATGGTATTCACAAACAGGCGGTCTTCTTTACGAATTTTATCGCTGCGGTAAAAGTGCCGGCTGCTGTCCGTGTCGGCGGAGGGCGGCGGGGATTCAGCGATAAAAAGCACTTTTATGTGTGCAGGTTTATAGGTTTCTCTGAGCGCGTCGTACGTCTGCATTCCCTCATAATACCATACGAAGCAGGAGTATTTTTAAGGAATCTCTCGCACCTAACACCTTAGAGCCCGAGTACAAATAGTGTTCAATTCTGCGGAATGCGGGATCGTAGTTGTTCAAGGTAGGGGTCTTTGTATTCGCGGTACTTCAAATAATCCGTGGGATATTTTTTGTAGAGTTCCAGTTTGAATGCGGCATACTTTTCCGCTTCTTCCGGGTGGGTGCGCAGAAAATCGCGCACAGAAATGTACTCGTTCACGGCAGGTGAGCCTGTCTCGAAGACATGCACGTTGATAATTTTGGCACCGGCCTTCCAGCGGGAAAATAGCCGCCCGCCTTTTTTAAGAGCATCGCCGTATGCTACATAATCGGCCGCCTCCACCTGCTGCTGCAGGGCGTCGATGGCAGTGATGTCGGGTACCTGCACAAGAATATCCAGCTGCGGTTTAGCTGCCATACCCGGAATAGCCGTACTGCCTACATGTTGGATATCCGCGGCTTCGCCTATAATTTGCTGCAGCAGGGCCGCTTCTTTTGCGTACCAGAGCGGCCAGTCGGCGGCATAAGGGGCGATCTCGTACTTGTGGTTGGTAGTGTAAGTAATTTTGGGCATGAACCAATTATACCAACAGCCGCCTGGTGATCTGCGGTCGATCTGGTATAATACGTCTTGATTTGCCACCTTAGCTCAGCTGGCTAGAGCACCGCTTTCGTAAAGCGGGGGTCGCAGGTTCAAGTCCCGTCTTCGGCTCCACGCTATACTAAACATATGCGGGTATCGTATAGTGGCTAATATGCAACCTTCCCAAGGTTGAGAGGAGAGTTCGATTCTCTCTACCCGCACCAGAAAACGCATACGTTTGATCTATGCGAAATCTGCCAAGAGGCTTACAATAAACGTAACCTATGCATATACCTAAAAAATACCTCCACGACAAGTTTGCCTTGCTACTGGCAAGCACGAACGTGTTTTTGGCATTCCTGTGTGTGATTCTTATTTTGCTGCGCGGCGGCATATTGGGTCAGGCGGCCGAAGGCTACATAGTCCAGTACCGCGCCAACCTCGGTCTGAGCGGTTTCGAAAAGGGCGGCGTCGTGCCTATTATCAGCTTCATATTGTTCGCTCTGGCCATTGCCGCGTTCAATATTTTATTGAGCATCAGGACATATCCGCTGCGACGCGCGCTTTCTTTGGCTTTGCTGGCTCTGGGTGCATTGGTGTTATTGTTGGCGGTAATAGTAAGTAACGCGTTGCTCGCCTTGCAATAGCCATGACAGACATCGAAATTCCATATGCCAAAGACCGGGGCGCCCGGTACCGCTTCTTCGAGATTTTGCCTGGCGCACTGAGCTGGTTCGCGCTGTTTTTGCCGCTCATCCTCAGCCTTATTAACGTGACGGTGGCGGCCGTATTTATTCTTATTTACCTGTTGATCAACTTTTCGCGCGCGGTGGCTGCGGCCATTCGGGCCGTGCATGGCTTCAATATTATGCGCAAGCACCAAAAGCTGGACTGGCGGCAGCTGGTCGCCGAACTGCAGGCCGGCGAGGTCAGCAGCGCACGGGCCCGTCGTCCGCGCTGGCACTACGACAACCTGCTGCGCCTGAGCGTCCAGCCCATGATCGTTAAGCCCGACGAAGTCCTGCACGCCGTCATCGTAGCCACCTATAACGAGGCCCGCGAAGTGCTGGAGCCGACCATCAAATCGATTTTGGCCTCTAAGTACGACATGAAGAAGGTTATCTTCATCTTGGCTTACGAAGGGCGCGCCGGCGAACGGGTTGAGCGGCAGTCCAAAGACTTGGTCAATGCCTACAAGGATCACTTTTATCACGCCATGGCCATCAAGCATCCCAAAAACATCCCCGGGGAGCTGCTTGGCAAGGGCGCCAATGTAACTTATGCCGGCCGCGAGCTGCAAAAGTGGCTGGAACAGAAAAACATCGACCCGCTGCGCGTAGTGGTCACGACGCTGGACTCCGACAACCGACCGGATCCGCAGTATCTGCCCACCTTAACCTACGCCTACAGTTCATGCCCCGACCCGGTGCGCGCTTCCTTCCAGCCGGTCTCGGTGTACAACAACAATATTTGGGACGCACCTGCGCCGATGCGTGTGCTGGCTACGGGTAACTCGTTCTTCCACATCGTGCAGTCATTGCGGCCGCACACGCTGCGCAACTTCTCATCGCACGCGCAGGGCATGGCTTCGCTGATCCAGACGGATTTTTGGAGCGTGCGCACCATCGTTGAAGACGGCCACCAGTACTGGCGCTCTTACTTCCGGTTCGAAGGCGACTACCGGGTATACCCGCTGCACATGCCGATTTACCAGGATGCCGTACTCAGCGATACCTATCGTCGTACGCTTAAGGCGCAGTTTGTACAGCTGCGGCGCTGGACCTATGGCGCCTCGGACATCGCCTACATCGTAGACAAGGGCTTTTTCCATAAAAATAAGATCCGGCGTTTCAGCTTATGGACCCGCACGCTGCGCTCGATCGAAGGCCACGTGACCTGGGCGGTCGGCCCCATTCTGGTGCTGGTCGGCGGTTTTATCCCGTCTATTGTGCATCCGCAAAGCCTGGCAGCCAACGAACTGCCCCTGATCGTCAGCCGCGTGCAGACCATCGCCTTGCTCTTTATAACAGTGACGGTCTTCATTTGCCTTAAGACGCTGCCGCCCAAGCCGGAGCGCTACAAGCGCCACCGCACGCTGTTCATGGTACTGCAATGGGCATACCTGCCGCTGACGACTTTGGTGTATAACTCGTTTGCCGCGTTTTACTCGCAAACCCGCCTGATGCTTGGCAAGTACATGGACAAATTCGACGTGACCGAAAAAGCGGTCGTTACCGAACAGGGCGAAGTCAAAAAATAGCCCTCAGCAGGCCTACGCCGCTTTGTGAAAGGCGCTATAAATAGTGGCAGCGGTCTTGTCGAAACGGGCTAGGGCTTCTGAGGTAACCAGCACGATTTGCTCCCGCAGCAGCGTGCCGCTATTAATTTGCGGCCGCAGCAGGCTCAGCACTGTTTGGGTGAGTTCGTCGGCCTCCTGTACGGCGGTGGGGCGGTGTTTGCAGCTTTCGTAAATACTTATAAACAGCATATCGCGGCTAAACGGCCGCAGCTCGCGCGGGGAATATTGTACGACGATGGAGGCAGTCAAATCGGCCGCCTCATGGGTCGTAAACGTGTTGCTGCATACCGTACAGCTGCGCCGCCGCCATACTTGGTTGGCGCGCTTCTGTAGACGGGAATTGGTTACCTGGGTGCTATTGCCGCAGTAGATGCATACCATATCAATATATTGACATGCCGCTGGGAAAAAAGCCAGTGGAAAACCATGAGCATTTGTGTGGATGACCGGGTGCGTGCCCGGTTTTTGCATGCGATTTGGGGCATCTAAAAAGCCCGCGTACCGGTCGGCACACGGGCGATGCTTACTTGGCTATCCCTATTTTACAGGGGCGGCAACGCGTAAGCGGCGAATTCTGCTGGGCGTAGAAGAGAATGTTAACTCTTCATAAAACAACTTGAAATCCTCAAGCGTACTTGGTTTGTTGACACTCACCAAAAAACCTCTTAACCCGGATATGTTAGCAAAAGGGTGGGTTCGTGTCAATACTCCAGCCGCCGCGGTACGGCATTAACAGGGAAGAGGGCATTGCAAAACTTCTTAAAATAGACTACTATAATAAGCGTCCGAATGAGTGGCGCGGGCTCTTAGCTCAGTTGGCTAGAGCGCATCCTTGACGTGGATGAGGTCAGAGGTTCGAGTCCTCTAGGGCCCACCATTTTTGCGACGGACGAGCCAGGGTAACGCCTGGCTTTTTATATCATCCATGACATAGCGCAGAAACGGCAGTATATCATAGATGGTATAGAAAGGGGTACTAGCCGTAAAAGGCTACCTCCGAAGTTTTCCCCAACCAACATAGTAATGTTAACAACGCAAAAGTACTAGCCGGATCGTACTACCCTTGCTATAGTGGTGCAGGTAAGGCGAAGTTTTGCGATGTGTTACAATGTTTGTGAACTGGGAGGTTCACAAATCACATCGAGCGGCGAAGCAGCCTCACCATCTGCCGAGCTCCGTGGGCAACCATACGTGCGTTAACGTGACGGTACAAGTGCCTACGCTCCAACGGGAGCTTAGGAAGTCCGGTGGAACCACCCTTGGCTAGCAAAGCAATACAGCGACGCGCGGTCCGGGGTCCGAGACGCGGTTAGAAGATTGAATACAATGCGAGAGTATTTAATCCGAAGACCGTGTCTTTTTGTAATAATAGATAGTAGGAGCAGCACTATGGCCGACAACCAACCAACCGATTTACATGCTATGCGTCACAGCCTGGCACATATTATGGCTGCCGCGATCACGCGCCTGTACCCAGGGGTAAAGCTTGGGGTAGGCCCGGTCATCGAAAACGGCTTTTATTATGACATTGACCTTGGCGATAAGCAGTTGTCCGAAGATGACTTCGAAGCAATCGAAGCCGAAATGAAGAAGATCATTGCCGAAGACCAGCCCTTCGAACGTTTTACCAAACCCGTGGACGAAGCGATCGCCTGGGCTAAAGAAGCCAAACAGCTCTATAAAGAAGAGTTGCTGAACGATCTCAAACGGGCGGGCACCACGCTGGCCAGCGATCTTAACCAGGAGGAACTGGGCACCATTGCCTCTGGCGACAGCCAGGTGGAGGAAGTGTCATTTTATCGCAACGGCGACTTTACCGATTTGTGCCGCGGTCCGCATCTTGCTTCCACCGGTGCGGCCGGCGCCTTCAAGCTGATGCGCATTTCGGGAGTGTATTGGCGCAGCAAAGAGGGCAATCCCCAGATGCAGCGCCTGACTGCCCTTGGCTTTGCCACCGACAAAGAACTGCGCCAGCACCTGGCGTTCCTGGAAGAGGCCAAGAAGCGCGACCACCGCCGCCTCGGCCAGGAGTTGGACCTCTTTACATTTTCAGACCTGGTGGGCGCCGGGCTGCCGCTGTACACACCCCGGGGTACCGTCATCATAGAAGAGCTCAAAAAAGCGTTGCGCGACATGGGCCGCGACCACGACATGCTGCTAGTCTCCATACCGCACCTGGCCAAGCTCGACCTCTATAAAACCTCGGGCCACGCCGATAAATTCAGCGGTGAGCTCTTCCATGTTAAGAGTCATTACGACCAGGAGTTCATCTTAAAGCCGGTCAACTGCCCGCACCACACCCAGATCTACGCGTCGCGGCCGCGCAGCTACAAGGAGCTGCCGCTCAGGTACATTGAACAGACCATGCAGTACCGAGACGAAAAACCAGGCGCCATCGGCGGGCTGCAGCGTACCCGCGGCTTCACCGTAGACGACGGTCACACCTTCTGCCGGGTAGACCAGATCAAGCAAGAGGCCAGCTCGCTGGTGGATGTTATTAAGCAGTTCTACGAAAGCTTGGGGCTGTGGGGTAGCCACTGGGTCTCGTTGTCGGTCCGCGACCCTAAAAAACCCGAGGCTTACATCGGCGACACTGCCGATTGGGACAACGCCGAGGCCATGCTGGCAGCAGTCGCCGAGGAATTCAGCCTTGGCGCCAAGCGTATGGAAGGTGAGGCCGCTCTGTACGGGCCGAAGATCGACTTTATGTTTAAGGACGCCCTCGGCCGCGAAACGCAGCTGGCCACCGTACAGCTGGACTTCGCCATGCCCAAACGCTTCGGTCTGACCTATACCAACGAAGAGGGGCAAGAGGTGCATCCGGTAATGATCCACCGCGCCATCCTCGGCTCGTTCGAGCGTTTCATGATGCTGCTTATCGAGCATTTCGCCGGCAAATTCCCGGTGTGGTTGGCTCCTGAACAAATCCGCCTGATCACCGTCAACCAGGAAGAAGCAACCGTGGCGTTTGCCAACGATATGGCCGAGCAGGCCAAAGCCCTGGGGCTGCGCCTGGTTGTGGACAACGACAACGAATCAGTCGGTAAGAAAATCCGGGGCGCCGAAGTCATGAAGGTCCCGTATTCCGTGGTCATCGGCGAAAAAGAAATCGAAACCGGCGAGCTGACGCCGCGCATCCGCAAAGATATAGCCGTTGCCGACCACACCGCCTCCTACACCGTAGAGGAATTCCTGAAAACCGTTGCCCATGAAGCCACGTCGCGCGTAACCAAGACCTCGCTGTAGTCATGAAGCAGCAGCCGCAGACCATCGCCGTTGACCTGGATGATGTACTCTCTGCTACGGCAGAGGGCTTTATCGCCCACACCAACAAACTGTGGGGCCACCGTTTACGAGCCGAGGATTACGAAGATGAGTGGGCCAAGCTCTGGGGGGTGCCGCTGGAAGAAGCCATCCAACGTTCGGAGCTCCTCTTTAAAGATGTTGCGTACGTCGGTGAATACGCGCGCCTTGACGACGCGCCCGAGGTGCTGCGGCGGCTGTCCAAGCGCTACAACTTGGTGATCCTGACCTCTCGCCGTATCGTACTCAAAGAGGTGACGGAGGCGTGGCTGGAGAAGCACTTTCCCGGTGTGTTTTCGGAGGTACTTTTTGCCGGTATCTGGGACGGAGATGAGCACGTTTTAGCCAAGCTGCATAAAAGCAAGGCGGACATGTGTAAACAAATTGGCGCCGACTATCTTATCGACGACCAGCTTAAACATTGTCTGGGGGCCGAGAAGGCCGGCGTCACTTGTCTGTTATTCGGCGAGTACGGCTGGAATAAGACGGAGGATGCGCTGCCGGCCGGCGTCGTGCGTGTAAAAAACTGGAAAGAGGTGGAGGATTATTTTGATGCCAAGAGTTGATGCTGATTTTGCAAAACGGGTCTATGCGCTGGTGGCGCAAATTCCAGAGGGCCGTGTGGCGACCTATGGCCAGCTGGCCGCACTGGCCGGAGCTGCCTGGGCGGCGTGGGAGGTGGGCCAGATCGCGCACACCGGGCCGACCGATCTGCCGTGGCAACGGGTTGTTAATAAACAGGGTGGTCTGGCCGCCGGCTGGCCCAATGGCGGACGGGACGGGCATAAAGCCGCACTGGAAGCTGAAGGCGTTGCCGTTTCTGATGACTACAAGGTGGATATCGGGCAATTATTATGGAACCCCAACCAAACGCAACTCCTGTAATCGCCATCGTCGGCGAGACCGCGTCGGGCAAAACGGCGCTGGCGCTCGAGCTGGCCGCCCGTTTCAACGGTGAAATTATTGCAGCCGATTCCCGGACAGTCTATAGGGGGCTGGACATCGGTACGGCTAAACCTACACCCTCCGAACGCCAGGCAATTCCCCATCACCTTATCGATGTCGCAACGCCGGACCAGCAGTTCACGGCTGCGGACTTTAAACGGCTGGCCCTGGACGCATTGCAGCAGATAGGGGAGGCGGGAAATGTGGCTTTTTTGGTCGGCGGCACGGGCTTGTATATCGATGCCGTGTTGTACGATTTTAGTTTCCGGCCAAAAACGGACGAGGCGATACGCCGGCAGCTGCAGGAACTTTCTGTAGATGAGCTGCAGGCCTTGTTGATGGAGCGCCGCATCGCGTTGCCGGAGAACGCCCGCAACCCTCGTCACCTGGTGCGCAGCCTCGAGACCGGCGGTCTTATTGGCGAGCGGCACGCCCTTCGGCAGCATACGCTGATTCTAGGGCTGCATATCGACAGGGAGCAGCTACGGCAAAAGATAACAGCGCGCGTAGACGCGATGGTTGATGCCGGATTGGTCAGTGAGCTCGCGGCCGCTGCCCAGCGGTACGGTTGGGAGGCCGCCGCGCTGCAGACGCCGGGCTACAAGGCGTTCCGCCAATACCTTCAAGGAGATATACCATTGGAGGAGGCCAAAGAATTATTTGTTCGCGCCGATATGCAGTTGGCGAAGCGTCAACGTACGTGGTTCAAGCGCAACAAGGATATTCACTGGATCAGTAAACCGGAAGAAGCCGTAGACTTAGTCACAACGTTCCTGAACAAATGATCTATAGCAACTGACCAAAGTTTGTTACAATAGTCTC
>ERZ777006.48-NODE-48-length-12641-cov-8.154060_pt1 | contig 12641 bp, 15 predicted proteins | sample MGYA00374959_ERZ777006 | MGnify/ENA primary metagenome ERZ777006 (study PRJEB29305, sample SAMN08776659) | plant metagenome | isolation source: Switchgrass | host: Panicum virgatum | place: USA: Austin, Texas | collected 2014-11-04 ... | reverse complement strand
GACGGCCGCGCTCGGTCTCTGTCTGCTGCTATTTCTGATCTTATTGGGCGGCATGGCGGCCACGTACATCTACCAGAGCAACCGTTTTTATCTGACCAACGAAAGCGTCATCCAGGAAATCCAGATCACGCTGTTTTCCAAACACGAACAGACCGTCAGCCTGTCTAACATCGAAGATGCCAGCTACCGGCAAAACGGCCTGCTGCAGATGATCCTGAACTACGGCACCATCCGCCTGTCTACCGAGGGTGACGAGACCACCTATCGCTTTACCTACGTGAGCCATCCCAAGCGGCACATCGCCATCTTAAATAATGCCGTCGAGGCCTTCAAGAACGGCCGCCCCGTCGACCCGCCGCACCAGGACCAGCCCTCATAACCAGTCTGACCACCGACTGAGGCTAATTCAAGCTGGTTTTGACGTATTTTTCGCCGCCTTCAAGCGTGGCGGTCAAGGTGTATTGCGTGCAAACAACGCTGGCGTCGGTGCAGGGGGCGCCATCAGTCGTGGTAGCCTGGTAGGAATAGCATTTGGCTGCTGGCCCGCCGGCAAAGGTGACCTGGTTTTTGCCGTCGGTGCAAGCTTTGATCTTGCTGTTCCATTGCGGATCCTTAACGGTGACTTTGGGCTCGCCCTTGAGGTTTTGCCGGCGCCACTCGCTGTTGTTGAGTTCGGACAGGCTGGGGTATTTTGTCTTTTCGGCGTAGTACGTTTCGAGCTGGCTTTGCAGCGCGTTAATGTTCGCCTGTCGGCTGGAGTTGCGGTTTTTAGCCTGTACGCCGCTGTAGGTCATGGCAACGAGTGTGGCAAGAATGCCTACGATTACACTCACCACGAGAAGTTCGATGAGGGTGAAGCCCCGCTCGCGCTGTTTATTCATAAATTTTCAGATTCCTTGTTACTGCCTAGCCTAGATTATACCAGCTTGCCAGGGTCTGGGGTCAAGCGGATACCGAGAGCACGCGCAGCAGCTCGGTCAGCGTGGTCTGGCCGCGCAACGCCTTGATCAGGCCGTCGAGCTCCATAGGGATAAATCCGTCTTTGAGCGCCGCCCGCCGCAGTTTGTCTGCCGTGGCGGCGGAGAGCAGGGCGGACTCGGCCTCATTATCTTGGGTGCTAAGCACCTCGACCACGGCCATTGAGCCCTGATAACCGGTGTGATTGCACGCCGCGCAGCCCTCGTCGCTGGCCCGCCACAGATAAACGATGCCCTGCGAAGTGGTAGCCGGCGAGTCGTCGCCGATGCCTTCTTTAATAGCCGTCTGTTCCAGTTGGTGTACGCGCAGCCGGGCTGCGGCAGTGGTAACGCCAAAGGCCTTTTCCGTACTGCGGATTTCTTCGCGGTCGGGCGCGTAAAAGATGCGGCACTCGGGGCAGAGCCGCCGCACCAGCCGCTGGCTGACGGCGGCCTTGAGCGCGTTCGCCAGCAAAAACTGTTCTTCGTGCATAACTTGCAGTTGGACGACCGCACGGACGGCGTCGTCGGCGTGCATGCCGGCAAGCATAAGATGACCGCCTACCGCCGCCTGTACCACTGCTGAAGCAACGGCGCGATCCGGAATGGTGCCGATCATGACAATGTTAGGATCCTGATTAAGCACCGCTTGCAATGCGCTGCCGGCCGAGATGCCGTGCCGCGGACTGACGGCGGTCTGACTGGCGCCCTGCAGTCGGAATTCGATCTGTTCTTCGACGGTGGCCACGCTGACTGCCGGCGTGGCAATTGTTTGCAGCATGCTGTGCAGCGTAGTGGTTTTGCCGTTGCGCCGCGGTGTGGCGACCACGATCAGGCCATGCGTGGCGGCGAGCGTTTGCAGCAAAGTGTGCAGCCCTTCGCCCCAAAAGCCGAGCTGCTGCAGCGTGGGCGGCTTGCTCAGGCGCCGCGATACATGCAGTACCACTTTTTCGCCGCCGATAACCGGCATGGTGTATACCTGGATCTCGAACTGCTCATCGCCGACCAGGGCCGCGTACTGGCCCTCTTGCGGCAGGTGGTCTTCGCCCGTTTTGAGATCGGCCTGCTCCTTCAGCTGTTTGACCACGGCCGGCAGGGCGGCCAGGGGCAGCTTGTGAATGCTGCGCAGCACGTTGTCTATGCGGTAGCGGACCTGCACGAACCGGTCATGCGGCTCAATATGAATGTCGCTGGCGTGGCGTTTAACGGCGTGCTCCACCAGCAAACTGATGGTTTGCGCCACCTGCTCGTCGCTGAATTTATCACTGCTGGCCAGCAACTTGCCCAAGAATGCATCTTTCACACCCATCTAGCGGTTAATTATACGTAAGCGCTTTGCTAAGAGCAATGTTGCGTTACCGCAGGCTCCGCAAAAAAGCTATGATGCTCCGAAGCTTTTCGTGCGTAGGCATCGTCATGCCAAGGGCGCGGTTCCATTCGACAATTTGCCTGTCTCTGAGCGCCCGGTCACGGATTGAGGCAAGCAAAGTCTGTACCTCATGGTCCGGGTAGATGCCCTTGGTGGCCGAGGCGATGGTCGCCAGGGAGCTGTCCAGCTCGTCCTCGCTCTCGAACATGCCCCATAGCAAGTCCATAGCCTTGGAACGGGAGCCGAACATGTCCTGGCACCTGTCGTGCAACGGGTCTTCGGCCGCCCGCACGCTGTAATTGACGGCCTCGGGTCTGCCGTTGGCCATAATGAGCACCAAAAAGTCACGCACGCCTTTGATCGTTATGCTGAGTTCATAGCCGGCGGCTGTTTCAATGGTTTCTCCCGGATCGCCAAAGATTTCCACTGCTGCCACATTGCCTTCCAGCGTAGGATCGTCATCGTCCGAGAGCTCAATACGCCGCCACACGCCGCTGCTGAACGCCACAAGCGTTGGTTCCCCCTCGGGCTCGAACAAGGGGGGTTGGTCATCGGGCCGCAGGTAATTGAGGAGACGGCGCAAGGAGCCCAGGCTGGTCTCGGCATGGGTGCACAGGTCGGCATTTTGTTCCTTGGCAAGTTCTTCGGGGTTGGGGTCTGCCGGGAGAAGTTCGGCCAGCTCTTCGGGCGTGTACTGTCCCTCGACAAAGCTAAAATCCGTTTCGGCGGTTCTGTGCAGCAGCACGCGGGAGGCGCTCAAGCTTAACGCCGCTTCAAATGCGCTCGACAGGCTATCAAAAAGCGGACGGTTAGCGGTAAAGTAGTCTTGTCTTTCTTGCCTGCTGTTCATGCTGGACCTCGGTCACTTCTTACGATACCAAATATATGAAAAACAGGTGCACATAATCTGGGCTGCTATTGCAAATGCGTCCAACATTGCGTAGCATGTCCTTCGCACCACTGTTTTCTGGTATACTATAAGGTAGGATCGGGGTGGTAATTAACTGGAGGGTATATGGCAAAGGACAAGCCTAAAAAAGACGATACTAACGATGTGACCGCCTCAGCAGCCGGCGCGGCTGGTGCCGACAGCGGCAAGGTCAAGGCGCTTGGCCTGGCCATGGAACAGATTGAAAAGCAGTTCGGCAAGGGCTCTATTATGAAACTTGGCGAGGCGCACGCACGCACGCAGGTCGAGTGCATTCCAAGCGGCAGTATCTCGCTGGACTTGGCGCTGGGAGGCGGTTTGCCCAAAGGCCGCGTCATCGAAATTTACGGTCCGGAAAGCTCCGGCAAGACCACATTGACGCTGCATGCCATCGCCGAAGTGCAAAAGGCCGGCGGCACGGCGGCCTTCATCGACGCCGAGCATGCGCTTGATCCGTCCTATGCCAAACGTATCGGCGTGGATGTCGAAAACCTCCTGCTCAGCCAGCCGGACAACGGCGAACAGGCGCTGGAAATCACCGAAACGCTGGTCCGCAGCAACGCGGTAGACATTATTGTCGTAGACTCGGTCGCCGCGCTCGTGCCGCGGGCGGAAATCGAGGGCGAGATGGGTGACTCTTTGCCCGGCTTGCAGGCCCGCCTCATGAGCCAGGCGCTGCGTAAGCTGACGGGTGTGATTAACCGCTCCAAGGCAACCGTGGTCTTCATCAACCAGATCCGCATGAAGATTGGTGTCATGTTCGGCAACCCCGAAACCACCACCGGCGGTAACGCCCTTAAGTTCTATGCTTCGGTGCGCATGGACATCCGGCGCATCGGCCAGATTAAGCAGGCCGACCAAGTGATTGGCAACCGCACCCGCGTTAAGGTAGTAAAAAACAAGATTGCTCCGCCGTTCCGCGAAGCCGAATTCGACATCATGTACAACGAGGGCATCAGCCGCAGCGGTGACATCCTGGACCAGGCCGTTGCCCGCGGTATCGTAGACAAGAGCGGAGCCTGGTTTGCCTATAACGATCAAAAAATCGGGCAGGGGCGTGAAGCGGCCAAAGCCTACCTTAAGGAAAACCCCAAGGTGACCGAAGAAATAGACAAAAAAGTCCGAGCGGCTGCAGCTCAAGAATAGCTGCAAGAAATATACTTACTCCACGAGGTTATTCTTAAATGTACTGCGCCACCTCTGGGATGGGTGTACAATTAAGGTGTTATGACTGCAACGAATCACATGTTAACCGGGGCAGTAATCGCAGCGGCCGTGCAGCAACCGTGGTTGGTGGTGCCGCTGGCTCTCGTATCGCACTTTGTGCTGGATACAGTGCCTCACTTTGGCGTCGTCGAAAACGATATTAATGCCCGCAACCGGCACCCGTTGTTCAAGACGGTGCTGGCAGTAGATCTGGCCGTGTTATTCACGGCGCTCATTCTGATCCCCTTGCTTTTCAGCGGCAAGGTAAGCGGCTGGGTATTGCTCGCAGGGATGGTCGCAGCCTGGCTGCCGGATGTTGTCTGGGTGTCGCATTTCTGGCACAACCGCAAGGGACACATTGTCAAAGAACCATCGTGGCTTACCAGGTTCCACCAAAAAATTCAGTGGTTCGAGCGTCCGCCAGGCCTTGCCATAGAGATATTGTGGCTGCTGGGCACCCTTGTTGCTCTCAGCGTAATTGCGGCCTGACCATGAAAATCACCAACATTAAGCAGCAAGTCAAACGCCCGGACCGCTACTCCGTCTTCGTTGACGGCAAGTACGCTTTTAGCCTGAGCGAGACAGCCCTGCTCGAACAACGGCTGGCCGGCGGTCAGGAGCTGGACGTGCAGCAGCTGGCCGCGCTCAAAGAAGCTTCCGGCGCCGACAAAGCCTATGGCAACGCCCTCCGGTACGCGGCCATGCGCCTGCGCAGCGAATGGGAGGTGCGCACGTATCTGCAACGCAAAAAGGTGGACGAGCCGGTGGCCGAAGATATTATGACCCGCCTGCGCCGCATCGGCTTGTTGGACGACACTGCTTTTGCCCGGGCCTGGGTTGCCAACCGGCGCACGCTCAAAAGCACCAGTAAACGCAAGTTGCAGCTCGAGCTGCAGCAGAAACACGTGCCCGAAGGTGTGATCCGGCAGGTATTGGAGCAAGACCAAACCGACGAACGCGAAACCTTGCGCCAGCTCATCGCCAAAAAACAAGCCCGCTACCCAGACCGGATGAAGTTCATGCAGTATCTAGCCCGTCAGGGTTTTAGCTATGACGATATCAAGGCCGTATTGGATCAATCCGAGCCGGACACCGCGTAACCTCTCTGCCGCGGGCGCAGACCGAACCCTAAGCCGGTACGCCGGCCCGCGCCGGTACGCCCGGCATGATATCCTGGACGATAATTTTCTTGTCGCCGATTTCTACGATCTGCGTACGGTCAACGCCCAAATTGCCGCCGGTCAAATTTTTGTACATAGGCGGCGCCACGTACAGTTTTTGGATATACATGCTGTCGAGGTCGGTGGCGTAGTCTACCACTTTTCCCAGCTTCTGTTTGGCGGTGGTAACGACCTGTTTGCCAAGCAGCTCGAAACGGATGTTCATAATGTCGCGCAGACGAACGAGTTCGCCCGGTTCACTCAGGGAGTTATGGTCGTTGACCACAAAGCCCTGCACGATCACATCGCGTATATCCTGAGACAGCAGGACGCTGGTGATCTTGCGGTCAAAAGCGTCCTGGCAGTAAAATCCCTCGACCTTGAGGTTATTGGGATTAATGATGGGGCTGATAGTCGTTGCCACCTGCCCGCCCGTTTGCAGGCCCAGCACCGGACGATTGAGAAAGCTTCCACTAAGCTGTAGCATGATACTTACGAGTATACCCCAGGCAGCGCTCGCGCGCCAGATGACGACGGTTGTGGATAACTTGCCTAAAACCGGCGGTTTCCAGTACTATACAACACAGCAATGCAGACTATTACGTGGCAAACTACCTCTAAAACGGCCGAGGAGACCGAACGCCTGGCCGAAAAAATCGGCGCCGTACTACGCGGCGGCGAAGTCATTGAACTTGTCAGCGATCTGGGTGGCGGCAAAACCACCTTTACGCGGGGTTTGGTGCGCGGTATGGGCAGTGCCGACAAAGTCGCAAGCCCGACCTTCACGATCAGCAAGCTGTACGATGCCGGCCCGCTGCAGGTACACCACTTTGACTTCTACCGCCTGCACGAACCGGGCATAATCGCCGACGAATTAGCAGAAGTCGCCGGCGACCAACATGCCGTCACATTAGTGGAGTGGGCCGATGTTGTCCAGCACGTCCTGCCCGACGACCGTTTGACCGTGGCTATCAGCCAAACACCGAACGGCGACCGACAGCTCGCCTTTAGCGGCCCGGCAGCGGTGCGCCACCTAATCGAGGCTGTGCAATCATGATCATCCTGACCATCCGCAGCGATAAGCCGGAGGCTGAAATCGGTCTTTTTGACGGCGAAACGCAGCTGGCGTACGAAACGTGGCAGGCACACCGCGAGCTTTCCGTAACTCTGCATCAGAAGATCCTCGACCTCCTGACCGGTCAACGCAAAACGCTGCAAGATGTGCAAGGTGTCGCCGGGTTTGCCGGTCCGGGCAGCTTTACCGGTCTTCGTATCGGCCTAACGGTCGCCAACGCCTTGGCGTATGGTCTGCAGATTCCTATTGTTGCCACCGGCGGCGAGGACTGGATTACGACCGCTGTGCAGCGATTGCAAAACGGCGACGCCGATAAGATCGCGTTGCCCGAATACGGCGCGCCCGTCCACATCACTCAACAGAAAAAATAGCGATGACTCAAAACACGGCCGTACAAAAACACTTCATTACATTTGCCGCTTCTGCCCGGTCGCCAAAAAAGCGGCTTGGCGTGCAGGTTATGTCTTTGGGACGTCCCGATACCGTATTTTTTGCGGGCTTCGGCAACGAAGCGCCGGCGCTGCGGCATACCATACGGCTGTTGCAGGCCAAAGGAATCAGCAACATCGCAGTGGTCTGTGCTATGCCCTACTGGGAGGCGCTTGACTCCATGGACAGCATGGTCGCGTTAGGGGTAGCCGGTAATGCGGCGGTCATGCGGCATCTGCGCGAACTGACCGGCCGGCAGCGTCTGCACGTCATCGCCGAATCCCAGGCTGCTGCGGCGCTGGTCCATGCCGCTACGCAGCAGCCGGAGCTATTTAAAGGGCGGGTAGCTTTGCTGCGGCCGCTGGGGCTGGTGCAGATTCGCAAGCGGCAGTTCGTCGGGCGGATGACGCGGGGGGCGCTGCAGCCGGAGCAGTTGCTTGACTGGCGCGTCGTAACGGTCGGCCGCCGGGCGGCCTGGCGGACGATCCAAACACTGCTCCGCAAAGGAGTGCAGCTTACCGCGGCCCTGGCCTGGGATATCCGCCGGCATCTGGGCGAGCTGCACACGCTTAAGGGACGCCAGCTGCGCATCTTCGTTGCCAGGCGCGACCTGTTGTATCCGCCCGACGCCGTGCAGGCCGCGCTGCAGGAGCTGCAAGAATCGCCCGAGGTGGAGGTGATCGTCGGTTCGCACTCGTCGCCGGCCACGCATGCCGGCGTGACACAGCTGACCTATGTTTTGCAGTGGTGCCGCGGCGATAAGGCGCCCAAAACCGCCGCCGTTCTTGAAGAGCCATCCAACTAGGTATATTATTGACCTTTTTTACTTGCTCAGCGTATAGTTTAAGTGAGGATTTGCAGTAAATTTCCAGGCAGTCCCTACCCAAATATTTTATAACTACATTCGATTTTAGATCTCGGTCCAGGCTAGTGAAGTGATAGCGATTGCCCCGGCCGCAGATCTGCCCGATAGAAAGGAACTCACATGGATCCAATTACCATAGTGCTCGCTGTGGCTGGACTTGCTGTTGGTTTTGGCGCCAACACCGTCGTTACCAAGAAAAAGCTCGGCTCGGCACAAGATGAGGCGCAAAAAGAGATAGCCAAGGCCAAAAAAGAGGCGGACAAACTGATGCAGGCCGCCCGCGAAGAGGCGAATAAGGTCGCAGAAGAGACTCGTAAAGAAGAGCAGACCCGCCGCAAAGAATTCAAAGAAATTGAACAACGGCTGGTGGCGCGCGAGGAAGTGCTGGACAGGAAGCTGGACGATCTGGATAAGCGCGGTGAAAGACTCCGCAAGGGCGAAACCGAGATGGAAGAGCTGAAGGACGAGATACGCAGCATCCGCGCTAAGCAGCAGGAGAAGCTGGAAAAAATCGCCAAGCTTACCAAGGAAGAAGCTGCCGAAAAACTTATGAAGATGACCGAGCGCGACATCCGCGGTGATTTAACCGGCCTCGTGGCCAAGCTGCAGAACGAAGCCAGGGAGCAGGCCGAGGAGCAGGCCGCCACCATCATCACGACGGCCATGGAACGCATGGCCAGCGAGGTGACCGCTGAGCGCACCGTCACCAGCGTGAAGCTCGAAGACGAAGAAATGAAGGGCCGCATCATCGGTAAGGAAGGCCGCAACATCCAGGCGCTGCAGCGCGCCACCGGAGTAGACATCATGGTTGACGACACGCCGGGCTACATCGTGCTTTCCAGCTTCGACCCGGTCCGCCGCGAGGTCGCCCGCCAGGCGCTCGAACTCCTTATGAAGGACGGCCGCATCCACCCCGGCCGCATCGAAGAGGTTGTGGCCAAGGCGCAAAAGAACGTCGAAAAAGACGTGGTGCGCGCCGGCGAAGACGCCGCGCGCGAAGTGGGCGTCATTGGCATTCCCAAAGAAATCCTGCATCTGCTGGGTGAGCTGAAGTATCGTACCAGCTATGGGCAGAACGTGCTCAAGCACAGCACCGAAATGGCGCACATCGCCGGTATCATCGCCGAGGAAGTGGGCGCCAATGTCAAAACCGCCAAGTACGCGGCCCTGGTGCACGACCTGGGCAAGGCGCTTACGCACAAGGTTGAAGGCAAGCACCACCACATCAGCGGCGAGATGCTGCGCAAGTACGGGGCGCCCGAAGCCGTGGCCATTGCCGCCGAGCAGCATCACGACGACGTAGAAGCAACCACCGTCGAGTCGGTTATCGTGCGCGTGGTTGACGCCATCTCCGCCGCCCGTCCCGGCGCCCGCAACATCTCGGCCGAGAACTTTGCTGAGCGCATGAAGGAACTGGAAAACGTGGCCAACAGCTTTAACGGCATCGAGAAATCCTATGCCATCTCGGCCGGCCGCGAGGTACGCGTTTTTGTGAAACCGCAAAACGTTGACGACCTGGCTGCCATCCGCCTTGCGCGCGACATCGCCAACAAGATCGAGTCGACCATGCAATATCCGGGTACAATCAAGGTCAACGTCATCCGCGAAACCCGCGCTATCGAATTCGCCAAGTAAACAGGGGTCCAGATGCGACATTACGACATCTATCTTTTTGATTGGGACGGAACGATCGCCGATTCGACGGCTATCTGGCTGCGTGCCGTCCGTCGGCAGTTCGATAAACTCGGGCTGCACCCCACCAACGAGGAGATTATCCGCCGCATGGGCGACTGGGCGCCCATGACTGAGCTTGGCATGACTGAAGAACAGCTGGAAGTCGCGCGCCAGCAGGCTAGGCAGGAGGCCTTGGAACGTATTGCGGACGCTCCGTTATTTGCCGGCGCGCATGAGGTGCTCGTTACGCTAAAAGGTGGGGGCAAAAAACTTGCGCTGGTCACGTCGATGTATCGCGAAATCTTAGAGGCGCTGATTGAGCATCATAATTACGCCGGCCTCTTCGATGTCATCGTTACCGGCACTGACGTTTCCAAGTTGAAGCCGCATCCGGAAGCGCTGCTGCTGGCCCTGCAGCAGCTCGACCGCCAGCCCGCAGATAAGGTACTCATGTTGGGCGATGCCGATCGGGATATCCTTGCGGCCCACGAAGCCGGAGTGGACAGCCTGCTTTACTATCCACCGCTCCACGAGGCTTTTCATGACCTGGAAGAGCTGAAGGGGCATAACCCCACCTATATCATCAGGGACTGGAAGGAAATGCTATGACGCAAGCAAACGACGCCACGAACAAGCAAAAGCACTTCTCTCAGCAGGAGATAAAAAAATGGATGGCCGAGCAGCCCAAGAAGCCCATTAGCGCCAAGGTGGCCATATGGGATGATCGCGGACGGCTTTTAGTGGTAAAGACTACCTATAAACCAGGGTGGTTTTTGGTAGGCGGTATGGTGGGGCAGAATGAATCTCCGCTCAAAGCCGCCCTGCGTGAAGCAAAGGAAGAAGTGGGCGCCAATCTTACCCCTGAACAGCTAACCTTTTTGGGTGTGAGGTATGGCTTATCCAAGGAGCGTCAGGACGACTACCTCCACATTCTCTTTAGCTGCAGGCTGACAGAAGCTCAAGCGAAGGGCTTGACACTGCATGACGATGAACTGGAAGCCATCCGATGGGTCTCTCTTGATGAAACTAATCTGGAAATCCTGGACCACACCTACCGGTTACTGTCTCGCGCCCGGCAAAAAGCCGGCGTGGCACTCTACGACGATCAGGACGAGATTTATGTTGCACCCGAATAAGCGGCATGGATTCCTGCCGCGACCTCAGTTACAATAGAGATATGATCAAGACCGTACTGTTCGACTTTGGCGGTGTGTTGACCGAAACCGGCAAAAAAGGATTTATCCGCGAGGTGCTGGCCAACCTGTACGGCATGCCCGTAGACGAGGTCTTCACTGCCGAGGTGCAAAAGTCCTGGCGCCGCAACGAAGTGGATGAGGCAGCCATCCTCGACGGTCTCAACAAACGCTTTGGCAAACAGGTGACGCCGCGCATGTTCGCCGAGCAGGCACACGCCGACGTTATTCGTTCCGAGCCGGTGTACCGTTTAGCCGAGCAGCTTAAAGAGGCCGGGCTGCAGGTGGGCATCTTGTCTAATGTGTTTTCTTCGACCGCCGCGTTCCTGCGCGAGCAGGGCTTTTACGAAGGCTTTGACCCGGTGGTTCTGTCCTGCGAGGTAGGCTATGCCAAGCCCGATGAGGGGCTGTACAAGGCCGCCATTAAGCGTTCGGGCCACAAGCCGGAAGAAATCCTGTTCATCGATGACCAGGAAAAGTGCCGCCCGCCCGCAGAACATCTGGGCATACACTTTTTGTTGGCCGCCTCGCCGCAGCAAGTCGTGGACGACACCTGGGCGATCATCGAGCGTGAAAAGAACAGGGCCGGCGCGGCAGGTAAGGACTAAGCATGCAGACCGAGATAGAAGCCAAAGCACTGAATGTCGATCACGATGCTTTACGCGTTAAGCTTCGCGCCTTGGGCGCCGTACTGGAGCACCCTATGCGCGTCATGCGCCGCTACAACTTTGACTTCCCGGACGCGCGGCTGCAGCAGGAAAAGAACGCCTGGGCCCGCGTGCGCGATGAAGGTGGTAAGATCACTGCCAGCTACAAGCAGCTGGATGGCCGCACGCTGCACGGCACCAAAGAAGTCTGCGTGACCGTCAACAGCTTCGACGACGCCAAAGCTCTTTTTGAAGCGCTCGGATTGGTGGTTACTTCTTACCAGGAGACCAAACGCGAAAGCTGGCGCCTAGACGAGCTGGAGATCGAGCTGGACCACTGGCCCTGGACCGAACCCTATATCGAAATCGAGGCGCCCGATGCCGATGCCATGAAAGACATCTTTGCCAAGCTCGGTCTGGACTACACGCAGGCCGTCTTTGGCAGCGTGGAGGTGGTGTACCAAAACGAGTACGACGTAGACGAGGCAACCGTGCAAAACATCAAAACGGTCCGCTTTGATCTGCCCGTTCCTGGCGTACTCGCTTCCAGGCGAAAGGTGACGGCATGAACATCCTGTATCTGGGGGATGTGATGGCTGAACCGGGCATCCGCGTGGTAGAAAAACTCTTACCCGAGCTGCGCGCCAAACATCACCTTGACCTGGTGATTGCCCAGGCCGAAAACTTGTCCGACGGCAAAGGCATCCGAACCGAGGATATTAAGCGGCTGCAAAAAGCCGGCGTGCACTTTTTTACCGGCGGCAACCACTCGTTTTACCGCGAAGAAATTTTCCCGCAGTTAAATGATCCGGCGCAGCCAATCATCCGCCCCGCAAACTATCCCCAAGGCACGCCCGGCCTTGGCTACAAGTATGCGCATACGGCCAAGGGCGACGTGCTGGTGATCAGCCTGCTGGGCAAGATTGTCGGCAAAGATGCCGATTTGCCGATGGACAACCCCTTGCAGGCGGCGGACTCCATACTGGAGTCGCAGCAAAATGTACCGCATGTTGCCACGATCGTCAACTTCCATGGCGATTACAGCAGCGAAAAGCTGATTATCGGCTATTACCTGGATGGCCGCGCCAGTGCTGTCATTGGGGACCACTGGCATATTGCCACTGCGGATGCCGAAGTAC
>ERZ777006.47-NODE-47-length-12650-cov-7.600953_pt1 | contig 12650 bp, 10 predicted proteins | sample MGYA00374959_ERZ777006 | MGnify/ENA primary metagenome ERZ777006 (study PRJEB29305, sample SAMN08776659) | plant metagenome | isolation source: Switchgrass | host: Panicum virgatum | place: USA: Austin, Texas | collected 2014-11-04 ... | reverse complement strand
GTACGAGTAAAGTCAAAGGCGCTGGCCACCATGAAGCCGACGCCGCCCACACTGATCAGCAGGGCCAGGGCCGTCAGGATAACCGCCTTGCCGAGCCGCCGGATAACCGCCGCGTTCAACTCCAGGCCGATAATGAACAGCAGCAGCGCGATGCCGATATCGCTATACACTTCGAACAGGCTCTTGTCGTCGATGAGGTGCAGCAGCGAGGGCCCGACGATAATACCCGTAATAATATGCCCGATGATAAGCGGTTGGCGCAGCAGCCGCATGATCACGGCCATAGCCGTGGCTAGCACAATAACAACGCTCAGCTGAATAAACGCTTCGCCGTGCATGGCCTACCCTCGTACTGCTGCAGAAATTGTCATTAGCTTTATTATACGGAAGCCCCGGCCCGGAGTCGAACCGAGCTGGGAAAAGCCGCTCGCTACGCGTGCTACGTCTGTAGTACGCTGGACAATCCCGCCCAGCCCGGATATATTACCCACGCAAGAGGACGTTATGATAGTGCAAGCAATCAAAACCGAAAAGATCACTGCCGGGGCCATGGACCTGTCCGCTCTGCTGGACACATACTTGACCGACCTGCAAGAAGACAGCATCCTGGCTATCACCTCAAAAGTCGTTTCCCTCTGCGAAAATAACGTAGCGCCCATTGCCGGCACCAACAAAGAAGACCTGGTCATCGGCGAATCCGACTACTACTTGCCGAACGACCTGGGTAAATACGGCTACCGGTTCACGCTCATCCGCAACACGCTCATTTCTGCAGCCGGCATCGATAAATCCAACGCCGACAACCAATACGTGCTGTGGCCCAAGGACCCGCAACAAACCGCCAACCAGGTGCGGACATATCTGCGGCGGCGCTTTGGCCTGGAACGCGTGGGCGTGCTGATAACAGATAGTGTTTGTCATCCGTTGCGGCGTGGTGCCATGGGCATTACGCTGGCGCACAGCGGATTTGCGGCGCTTAAAGATTACGTCGGCAAGCCGGATTTGTTCGGCAGGCCCTTCCATGCTTCCAAGGCCGACATCGCCGGAGGCTTGACGGCCGCCGCCGTAGTGCAAATGGGCGAGGGCAGCGAGCAAACGCCGCTGGCGGTGCTCAGCGACCTGCCGTTCGTAGAGTTCCAGGATCGCGACCCCAGCCCCGAAGAGCTGGCCGAAATCAACGTTCCGCTCGAAGACGACCTGTTCGCCCCATTCCTGCTGTCCGCCGATTGGCAAAAGGGCCGCCGCACCTCCTAGCACGGTTGTTTTTGCCGACACATTTGGTGGTATTATACAAGCATAAGGAAAACGACATGGGCAACAACGGAAACGATACTTCAGGATACGCAATTTTTACTGAGGGCCTTGTAAAGCGGTTCGGCAAGACCACGGCCTTGAACGGCCTGGACTTAAAGGTGCGCACCGGGCACATCCACGGTTTTTTGGGACCGAACGGCGCCGGCAAGTCAACCACCATCCGCGTACTGCTCGGACTCCTACGCAAGGATAGCGGCACGGTGCGCCTGCTCGGCGGCGACCCCTGGAACGATCCGGTAAGCCTGCACGGCCGCCTGGCCTACATTCCCGGCGAGGTGAACCTCTGGCCTAACCTCAGCGGCGGCGAAGCCATCGACCTGATCATGAAGCTGCGCGGCAGCCCAAACAAGCAGCGCCGCGACGAACTCATCAGGCGCTTCGAGCTTGACCCCACCAAGCGGTTCCGCACGTATTCCAAGGGCAACCGGCAAAAAGTGGCGATCATCGCCGCCTTGGCCTCTGACGTGGAATTATATCTGCTAGACGAGCCCACCTCAGGCCTGGACCCGCTCATGGAAACGGTGTTCCAAGATTGCGTCAAAGAGCTGCGCGGCGCCGGCAAAACCATTTTACTCTCCAGCCACATCCTGTCCGAGGTTGAGGCGCTGTGCGACCACGTCAGCATCATCCGCGAGGGCCGCATCGTCGAGTCCGGCACCCTCGACCAAATGCGCCACCTCACGCGCACCACGGTCATTGCCAAAACGCGCCAACCGGCCGGAGACCTCGCGCAGCTGGCCGGTGTCCACAGCCTCAAGCACGACGGCAAGCGTGTTGAATTCGAGGTTGAGCCGGAAGCGCTCGACAAAGCGCTGCAACTCCTGACTAAACATGGTGTCGCGGCGCTCACCAGCCACCCGCCCACGCTCGAGGAAATCTTTATGCGCCATTACGGCGACGCGCTGCCCGACGAACCCGAACTGGCAAAGGTGCGGTAATGCGCTCGCTGGCCGGTACCTCCAAGCTCCTGCATCTAACACTGCGGCGCGATCGCATACGGTTACCGGTGTGGCTGCTGAGCCTGACGCTGCTGGTAGCCGGCTTCGCCGCCGCCTACCGCGACGTGCTCAAAAGCCCGCAGGACCTGATTGCTGTCACGCAGCTGTACCTCACCAATCCGTCCGCCCGGCTCTTCGGTCTGCCGTCCGGCCTGGATCTGGGCTCGTATGCCATGCTGCGCGCCGGATTGTTTATCGGCATCATCGTGGCGCTGCTCAACATCTTTCTGGTTATCCGTCACACCCGTCAAAACGAGGAGACGGGCCGGGAAGAGCTGCTGCGCTCCGGCAAGGTTGGGCGGCATGCCAGCCTGGCGGCGGCGGTCACCGTTGCGCTGGGTGTCAACGCGTGTATTGCCGCGCTGACCGCGTTCATGCTGATTGCCAACCAGTTTGATGTGCAAGGCGCAATCGCGGCAGGCGCCATGTGGGGAGCGGTGGGCATGTCGTTTGCCGCGATTGCGGCAGTCACGGCGCAGCTGACCAAAACTACGCGCGGCGCCAGCGGACTGGCTGGCGCGGGCTTGGGCGCGGCCTTCGTGCTTTCGGCCGTGGGCGGGCTGCTGGGCACCGTGGACGCCGTCGCTTATCGCGTTGTGCCGGCCTGGCCAACCTGGTTCACGCCGCTCGGTTGGGCGCAGCTTATGCGGCCGTTCAGCGAGAATAACTGGCTGTGGCTGGCAGTGTTCGCGGCCTTTATCATCGTATGCATTGCGGCGGCGGTAGTACTGAATGCCCGCCGCGATACGGGCATGGGACTGCTGCCCGAGCACCGGGGACCGGATCGCGCGGCAAAAAATCTGCTGAGTCCCATGGGTTTAATCTGGCGTTTGCAGCGCGGCAGCTTTACGGGCTGGTTCTTCGGTGTTGTAGTCATCGGCGCGGGCATGGGGTCGCTCAGCCAGAGCGTCAGCAGCTCGCTCAGCCAGTCAGAGGATATAAAAATGTTCGTTACCAGACTGGGCGGCACGGATCAGCTTATCGCCGCCTTTTTGGGCCTCATCATCAGCATGATCGGCGCCATCGTTGCCGCGTTCACCGTTCAAAGCATCTTGCGTGTGCATGCCGATGAAGACGGCGGCACGGCCGAAGCCGTGCTCGCAACACGCATCAGCCGCCAACGCTGGCTGGGGAGCTATATCGCCTATGGCGCGCTGGCCACGGCTGCGATCATTGTCTGTCTTGGCGCCGCCGAAGGGCTTACCACCGGCTTAACACTGGGCAATACAGGACACTACATAAGCGAGCTGCTGGCAGCGGCGCTGGTGCAGCTGCCAGCCATGTTCGTATTCGGCGGTATCGCGGTGCTCTGTTTTGGCCTGGTTCCGCGCGCTGCGGTAGCGATTACCTGGGCGGCCTATGCGCTGGCCATGCTGGCCGGGCCTATCATGTCGGGGCTCATACGAGTGCCGCACTGGGCCCAAAATGTGTCGCCGTTTTCGCATACGCCCAACGCACCGGCCGAGCCGATCACCGCCATGCCGCTCATAGTTCTGTCGCTTATTGCCGTGGGTTTAACGGCAGCGGGCCTGTCATTCTATCGGCGGCGCAATGTCGCGGGTGCGGGCTGATACCGCTCGGCGTCCTTTTGCATATAGCAGCGAATATGGTAATGTATTCGTCATGGATACGAACCGGCCGGTCGTGCCCCCTACCGAACTCGCCGATATAGCCTGGGAAGCGGCCCATGCCGCAAACCGGGCTTTTGACCGGTCCGGGGAGCTGGAAGCGCAGCTCGGCCACTTGCGGGCGGTGGGCGACCTGGGGATGAGCGGGATAACGATTGACGACGGCGTCTTTACTGAGCTCGAAACCAGGCAAACCACTGCCCGGACCGAATTTGACGTGCTGTCCAGCATGGCCGCTCCCGCCATGCTCATGCCGGAGAGCCCTTTTGTAATGAAGGACGAATCTGACGCATCACGCCCTGCAGACATCGCCGGCGCCCTTGGCGAAAGCGCCGCCGGGCATCTTGATCCGCACACCGAGCAGCCGCCTTCAGAGGTGACACTCATCGACTTGAGTACTTTTGCCGAAGAACACGGCTACCTGCAAAGCCAGGCAACACGCCTGTGGGGCGCCATTAAGGACCTGGAAATATCCTTCAACGTCCACGGCTTATCTGCCACCGTGCGCGAATGGGTGGAGCGCGACCCCCGCATACATAATCTGGGCGGTCGGGGCATCAGCTTTTTGGCGGATTATATCAATCACCGGCTGCCAGGCATCGAACCGCTTGCGGTCAAGTACCCGCTTGAGGCCAGGACATATAAGATAGCCGAGGTGAAGGACATGCAGCCCGACGCCCTGCTTCTGGACAGGGTGGTCATCGGCGACGAGGAAAACACGTATGTAAGTCACGTGTCATTCGGCCGTTTTCTCATAGCTAGATCCGGCAATCCCAACTCGCATTCCGTGAGGCTCTTCGCCAGCCTGGCGAGGATATTGCATGCACCCCTGGACGAACACCGGGCCAGGCTTTTTAACGCCTCAGGCCCCACAAAAATGACCGAAGATCTTGCTTTCATCGGCAAGCACGGGAGAGTGTCCGGAAAAGATCGTTTCACCTACGAAAAACTCGGAGGATCCCCCGTCTGGGGTATTGCCCCGGAACGCTTTATCAGCCTGATAGAGGAGTCGGAGCGCTCTCCCGAGCTCAGGGAACAATTCAAAGCATATACCACAGGCATGCGGTTTCAGATACTCGACTACGTCTCTGCACTCAAGGAGTTACTACAAGGATCGGGCGGTGAGCCGGGCGAAGGCAAGGCCGACAGGTAGCCGGAATCCACGCTACCCGGCGGCGGGCCGGGCGTACTGTCCCATGACTTCGGCCGTTTCCAGCACATGGCCGCTCATAGCGGTCTCCAGAGCTTGGCGCGAAGCGCCTTCCGGCAGATCCAACGCACTGTCCAGCGCAAACAGCTTAAAATAGTAGCGATGCGTGCCGGCGGGCGGACAGGCACCGCCATAACCGGTCTTACCAAAGTCATTAGTACCGGATTTGCCGGTCATCGGCGGCGTGTTTTCGGTAATTTGCAGTACGCCGGGCGACATGTCATAGAGCAGCCAGTGCGTGAATGTCCCGTTGGGGGCGTCGGGGTCGTCCATGATTAACGCCAGACTCTTGGTTTCCATGGGCACTTCCGAGAAGGTCAGCGGCGGGCTTACGCCCTCACCGTCGCAGGTGTACTGCGGCAGCAAAAATCCTTTGCCGTCTATCGCTGTCGTACCTATCGTCATATGTCCTCCTTGTTCTATGCAGCATACCCGGACCCGTTAGCGGGCGCAGTAAAATTCTTCTCAGGGCGGGAGATTGGTAAGTCTAAAGTCGCGCGCGAAAATTGTATTAAAGCACACTTTGCCCGTAAATGAACACGAAAAAGATCACACTCTAGCTTCCGGAGTCGCTGTATAATATGACGTTAGTATCTTTTGGTACTTGCTTTCGTACGGCATTAGAGAGGAATTATGAGCGAATCGCAATTTATCATCGTCTCTAACCGGTTACCGGTTAGCGTTTCTAAAGTTGATGGCGAGCTGGAATTCAAACCCAGCTCGGGCGGCCTGGCTACGGCCATGTCTTCACTCGACGTCGGCGCCAGTAAACAAATCTGGATCGGCTGGCCCGGCATCAGCTCCGATGAACTCACCGCCCAAGAAAAATCCCTTGTTACCAAACGGCTACGCAAATACAATTGCGTGCCGGTTTTTCTTTCTAGGGAGCAGGTTAAAAACTTTTACGAAGGCTACGCCAACGACACGCTGTGGCCGCTGTTCCACTACTTCGAATCCTACGCCAAGTACAGCGACGAATATTGGGATGCGTACAAAACCGTCAATAAATTGTTCAGCCAGGCCGTGCTCAAGCAGGCCGGCGAGCGCTCCACCATCTGGATACACGACTACCACCTGATGCTCATGCCGCAGCAGCTGCGCAAAAGTCTGCCGCGCAGCGCCATCGGATTTTTCCTGCACATTCCGTTCCCGTCCTTCGAAATTTTCCGCCTGTCGCCCAACCGCCGCGAAATTTTACAGGGGCTGCTGGGCGCCGACCTCATCGGCTTCCACACGTATAGCTACGCCCGGCATTTCATCAGCAGTGTGCTGCGCACGCTCGGTTACGAAAGCAACCATGGCACCATCATGCTGGACGAGCGCACGGTCACGGCCGATGCCTTTCCCATCGGCATCGACTACCAAAAATTCACCGAGGCCCTGCGCGATAAAGCCACCGAAAAAGAAATGGCCGTGCTGGAAGAGCACTACGACGGCAACAAAATCATCCTGTCCGTGGACCGGCTGGACTACAGCAAGGGCATCCCCAACCGCCTGCGTGCCTTCGAAACATTCCTGGAAGAAAACCCGTCGTGGCATAAAAAGGTCAACTTGGTCATTATTGCCGTGCCGTCGCGCACCGAAGTACAAACCTACAAAGACCTGCGCGATTCCATGGAGCAGACCGTCAGCCGTATCAATGGCACGTACGCCACCGTGGACTGGACGCCCATTTCGTATCAGTTCAAAAACATCCCGTTCGAGCAGCTGGTGGCGCTGTACAAGCGGGCCGACATCGCGCTGGTGACGCCGCTGCGCGACGGTATGAATCTTGTTGCCAAGGAGTATGTAGCCTGCAAGCAGGAAACCCCGGGCGTGCTCATTCTGAGCGAATTGGCCGGTGCCGCCGACGAGCTGCAGGAGGCGCTGCGCATCAATCCTAACGACACGGCTTCTATCGTACAGGCTATCAAGACCGCGCTCACATTGCCGGTGCGCACCCAAAAACAGCATATGGCCGCCATGCAGCGCCGCATCTCGCAATACACCGTCCAGCGGTGGGCGCGCGACTTTATAGAGCAGCTCGGCTTTTCCAAGCAGCAGCAGAGTCAGGGCGATAAAATGCTGTCGGCAAAAGACAAGGCCATGCTGATTACCGATTACAAGCGCGCCAAAAAGCGGGCGATTTTGCTGGATTACGACGGCACGCTTAAAAATTTTGTAAATAGCCCCGATCCCGGTCAGGCCGCGCCGTCGCCGGCCCTCATGAAATTACTCAAGGAGCTGGCCAAACAGCCGCGCACCGAGCTGTGCATCATCAGCGGCCGCACCCGCGACGCGCTGGAGGCATGGTTCGGCAAATTGCCCATCAGCCTGGTGGCCGAGCACGGCTCGTGGGTCAAACAAAACGGCGAATGGGCGCAAAGCCTCTTCTCGTTCCAGGAATATAAGGAGAAGGTCCTGCCCGTTATGGAGCGCTACGCCGAGCGCACGCCCGGCGCCCACATCGAAGAAAAAAACTTTGCGTTAGTGTGGCATTACCGCAACGTGCCGCCGGAGCTGGCCTACGCCCGCAACGCCAGCCTCAAGCACGAGCTGAACGGCCTGCTGGCCGGCAGCGAGGTCAGCGTGTTCAGCGGCAATAAAATCATCGAGGTCAAGCCGCGCGCCATCCGCAAGAGCACCATCGCGGCCGAAATCCTGGATAGCGATTACCCCGATTTCATACTGTGTGCCGGCGACGATTACACCGACGAAGACATGTTCGAGGCTATGCCGGAGTTTGCCTACAGCATCAAGGTGGGGCTGCGCGAAACGCATGCGCGCTACCAGGTGGCCTCGGTCGAAAAGCTGCGCGAGCTGCTGAAGGCGCTGTTGCAATAATTCGAGAAACATTCCGCCGCCCCCGGGATACCCAACCGAAGCGGAGCCGAAGTGCGAATCTTTTGAGACTACAGGCTCAAAAGTTCGTGCCTCGCGCGTGAGCGGTATCCCGGGGGCGGCGGAATGTTTCTCGGCTACTGCTGCCAGCGCACCATGGCCGCATCCAGCGATTCGACCTTGCGCCCCGTAAACGTGTCGATAATATCGTACGCAAAAACACCGGCGTCTTCTTTGTTCTTTTCGACGACCGCAAACTGGTCATTCGGCGAAAGGGCGATGCCGCGCACATAACCCTGGTTGCCCGTAATAGAGAAGAGCGCCTTGGCCGCCTTATCCCGCCGTATGTAAATCCGCTGGGCCGCCTCCTCATCAGCCATAATGTCGGTCTGTAACAGATAGCCCGCCTGCGTTCGGAGCGGCAGCGCCTCGGCTATCATGGCGTCGCGCTCGGGCAGCGGCAAACTGTTTACGGCGATGGTGGTTAGGTCCAGGCTGGACTCGCCTTTTTTAGCATCAAACACCAGTGCCGACGAGCCGTCATGCGAAAATCCGCCTATCTCCACAAACTGGCCGAGCGGCAGCCACGCGCCCTTGGCGTTCACTGCAAAAACCGACGAGTCAAACGTTTGCACCAACAGCGTCTTCCCGTCACGGCCGTACTGCCAGTCCAGGGCGCTCACCGGCTGGCCATTGGCGCCGTTTAGCCATGTAAGCTTGCGCTCCATAAAGTTGTACAGCCCCAATTGTCCCACGATGCTGCCGTTGGCATTGGTAGCAGTAAAGCGGAAGCCGAAGGACTGCCGGTCCGCGGATGCGCGCAAACCCAGTACAAACCCCGGCCGCGGCAGGCGTATGGTCGTGGGCGGCGCGTCCGGCTCCTGCACATTTTTGACCAGCAGCGTACTGTTGCCCGACGGTTGCTGCGTGTTAATCACCAAGGTCGTACCTGCTATCAAAAAGTCACCGATTTTGTCGCCGGTAAACACGGCTGTTGCTTTGGCGTCGTTCATCTGCCGCCGGTAAATGGTGCCTTTATTGCCCTCGTTGACAGCGTAAAACAGATCGGCCTGACCGGTCCGGAACGAGTAGCCGAAGTGCTTGTCGCCATTGGCAATCCGCACTTGGTACTTCGTGTCGTAACGGAGCGGTTGCGTAAACTGCATGACGATGGTGTTGCCGGCGGCAGTAATCCTAAACGGCGTGCTCGGCGTAATCGTCACCTGTTTTTCTGTAACCCTGCCTACCGGCTGGTTGGTATGCAGCTGCAACCGCTGGTTGGCCAGCACCGCCGCCGTCTTAACATCTATGGCCGCCGAACGCACGCGCGGCCCCTGTAATATATTGAGCGCCACCAGCGCGCCGCAGAGCAGCGCCAGGCCGGCCAGAGTGACCGCCGCCAGCCCCCGAAATTCGCGCATGTCAAACAGCTGCTTAATAGACATACGGCTCCGCAGGCTCGGGGACCTTTTTAGCTTGTTCGATTCGCAGCACCACAGGAGGGCCGCTGTCGGGATTCGCTATAAACGAGCCGCTTACTTCCAGCCACTGGTTTTCGGGGTACGCGGCCTTCCAGTTGGGCTGGTATACCGGCACGCTGATCGGCCGGGCGTCAACGGCGCAGCAGGAAATAATAAAGCGCGACAGTTGGAAAACGCTCGGATTGTTGGCCGCGCCCGGGCTGACAAAGCCGGTAAGGTTGGCTTTCTTGCCCTCGAACAAGCCGGGGTCGGCGTTCTGGGCCAGCAGGGCCGCCCACTCCTTGGCCGTAAAGCGTTGGTAAGCTGCATCAGGAGCGGCTAAGTCGGCCACCGAGGCGGTGCTGTCGTTCAGACTGAGCGCCGCAGCGTTGGCATCACGCTGGCTGGCCGCCGAACTGGTCAGCCCGACCGGCCGTAGCACTACCATTACCATGCAGAGCAGCAGGCAAACCGCACCTATTGCCGCCGCGGCCGCACCTCGCCGCTGAAACAATGGCGGCTGGTGCGTCCCCTTGACGGCCAGGCCCAGCAGCACCGCCAGCAGCCCCGCGCCGCACATCACCACCGTAAACCATATGTAACGAGGATGGACGTACAAATCCAGCTTGCCGCGAATGGCCAGCCATGCCGCCAGCGTAGCCAATACCAGCATGAGCGCAACGCCGGTCCAATATTCACCGAACCACTTAAAACGCATAATTCACTCCCAGCCCTATGGCTAAACTGAACAAAGTGACCAGCGCCGTAACCAGGCCGAGGGTCTTGGCCGTGTATGTGGTGCGCATCAAGCTGAGCATCTTAATATCGATCATAGGCCCGAACACCAGGAAGCTGACGATCGACCCCACGCTAAACGTGTTGCTAAAGGCCAGTGCAAAAAACGCATCCACGTTCGAGCAAATAGCCACGACGAAGGCCAGCACCATCATGACGGCGATGGATAAGATCGTGCTGCCGCCCACGCTCAGCAGCACGTCCCGCGGCACCAGGACCTGCACGGCCGCGGCGATAATCGCGCCAATAAACAGCGCCGGCAGCAGGGTGCCCAGCTCCTTGTTGAACAGCTCGAGGCCATGGCTGACACGTTCGTGATGATGCGCCTTTTCTTCGGCGCGGCAGGCGGCGACAAATTCGGGCTTCAACAGCTCCTCCTGGCGGCGGTGCTTGCTGAAGAGCCACCCCACGACGTTGGCGATAAGGAGCGCGCCAAAGGCCCGCGCCAGCAGTATCTTAAAGTCGCCCGGAAAGGCTTGCCAGGTCGTAAACAGGGTGATCGGGTTAAGAATAGGTGCGGCCAATAAAAACGTCAGCGACTCGGCAGGAGTCAGACCGCGCGCCACCAGACCGCGCGCCAACGGCAAATTACCACATTCGCACACCGGCAGGAACACGCCGAAACAGGAAATGTACAATCTGCGCAGCCATCCCTTGGCAGGCAGCCAGCGGGTTATTGCCGTGCGCGGCAGCCACACCTGCACGGCAACCGACAAAAAGATACCCAGCAAAATAAAGGGCAGCGATTCCACCAGGATACTGGTGGCGAACGTCATAAAGTCCTGCAGCTGGCGAGGCACATCCAGCGCCATGTAATCGGTAGCATTGCGCGCTGTCGCTATAACCCCGATTGCCGCCAGGCCGATAACTAACTTGCGCCAATGAAAAATGCGGAGCGCTTGTTCCATACTACCCTCAGTATACACCGCTGGCCCGCTGTGCACTGCCCAGGCCCACCCCAGGCTGCCTCAGGAGACTCGCTCGCCGCCAAAGGCACAGGGTCTTGTCTCGCTGGGCGCTATAGGCCCAGTCTCCTAAGGCAGCCTGGGGTGGGCCTGATACAACTTAGCGTGCGGTCATCGGCTTTCTGGCGGGCTTTTGGCCGTACTTCTTAATGAACGCCTCGACCAGTTCGCGCGCTTTGCGGTCCTCAATCTGCTTGGGCGGATGCTTCTGAAAGAAGGCCGCCGGCTCAATAATAGGACCGGACAAGTTGTTGTCCAGCGCCAGCTTCAAGCAGCGGATGGAATCGATGGCCACGCCAGCCGAATTGGGCGAATCCTCTACCGACAGCCGCAGCTCCAGGTTCATGGGCACGTCGCCGAAGTGCTTGCTCTCGATGCGCAGAAAACAAATCTTATTATCTTTTTGCCAGGGCACGTAGTCCGACGGGCCGACGTGGATGTTTTCCGGGTCGATGCTTTGGCCGCGCGCCTCAATCTGCGAGCTGACCGCCTCGGTTTTGGAAATCTTTTTGTATTGCAGGCGTTCACGCTCCAGCATGTTCAGGAAGTCGGTGTTGCCGCCGGTGTTAAGCTGGTAGGTGCGCTCCACCTTCATGCCGCGGTCCAAAAATAGATTGACCAGCGTGCGGTGCGTGATGGTCGCGCCCACCTGGGCCTTGATGTCGTCGCCGATCACCGGCAACCCGGCTCCCCGGAACTTGCTGGCCCATTTGGGGTTCGACGCTATAAACACCGGTATGCAGTTAACGAAACCGCAGCCGGCGTCAATGGCCGCCTGGGCGTAAAACTCGGTGGCCTGCTGCGAGCCGACCGGCAGGTAATTAATGACCGCATCCGCCTTGGCGTCTTTGAGCACCTGTACCACGTCGGCGGCCGTCTGGCCGGTCTTGACCGGCACCAGATCGGCCGTGTATTTGTTAACGCCGTCCAGTACCGGCCCGCGCGAAACCGTGACGCCGGTCAGCGGCACTTCCGCGAATATCGCGGTATTGTTGGGCGCGGCGTAAATGGCTTCGGCCACGTCCTTACCCACCTTATTGCTGTTAACGTCAAAAGCCGCTACCACCTCAATATCATTTATGTGATAGCCGCCAAAATTGACATGCATGACGCCAGGCACAAACTCGTCGTCGCGCGCGTTACGGTAATAGTGAATGCCCTGTACCAGCGACGATGCGCAGTTGCCCACGCCCACAATCGCTACACGAATCTTTTTACGTGCCATGTTGTCCTCCAAAAGCTTATCAGGTTCATTATCACTTGGGCCTGATATAAAAAACAAATATGGAGTTTTTATGATAGTATAAATAACGATTATGGAAGATCGTCTGGCAAAGTTTGCGCGCATCGTGGAGGCCGGCAGTTTTACCCGCGCCGCCGTACGAATGCACATTTCGCAGCCGGCGCTCACCACCGCCGTTAAAAAGCTGGAACGCGAGCTGGGGGCCGAGCTGCTGGTC
>ERZ777006.45-NODE-45-length-12790-cov-83.755948_pt1 | contig 12790 bp, 21 predicted proteins | sample MGYA00374959_ERZ777006 | MGnify/ENA primary metagenome ERZ777006 (study PRJEB29305, sample SAMN08776659) | plant metagenome | isolation source: Switchgrass | host: Panicum virgatum | place: USA: Austin, Texas | collected 2014-11-04 ... | reverse complement strand
ATGCGCGATAGTCCGGCGTGGGCGGCTGGGGGGAGGCCCGCGGCGCAGCCGGGTCCGGTGGTGGGCCAGTGCCAGAGCCCGGTGTAGGCGAGCAGGCGGGCGATGGTGCGGCCGGTGTGGGTGGTGGCGCCGCGGGCGGAGGTGAAGAGGGAGGCGATGGCGCGGAAGTCGTCGTCCTCGCCTGTGAGCTGTTCGGCGATCAGGGGAATGAAGCCGCCTGCGGTGCGGGCCATCTCGGCGTAGGTGCGCAGGGTCTCGGCGGCGCGTTCGGCGCGCAGTGGTCGGTGGCGTGCGAAGCGGGCGGTGTTGACGTCGTGTAGGGGGGCGCCTTCGAGGTGTCGGCTGATCAGGGTGCAGGTGGCTCCGAGGTCGCCGGTGACCGCCGCGGTGATGGCCAGCTTGGTGGAGGTCTCGCGGTCGGTTCCGGTGGTGCGGATGAGGCGGGTGACGACGTCGCTGAGTGCGTCGGCGTCGTGGCTGGTCTTCAGGGCGCGGCGCAGGTGCAGGAAGGCCGTCCACTCGCGCCAGGACTCGCGCATCAGCCTTGCCTCCTCCTCTGCTCGACTTCGGCCACGATGGTCTGTGATGCCTTGCGCAGCTCGTGGAGGTACTTGCGGGCGGTGTATGGCTGACGGGGGGTCGCCTTGCCTTCTTCCCATGACCGCAGGGTGCGGGCGGCGATGCCGACGAGTCCTGCGAATTCGACGGCTTTGTACCCCGCGCGTTCGCGGATGAGGCGGGCGGTCCCGTAGGTGGTCAGCCGCTGAAGCGTGATCGTTTCATCCCCAGTCAGGTTCTTGCTCACGCTTCGCAAGGATAATTGGGAAAATGCCTGATCTGATGCATGCATCCTGTTTATCCGCATGGTGTCTTGCGGTGAGCCGTGGACGCCCCTGTGCTGCTGATGGGAGCCTGGAAGTTTCCGGTCGGCGCGCGCTGATCGTCCGCGCCCCTCTCCTCAAGGTCTGCCGGCGGATCTAAGATCGGCCGACGATCCTTCCCCCTTCGCAGCACGCGCAGGGAGCCGAGCGGAAAGACCCATCTACGTGACCCTCTACAAACCAGGCCACGGCCGCGGGATGGCCATGCACGTGCTGAAGAAGACGGCCTTCGGGCTGCTTCACCGGGCGCGGCTGCTCACCTACGACGGCTACACGGCCGAAGACGGGTACATGATCACCACTGTGGCAGGGGACCGGCGCGAGGTGGGGTCCAGGGAGGCCGCGGCCTACCTGCTCGGGATGCACGACCTATTCCAAGGCGTGCGGCAGGCCGTGGACGAGGTGGCCGGGGACGATGCGCTCGCGCGGCTGGACGAGCGCTTCCAGGACGTGTTGGCGGCAGCGAGCGGGCCATTCGAGCCGGAGGAGGACGCACGGTGAGACCGAAGCAGTCGAACGCGGAGATGCGCCGGAACCTCTTCACCGACCCCGAAGACTTCCACGCCCGGCACGGCGACATCGCCGACCGGATGGAGCAGGCGGTGCACTGGCTGCACGGTGCGCACCAAGTGCCCGGCGGGTCGGACGCGTGGGCGGAGTGTCTGGTGCGCGCGGAACACGAGGCCCTGGCGGCGAACGCCGAGCTGGTCACGGTACTGGGGGGCGGTGTCGACCCGGCCCGGCTGCTGCCGCTGGTGCGGCTGGCCATCGAGGCGATGGAGCACAATTAAATGATCTTCGTTCACGACAAACGGGGCCGCGGCTGTCGAAGCAGCGGGGACGTGGGCGATGGAACGGCGCGCAGGCCGCGTGTGGGCGTGCCGGACATCGAGTTGGAGTGATACGAGAACGAGGGGTGAGTGCCATGGCGTCGGATGCGACGCAGGCAACGGAGATCGACTACCCGGGTGTGGGGGACCTGGTGGTGCGCGGGGGATCGAAGTACGTGGTGAGCGATATCGTCGGCCGCAAGACCGACCACCCGCAGTGGAGCATGCGGCCCTTACTCGGTGGCCCGTTCTCGGTGGTGGGCAAGGAGACCATCGGCGAGTGGGAGATCCGGGCGCGGGGCGGCCACTGGAGTTGGCTGTGAAGGGTTCGCGAACCTGGCGGGCGGGTGAGCCCGGTTCGTGGCGTACACCGGCCGGGGTGACGGCCGTGCGCAATCGTGGGGGGACCCAGTGGGTTCGCCTCCGGGGTGCAGCGGGAGCCTGGTGGGTATGCCGGGACAAGTCGGCTGCTTCGGTGGCAGGTGCTGGTCGAGCACCACGGCCGGTGACCGATATGGCGTGAAGTAGCAGTGGTGGGGCGCGGGCTGAGGCCGCGCCCCACCGGCTTTGATCACGCTATCGGGGGAAGTTCGCTCTGGTGGCGGGTCGCAGGGCTCCTCCGGACCGCGGCCAGGGCCAGGATCAGCGCATGGAGCTTACCGAGCGGCTTTACCACAGTGGCGTGGACAGCCTGAAGGTGGGCGACCTGATCCAGCCTCACGAGCCGAAGTGAACCCGGGCGGCAGGTGGCCGGTGACAGGTGCGCGCCAGAGCAGTGGACACGGCCCCGCAGAGTCCATGGTAGACGGGCCGTCAGATTCTCCAACGCGCGTCCATATTGCGTTGCTTTGTCCGTCTTTCGGGCGCATCGTGGGGTATGGACAGGCGCGCGCTTCTCACAGCAGTCAGCCTGACGGCTGCCGGATTCTTTGTCCCCGGCTCCGCCGCGTCGGCGGTCCTCCCGGCCGCGGCGGTCGCGCCGCGGGCGCGCTGGCTGACGGCCGCACTGAAGGCCGAGGGCGTCAAGACAGTAGGCGTGGGCGACTGGTCACATCACAACCGGGATCACAAAGGTCCCTGGGGGCCACTGACGGGGGTGGTGATCCATCACACGGCCTCTACTGCCGAAAAGGCATCAATCGAGCTGTGCCGCAAGGGCCGCAGCGACCTTCCCGGCCCGCTATGTCACGGGGTGATCGCCAAGTCGGGCACGGTGTACCTGGTCGGGTACGGCCGGGCCAATCACGCCGGGCTCGGCGACTCAGCAGTCCTGGACGCGGTGCGGGCGGGCCGCAAGCTGCCCCGGCCGAGGAGGTGGAACGCCGACGGGAACCGCTTCTTCTACGGGTTCGAATGCATCAACGCCGGCAACGGCCGCGATCCATGGCCCGATGCCCAGTTGGAGGCGATTGTGCGCGCCTCGGCCGCACTGTGCCGCCACCACGGATGGGAATCAAACCGTGTAATCAGCCACGCAGAGTGGCAAAAGGGAAAGATAGACCCGAAAGGCTTCAGCATGAACACGCTGAGGACCCGCATCGCCAAACGCTTGTCACCTTGAGAAAGATCCGACAGTGAGTCCCGCAACCTGCTTGCGCCATTGCGCCCGACGAATCGCAGCCCGCTATGGCCTTTCCCGAGACGTACCTGATCGTAGATGTCAACGTTGCCGACCTGACGAACCTCCAGTTGTACGGCCGGGCCTGCGTGTACTGCCGCGGCACCGAGGCCCTGGCGCACGCCGGGTGGCTGCACGTCCCCTTGGCGCCGCGACGTCACCTGTCCACCTCGGTCTCCTCCTGCGGCCGGTGCCGGGAAGCCCGTGCCCGGCCGCCCGACACCACGGCGGCCGGGGAACACGAGCTTCTTCCACCACCGCCTTCGGTTATTACAGAGCTACCCTCGGTAGATGGGCCCGTTCACCCCTGACGAACTGCTGACGCTCTGGCACCGGAACGAGAACTGCTGGGACTGTGGGGTGCCGATTGGCTCTGCCCACGATGAAGACTGCGACGTGGCGCGCTGCCTGCACACCGGCCTGCAACGGCTGTCCTGCGACGGCGGCCAGGAGAACGACGTGCCGCATGACTGCGGGGTCGCGATGCACGACGGGCACTGGCCGGGCGACCGCGAGTGCGCCGAATACGGCTGGTACCTGGACTTCGCCGGCCATGCGCACCCGGATCTGAGCCGGCTGATCCTCGAAGGCGTGTGGGACCGCGATCAGCGGCGGTGGGTGCCGCGGGACGGCGCGTTGGCCGGGACGGTGGACGTGGCGATGGAATGGTTCCTCGGCGGTGGCCTGGTGGTGAAGACGAGCGAGCTGGACACCTGCATCACCCTCTACCGCAACCCGGTGACCGTCACCCTGCCGCGCCGGTTCGCCCGGGACGCGGTGTGGGCCCTGCGGGTGTCGTTCGAGCAGGGGATGCCGGAGGCGACGATCAGCGACGGCGAGGAAGCGTTGCGCCTGAACAGGGCGCAGATGAGCGAGCTGGCCGACGTCCTGTCGCCGCTGGGCGTGGAGGATTGCACCACCACCGAGCCCCCTGCGCAGACACATGCTCGGTCAGGCAGCCCCCGCGCAACGACCGACCGCGGTCAGCCGGCCGCCGCGCCGTGATGACCGCAGGTGCACAACACCCCTGTGAACTTGTGGTTCCGGCGGCACCGGTCGTGCAACCGCTCAGCCCACGGCCTGAGATGTTCGGCTTTCGCCGGGTGGGTCGCCGCCGCTTCGTCGAGACGGAGCGCGATCTCACAAGCCGTCGAAACGTAGACGGGCAGGTCGATCGCCGCGAGGATATCGTCCGGCAGAACCTCGCTTGCTCCGCATGGTGGGTTGACGTAACCCGGTGTCAGGTTCGGTCCTTGCTCGGCCATCAGCGTGCTCCCCTTCAGTGTCAGATCGAACGCAGTTCCCCCGTTGTCGTTCGCTCGAAGCACCCACGCGAGTGTCAGGGGACAGCTAGTATCCCCTTTTAGAAGAAGGGCAGACCGGAGCGCCGCTTCCTCGCGTCGTTCCCCCGTGGCGCGGGGCCGCATTGCTTCGGTCTTCTCCACCCCTTGCGGGCCGCTGCGGAGCCTCAGCATCCTCCACCGCGGCCCGCACTTCTGTGTGGCCCCTACTGGTGTGCGCACCGGTCCAGGGCCGGTTGAAGGCCACCGGCTTGACTTTGCGGCGGCGCGCCGCCACCCGGGGCAGTGCACACGTGCCGGTGGCGCGCATGCACTGCCCGGCACACGGCCGTGGCGATCAGGGTGAGGGCAAGGCACGTCAGGTCCCACAGACAACCCCGAGCAGATCCGTCACGTGCTCTCTGCGCCGCACGCGAAGACGGCTTCCGCATGGTCGTGCCGCGGGTGGCAGGGGCGCCCGGCGAAGAGGTGGCACATCAGGTGGCGCTCGTTGAGCTGATTGAGACCGGCTTCGAGCGTAGCGGTACCGGGTGTGGGTCTTCCGGGCTTGAGGTCGCGTAGGCCGACGGAGAGGCAGGAAGCGCCGTGGACCAGTTCGGCCAGGGCTTGGGCGCCCATACGGATGGTGCGGTCGCGCTCGGTGGGCTGATCAGGCAGAGGCGCAAAGACGAACGGGTGGGCCATCTCGATGTCGCGGACCACGCTGCTTGCCAGGACGGCGAGCAGATCACGGACTTCGGTGGCGGGGGGATGGGGGCTCACGCGGCGAGTTCCTTGCGGCTCAGGGTGAACTTGAGGTTATGGCGCAGGTCGGTCAGGCACATGCGGGCGCCCATCCGGTTCAGGAAGCCACGGGTGGACCACGTAAGGAGCGTGGCTTGCCGGGCGAGGTACACACCGACGTGGGTGATCTCGTATGCGTCCTCGTAGTCCAGGAGGAGGTAGGCGCAGAGCTGACGGAACCATGCGCGGGTCTGATGGGGGCGCTGGCGCGGGTTGATGGTCGACTTACAGTCGATAAGCATGCCGGCGGCAATGAAGTCTCCTTCAGCGTGTCCAACATCGGGTGATCCGGCGAAGATGGGTCCGCAGATGACGCCGTTCGCACGCATACTCGCCAGGGGCTTCACGGCGGCGTCGAGCTGACAGCGGACGTCGGCGACCCACGCCGGATGGATCTCGCGGGCCAGGATGGTCAGCGGGTGCTCCGGCCCGGTGTAGGGCGGCCGGTCAGTGAAGTGGGCCATCGCGCGGCGGCCGTGGGTGGGATCGGTGCTGCGGTAGATCGCCTCGTAGCGGGCGGCGAGGATTGCGTAGCGGGCCGCGGTGTCTTCCTCGCCTTCGGTCAGCGAGTAGGGACGATCAGCGAAGTGGCGCATGCGTTCCAGCAGGTGCGCCCCGGCCTCGGCGGCGTCCAGGGAGTGCGTGAAGTTCTGCGACAGGCGCAGGATGCGCACTCCCTGGGCGGTGCCGGGGTGATCGTTCTCGCCGAACCACATCCGCAGGCGGGTGTCGACGGCGGTCCCGAGGATGGGCCACGGGTAGCCGCGTACGTCTCCGGTGGGTTTGATCGTCGGAGGGAGGTGACGGGTGGCTACCTCGTAGGCCGAGATCATCTTTTCGCCGGAAAGGTGGGTGTCCAGGAACCGGCTGATGGGTGCCCGCGGGTCGCAGAGCTGTGTGGTAAGAGTCACATTGTCAGCGTAGCCACGTGATCACGGAACGTTTAAGGGCTCGTGATCAGGGTCCCTCAATCGAGGACACCGGCCGCTACCGGCCTGTGATACGAGAGGGGGACGGAGCGGCCCGGGTGGTTGACGGCTTCCGGCTCCAGGCCCACGGTGGCGGGCTTACCCAGGGCCTTGAAGCCGACGCGCTGGCCGTCTTGGATGTGGTGGAACTGGCTGGTAGCGCCGCGGTCGCGCCAGAAGCGGACGTGGTAGCTCTCATCCGGATCTTCGAACACATAGCCGTGTTTCTCGTACCACGGCACGAGGAGCGGGCTCGCCTTGGGCGACGTGATCAGCATGGATGTGGTATAGCCGCGTTCGCGGTAGCGGCGCTCGCAGTCGGTCAGGAGCAGCGAGCCGAGGCCGCGGTGACGGAACCGCTCCAGGACGGCCATGAGCTGAATCTCCACCAGGCGCTGTGTGAGCAGTTGGCGGTGGTCCATCGACAGCTTCTGTTCCAGGATCCAACTGATCGGTGCACCGGCGTAGACGCAGCCGGCGACGCGGCCGGTGCCGGAGTCGGCGATGCGCAGGGAGAAGTAGGAGTTCGTCTTGACGGAGATGCCGCGCTTGCGGGAGGTAAAGACGAGCTGGTCACAATCGCCCTGCTTGCCGTTGCCGACGGCGTTGGCCAAGCGGGCGGCCTTGTCGTCGGGGATGTCTTCGTGGGCCATGTGCAGCAACTTGCGGACGGTCTTGCCATCTCCCTCGGTGGAGAGGCGCAGGAAGGGTGTGGGCACGTCGGGTTCTTCTTCGATTGACGGGCGATCAGGCCCATTGCGGTCGGTAAGGGGCGCATCAGGCTACACGGCGCCGGTGGGCCCCGTGGCCACCGTGTAGGCCGCGGCGAAGGCGAGTTCGCCGGCGTGTTCCTTGCAGGCGAAGATGGGGGTCTTGACCTCGGTCTCCTGTACCTGCGGTACCTCGTCGGCGTTCTGGGGGATCACGATGCCGGTGCGCCTGAAGTCAGCATTGAACTCCAGCAGGGCAGGGCCCTTGCACCGGTTGCAGCCGGGGGCGTCAGGGTCGACGAGGCGCACGAGGGCCCAAGGGATCTGAAAGCCGTGGTCGGTAGTCATGCGGTCACGCTACCGGCACCCGTGGCGGCCGGGGAGAGCGAGCGGTGGCGGGTGGCGTCTTGCAGGTGGCGAGGGCTGATGGGACGTCGGCCATCGGTGGTGTCGTTACGGAGCATCAGGGGCTGTCGGTTCCGTGCGTGTGGCGGCACACACGGCCATCATGTCCCTTATGCACCCTTTTGATGCAGGTTTGCCTACTCCACCCGTCCCACTGCCCACGGACAAGCTCCCGAGCAAGCTCCCCGAGCCGCCGGTTCCCATCCCCGGTCTTCCCCACCCTCCGAATCTGCCCGACCCAACCCACGTCGCTGATCCTCTGAAGCTGCTTCAAGACGTGCTCAACCTGGTGCAGTACGCGGTCAACATCGTCACCTTCGCCGTCGGCGCCGCGGTCCTGGCCGTGGTCGTTCTGGCGATGACCGTCCTGTTGATGGTGCTCCCCATCAGGAAGCGGAAGTGAGCGACGGCCGCCGCTTCGGACGCGCCCTCGAAGCGCGGGCGCTCGACACCTCACCGCGGCATCTGGCCATGCCGCGTATCAGCCGCGACCAGATCGAGGAGGCACTGACACAGGCCGATCTGCGCCGCCGGGCGGCGGCCGGGGACGTGCTGGCGGCGTCGACCCTCACCGGTATCGACCCGCTCGACCTGTACACGCAGGCCCTGGTGTTGGCCGCGCTGGAGGGGACGGCCTGATGCGCGAACAGACCACCGACGGATGCCTCACCTGCATCAGCCGCGACCGCTACGAACTGGAGAGCGACCTTGCCACCGGCCTGTACACGGTGGCCGGGGCCGCCGCGGCGTACGGGCTGCCGGTGAAGGACGTGCGGGCCCACGTGACGGTGTGCGGCGCCACGGTGATGGAGGAAGACCCGGGGGAGCCCATCGACTCCCCCGAGGCCGTGATGCGGGCCGTCATCCAGACCTCACAGGCGCTGCGTGACATCGTCGACCGCTCCCGGGACCGGCCCGGCCAGGCGGTACGGGCGATTGCCGAGCTGACCAAGCTGCTCGACCTGCGAGCCCGCGCGTCCGGCGCCGTAGCACAGCCGGGGGTGAACCTCGCGGTGGCCGAAGGCGACGGCGCAACCGCGCTCGCGATCGGCGGCCCGGAGTGGGAAGCGATCGTGGCCGCGATGAACGACCGGCTTGCCGCGCACCCGGAGGCCCGCACGGTCATGGCGCAGGCCCTGGCCGAGCTGCCGGGAGGTGCGCCCGGTGGGCCTGAAGGCTGAGGAGTCGCTGACACCGGCGCAGATGTTCCGGCTGGCCATCGACCCGGCGTACGTCATGGAGTGCGCCGGGACACCGCCAGACACCTGGCAGGCCGATCTTCTACGCAAGGCGCCCACGCCCGGGATGCGCGGCCTGGTGGTCAGCAGCAGGCAGGCCGGGAAGTCCACCTCCCTGTCGTCGCTGGCCGTCTGGTGGGCACTGTGCCGCCCGAAGTACGACTGCTTGGTGATCGCCCCGACGCTGCGTCAGGCGGTCGAGCTGGTCTACAAGTGCCGGCACGTCGTAGACCAGTTGGGGCTGAAGCTGGCATCGGACTCGGCGACGAAGCTGGTACTCGGGGCAACCGGCGGGCGCATCATCGCCCTGGCCGCGACCGGCCACATCCGAGGCATGACGGCCGGGATGTGCATTATCGACGAGGGCGCGTGGGTGCCCACGCCGGTCATGCAGGGCTCGGTGCTGCCGATGCTCGCCGCGGTGCCCGGAGGCGGATGCCTGGTATCAGCGACGACTCCGGCCGGACAGCGCGGCTGGTTCTGGGAATGGTTCGAACTGGGCAACGACCAGTACCACCGGTGGAAGGTGCCGTACACGGAGGTCAAGCGAATCACGCCGGAGTACGCGGCACAGTACAAGGCGTCCGTCTCGCGGCAGGTGTGGGCGGCCGAGATGCTGTGCAGTTTCGAGGAATCCGGCGGTGGCCTCTGGAACCCCGACCTGATCGACGGGATGTTCCGGGACGAGATGCCGTTCGAGGTGCCGAATCTGCCGCAGGCGCCGTGGCAGCAGGCGGCGTGAGGGGGAACGCCGGTCAGGGGTCCTGCAAACGGTGCGCGAGGTAGGCGCGGCCGAGTTCGGTGATCTCGTACTCGGGCTGGCCAGCACAGCTCTCCGGGCTCGGCGGGACGTTCTGTCGAGTCGGTCACGCCGAAAGCCTGCCAGACGTACGCTCTCGGAGCTCGGCCAGGAGGTGCGGGTTGACGATCGAGATGATCTGCGCGATGTCCTCAGCGCTGGCCGCAGCCCATAGGACATCGCGTGCGGCGCGGTACTTCGCAGCGAGACGGGTGCGCTTCTTCTCCGGCAACTGGGCCACTCGGTCGGGGTGGCTGTTGTGCGCGTTGTCGGCGATCTTCACCAAGGTGGCGTCCCGGCTGGAGGTGATGCGCCGGATCTTCTCCTCGTAGGGGACGCCGGGGGTGTTGGTGACGTTCTCGACGACGCCGACGACCCGGTTCGGGATGCCCGCGGCGCGGAGCCGTTCGCTGGTCCAGTCGGTGTCTTCGATGATGTCGTGGAGTAGGCCGGCCATCTCCAGGTCGGGGCCGAACGGTGCGAGTCCTGCCGCGACCGCGCGGACGTGCTCCACGTAGGGGACGCCGATCTTGTCGATCTGTCCAGCGTGGGCTTCCTCTACGAGCGCGTCGACTTCTTCGACGGTCTTCATCCTGTCTCCTTATCTCTGATTCCGGGTCAGGCCCTCGGATGCTGGCTGGGGTACGGGCAGGGCCGGCCCTCGCGGGGGCAGGCGATCAGGGCCCGGGTGGCGTAGCGCTGCCGCTGTGTGTAATACCCCCAGGCGACGTCGCCGCCGCGGGACAGGGCATCGGCCACGTACTCCAGCTGGCGAGCGAGGGGGAACGATTCCTCGTTCACGGCGATAGGCGGTCTGGCAGTTGGTGATGCGGTCGAGGCGGAAGGAGCGTGCGGCGTCGCGGAGCTGGTCGAAGGCGCGTACGTACCAGTCTCCGGCTTTGGAGCGGCGTACTTCCCCGGGCTCGATGACGCGGTCCGTGGTCTCGCCGTCGGCTGCGCGATAGGTGATGTGGACCTGGTGCGCGGTGGTGAGGGTGTAGCGGAGGAGGACACGGGGCCGAGGGCGGCGTGGGCGAGTGCGCCGGTGATGGTGCGGGGGTTGATGGGCGGTGCCGGTGCGCGTGAGGTACCCGAAGTGGACCAGTCCATCCATGAGGCTCTGCGGGAACCATGAGTGGTGGTTCTGGAGCGCGGTGAGCATCTGGGCATTGAGGTCGCGGAAGCCGTCGGGTGCGTCTTCGGTCATCTGGTGCTCCGGTGTCCTGTGTCGCAGGTGATGGCGGGACATGCGGAGGTGATCATGACGGGTATGAAGCCGTGCGCGTGTGTTCCCCGCTGGCGTCGTGTCGTGGCTCGGATGTTGCCGCGCCGGTGGCGTCCGCGGGTGCTGTGGTCGCCATGGTGTTGCTGCCTGATGTGCTGCTCGGGGCTGTCGTTCACCGGCACGGGCAGCGTGGACGATCCGGTCGTGATCTCCTTCGACTGACCGGCAGTCCGAAGGCCCCCCGCGGCGTGCGAGGGGCCTTCAGGGAGGTCTCGGTCAGTTCCGGCCTTCTGCTCCGATCCAGCGTGCCATTCCCTCGTACGCGTCCAGGGTGAGGGAGTGGTAGGGGCCGAGCTGAGCGCGAAGGCGATCTCCGATGGACTGGTACTGGATGGCTGCACGATGCGGGTCGCCCTGGCGTCCGACGCGTTCTGCCAGCTCCATCTCTTCCTGGGCGTCGCGTATGGGGTCTTGGCTGGTCATGACGGCGCTGTGGTGGTGGCCTCGATCTCGGCTTCGTAGAGGCGGCCGGTCTCCTGGGTGGCGGCGTACTTGGTGGCGCGGATGAGGAGCTGCTGCATGTCCTGCGCCATGCGGGCCGGGAGGCCGGTGGCGATGGCGGCGTCCGGGTCGCGGGCGAGCCGGGCGGCTGCGTCGGCGATGTCCTGGGCGTCGCGGGCGATCATCTGGCGGTCGCGGTCGAGGCTGTTGGCGACGGATCGAGCCGCCAGGGATGGTCGGGGTGTGCCGTGGTCGGTGGCCATGGGTTCCTCAGTTCTCGGTGGACTCGGGGGCGGCTGCGGTCAGATGCTTCTCCCTCAGCCGCTGGCGGCGGTAGCGTCGTACGACGTCCCAGAAGTCGTCGGGGGCGTTGACGTACTGGTCTTCGTACAGGTAGCGGGCCGCGGCGTCCACGTCCAATTCGTCGTAAGGGTCGGTGATCTCGCAGGTCTTGAGGGCACCGATGATCTCTTTTCGGAAGTCGTCTTCGCTCTGGTAGCCGTGGTCGGTCAAGGGGATTCTCCTGTGGTGTTCGCCGGGTTGCGGCACGGTGGCCGCCATCTATGTGTACATAGTAGCACATAAGCGTACACGTACGTACTACTAGTGGGATGTGGCGCTCGCGCGCACGTCCGGCCCGCCGGAGTCGATGGCGGTCAATGGCGGTAGACCTCGCGGTGGGCACGGTCGTGTGGGGGGAGCAGGACTTCCATGACGTGCAGCACCTGGCCGGTGACGTCGTGGGCCGCCATGCAGATGCTCAAGAGGTGCGAGTGCGGGCCGAGGCCGAGGAGTTCGGATTCGTCGTCGCGCGAGGAGCGGACCGTGATCTCTTCCTGCACGGTGTCATATCTCACCTTTTTTCGATCCTCCACGTGCTGGCGTGCGCTCTCGGGTAGCAGCTCGATGCGGGCAAGCTGCGTTCCTTCGACCAAGGCCCGCGGGAAGAAGGAGTGCGCGATCTCGGCCGGTGCGCCGTCCACTTCGACGAGGAGCCGCCGGGAGAGCACCTGCGTGCGCGTGGGTATGCCGAAGAGGTCGGCGATGTTCTGCCTGGCGTGGATGAGCTGGACGTCGAGAAGCCGACTGGCGGCCGACTCGTTGCGCACCAGGGCGGCGTGCCCGCGCCGGACTCGCTCCCCGGCGACTTCGGGGCGTGCCCGGACGATGGTGCCCAAGCCTTGCTGGCTTTCGAGCCATCCGTCACGTTTGAGAAGTTCGAGCGCTCCCACCACCGTGTGGCGAGAGAAGCCGCTGATCTTCACGAGTTCGTTCTCACTGGGGATGCGGGTCCCCGGCGGGTACGGCCCCTTCACGCCCTTTTGGATCTCGCGCAGGAACTGTCGCGCAAGGCGGACGTACTTCGGCTGCCCGTTCTGATCGGTCATCGGGCTCGGGCTGGGCGTCGGCGGCGCGGGGAGGGGGGAGGTGGGTTGATACAGCCGGCTGTTGGATCATCACGAGGGATGTCGGGTACCGGTCCGTACTTGTAGGCCAGGGCCTCGATAGTCACCCCGAGGGCATCAGCGAG
>ERZ777006.44-NODE-44-length-13090-cov-10.774070_pt1 | contig 13090 bp, 10 predicted proteins | sample MGYA00374959_ERZ777006 | MGnify/ENA primary metagenome ERZ777006 (study PRJEB29305, sample SAMN08776659) | plant metagenome | isolation source: Switchgrass | host: Panicum virgatum | place: USA: Austin, Texas | collected 2014-11-04 ... | reverse complement strand
GGCCGACGACCAGTTTGTACCGGGCGGCACGGCAGGTCCCGGCTCCCGATCCGGCGCAATTTCTGATGCCGGCGCGCCAAGCGCCTCTCCCGTTGCTCCCGAGCCAGACAAAAAACCAGGCGCGCCCAGCCTGCGGGCCAGTGACCCTTCTGCCAAGCGCCCCTTGATGGACCCTAAGCATAAAAAGGAGCTGACGCCGCTGACCGCTGGCGATGCTGGTGCAGGTGCCACTGCAAGTGCCGCAGCTTCCAGCCCTGCCAAGATTTCTGCCGAGCAGACAACGTCTGCGCCCGTTTCTGCACCCGCGGTTTCTGGCGCACCTGAGCCTGACCAGGAGGCTGGCACAGCCCCTTCTATTCCTGTCTCTAATCCTTCTGACTCCGCTCCAAAAAAGACAGACACGGTAGCCGCCGGTTTGGCGTCGGCTCAAGCCCAGCCGCAGACCACTGCGCCGGTGATTGGCCAGCAGCCCGCTGCTGGCGCTTCTGTGCCGGCAGCTGTCGAAGCACCTGTCTCGGCGGTTACGGCCCCGGCTGCGCCTGCTGCTCCCGCGGCCCCTGAAGCTTCTAGCACTCCTAAAGCTTCTGAAGCTCCTGAAACCGAAACGCCGCCAGAAGAGGAAACACCGGCCCATCTTGCCCTGGAACAAACCGTGCAAGCCGACGTTCCTATCTGGGAACAGCACGGGGAAGCTCCTCCCGGCAGCCCATCTGGCGCGGCGGCATCTGGTGGTATGCCAGGCAACGCAAACCATCCCGCAAGCTCCAAAAGCATCGAGGACCTCCTAGCCGAAACCGGCGCCCCCACGCTCGAACCCGAGCAAACGCCGTCGCTCATCGTCTCCCACCACACACCCCGCGGCCGAGCGCTTAAGGTGTTCCTGATCATCCTGCTCCTACTCATCCTCGCCGCCATCGCCTTCGACCTCCTGCTCGACGCCGAGATCATCACTACTGGGGCGGGGGTGCCGCATACGGATTTGTTATAGAAGAAGAGTGTGTATCGCTGTCAATTTTGACCGCCACGAGCATTAATTGATTATCTTTAGACTTGGTAAATCCTTCAAGCTTAAAACCCGCACGAGTGAACCTGTCTATTATGGATGACTCGGAGTGGTGCCAGGAACGCCATATCAAAATCGGCTCACCCTTAAAAAGGTGTAAATCTTTCGAGAAGCGGCCCGAATTTATCTCTAGAGTAATGTCGAGCTTAAGGCGAATTTGCTGGACACGGACCAACTTTTTCTCGTCAAAAAACTGCTCAACCTCAAAACAGGAGTCGTCTATATTGAGTAGGTCGAGCAAATACCTATCATGAGCATTCATTAATCCCTCGTTTGCGTTAACGTTGAAGTCGAAGAACCGTCGGCTTTCCGGCGTGTCACGTTTAAGTGATGTAATAAGTATGTCGTTTTTGTCTAGGCTATCATGAATTGTGCGGAGTGCCTCATTAGGGTCTCGAAAATTTACGATGGGCCCTACGAGAAACAGCACGAGATTGACAGTCTCGGAAGCATCCTCGCCAAATGTATCTTGACCTAAGATATCCTGAAATCGTTGATGTCCTATGTCGCGAAGATATTTTTCGGTCCGCAACTTACTATCAAACCAATCATCCATTCTCTTTTCTGTTATATCGAGCATGGTTTCGCTTAAGTCGATCGCGACAAATCGTTTCAAGCTTTTTTTACTATGGAAGTGCGAGACAACCTTTTTAAGAGCAGCAGAGTTGCCAACGCAGATGTTTACGATATTAACGTACTTAAACGGTTGCGTAAGCGCATCAAGATAAGGAAGACTTAAATCGAGTGCCTCGATGGTGTTAGTTAGTAAATTCCCCGGACCAGCATCAGAGAGTTTAACCAAGTATTTATCCCAGTAAATTCCACCTTCATTAAAATAGCGATACTTCATTGCGAGCTCACGATGGATTTCGAGGTCGTGACAGATATCCAAAATCTGTGCGTGACTATAGGTTTCGTAAAATTCACGTTTAGGAGTCAACCTTTTGTGTGAGCGCTGGTTACGATACTTCCTTCCTTTTTCTACAAGTTTTGCAAGCTGCGTGCTGTTATGAAGATTGTCGGCGATAAAGACGCGCTCCCCGGTTCTATATAAGTCAAGGCTCAGTTTTCCTTGACGTGCTGAGTCGATCCAGTTTCTAACTGACTTCTCCGAGACATTGTATAGCTTGGCTAGCTCAGCGTTTTTGTAGTACTTCAAAACATTCTCCCATACACATCCTAGTATACCCATCCGAAAAAAAGAATATGTTCAAAAAAAATTGCGTAACATAGAGAAGCTTATGCTATTATTTTAAGCACAGAGCAGAGACAGTGTTCTGGAATGGTCCGCGAATTCTGCGTACCATAGTACATTAACAAAGACTTTAGTCGCCTCGTTTGATTTTTGAAGTGAGTAGGAGATATTCTTGATCTTGAGATTTAGTGGCTAGCTGCAAATCAAAGTCGTTTTCGTCGAACTGGCGAATAATATCGAGTGCCTCCTGGTGCCAATATCGCCATAGAAGAATGGAGTCATCTTTGTTAAAGCTTACACTCCTAATGCCGTTTGGCAACTTGAACTCGATAGATAAAGCAACTTTTAGACGAATACCGATAAAACGCGCGCGTCTCTCTTTATCATAATACTGCTCAACGTCGTAAAGCTTATCGTCAATGTTTAGCATATCTAAGGTAAGGCGGTGGCGTGGAGTTAGCTCCTGAAGCTCACTATGCGAAAGATTAAAGTCAAAGAACCTTCGTGAATTTGGAGTATCAAGCTTCGTGCTATATATCATTAGGTCGTCGAGCCCCAGACTGCTGTTGATGGCTTGCAGGGCTTGGTCAGGAGATCGCAAGTTACATAATGTTCCCCCTAAAAGGAGGACAAGATTTACGGGAACATCGGCATCATTCCCTGCGTAATCTTCGGCAAATAGATCGTCAAAACGTTCGTGACCGATGTCTCGAACGTAGGACTCAAAGTTTAGAGTATCCCCGAACCATTGCCTTACGTTACGCTCCGTAATAGCCAGCATCTCTTTGCTGATATCAATCGCAATATAACGCTTTAGACGTCCCGTTTTCTGGAAGTAGTCAAGTAAGTTTCGTATTGGGAAAGCATTGCCTGGCCCGAGGTCTATGATATTTACTTGTTTCCGCGCGCCTAGAGCCCGCTCGATCTCCCCAAGGTTAACGTCCAGGAGACTAACTGTACTGGTAAACATATTTGAACTCTGTTCGTCAGAAAGCCTCTGAACGTACTGGTCCCAGTAGTCGGCGCCGCCATCCAAGTAACTATATTTGAGTGGTAGCTCTCGGTGAATGGTCAGGTTCGAAATAATGTCGAAAATTTGTTTTGGACTAAACGTGTCATAGAACTTAGAAGTAGGGGATATAACTTTGTGTCCACGACGATTCTTGTACTTTTTGCCCTTTTGGACAAGTTCCTCGATAGCTAAGGTATTTCGAGAAACATTAGCGATGTAAGGCTTACCATTCCAAGTATACAGTTGAAGATCCAACTTGCCTTCCTGCGCAGACTGGATCCAGTTTCGGACGGATTTTTCCGAAACGTTGTAGAGTTTGGCTAGTTCGGTGTTTTTGAAATACTTCATGGCTCTCCAGGCTATCTTACATTATAAACGTAAAAAACTATATTGACATGTTCCGAATCAAAGTCGTATCATTAAATTGGTGGGTGATAAGCTCGTTAAGCTCAAACATTACCTATCAGGTCTACACCTACAATAATGAACAAAAACTTCATAAGAAGTTCGCACTTTTATCAAGAATCGTCATGTTACGAAAGTCGTAAAGTAACAATTATAACCAATGAGAGCAATCTCGGAAAGAGGGTTTATGAGTAAAAGCTCATTTACTGCCAGCGGGCAAAGCAATAACAGTAAGCAGGCTGTTAGTTCAGCCGGTGTTTCCGATGAAGATTTCGTCATGATGTGCCCGCTGCGCGACGGCGGCCTGAATGAAGCGATTCTCGCCCTCTACTACCTGCCGCCCAAGTTTAAGCTGCGTGTCTTAATCGATGCGGCCACCGCCAAATTGCCCTTTTCCGACCACGAGATGCTCAAAGGGCGCATTAGTCTAGAAACTGACGCGGGGACACCAATAGAGGTGTCTCCGTTTTCACAAGCGAACGCAGTAGTTTATAGTGAAGCCACCCCTGTTATGAGTGAGTCTGCCACCCCGCGTGTCGTTATTTCCAAGGCAGCTCACAAAACTTTGCGCAGCGTTGACGGCAACACCTTTACCATCTCCGAGGACAGCCCCGAGGCACTGGCCAGCGCCATCCTCAACATCGCCAAGTTCAATCCGGCCCAAGTCGCCGCTGCCTAATCTCTGCCAGAGTCCGCATACCTCGCCAACACAGAGAAAATTACACCAATATCCATAAGCGACATCTGTTACAATAGTCGCGTGCTAGAAGAACTTTTGGAAGGACTTAACCCCGAGCAGCGCCGGGCCGTCGAAACAACGGAAGGACCGCTGCTTATTCAGGCCGGGGCCGGGTCGGGCAAAACCAAAACATTAACGCATCGCATCGCGTATATTATTGCTTCGCACAAGGCGTCGCCGTACAACATTTTGGCCGTCACGTTCACCAACAAAGCCGCCCGCGAAATGCGCGAACGCGTGGCCAAACTCCTTGGCGAAGATCCCGACAACCGCAGTTTCATGCCGTACATGGGCACCTTCCACTCCATTTGCGTGCGCATCCTCCGTCAGGACGGCGACAAAGTCGGCATCCCCAAAAGCTTCGTTATTTTTGACGAAGCCGACCGTTTGCAGGCCGTCAAGCAGGCGATCAAGCAAAAAATGATCGACGAAAAGAGCTTTCCCGCCAAACAGCTGGCCGCCATGATCAGCAACGCCAAGAACGAGATGCTCACGCCCGAGGAATTCGCCGGCAACGGCGCCGGCTCTACGCCCGCCCAGCGTGCCGCGGCCGATATTTACCCCTTGTACGAAAAAGCCCTGCACGACGCCGCCGCCCTCGACTTCGACGACCTCATCCATCGCACCGCCAAAATGCTGCAAGACAACGAGGAAATCCGCCAAAAATGGCAACGCCGCTTCAAATACGTCATGATCGACGAATACCAGGACACTAATGCCGCCCAATACAAGCTCGTGCGGCTGCTGACCAATCAGAACAACAACATCGCGGTGGTCGGCGACGACTGGCAGTCCATTTACTCTTGGCGCGGCGCCGACTTCCGCAACATTTTGAACTTCGAGAAAGACTATCCAACCTGCACGGTCATCCGGCTGGAGCAAAATTACCGCAGCACCAAGCATATCCTGGACGCGGCCCATGCCGTGATCACCAAAAACCAGCAGCGATCGGATAAAAAGCTCTGGACCAGCGAGGGCAACGGCCTGCCGGTGCAGATGCTGCAAGTAGTCAACGAGCGCGCCGAAGGCGAGGCCATCGTGCGGCGCATCCGCAACGCCGTAGACAGCGGCTACCGGCGCTACAACCACTTTGCCGTGCTGTACCGCACCAACGCCCAGAGCCGCTCCGTGGAAGAAACATTTATCCACTACGGCATCCCGTACCGCATCGTAGGCGGCCAGCGCTTCTACGACCGCAAAGAAATCAAGGACCTCATGGCGTATCTGCGGCTTATTTACCAGCCCGAGGACCGCATCAGCTTTACGCGCGCCGTCAACATTCCCAGCCGCGGCATCGGCGAAAAGACGCTAGACAACTTTTTCCGCTGGCAACAAGACAATAACATGACGCTTTTAGAAGCTTTAACAGAGGTCGCAACCAGCGACGTGTTAACCGCTAAAGCTATGAAAGGCCTCAGCGAGCTGGCCGACATGCTGGCCACCATGCGCGACATCATGAAGGACGCCTCGCCGTCCGGCGTCATAGATTCGCTGGTCAGGCGGCTGGACTACTACCACTACCTGTCCGACGGCACGCCGCAGTCCGAATCGCGCATCGAAAACGTCAAAGAGCTGATCAGCGTGGCCAACAGCTACGAAGAGCAGGGCATGGACGTTTTCCTGGAGGAAGTATCGCTGGTCAGCGACGTTGACCAGGCCGATTTTGAGGGCAACGCCGTCACACTTATGAGCCTGCACGCCTCCAAGGGCCTGGAATTCCCAGTCGTCTTTATGATCGGCATGGAGGAGACGGTCTTCCCGCACTCCCGCGCACTCTACGACCAGTCAGAGATGGAGGAAGAGCGCCGCCTCTGTTACGTAGGCATGACCCGCGCCCGCGAAGAACTGTACATGACCTACGCCTCCGGTCGCATGCTGTACGGCGGCGTGCAGCACAATCCGCCCTCGCGCTTCTTGAGCGAGGTCGACGCTAAATTTATGCCCTCCGACAACAGCCACGCCTTTGGCGGCGCCGGCGCCTACAGCGCCACCACGCTGCGTAGCACAGGCAGTACCATGGGCTTCGGGGGTGGCGCGGTGGAGGGGATCCCCCGACGCACGCAGCGGAGCGGGTACGACGGGGGAGGTATCCGGAGCGACAGGACCCCCGAAACCACGTACAGCGATGAGCCGCGCTACGTGCCGGAGCTCAACGAAGGCGACACCGTCAAACACCAACTCTTCGGCATCGGCACCATCGTAGAAATGGACGGCGACAACGCCACCATCTACTTCAAAGGCAAGGGCGCCAAAAAACTCAACATCGGCTTTGCACCTCTGGAAAAACTATCATAAAGCTTCCGTGGTTTGTTACAATAAGGCCAGCTGTGACACCGCCGCCCTTGTTTTAGCGTGGCAACGTCCGGCTCACCCACTATGCGTAAAAAGTTGAAGCTTATTAAACGGCGCTCTGTCCGGGCCGGCCGCAGCAAGGTCCGCTCTATTAAGCGGATCAGCAAAAAACCGCTGTTTACCGTGCCGCTGGCCACGTTCATGGCGCTTTTGGCCATTGCCGTGGTCAGTTTTCTGATCATCAGCGGCGGCCATCCTACGCTCCAGCGGGAGCAGGACGTTAATGTGGTGGTGGTTAACTTCGATAAAAAAGAGCGCACCATTCCCACCGACGCCAAAACCGTCGGTGATCTGCTAAAGCGCATGGATATCACCCTGCACGAGGGCGACGTAGTGGAGCCCGGCAAAAACACCGTTATCGCCAGCGACAACTTCCGTGTCAACGTGTACCGTGCCGTGCCGGTAACCATCGTGGACGGCGACCAAAAAACCTTTACCTACAGCGCCGCGGCCACGCCGCGCAGCATCGCCAAGCAGGTGGGCATTACGGTGTATCCGGAGGACAACCTGGACCTGCTGCCCACCGAGAACTTCCTGACGGAAAGCTCCATCGGCGAGCGCGTCGTTATTGACCGTGCGGCACCGGTTACGCTCAACCTGTATGGCACGCCGGCCAGCATCCGTACGCACGCCGAAACCGTCGGCGACCTCATAAAAGAGCGCAACATCAAGCTGGCAAAAGATGACACGGTGCAGCCCGCCGCCAACACCAAGATTACTCCTGGCACGCAGATCTTTCTGACCCGCAAAGGCACGCAGATCGTGACCGTGGAAGAACCCATTGCCATGCCTATCGAAACGGTTCCCGACTCCAGCCTGGCCTACGGCACCACCGCTGTCCGCCAGCAGGGCGCGCCCGGCAAAAAACTGGTGACCTACCAATTACAGCTTCAAAACGGTGTAGAGGTAGGCCGCAAGCCTATCCAGGAGGTCGTGGCCCAGCAGCCGGTCAAACAGATCGTTGCCAAGGGTACGGTGCCGCTGACCGTTTCGCTGCAGACATGGCTGTATAAGCTGCGCATGTGCGAGTCGGGCGGCAACTACCAAACCAACACCGGCAACGGCTTCTACGGCGCCTACCAGTTCTCGGCCTCTACCTGGAACCGGATCGCGGTGCAACGCATGGGCGTGCCGTATTCGCGCGCCGACCTGGCTCCGCCGGAAGTCCAGGACCAGGCCATTATTGTTAACACTAACTTGTCCAGCGGCGGTCTGGCCTCGCAAAACCCGGGCTGTTACCGGAAAACGGGCATCAGCGCCTTCCCGCCGGCCAATCATTAACATGCAGGATATTCCTAAAAAATCATTGGGCCAGCACTGGCTGGACGACCCCTACAGCCTGAACGCCATGCTGGAAGCGGCAGATGTCGGCCTGGAAGACGAAGTATTGGAGATCGGCCCAGGTCCGGGTACGCTCACCGAGGAGCTGGTACACGCCGCCAAGCACGTAACCGCCGTGGAATTCGACCAGGCGCTGGCCGAAAAACTGCCCGATCGCGTGCCGGCCGGCAACCTAACAGTGGTGCACGGCGACATCTTGTCTTTTGACCTGACCAGTCTGCCGCCTAATTACAAAGTAGTCGCCAATATTCCATACTATTTGACCAGTAACTTGCTGCGCGTCTTGTGCGAAAGCCCCAACCATTTCAGCAAAGCAGCCATTCTTATCCAAAAAGAAGTCGCCGAGCGCGTCTGCGCCCGCCCCGGCGATATGAGCCTGCTCAGCGTCAGCGTGCAATTTTACTGCGAGGCAAGCCTGGGCGATGTGGTGCCGGCAGTATTATTTACACCTCCCCCGAAGGTAGACTCGCAAATCCTGAAGCTAGCCTACCGCACGGAGCCGCTCTTTCCCGCCGTTGACACCAGGCTTTTCTTCCGCGTGGTCAAGGCCGGCTTTTCGCAGCGCCGCAAAACGTTACTTAACTCGTTAAGTGCGGGGTTGCACCTGGACCGCGCCCAGACCTTGCAACTGCTGGAAGCGACGGGTATCCAGCCCGCACAACGCGCTCAGGCGCTGACGCTTGCGCAGTGGCACGCGCTCTACCTGCAGTATCGCGCTGCCAACACTTGACTTGTTAAGCATTACCGATTAGGCTATGCAGGTTAGGAGTGAGGGATGGAACGTACGACTTTGAGTTATCTGCTGCAGCACACGTCATCGACCATGCACCGGCAGACCGACCAGATCATGCAGGAGCGGCTTGGCATCGGCATGGCGCAGTACAAAATCCTGACGATTTTACAGGAACGGCCAGGCGCGCAACAGCGTTTTTTGGCCGACAGCCTAGGGCAAACCGAGGCCAGCATCAGCCGCCAGGTGAAGCTGCTGCAGCAAAAGGGATTGTTGTCGGTACTGACCAACCCCCAGAACAAGCGCGAGCACGCAGCCGCACTCACCACCAAGGGCGTAAAGTTTACAGAGGCGGCCCGCGATATCGTAGAAGAGTATCACAGTCCGGCCTTCGAGCAGCTCACCGACAAAGAGCAAGAACAGCTGGCCGGGATTCTGCAGCACCTGCACCTGTACTGCTGCCAGCAGGGCCGGCCGTACGCCTGCGAGCTACCTTGGTTTGAACCTGTGCAAAAATAACTAATCGTGATATAATACTTATGTTATCCCTGTAAGGGTGACGACATGTGGGGCTGAATGTAAGCTCGACGTTGGACTTTATCGGTTAGATCAGCAGGTCGCTTGTCAGCGTCATAGGCAAAACTTTCTAGATGCAGAAAAAGTATCAGAAGCTCGCAAACAGCTCGTAGCCGATGTAGCAAACTTGTTTGCTCCTAAGCGCGCAGCTCTTGCACTTGCTGCCTAATTTTTAGGTAGCGGCGCCTATCGCGATTTCAGATAGCGGTAGCGCGTTCACATGTATCTGGATGCGCGTGCAAACCTGGTCCATGTGCATGCAAAGATTGCGGACCTTGGATGGGTGTCGTTTTGGCTGTTCAGCCGGCGCTCATCGACAATTACCAAACAGCCTAAACCTGTAGGATAGACTAACTGCAAAAGCTAATGGACGCGGAGGGCAGTGCTCCGCCAGCTCCACCAATTACTGCAAACCAAGGCTTCTCCGGAAGTCTTTTTTATATGGTAAAATCGAGCTAAACCGGTGGAGAACGGAGGCGGCATTGGCAAACGAAATATGGGACAGCGCTTCCTACGGTCCTCCACAGGGCCTGCAGGAGGGAGTTGAGCTTAAATATGCCGTTCCGTTCCCTTGGGGCGCCCTTCATATGACCGCCCAGGCCGATCAGGAGTATGGTTTTGTGCCGTTGACGCCGCATGTCCTCAAAGGCGAGGCGGCCGCTCAGGTCGGTGAAGCGCCGTTGGCCGCCGAAAAACGTACGGACGTCTACTTTATGAACCCGACGGAGTTTACAGAACAGTTGGATACGACCATAGAGTGGCCTGAGGGCGACGAGCTGGCCACACTAGCCGCAAGGTCGCGTGCGCACTCCAGCGGCTATGAAATATATGTTGCGGCGGCCAAAAACGCAGAGCATGAGCGGGAGCTGCTCGAGGAAGTGTCTGAGATGGAACTCCGCCAGCACCTCGTACATCAATTCTGTGACGCGGCAACCCATAGTATGAGGGGCGTGCTTGTACAAGAAAGCAGCGACAGGATTCGCCAGCGGATATACACCAAGATAAAGCGGCTGGGCACTGCCGGCATCGCCGGAGGCGGCCTCATAACATTAGGCGGCATTGGGGCCGAAATTGTGACAGACAAAGGTGGCTTGGGAGTGCTGTTGGCCGGCCTTACTTACACGACCATTAACTTTCTCGCCGCAGCCAAGACGGCCTTGCACTACCTAAAAGACGAACCGGAGATCCGACAAATCCTGCATAAAAGCGCCGAGGAGCGTGCCCTGATGGTAACAAACGATATTCACGACGTATATTGCTCGCACGGCTTTAACCAGCGGGAGCGTTTATGGCTGGGGCCCGAATAGCCGGTTAGTGCTACACTATATGAATGGACGGTTGGGAATTGGCCTTATATGGCCTTGTGGTTTTCGGTGCTGCGATTCTGAGCGGCATTGCAGGAGCGGGCGGCGGTTTTATCACCACGCCTCTGGCCATTTTCTTGGGGTTGACGCCCGCCCAAGCCGTAGCGACAGGCAAGTTTAACGGGGTGGCTATAACGGTCGGCTCGTTGTCCGGCATGAAGAATTCGCTCGGTAAAGTGTCCAAGGCGCGTGTGTTGCCGGTGATGGCCTTGGCATTTGCGGTGGGGCTGGTTGTGCCGTTTGTCATTAAGACGCTGGACAGCGAAGTGTACCGTATCGTCTTGGGCATCATTCTGCTGGCCATGATACCGGTGGTGATCTATAAAAAGCTGGGGCTCAAACCCGGACATCCCAAGCGCTGGCAAAAATATGCCGGCGGCGGATTATTAACGGTATCGCTGTTCCTGCAGGGCGTATTCAGCGGCGGATTGGGCACGCTGGTCAACCTGGTGCTCATGGGAATGCTGGGCATGACGGCGCTGGAAGCGAACATTACCAAGCGCTGGTCGCAGCTCATCTTGAATATTACGGTTTTGCTGGGCGTGCTCGGCTCCAGCCTGATCGTGGGCAAAGTGGCGGTGGTGGGCGTGAGTGCCACCTTGGTCGGCAGTTTTATCGGCGGCCGGCTGGCCGTGCGCAAGGGTGACGGATTCATCATGAAGGTGATGATCGTCCTGATGTTTATTTCGGCGGTCGCCCTGATCGCCGGGGCGTAAGCACTACTCCCGGTCGATCTCGCGCTTCAGCAGCTCGCGGATAATTTCCGATTGCGGCTTGCCGGTCTTATAGGAGACCCAGCGCAAGTAGGTATGGATTTTGCGGTCAATGAAGAAATTAAAGCGGATTTCCTTATTGCCGATGTCGTTGTCCTCCAGGAAGGATGCCACGGCCTGCTGGAGCTCCTCTTTGGTGCGGTACTCCACGTTCCGCACAAAGTCAGACGAGAGGCCGGACCGGAACGTGCCGCCCAGCGGCCCGCCGCGGGTCAGCAACAGGGTCGGCTTTTGCGCCTGTATGGCCAAACAGGCCTGATAGCCGGTCGAGAAGCTGCGCGCACTGGCTTCGGCTATCACCACATCCGCCTTGCCGATGGCATCCATTTGCAGCTTGTTGATTTTTTTCCAGTCGGCTTTGCGGACCTCGTCTTCGTAACGGTTCTCGGCGACCATTTTGTAAACTTCTTCTATCCATTCACGGGTAAGCTTATGCCCGTTATCTTTGATCGTTTGCACGATTTGCCGGAAATACGGCATGTCCTCTTTCATGTTGGTGCGTGATGCGATGAAGTTTACAAACATATTGTGATGATCGTTCCTCTCCTAATCGTAATCCTAGCTTACAGTTTTTCCACAGCTTATACAATTTTTGAAACAGCGAGCTATTGATTTATGCATTAAGCATATGTATATATGTAAGTACGTTACACACATACACTGTAACAATACATCATCGGGGGTACCATGAGCGAACGAATACATTCCGATATTACTGTAGTAGGAGCCGGTGCAGCCGGATTATGGTCGGCCAAAGAACTTGTGGATCAGGGTTACAGTGTGACAGTCGTTGAAAAAAGCGCCACACTCGCCGACGGCGCCACCACCAGGAATGAAGGATGGCTGCATGCCGGTACGTACCACTCGGTAGCCGTAGAGGACGAGAGCGAGATCCAGCAGGTGGTGGATAATACGCTGCTGGGACACCGGGAAATCGTAAACTTTGCTCCCGAGGCCATTGACCATGCCGAAACGTACGCGCTGGCCGCGAGCGAAGAAATGGCGCAACGGGCCGTGGAACGCTGGACGGCAGCCGGCCTGTCCTTTGCGCCGGCGCAACGCAATGCTCTTGCCGAAGAAGGACTGGACGTGCACCGCCTGGAAGGGGCCTTCAGGGTAGAGGACAAAAGCATCAACTCGCGAATGTTGTGTCGCAAGCTGGCCGACTACATCCAAGAAAAAGGCGGCACCTTCCTGACGAATGCCTTCTTCCAGCCGGAAGACGACTACAGCGCTACCGTCATTCAAGGCGATGACTGCTATGACCTCTACTCGGGGCGCTTTCTTATAACCGCCGGCGCGGGCATAAAACGAATCATCGAACAAGTGCGCGGCGCGGCATTGCCGATGCGCTTTTTCAAGGCTCATTTGCTGGTTTTCCCGCGGCTTACGGAACATAACTATTTCCACCTGGAGCCGGGCGAGGCCGGCTTTATGAACCACGGACTGGCCAGTGCCATAGGCATTAACAGGGACGGTATGGAGCTCGATACTGCCGACTACGCCGTAAATCCCGAAAAAGAGCAATTAATTCATCAGG